>OJRX01002429.1_pt1 | contig 15138 bp, 7 predicted proteins | sample 1599301 | NCBI WGS metagenome assembly OJRX01 (sample SAMN04168656, study PRJEB22393) | human gut metagenome | biome: human gut microbiome; feature: stool | host: Homo sapiens | collected 2014-03-17 | reverse complement strand
TCCAGTTCCTTCGACTTTCCAGCGGTAGCGATAATGAATGCACCTCCAAACAATAGTCCATAGTGTTGCGTTTTTTGGCATAGAAAACGCGGCCGCCCCAGTTTCGGGACAGCCGCGCAAAATTCACTCAAAAGCGCGATTCGGTCTTCAAGACGAATCGGTTCAGGGTATAGCCCGGGGATCCTTACCCCTCAAGGCGAGCGCGGCACAGGCCGTAGCTGCTTTCTTTACTCGAGTATTCTACCACACCCCGGGGAGGCTGTCAAGCATTTTTATGCGCTTTTTCAAAAAAAGATGCCCGGACAAGGGAATGGGGGAACAGCATTTCTGCCGTTCCCCCGTTGATTGCATCTGGCGGGTGTGCCCGTTCCCGCATTTCTTTTGACCCAGTGGGTGTGTAGCAGCACATTCTCTACTTCAAATGCACTCTTATCCTATGCTTATTATACCACAGAATAGATGTCGCTGCAATTTTGTGGTACAATGATAGCTGATGTTAAGCCTGAGCGCAAGGCCCGCCCTTTTGCGCCATATTGTGCCTCAGGCGTCCAGCACGACCAAAACCGGCTTGCCAAGGGCTCTCCCTTTGGGAGAGCTGGCGCGAAGCGCCTGAGAGGGCAAGCCCGGCACGACAGAGCCGACACACGGCGATAGGCAGGCCCTTTGTCAGAGCGATACTATCGCTGTGTCTGTGCTTCTCTGTCAGCATCCTTGCCCTCTCCGTCACCTTCGGTGACACCTCTCCCAAAGGGAGAGGCTTTGCGCCCTGCTTTCTTATTTATACTTCTATCAGCTCCCCCAGCTCCAGCGAATATATCCCTTTATAAGTCACCCGCCGGGGGGCGAAGCGCTTCTCGATGGCCTTGGCGTAGAGCTCCAGCTGAGCGCGGTAGGCGCGGACGAAGTCGGCAGGAGTCTTGCGGCGGTCCGTCTTGTAGTCCAGAAGCTCGAGGTGGTCGGGGTAGACGAGGACGATGTCCGCGATGCCCTGCACCAGCACCCCGGCGTCGGCGGCAGGGCCGTCGGGCAGGGCGCGGCCCTGGGCAGCCATGACCTCGGCGGCAGGCAACGACGTGATAAAAGCCAGCTCCCGCAGCACATCCTCTGCCCCGCAGATGCGGCGGAACGCCTCGCTGCGCACAAAGCGGAGTATCTTATAGACATCCAGCTTCCCGGCAATGGCGGGGAGCGTGAGCTGCGCCGCCGCCTGACGCTCCCGTTCGGCGCGGACGGCATCCAGAACGGCAGCGTCCTCTGCGTCCCGCACAGCGGCCAGCGCCCCGAAGTCTGCGTGTTCGAGGAAGGCATGGAGAGCCGTACCCATCTCGGCGGCGGTGAGGCCGTCCTTCGAGAGGAAGCCCGGGCGCTCGAGGGTGGTCTGCTCAGCAGCGTGGACGAGGCTGGTCACGCTGACCTTGGCCGGGATGTCCGCCAGCGCTGCCGCCGGATACCGCCAGCCGAAGCCCTGCCGCAGCGTCTCCACAAGGGCCGGGTCGGCCTCGGCCCGGGGCGGCTCTTCCGCCTCGGCGGAAGCTTCTTCGGGCGGGAGGACATCGGCCTGCACTGTGAGGGCGATGGTGCTTCTGGTGTCCGCAAAGGGCAGCTCGAGGTTCCCCGCCAGACGGCGGAGAGGCCCGCCGTTGGGGTGGACGAGGAGCGCCGCCCGCAGCCAGTCGGCGAAGCTGCCTGCCTGGGCGTTCAGGGTCTCCCCCGCCCCGGCGGCGAGGAAGGCGGCGGCTTTGGCGAAGGGGTTGGACGTCCGGCCAATGCCCAGCGGGACCGTCAAGATCAGCTTATCCTGCGCCCGGGTGAGGGCCACATACAAAAGCCGCATCTGCTCGCTCCGCATCTCGGCGGCATGGACGGTTGAGAGGGCGGTGTAGGCCGCCGTCTTATAGGCCCCCTCGCCGCCCTCGGGACGGAGGCGGAGGCCCGCGCCCCAGACGCGGTGGAGCAGGACGGGCTGGCGGGTGTCAGCGGCGTTGAACTGCCGGGCCGTGTCGGCCACGAACACCGCCGGGAACTGCAAGCCCTTGGAGCGGTGGATGGTCATGATGGTGACGCAGCCGGGCCGCGCCCCGCCGGGGGCAGTCTCCTGCCCGGTGGAGCCCGCCAGCGTGGCCGCATCGATGGCACGGACGAGGGCCGAGATGCCGCCCGCGCCCGCCCCGGCGCAGAAGGAGGCGAAACGCCGCGCGTCCTCACGGCGGCGCTGGCCGTTCTCCATGGCACCGAGGGCGGCGAGGTAGCCGGTGGAAACAAAAATTTCTTCCAGCAGTTCCTCCACCGGCACGCTCCGGGCCATCCGGCGCAGGGCCGTCAGACGCTGGTAGAACGCCTGCACCCGGCGGGTGAAATCATCCTCCGCCCCGCTCTGGACAGCCTGTAAAACTGCGCCGTAGAGGCTGATGCGGGTGTGCTGATCGGGTGTCTGCGCCCCGGCCCGGAGGCGGACGAGGTCGTCGTCCGTAAAGCCGAACATCGGCCCCAGCATGGCGGCAGCGAGGTAGATGTCCTGCGCGGGGTTGTCGATGACCCGCAGCAGGGCGATGAGGGGGCGGATGTGGGGCGCGTCCAGCAGGTTCTCCCGGGCGTCGGCGTAGACCGGGATGCCCCGGGCCGTCAGGGCCTCGGCGTAGGCCGGGAAGTCGCCTCTCGCCGCCAGCAGGACACAGCAGTCCTCGTACTGCACCGGGCGGGTGGTGCCGCCGTCCCGCACCGGCTCGCCGGAGGCCACCATCGCCTCGATGCGGCCGGCGATATACTGTGCGTCCGTCTCGGCGGCATCGTCGGGCAGGAAGTGGGCCTCCACACTGCCCTCGTACGCGCCGGGTGCGCCGCAGACGAGGCGCTGGCCGTCGCCGTAGGCCGTGTCACCCAAAGCGGGCGTCATGAGCTGTTCGAAGATAAAGTTGATGCCCGCCACCACCTGCGGGGCAGAGCGGAAGTTGGCGTCCAGCGCCAGCATGGCGTTTTCGCCCGGCCTGCCGTCTTCGGGCCGGGGGCGGGCTTCGCCGCCGGGCAGGAGGGGCCAGCTCTCCAGCTTTTCCCGGAAGATGCTGGGGTCCGCCTGACGGAAGCGGTAGATGCTCTGCTTTAAGTCGCCCACGAGGAAGAGGTCATCCCCTGCCGGGCTGGCCAGACAGCGGTAAAGGGCGTCCTGCAGGGCGTTCGTGTCCTGATACTCATCCACCATGACGGCGGCGTAGCCCTGCCGGATGCCCTGACACAGCTCGGTGGGCTGGCCGTCGGCATCCCGCAGGAGCCGCAGGGCCAGATGCTCGAAGTCGCTGAATTCCAGCAGCCGCCGCTCCCGCTTCCGGGCCGCAAAGCGGGCGTCAAAGTCCCGCACGGCGGCAAAGAGGGCGCGGAGGCAGGGTTCGGCGGCTTTCCGGTCAAGCTCGGCTTCGTCGAGGCTGCAACTGATGAGGTCTTCGATCTTCTCAAAGAGCTTCGCGGCCTCGTCGGCCCGGGTCTTGACGGCGTCCTTGTGCTCACCGGTGAGCCGCTTTTTCATATTTTTGAGGCCGGGAGCCTGTTCCATGCCGAGGACGTAGGGCGTCAGCCTGTCGTAGAGGGGCGTCCATTCCCCCGCCCCGGCCAGACGCTCCACCTCGCCCAGCAGGGCGGCGGAGTTTTCCAGCCGCTCGAGGGGTTCGGCGAACTTCTCGTTCGCTGCCGCCACGGCCTTTTCCTTGGCGGCAGGGGTCTTTTTGCTGGCCTCGGCGTCGGCCTGCGCAGTCACGAAGTCCTCCCTGCAGTCGTTCAGCGCGGCGCAGAGCAGCTCCTTCGCAGCCCGGGCAGAGCGGGCGGCCTCCTGCATCAGAATATCATGCCAGCAGGTGCGGGCAAAGCCGTTCTCGTCCTGCCACGGGGCCAGCATCCCGTCCAGCTTTTTATCGTAGTCCGGCAGGGCGCGGAGGAAGTCATAGACCTGCAAAACCGCCTCCCCCGCCGCCTTGTCGGTGCGGCCCTTGCCGTAGAGGTCGGCAAAGGCGCAGAAGTCCGCATCCTGATAGGCCGCTTCCAGCGTCTCGGAGAGGGCCGCGTTCCGCAGCATCTCCACGCTGCCGGGGTCGGCAGGGGTGAAGTCCGGCGGGATGTCCAGCGCCTGAAAGTGCTTGTGGAGCAGGTCGAGGCAGAAGGCGTCGATGGTGCAGATGGGGGCTCTCTGCAGCAGCATCCGCTGGCGGCGGAGGGCCGTGTTGCCCGGCTCTGCCTGACTGCGGCGGAGCAGCGCCTGCCCGATGCGGGCGCGAAGCTCTGCGGCGGCGGCGTTGGTGAAGGTGACGATGAGGAGCCGGTCAGCGTCCACGGGATGTTCCGGGTCGGTGATGAGCCGGACGGCCCGCTCCGTCAGGACAGCGGTCTTGCCGCTGCCGGCGGCGGCGCTCACCAGCAGCGCACCGCCCCGGTCGTCGATGGCGGCACGCTGGGCCGGGGTCCATTTTGTCTCGCTCACTGGTCTTCCTCCTTCTTTTTATCTGAATTTTCTGGCGGTTCAAACGGCTTTGCAGGGGCGTCCAGCGCCCGCTCTCCGATGCCGTCCTCATGGCAGCAGATGAAACCGTAGTCACACCACCGGCAGGGGCTGCGGCCCGTGACCAGCGGCTCGGCGGCGATGCAGCCGCTGTAGAGCTGTTCGCCCATCCGGGTCACAAGGTCGTCCAGATGGAGCTGGATGCGGGAGAGTTTGGCCTTGTCGGCACGTTTCTCTTTCTGGTAGGGGCTGGGTACACCGCCCCGGAAGCTGAAGGGCAGATACCGCCCCGTCTCCTCGGCGTCCATGGCGTCGAAGACCTTCTGCTCGTCCCGGACGAGGCCGTCCAGCTTGTATTCCATGCTCCGGGCGGCCTTGCCCCGGGTGGTCGTCTCGGGGGCCGGGTCAGCCAGCAGGTACAGCACACCCGCAGGCTCTGCCCCGGTGAATCGTCCGTCGGCGTCCCTCGTCAGGCTGAACAGGTAGAGCAGCATCTGACAGTCGAGGCCGCAGTAGACTTCCCGCAGGTCGAGCTTTTTCGTGCCGGTCTTATAGTCCACCACCCGCACCCAGCGGGTGCCGTCGTCCTCGATCCACTCGTCGGCGCGGTCCACGGTGCCGATGAGCTGCACCGTCCGGCCATCGGAGAGGCGGTAGGTCTGGCCCCGCACGGCGTCCTCGCCGGGGCCGATCTTCAACTCACAGGCCACCGGTTTGAAGCTGGACTGGCGCTGCTCGTCCCGCAGGTAGCACAGCAGGCCCGTCATGCTCTTTTTGAGGCGGGAGAGCAGATAGGCGAAGCGGGCCGTGTCCTCGGGGAGGTAGCGCTTTGCGTACTCATCCACGAGAAGCCCGGCCAGCGCCGCCATGGCCTCGTCGTCGAGGTCGAGGAAGGGCTGTAAGCCAGCGCAGGGGTTGTCAGGGCCGGGGTGGGGGTCGAGGGCCATCTGGAGCACCCAGTGCATGAGGGTGCCGCTCTGGTCGGCGGAAAGCTCCGCCCGCTTGCGGGGGCGCAGCCCCAGCACGTACTGCAGAAAATAGCCGTAGCGGCAGGTGTAGTATTTTTCGAGCTGACTGGGCGAGATGCGGAGCCGCCGGCCCAGCAGCGTTTCCAGCGCTTCGAGGTCGCTGACCTGACGGGGGCTGCGGCCCGCCATCCGGCGCAGGAGGGCGAGGCCCTCGGGTTCTGCCCCGCCGGGGGCATGAAGGGCCTCGGTGAGGCTGGCGCGTTCGGTCTCCGTCAGGGGCCAGCCGCCGCCCAGCACGTCGAGGCCGTCGGCGGCAGTGGCGGCAAGGTCGGTCAGGTCCAGTTCCGGCGCACCCGGTCTCAGCACGTCCACGATGGGCTCGAGGGCGGCGCAGAGGGTCTGGCCCTGCCCCTTCGGCCAGCTGAGCCAGAGGCCTCTGGCCGGGGCGGTGAGGGCCTTATAAAAGCAGACCTGTTCCCGCACCACCCGGTTCTCGAAGCAGTCCGGAAGCTCGATCTCCTGCGCCATCAGGGCGTCGCGGTCGGCGTGGGTCAGCAGACCCGTCTCGCCGGGCGCGGCGGGGAATTCGCCCTCGGAGAGGCCCAGCACAAAGACATAGTCCGGTGCGTCAAGGCGCATCTTGCCTGCGCTGGCCAGCACCACAGCGTCCAGCGTCTGGGGGATGTGGCCGAGGTCGGACGAGCGCAGCAGCAGGCCGAACAGCTCTTCGTACTCGGGGATGGTGACGCTCTGGCCGCCCAGCAGGCTTGCCATCTCATCCAGCAGGCCCATGACCACGTTCCACTCCCGGGCGGCTTCCTCGGCGGCGGGGATGCCCCGCTCAGCCCGGATGGCCTCCACCTGCGCGGCCTGAGCGTCCTCCGCGCCCAGCTCCTTCAGGCAGAAGTAGAGGGCGCGGCTCATCTGCTCGGCGTTGGCAGAGCGGAGCTTCGCGCGCAGACCGTCGGCGGCGGTGATGAGAAGGGCACGGGCCTTTTCGGCCCGGGCGAGGTTTTCTCTGTCCTCGTCGGTGGGCTCCACATCGCCGAAGCCCCGGGGGTTCTTCTCGAAGGGTGTGCGCCACGCCGCCGCGTTCGGCGACCAGGTGTAGGCGTAGTTCTCGAGGGCGCAGACCTCTTCCTCGGTGAGGGCGCAGAGGCCGGTCTTGGCCAGAGTGGTGAGCTGTTCCGTCAGCTCCGCACCCCGGGCAATGGCCAGCAGACACCGCACCGCCGTGGCCGGGGCGCTGAACTCGGGCGTCGTCGGCTCGTCGCAGTAGAGGGGGATGTCCGCCATCCGGAACTCGTACTTCACGGCGGCGCGGTATTTCGAGATGTCGCGGCAGACCACCGCCACCTTCCCGCAGCGGACGCCCTGCCGCATGAGGCGGCGGATGGCAGCAGCGGCGGCGCGGGCTTCTTCCTCCCGGCTGGGGGCGGCGAATAATTTTATTTCCGGACAGGCCGGAGGCGGGTCACACCGGCCCGCGGCCAGCAGCTGGGCCGCAGCGGCAAGGCCGGGGGCGTCGGCGTGGCGCACGTCCCGGCGCAGCAGTTCCGGCACGGCCACTTCAGTGCCGTTCCGGCGGGCCAGCTGGCGCAGCTGCGCCGCCACCTGCTTCGCGCCGGAGAAAAGGCTCATGTCCCCCGGCACGAGAGGGGTGCCGTCGTCGCAGAGGGCCACCGTCACGGTGGGCAGCGAGGCCAGCAGGGCGCCCATCAGCCGCTTTTTCGGGGCGTTGAAGGTGTCAAACTCGTCGATAAAGACGGCCCTGTCCCGCAGGAACTCCGGCAGTTCGCCCCGGGCCAGTGCGGCCTCGAGGCGGGATGCGGCCAGCTCCAGCCGGTCGGAGGGGTCCATGCCTGTCCCGGCCAGCAGGGTCTCGTAGCCCTGAAAGATGAGGGCCAGTTCGCTGAGTTTGGCGCTGTCGGTGCCGCAGTCCTGCGCCAGCTCATAGAGCTGCCGGCCCGAGAGACCCGCGCTCTTGAGCTCGTCGATGGTCTCGGCGGCCATCTGGCAGAAGGCGGCCGAGCGGCGGTGGCGGTAATAGTAATGGACATTGTCCTGCAGTTCCTCGAGGGCGCGGCGCACCAGCACGGCCCGGCCCGCGTCGCTGAGAGTCTGGACGGCAGAGCCGCCCTCCGCCGACAGGATATGCTCGGCGAAGCTGGTGAAGGAAAAGCTCTCCACCAGTCCGCTCAGCGCGTCGCCCAGCTCCCGGTGGATGCGGCCCTCGGTGGACGAGGTGAACTGCTCCGGCACCAGCAGGATGCTCTTCTCCCCCGCCTCGGCCCGCGCCCGGATGCGCTGGTACAGCAGGGTGGTCTTTCCGCTGCCGGAGCCGCCTAAAAGTAGTTTTAACATGGTGAATCTCTCCGTTGGGTCAGTTTTCTATCGTGGGAGCCAAAAGCCTCTCCCTTTGGGAGAGGTGTCACCGAAGGTGACGGAGAGGGCTAGCCCGGCATGACAGAACCACCGCACAGCGATAAGCAGAAGCCTTTGTCAGGGCGATACCATCGCTGCGCCTGAGTCTCGCTGTCTGCGTCCTTGCCCTCTCAGTCACGCCGCGGCGTGACAGCTCCCCCAAAGGGGGAGCCATTGGCAAGCCGGTTTTGGTCGTGCTGGACGCCTGAGGCCCACTGTGGCGCAAAAGACCGGGCCTCGCGCTCAGACTTAATATCAGCTATCATTGTACCACAAAATTGCAGCGACATCTATTCTGTGGTACAATGAAGAAAAAATCATCTCAGAAAGAGGACACCTGCATGAAAATTTTAGCAGTAGATTACGGCGACAGCCGCACCGGCCTCGCCACCTGCGACCGCACCGAGTTCCTGACTTCCCCCATCACGCCCCAGATCACCGTCAAGGCCCGGGACAAAGTTGCCGCCAGGGTCTGCGAGGTGGCAAAGGAGATCGAAGCCGAGCTCATCGTCATCGGCCTGCCGCTGAACATGGACGGCACCGAGGGCGAGCGCGCCCGCAAGAGCCGCAAGCTGGCCAAAACCGTTGAGATCTGGAGCGGCCTGCCCGTCCGGATGTGGGATGAGCGCCAGACCACCTGCGCCGCCGCTGACCTCCTCGACGAGAGCGGCACCTTCGGCGCAAAGCGGAAAAACATCCTCGACTCGGTGAGTGCGACGGTCATCCTGGACGACTACCTCGCATGGCGGAAGGAGCATCCGGGGGAGGTCTGAACGCCCCCGCCGCCCCTGTGGCAAAGTTTCTTTGCGAAGTCCGGACAGTTTGTTGCAAAGCCCACAGAAAATCGTCGTTTTCCGGTTTGTTTTCACAATTTTCCTGAGCCGAATTTGTATAGTTTTCCAGCTTGACAGCACCGGCTCTTCTCCGATAAAATGAGGGTAGAAGAACCCCCTGACCAGATGGCCGGAGAGGACGCTTCTTCATGAGAAAAAACAACTGGACTCACCAAAACAAAAACGATTGGAGGCGACCCACATGACAAAACTGAGAAAGCTGACTGCCCTGCTTCTGGCCGGTGCACTGACCCTTCTGCTACTGACCGCCTGTAGCGGTGGCGGCGGTTCTTCCGGCCCGGAGGCCCAGGCCGAAGCCGAGGTGATGCGGGCCATCCGAAAAAACCCCGCCACCGCAAGTCTGACATATGACGATGAGACGCAGCGTATCGCCAAAGACAAGCTTACCAATACCAATCTGGACACCGAACTGAACGGCGGCATTGGAAAATATAAGTTCTACCACAAAGTAGATATTGATTCTAGCAACTCCACCCTGACCCTCATCGCCCAATACGATTATCAGAACACCAAGCTGGAAGATCTCATCGATTGCATCATCGAGGGCAATAAGTCTTCTAACCTGAATTTCAATCTTTCCAGTAAATGGACCAAGGTAGGCGTAGCAGCCACGACCCATGAAGGGAAGACCTACATCGCCATCACTCTGCAGGTAAAGACGACCTGACCTGCCCCTTTTCCCCTATAAACGCAGATCACCCGCCAGTTGGCGGGTGATTTTTTTGCAGCTGTCCCACCGCCCGGAGGGCGGAAAACCAGCTTCTTATTCGTATTTCGTGATGGTCACACTATTGATGGTGACAGCCTCCGTCGGGCGCTGATTTTCGTCCACGCCGGTCTGGGCGACGGTGATATTGGACGACTACATCCAGTGGCGGAAGGCACATCCGGGGGAGGTCTAAGATTCCCAAGTGAGTCGTAAATTTTCTGTGCGGCGCTTGACTTCTCCGATAAATCGCGTATACTAGAGTCAGGAACATAAATACCACGTCCAACACCCCAAAAAGGAAAAACCCCCTCGGAGATCCTACCTCCAAGGGGGCTTTTCACTTAGTTGGGCTTACGGTCATCATCATGCCGGTCAAGCCACTTGCAAATAATGTGCAACGGCGACGACCGCCGCCAGCGGCGGAAACAGGGAGGAGCTGTTGGGGCCGCGGCCAGCAGGATGCAAGCGGCAGCGCAGCAGACGCTGGGAGCCGCAACCCGGCATGGGCGCGGAGCGCCTGAGAGGGCAAGGATGCTGACAAAGAATCGGGAGCGCGACGATAGTATCGCTCTGACAAAAGGTCTGTTTATCGTTGTGTAGCGGCTTTATCGTAAATGGCTTGCCCTCTCCGTCACCTTCGGTGACACCTCTCCCAAAGGGAGAGGCTTCAGTGCGTCCCTCCAAAATTCCGCTAATTTTTTCTTCAGCTCCTTCGTATCCCTCAGATACTCCAGATTCCTCCAATGCTTCGGGAAGAGCCGGGCGTACTCGCTCTGGGCAAAGCGGTCGTCGAGGAGCAGCACCACGCCCTTATCTTCCTGCGTCCGGATGACCCGCCCGGCGGCCTGCAGGACTTTGTTCATCCCGGGCCAGCGGTAGGCGTAGTCGAAGCCCGCCCCGTTCTGGGCGTCGTAGTAGCGGCGCAGCATCTCCTGACGGGGACTCACCTGCGGCAGGCCCACGCCCACGATGGCGCAGCCGATGAGCCGGTCGCCCGCGAGGTCCACGCCCTCGCCGAAGATGCCGCCCATGACCCCGAAGCCGAGAAGCGTCTTCTCCGGGCAGGGTGAAAACCGCTCGAGGAACGCCGCCCGCCCGGCATCGTCCAGACCGCTCTCCTGTACCAGTGTGCCGATGTCCGGGTAGCGGGCGGTGAAGTCTCCCCACACCTGCCGCAGATAGGCATAGCTGGGGAAGAAGGCCAGATAGTTGCCCACCCGGCTGGACGCCAGCGCCGCGAGGGCGTCCGAGATGGGCCGGATGCTGGCGTCCCGCTGGCGGTAGCGGGTGGAGATGGAGGGCAGACAGTAGAGCCCGAGGTTTTCTGCCGGGAAGGGGCTTTCCAGCGCCACGGCCCGGGCCTCGGGACAGCCGAGGACGGTGCGGTAGTAGCCCGGCGGCGTCAGCGTCGCGCTGAACAGCGCCGCCGCCCGCCCTGCCGAAAGGCTTGCGTCCACGAAGGGGGACGGGTCGAGGCAGAGCAGCTGCAATTCAAGGTCACTGCCCCGGGCGGTGAGCTGGGCGGCAAAGTGCTCGTCGTACCGTTCCGACGCTCGCAGGATGTCCTGCACCTCAAAGTAGAGCTCCAGCAGGGCCGCGTGGGCTTCGGCGTCGGGATCGTCTTCCAGCCAGTCCTGCAAGGGGGCCGTCAGCGCCCGCAGCGGGGCCAGCAGGGCCGAGGGAAGCTCCTTGCAGAACACCGTGCCGTCCTGAGCGTAGTCGGCGGCGGGCAGCTCGATGGCGGGCGTCTCCGCAGATCCCAGCAGGGAGGTCTGGCCGCTGTCGTCCTCTTCGGCGGCAGTGCTGCCCCGGCGGGGCGCGAGGGTCGAGACCGCTTTCCGTCCCTCTAAAAAGGCTTTGTCGGCCTTGCTCAGAGCGGTCTTAAGGGTGCTTTTGCCCCGCCCGAGTGCGCGTTTTGCCTCGGTGAGGCTGCTCTTGCAGAAGCGCGCCGAGTACATGGCCCGCGCCCGCTCGGGCAGATTGTGGGCCTCATCCACGAGGAAGAGCCAGTCGCCTGCGCTGTCGAAGAACCGCCGCAGATGCACCACGGGGTCGAAGAGGTAGTTATAGTCGCCGATGATGACGTCGCACCACTCGCTCAGATCCAGCCCCAGCTCGAAGGGACAGACCGTGAACTGCTTTGCGGCGTCGGCCAGCGCGGCCCGGTCGAAGCGGCCGGTGCCGTCGTCCAGAAGGGCTTTCAGGGCCGTGTTCACCCGGTCGTAGTAGCCGTTTGCGTAGGGGCAGAGCTCCGGCAGGCAGGCGGGATGGCCCTCGGCATCCGGGTGGAGGCAGACCTTCTCCTTGGCTGTCAGGGTCACGCTGCGCAGAGCCAGCCTGGGATCAGACGCCCGCAGCCGCGCAATGGCATCCTCGGCGGCGGACTGAGTCGTGTTGCGGGCCGTCAGGTAGAACAGCTTCTCGCCGCAGCCGGTGCCGATGGCCCGCAGAGCAGGGAAGAGGACGCTCATGGTCTTGCCGATGCCGGTGGGGGCCTGACAGAAGAGCCGGACGCCGCTTTTAGACGGCGCGGCAGTGCAGGCGCGATAGACTTCGCCTGCCAGCGCCCTCTGCCCGGGCCGGTAGGCCGGAAAGGGAAAATCCAGCGCCGAAAGGCTCACGCCCCGTTGCTCCTTCCACGCCAGCTGACGCTGCGCCCAGGGGGCGTACTGCTCGAGCAGATCCTGCAAAAACGCTTCCAGCTCTTCAAGGGTGAAATGCCGCACGAAGCGGAGGATGTCGTCGGTGTCGATCTGGTAGTAGGTGAGCCGGACGTCCAGCTTTTCCAGCCCCTGCTGACGGCCATACAGCGCCCCGTAGACCATTCCCTGCGCCCAGTGGCAGGGGTTCATGTCCTCGGCGATGTCGTCGGCGGGGACGGCTGTGGTCTTGATCTCGTCGATGACCGTCACGCCCGCCTCGTCGGTGAAGATGCCGTCGGCCCGGCCTTCGATGGTGAAGGGGATGCCCGCCGCCTCCCGTTCGCCGGAGAGGAAGACTTCGGCGGTGTAGCCTTCGCCTGCGGCCTTTTGGAGCCTGCGGTGGATGCGTGCGCCCTCGTTGGCGCGGTCGAAGCCGGTAAAGCGGCTGTCGATGCTGCCGGTGCGGAGCAAAAATTCCACCAGCTGGCGGACAGGCAGGCGAAAAGCAGGCATAGCGGGTCACTTCCTTTTTTATGGCATCATCTTGTATAAGGCTCCCCCTTTGGGGGAGCTGGCGCGGGAGCGCCTGAGAGGGCAAGCCCGGCACGATGGAGTCGCCGCACGGCGATAGGTACTTTCTTTGTCAGAGAGATATTATCACAACAGCTGTATTTTTGGCAGCGTGCTTGCCCTCTCCGTCATCGCAAGCGATGCCACCTCTCCCAAAGGGAGAGGCATTCGCACACGACAAACTTTCCCAAAAACTACGCCAGCCCCAGCATCCCGGCGCACTGGGCGGCAGCTTCGTCCACCTTGCCGAAGTCCACGGCGGCGCGGTAGTAAGTCTCAAGCTCGTCGTGGCAGGCTTTGGCCTGTGCCATCAGGTCGGCGGCCTGTTCCAAAAGCTCTGCTGCCGCCCGCTCGTTGAAGCGGAGACGGGCGCGGTAGCCCGCCAGATTTTCCCGGTCCACGAAACGGGTACACCGGACGGCCTGCACGCCGGGCAGCTGCACCGGGTGCCACCGGTTGTCGGTGAGGAAAGCCAGCCGGAGGGCCGGGATGAAGAGATGGTCGATCTTGTCGTCGGGGTGCATGGCGCAGGGGCAGGTGATGATGTGGTAGCCCCGGGCCAGCGCCTCGGCCCGGATAAGCTCGGGAAGCAGGCGGGAGACAGCGCCGTAGTCGTCATGGAAGACCACATACCGGTCGGCCAGCGCCTGTACGGTGCCGCGGTAGAAGACCGGCCCTTTCGGCGTGATGGCCGACAGCAGCCGCAGCTCTTCGCTGGCCGAGGCCCCCTCGGGCAGGCGGGGGAGAGTCCGGGCGCAGAGCCGCTTGACGTAGCGGCGGACTTTCTCGAAGTTGGCACTGCACGCCTCAGCCCGGCGGCTGTCCAGCAGCAGGCTCCCGGCGGACGCGATATACCGCGCGGCCCGGCTGCGCAGGGCAGTGTTCTGGGCGAAGAGCCGCTTCACCTCGTCGGCGTGGGCGTGGAGGGCGTCGGCGTCCAGGGTGTGGTACAGGCTCACCACCTGCTCCTCTGCGCCCGGGGCGTCCGGCTCCATGACATGGGGTGCGGTGGAGTCCACGATGGCGGCGCGCTTGTCGAGAAAGATGACGCCGTCCAGACTGTCGGGGTCGCTGGCGCAGTGGATGCGCTGGATAGGCTCCCCCTTCTGCTCGGCCTTGACGGCCAGTCGCTTCATCAGTGTCGATTTGCCGCAGCCCGGCCCGCTTTTGATGAGATACATCTGCATCCCCGGCTCCCGCCGAAGCGGCTCAAAATAGCCCTTGAACCCGGCAGGGGTGGTGGTGCCCAGAAAGAAATCAACAGAATCGCTGCGTACAGCATTCATACTCAAACACCTCACTTTTGCTATAGGGTATGCAAAAGTGAAGGCAAAAGTGAGGGGTGTGATGGCAAAGGCTCCCCCTTTGGGGGCAACGGCGACGACCGCCGCCAGCGGCGGAAGCAGGGAGTCGCTGTTGGGGCAGCGGCCAGCAGGATGCAAGCGACAGCGTAGCAGACGCAGGGAGCCGCAACCCGGCCTTGGCGTGAAGCGCCTGAGAGGGCAAGGATGCTGACAAAGAAGCATGGTGCAGCGATAATATGGCTCTGACAAAGAAATTGCCTATCGCTGCGCAGAGGCCTTATCTTGCCGGGCTTGCCCTCTCCGTCACCTGCGGTGACACCTCTCCCAAGGGGAGAGGCTTAGCCCCCATCAGTAGGTATGCTCGCACACCTCGTGTATTTTATCCCGCAGGGCCACAAAGTCGCCGAAAGCCTCCGGCTTGTTCTGGGGCTGACGGAGCAGGGCGGCGGGGTGGAACGTCCCCATGAAGAGGATGCCGTTCTTCTCAATAAAGGTGCCGTGCTCCTTCGTCACCGAAAAGTCGGCGCGTATCATCCGCTGAGCGGCGATGCGGCCCAGGCAGACGACGATCTTAGGCCGCAGCAGACGGAACTGCTCCCGCAGCCAGGGCATACAGGCTTCGCTCTCGGCGGGCAGAGGGTCGCGGTTCTGGGGCGGGCGGCACTTGACGATGTTGGCGATATAGCAGTTGGAGGCACGGTCGAGGTCGATGGCGAAGAGGTATTTGTCCAGCAGCTGGCCGCTGCGTCCCACGAAGGGCAGGCCCTGCTCGTCCTCGCTCTGGCCGGGGCCTTCGCCCACGAAGAGCACCTCGGCATTCTCCACGCCCTGCCCGAACACCACGTTGTGCCGGGTGGTGTGCAGCGGACAGCGCTGACAGGCGAGACAGTCGTTTTTCAGTGTTTCCCAATCCATAAGCTCGGTATCCTCTCACAAACTAAATGACATTTTCTTAACAAATTATCGCACGATTCCTTCCTTAAAATATACCACAAAATTCAAGATTTGTCTTGAAGTTTTCTGACTCTGTGCTAGAATAAAAAAGAAGGGCATATCTGTGATGCCCGGAATAATTGCAAAGTAATTTCGGAGGTAATCAACAATGGCTGATATGTTTGCACCCCTGGTAGCCCAGCTGAAGGCAAACCCCAAGACGATCGTTTTTACCGAGGGCAATGACCCCCGCA
>OJRX01002380.1_pt1 | contig 15483 bp, 9 predicted proteins | sample 1599301 | NCBI WGS metagenome assembly OJRX01 (sample SAMN04168656, study PRJEB22393) | human gut metagenome | biome: human gut microbiome; feature: stool | host: Homo sapiens | collected 2014-03-17 | reverse complement strand
GCACGGCGTTGAGGATGGCGTGGTCGCCGCATCCGGGGCACCAGCGTACCTCCTGATCGCTTTTGAAATCCGCTGGGGTGTATTTGTATTCTGCCATGGCGTTACTTCAATAAGGATTCGAATTTTTCTTTCAGTTCTACGACCGTAAAGGGCAGGCCCTCGCATTTGTTGTACTGTTCGTAGCGGAACTCCTGCAGGTTTTGGCGCAGGTAGTTGGCGAACTGACCTTCGTTCAGCTCGCAGACGACGATCCGGCGGAATTTCGCGAAGATGTCGCGCACGCCGTGCGGCAGCGGGTTGATGTAGTTGAAATGTGCGAGCGACACGCGTTTGCCTTCGGCGCGCATCTGATCGACGGCGTTCTGCAGGTGCCCGCGCGTTCCGCCCCATCCCACGACGAGCAGGTCGCCTTCCGGGTCGCCCCATACGGTTTGTGCGGGAATGTCGTCCGCGGCTTTGGCCACCTTCGCGGCGCGCGTCGAGACCATCTTCTGGTGGTTGGCCGGATCGTGCGAGATGCAGCCCTTCACGCAGTCTTTTTCCAGACCGCCCACGCGGTGCTCCAGTCCCACCTTGCCGGGGAACGCCCAGCCGCGGGCCAGCTTTTCGTCGCGCACGTAGGGCATGAATCCGCCTTCAGGCGCGTCGTCTACGATCGGCGGCTGGATCGCCGGGTAGTCCTTCATCGAGGGAATGCGCCACGGCTCCGAGCCGTTGGCGATGAAGCCGTCGGTGAGCAGGATCACGGGTGTCATGTGCTCCATCGCCAGCCGTCCTGCCTCGAACGCATAGTGGAAACAGTCGCTGGGCGACGATGCCGCCACGACGATCACCGGGCACTCTCCGTTGCGGCCGTAAAGGGCCTGCGAGAGGTCGCTCTGCTCGGTTTTGGTCGGCAGACCCGTCGAGGGGCCTCCGCGCTGTACGTCCACGACCACCAGCGGCAGCTCGGTCATCACGGCCAGTCCCAGCGCTTCGCTCTTGAGCGAGAGTCCGGGACCCGACGTGGTCGTCACGGCGAAGTTGCCGGCGAACGCCGCACCGATGGCGGTGCAGATGCCCGCTATCTCGTCTTCGGCCTGCACGGTCTTCACGCCGAGGTCCTTGCGCTTGGCAAGCTCTTCGAGGATGACCGTCGCCGGAGTGATCGGATACGAACCGCAGAAGAGCGGCAGCCCGGCTTTCTCGGCGGCGGCGCACAGGCCCCATGCCGTCGCCACGTTGCCGTTGACGGTGCGGTAGGTGCCCTTTTCGAGCGGCGCCGGGGCTACGGTGTAGGTGTTGGCGAACTGATGGGTGTTGGCCGCATAGTTATAGCCCGCGTCGATCGCCAGCTTGTTGGCTTGGGCCACGACCGGATTTTTCCGTGCGAATTTGGTCTCCAGATATTTGTATGCGTACGCTTCGGGGCGGTCGAAGAGGTAGAAGCAGATGCCCAGCGCGAACATGTTCTTGCACTTGACCACGGCCTTGTTGTCCAGTCCGGTCTCCTTGAGCGCTTCGCGCGTCATCGACGTGATGTCGGGGATGACGACGTTGTATTCGTTCAGTTCAAGCTCCGCGATCGGGTCGAGCGTGGCGAATCCCGCTTTCCTGAGATGCTCTTCGGTGATCGAATCGCCGTCGATGATCACCGTCGCGCCCTGCTTGAGCCATTTGCGGTTGGCCTTGAGCGCTGCGGGGTTCATGGCTACGAGCACGTCGCAGTAGTCGCCGGGGTTGAGTTCGCGGTGACTGCCGAAGTGTACCTGAAATCCCGATACGCCGGCCACGGTTCCCTGCGGCGCACGAATTTCGGCGGGGTAGTCCGGAAAGGTCGAGATGCCGTTTCCGAGCAGGGCCGAAGTGTCTGAAAAGAGCGTACCCGTGAGCTGCATGCCGTCTCCTGAGTCTCCTGAGAAGCGAATCACGACATCCTGCAACTCCCGTACATTGGTTTTCTCCATGTCTTGTTTCGGATTAGTAGGGTTTAGAAAAACAATATTGCAAATATATAAATTTATTGTCAGTTTGTTCCCCGGAGACGACTTTTTTCGGGGCTTTCCTGCGGCTTTTTTGCGGGGCGTTTCGGTTTTTCGGTGATAATATGTGCGGATTCGGCGTATTCCGGCTTTTGTTTCGTTCGGAAAACGCCCGTTTCTGCATGAATCCGAAAGCGGGGAGTTTTTTAAATTTTTTTGGAATGCCGCCGTCCAGTGTCGAAGAACGGGAAGGCGTGATCCGTATGAATCATGTGAAGGCGCTTGCTGTCGCGTTGGACTGTTGATTTGTTTCGATACTCGGACCGCCGGGCAAAGCAGCCCGGCGGTTTGCGTATTATGGTCATGGCAGGGGCGGAACGGTTCCGGCCGGCGGAAAATCCCGCAGCTTCTTTTTGCCGCGTAATTGTGCGGCTGGGGTTGAGGAGTATCCTTCCGCCGGACGGGTGGTCGGCGACCGGAGCGTTTACCTTGTTCTGTTCCGGACGTAAATGAACTTCTGCTCTTTGTTTGCAGACAGTCGTTCTTCGGTTTCGATTGCCTCGGAGAGGGCTTTCACCAGCAGCGAAAGTTTTTTGTAGCCGTAGTTGCGGGGGTCGAAATCGGGCATTTTCTTGGTCAGGACACTGCCGACGATGCCGAGGAATGCCCAGCCGCTGTCGTCGGCGGCGTCTTCTATGGTATTGGCGAGCAGGTCTTTGAAATCGTCGTCTATCGGACGGATGATCGACTGGGACTGAGCCGGGTCCTGCATCTGGGACTGAGCCGTAACCTGAGGCTGCTCCGAAGCGGGAACCACACCCGGAGTCTGTCCCGGAGCCGGAGCGGTTTTTTTGCCTGCGGCGGCTTCCGGCGTTCCGGGGGCCTGCGTGTCAGACGTCTGACGTCTTTTGGCGGATGTCTTTTTTTGTGCGGCTTTCGCTGCCGGTGTCTGTGTCGCAGCCGGAGCGGGACCCGGTGCAGGCGCAAGTGCCGGCGTCGGAGCGGCAGGCTGTCCGAGAATCTCGACGTAGATGAATTTGTCGCAAGATTTGATGAATGGTTTCGGCGTTTTCTTTTCGCCGAAGCCCAGCACCTCGCGGCCCGATTCGCGGATGCGGCTTGCCAGACGCGTATAGTCGCTGTCGCTCGATACGATGCAGAAGCCGTTGACCGACTCCTTGTGCAGGATGTCCATCGCGTCGATTATCAGCGCCGAATCCGTTGCGTTCTTGCCTGTGGTGTAGGCATACTGCTGAATCGGGGTGATCGAGTTCTCCAGCAGAATGCTTTTCCATGCCGCGAATTTCGGATCGGTGAAGTCGCCGTAGATCCGCTTGATCGTCGGCGTTCCGTAATTGGCTATTTCGTCGAGTATGTCTTTGATTTTCCGGTGTGAGATATTGTCCGCATCGATCAGCACCGCGAATTTTTTATCGGAGAGTTCCATATTGGGTCGTCTTTGTTTCCGGCAAGATACGAATTTTTTCCTCAGGTTGTTGCTCCGGTTGGACCGTTCCGGTCTTTTCGGCTTGTGTTGCTCTGTTTGTTCTGCTCTGTTTTGTCCTGTTTTCCAGCCGCCGTTTCGCTGCCTTTTGGGCGGTTCTTCCGCATTTCCGCATCGTTCCCGTTCCGAATTTTCGTTCCCGGCCTTTTCGGATCCCGTCCCGGCTTCTCCCTGATCTGCCTCGATTCTTCTCTGATTCTTGCCCGGTCCTTTCCCGGCCCCACCCACACGAATGCCTCCCCCCCCCTCGGATTTTTACGGCGTGAATTTTTTGCGGGCCTTCGGTGCCGGCCGGCGGGCCGCCGTTATCGGATCGAATTCATCCGGATGCTCGCCTTGACCAGCGCGATCGCGCGGATGCGGCTGAGCGCAACCTCCTTGTCGGCGTGGTGGGGATTCTGGCTGACGAGTTTGACGTAACCCTCGCGGTCGGATTTCTGGATGTATTTCACCGTGACGTACTCTTCGCCGTCGATGTCGATCGACAGCAGGTACATGTCGCCCCAGAATATGTCGTCGATGTTGCCCAGCTGCTTGTACAGCACGATGTCGCCGCTTTTGAGCAGCGGATACATCGAGTCGCCCACTATATATATCGCGCCGTCGCATTTCGGCAGGTTGGGGATGTGGATGAAGTTCACGGGTTTGGCCTGCGCCTGATCCGTGAACAGCGGCACCAGTCCCGCTGTCCCCTCGATCGAGTAGAGCGGTACGCTCTGCAGCGGCAGCGAATTGTCCGTGCGGAGTCTGTAGGCCGTCAGGTCGGGTTCGGCGTTGAACATGTTGCCTTTGCCGCTCTCCAGCCATTCGGGGTTTACGTTCAATTCCTGAACCAATATGTTGCGGTTCCGGGCCGAGAGTCCGGCTTTCCCCGTTTCGATCATCGAAAGGGCCGCTTTGCCGATGCCAAGATGCTGAGCCAATTGTTCTTGCGTCATGCCCAGCTGTTTTCGTATCAATTTTACCCGCGTGTTCATAGCTTTTAATCGGAAAATTTTATATCAAAAAATTGTATTTTTCGATTGGAAATTCAAATTTTGAACCTATATTTGTGCTGTAAAGTTAAACAATTTATTTGTGCATGCAAATTATTTTGCAAAAATCCTGCTAATTATCAACTATGTATTCGGTTTCACCTGAACTTTACCATGAGGCGGCGGCACGGTTGTCGGACGCCATCGACGGCGGGAACTATTTTTCGGGTTCGCTCGCGTTCCGCTTCGGCGATACGGACTGCCGCCTCACGGCGTCGGTCATCGTCTACCGCGGCCGCCTTTCGCTGCCCGAAGGGGTGCAGCACCCTGTTACGGATCTCGTGCCCGTCTGGTGGGAATTCCACACCACGCAAGCCGGGGGCGAAGTGCTCAACGACTTCGACTTCTCCGAGCTGAAGCGCTGCGTGTAATCCGCTTCATCCGTTCCGGCCATCCCTCCGGGCCCGGCGCAGCCGCCGGAACGGCATTTTCTTCCGAACCTCCCGCCGCGGCGCCGCGCATAGGGTTCAAAAATCAAACCAATGTCTGTTAAAACCGACCCGGCCTCTGCGGAAATTCCTTCCGCAGAGGTTTTCGTACCTGCCGCCATCCTCGATCCCGATTTCCCCGGCCTTCGCGCCGCGCCCGGCCAGCCCGCTATACCCGGCCAGCCCGATCCCTCGGGATCTTCCGTTCCCTGCGCCCAATCGGTTCCCTGCGATCAGTCCGTTCCCGGCGATATTTCCGTCGCCTCCGGTCAGCCCGTCACACCCGGCCTTCCAGCTGTGCCCGTCCGGCCTGTTTCCCCCGCCCAAGGTGCCATTGCCGGCCGGCCCGCCGTGCCCGGGTACGGGGCGATCTGCACGGATGGAGCCGGGCCGTCCGGGGCTCTTCCCTCCGTCGCGGGTGTGCCCCCTTCGTTCGGCGCATTCGCGCTGGCGGTCTATCCCTTCCTCGAGCTGCAACCCTTCCACCGGGCGTATTACCGTGTGCTGGAGGCTTTTGCGGCCGGGCGCATCCGGCGTCTGATCGTCACCATGCCTCCCCAGCACGGCAAGAGCGTCGGCGCGACGACACTGCTTCCGGCCTACGTGCTGGGGCTTGATCCCGACCTGCGCGTTGCGATCGCCTCCTATTCCGGGGCGCTGGCTTCGAAATTCAACCGCCGCGTGCAGCGCATCGTCGAATCGCGCGAATATGCCGCGCTTTTTCCCGCCACGACCATCAAACAGGGTGCGAAACCGCCCGGTTATATCCGTACGGTCGACGAAGTGGAGGTCATCGGCCGCCGCGGCGGACTGCTCTCCGTCGGGCGCGAAGGCTCGCTCACGGGTAACCGTGTCGACTGCTTCATCCTCGACGACCTCTACAAGGATGCCCTCGAAGCCAATTCGCCCATCGTCCGCGCCAATTGCTGGGAGTGGTATACCTCGGTCGTGCGGACGCGCATGCACAACGCCTCGCGCGAACTGATCGTCTTCACACGCTGGCACGAGGAAGACCTTATCGGCACGCTCGCCGCGCGTGAACCCGTCGTCGAATTCACCCGCTGGGCGCAGCTCGACGGGCTGTCTCCCGACACGTGGCTGCACCTGAATTTCGAGGCGCTCAAGGCCTCGCCGCCCACCGAGGTCGACCCCCGTGTCCCTGGCGAGGCGTTGTGGGAAGGGCAGCAGGGGCGTGCGTTGCTCGAAGCCAAACGGCGGCTCGACCCGCTGCAATTCGAAAGTATGTACCAGGGGCATCCCTCGTCCCGCGAGGGTTTGCTCTACGGGCTGAACTTCGCCGAGTACGACCAGCTGCCGCACGAGATCGTCCGCCGCGCCAACTATACCGATACGGCCGATACGGGCGACGACTACCTCTGTTCGCTCTCGTATGCAGTCGATGCCGACGGGGTGGTCTACATTACCGATGCCGTCTATTCGCGCGAACCGATGGAGGTCACCGAACCGCTCGTGGCCGGGATGCTCCTGCGCTCCGATACGCGGCAGGCGGCCGTCGAAAGCAATAACGGCGGCCGCGGTTTTGCACGCTCGCTGCAGGCTTTGGCACCCTCCGTGCGCATCGAATGGTTCCACCAGGGCGCCAACAAGGAGGCGCGCATCCTCTCCAATTCGGCCACGGCGCTGCACCTCGTGCGCTTTCCCCGGGGCTGGAACCTGCGCTGGCCGGAGCTATACGCCCACCTGACGACCTACCGCCGCCGGTTCCGCGCCAACCGCTGGCACGATGCCGCCGACGTGGTGACCGGTATCGTCGAGCGCGAAGCCCCCGGCCGCAACCGCGCCCGGGTGAGAGGTGTCCGGTTCCTGTAATTCCCGCTCCCCGGCGGCATGACGGGGCGCTGCATCCTCCGCCCGTGCCTTCCCGACGGTTCCGGCGCCGCCCGGCAGAGAATTAACAATTAATTCGTATGGGATATGGTGTGTTCCGTTTTGTTTTTCGTACCTTTGGTGCGGTTAATTAGGTTTGCACTAATCCACAACAAAATGAAAGCATTGAAAATCGGAAATTTGCTCGCTCCCGTCCCCATCGTGCAGGGCGGTATGGGCGTAGGCATATCGCTCGCAGGGCTGGCTTCGGCCGTTGCCGACCAGGGCGGCATCGGCGTCATTTCGTCGGCCGGCCTGGGAGTGATTTACAAAGACTATTCGAAAGATTACCGTACGGCCTCGATCTGGGGGCTGAAACAGGAACTGAAAAAGGCACGCGAGGCCACGAAAGGCATCGTCGGCGTGAACGTCATGGTCGCCATGTCCAATTTCGCTGACATGGTCAGAACCGCCATCGCCGAGAAGGCCGACATCATCTTCTCGGGCGCCGGGCTGCCGCTCAACCTGCCGTCGTTCCTTACCGAAGGAGCCAAAACCAAACTGGCACCCATCGTATCGTCGGCGCGCGCCGCGAAACTGCTGTGCCAGAAATGGTTTGCAGAATATAAGTACATTCCCGACGCCATCGTGGTCGAAGGCCCCAAGGCGGGCGGCCACCTCGGCTATAAGGAGGAGCAGCTTGTCGACGAGCACTATGCGCTCGAGAGCATCGTCCCCGAAATCGTCGCCGAAGTACATGCGTTCGAGGCCGAGCACGGCTGCCATATCCCCGTCATCGCCGGCGGCGGTATCTATACCGGCGAGGATATCTACCGCATCATGTCGCTGGGCGCCGAGGGCGTGCAGATGGGCACCCGCTTCGTCACGACCGACGAGTGCGATGCCGACCCGGCCTTCAAGCAGAGCTACCTCGACGCCACGCAGCAGGATATCGAGATCATCAAGAGCCCCGTGGGCATGCCGGGGCGGGCCATCCACAGCTCGTTCCTCGACCGGGTGAAGGAGGGGTTGAAACGCCCCAAGAACTGCCCGTTCGACTGCATCAAGACGTGCGACGTGACGCACAGCCCTTACTGCATCATGCTGGCGCTCTACAACGCCTTCAAGGGAAAATTGCAGAACGGCTATGCCTTCTGCGGCGCCAACGCATGGCGGGCCGAAAAGATCCAGTCGGTGCGCGATCTGATGGCTTCGCTCAAAGCCGAGTACGACAATTTTTCGCTGAAGGGAAAACTCTTCGGCGTAAAATAATCCGGTCTCCGGAAAATCCGGGGATGCCCGGAGGAAAAAAGGCTCCCGACCTTTCGAGGTCGGGAGCCTTTGTGTTGTCCCGAACTGGCCGGATGCTGTCCCGGAATACCCGGGAGCGCTCCCGAATCGATCGTTGCCCTCCCGAAATAACCGCGGGCGGCCTCCCTGCGCAGTGCTGAGGCTTCCGGGCGGCTATTGCTTTTTCTCGAAATGCTGGTAGTCCTTCAGGCTTTTCCAGTGGCCGCCCCAGGTGAACCCGTGGCGCAGGAACTCCCGGCAGCAGGGGTCGTCCTCGGCGATCTTGTAGGGGAAATCCCGCTTCCGTTCGGCATATGGGGCAGCTTCCGCGGGGGCGACGACCGTGCGGCCGCCGTTCGTTTTGACATAAGGGTTGTAGAGCGGGTTGATGTCGACGGCCATGCCCCGGCTGTGGTTGGAGAGCACTCCGGTTCCCGCGATGAACCGGAAGTTGAATGCCGAAGAGTTGTTGGCCCGCATCGAAGGGCCGTCCTGTGCGTCGTATTCGTCGATCAGCACCATGCGTTCGATGGGGTAGGCCGCGTCGTAGAGCATCCGGAAGATTTCCAGCAGGTCGCCGCTTATGGCCTCGTTGCAGACCAGTTCGCCCAGCAGGGTTTCGCCTGCGAGGTTGCGGTGCAGCACCCGCAGGTAGCGGAGCTCCGAGCGGGGGACGGTGCAGTCCGGCTTGTAGGATTTGCCGTACATGCGCGCGAAGAGTGCGTCGCCGATCTCCGAACTGGCGAAACAGCGGTCGATGCCGTATTCCGCCACCGCTTCTTCCGAGACCTTTTCCCCGGCGCGCCATGCGCGAAGCCGCTCCGCATCGCCGTCGCCGGCGTATGCACTGCCGATCCCCGCCAGGAGCAGCACGAATGCCGCGAGCCGTTTCATCTTCCCGGCCGCATTACAGCTCTTCGAGCCGTGCCACGGGCGACACGTCGAGCGACGAGAAGTCGCCGTGCTGGTAGTGGTAGTAGCCTGCCATGGCGATCATCGCGGCGTTGTCGGTCGTGAACTTGAATTCCGGCAGGAACGTGCGCCAGCCGCGCTTGAGGCCCTGCTCGACGATGCCGTTGCGCAGTCCCGAGTTGGCCGATACGCCCCCGGCGATGGCGATGTCGCGGATGCCCGTGTCCTTCGACGCCCGTACCAGTTTGTCGAGCAGGATCTCCACGATCGTGCTCTGGAGCGACGCGCAGAGGTCGGCCTTGTTGCGCTCGATGAAATCGGGGTCGCCGGCCACGGCGTCGCGCAGCATATAGAGGAACGAGGTCTTGAGCCCCGAGAACGAATAGTCGTAGCCGTCGACATGGGGGTGTGCCAGGCGGAACGCCTTGGGGTTGCCCTCCTTTGCCAGGCGGTCGATCACCGGGCCGCCGGGGTAGGGCAGGCCCATGACTTTGGCGCATTTGTCGAACGCTTCGCCTGCGGCGTCGTCGATCGTCGTGCCGATGATCTCCATATCGAGTGGCGAATCCACGCGTACGATCTGCGTATGCCCGCCGCTGACCAGCAGGCAGAGGAACGGGAAGCCGGGATGGGGCAGTTCGCGGTCGGGCAGGTCGATGAAGTGCGAGAGGATATGCCCCTGCAGGTGGTTGACCTCGACCATCGGGATGTCGTGCGCCACCGAGAGCCCCTTGGCGAACGATACCCCGACGAGCAGCGAACCCAGCAGCCCGGGGCCGCGCGTGAAGGCGATGGCATCGATCTCCCCGACGGTGAGCCCGGCCTCTCGGAGTGCCGTGTCGACCACCGGTATGATGTTCTGCTGGTGCGCCCGCGAAGCCAGTTCGGGGATCACGCCGCCGTATTTAATGTGCACGGCCTGGGAGGCGATCACGTTCGACAGCAGCAGGTTGTTGCGGATCACGGCAGCCGACGTATCGTCGCACGAGGATTCGATGCCGAGAATTGTAATATCCATCCGGTTTTTCGTTTTTTTTAACTATTTTAGTTAAATTTGCAGGTTATAACGACCTATCAATGCGCAAAGGTATAAAAATATTGGGAAAGGTGTTCTCGGTAGCGGTTTTGTTGCTGATAATTCTGCCCATGGTGCTTTCGTTGCTGCTCGATATTCCCGCCGTGCAGAACTACGTGGTACAGAAAGCCGTGCGCATGGTATCCAGGAAGCTCGAAACCACCGTGAGCATCGACCGCGTGGACATCGGGCTTTTCAGCAAGGTCAAGGTCAAGGGTTTCTACGTCGAGGATTACCAGCGCGACACGCTGCTCTACGTCGGCAGCCTCGACGCCTACATCACGGGGCTGGGCATTTTCGGCGGCGGGGTGGTGTTCAGCCGCGGCGAGATCAGCGGGGCGAAGCTCTACCTGCGCGAGACCCCCGAGGGGGAGATGAACATCAAGCAGATCGTCAACCGCATCAGCGACCCCGACAAGCCCCGGAAGGGCAATTTCCGCCTGTCGCTGCGCAAGGCTTCCATCGAAGGCATGGATCTCTGTCTGGAGCGGCTCACGAGGCGCGATCCCGAATTCGGCATCGACTTCGGCCATATGCACCTCTACGGCATCACGGCGCACGTCAGCGACTTCACCATCGACGGGCAGTCGATCTACACCACCATCGAGGCCATGTCGGCACGTGAGCGCAGCGGCTTCGTGCTCGACCATTTCTCGGGGCGTTTCTACCTGACCAACGGTGCGCTGGGCTTCGAGGATACCTCCGTCGTCACGCCCCGTTCGAACGTCGACATCCCCTACATTTCGCTCGTCGGCGATTCGTGGGCCGGCTACAAGGATTTCCTGGGCGAGGTGCGCATCGACGGCAAGCTGCGCAATAGCACCGTCTCCACGGACGACATCGCCTATTTCGCCCCGCGGCTCCGCGGGTGGCATACCGTTTTCAGCAATATCGACATCGATGTCGCGGGCGTCGTCTCCGACTTCACGGGCAAGGTCAGGAGCCTACAGGTGGGCCAGGGGACGTGGTTCACGGCCGATGCCGCGGTCAGGGGGCTGCCCGACATCCGCACGACGCATTTCGACCTGACGATTCCGCGCCTGACCTCCACGGCCGAATCCATCGACGCCCTGGCTGCGGGCATCGGCGGCCGTGCGCTTTCCGACAAGCTGGTCGCGATCCTCGGGAATTCGGGCGACATCGACGTCAACGCCCGTTTCCGCGGGCTGCTCTCGTCGTTCGACATGCGGGTGGGTGCCAAGACCGACGTGGGCGGCATTGACTGTAACCTGCAGATGAGCCCCTTGCGCGGCGGGCGCAGCAGCGTCAGGGGCGATGTGGCCGCGCGCAACCTCAGGCTGGGCGAACTACTCGGCCGCCGCGACCTGCTGGGCAACGCCACGCTCACGGCTTTCGTCGACGGCGTCGTCGGGCGGGGGGTCACCGACGCCAATGTAGTGGGCAATGTCACGCAGCTGGGCTTCAACGGCTATGTCTACGATTCGCTGCGCCTCGACGGGCGGCTTCGCAACCGCGAGTTCGACGGCCGTATCACGGCCCGCGACCCCAACCTCGATTTCGATTTCCTCGGCATGGTCGACTTCAACGACTCGGTGCCCCGTTACGACTTTACGATGGATCTGCGCCGTGCCGACCTGGCCCGGCTGCATGTCAACCGCCGCGACTCGGTCTCGGAACTTTCGGCGCATATCGTCGCCAAGGCCGGCGGCCGCTCGCTCGATGACCTGAACGGCCGCATCCAGGTCACCGACGTCCTCTACCGCTATAACGACAAGCAGCTCACGTCGAAGAGCATGACCGTCACGGGCGAGAACTCGGCCCGGAGCAAGTTGGTCGAACTGCGCTCGGATTTTGCCGACGCCACGTTCCGCAGCAAGACCAGCTACCGCGAGGTCTTCCGTTACCTGCGTGCCAGTGCCTGGAAATACCTCCCCCTGTTGCGGCACGGCGACGAGGAGTCGGGGCCCCGCGCATCGGGGATGGCCGTGGCCAACGACTTTTCGCTCCTCTCGGTCGACGTCCGCCATATCGACCCGATCGCCGACGCCATCTCGCCCGGCCTGCAGGTGGCCGACGGCTCGTCGCTGCAACTGCTTTTCAACCCCGCGAGCGACCAGCTTTCGCTCAAGGCGACTTCGGAATATATCGAACGCAAGCGTATGCTGGCCACGCGGCTCAACGTCAACGCTTCGAACCGGGGCGACTCGCTCACGGTCTACGCTTCGGCCGAAGACCTCTATGCGGGTATGCTCCACCTGCCGGGGCTTTCGCTCACGGGCGGCGCCAAGCAGGGGCGCGTGCAGCTCTCGGCAGGCTTCAACGATACGCTGCGCAAGGTATCCGGACTGGTGGGCGTCCGGGCCGACGTCGTCGACGAGCACGGGCCCAACGGCCGCGTCGTCGACCTGCGCATCCTGCCGTCGCACATCACCCGCGGCTCGAAGACCTGGCAGATTTTCGCCCACAAGATACAGCTTGACACGGCGCAGGTCGTGATCGACAAGTTCTTCGTGATGAACCGCGAGCAGGAACTTCTGCTGGACGGTATCGCTTCGCGCAGCCGCGAGGATTCGGTGACGCTGCGCCTGCGCAATTTCGACCTCGCGCCCTTCACGCAGGTCATCGAACGCATGGGCTACGTCTTCGAGGGGCGCACCAACGGTTCCGCGACGATGAAATCAGCGCTCCATGCGGGCGAGATCACGGCCGACATCCTGCTCGACAGCCTTCAGGTCAACGACATACCCGCACCGCCGCTGCGCCTCACCTCGCGCTGGGATTTCCTGCGCAACCGTGCGGGCGTTACCGTCACCGACCGCCATAAGCGCGATACGCTGGTGCGGGGCTTCTACGCTCCGTCGCAGGTGCGCTACTATGCCCGTCTGGATGTCGACAGCCTCGACATGGGGCTGCTCGACCCGATCCTCACGGGCGTCATTTCCGATACCCGGGGGCACGCCTCCGCCGACCTGGTGCTCCAGGGGCAGCGCCGCGAGGCCGACCTCACGGGCGAAATCCGCGTCACGGGGCTGTCGACGCGCGTCGATTTCACACAGGTGCCCTACACCATGCCCCGGGCGGTGCTGAGCGTCAAGGGCAACCGCTTCCGGGCTTCGAACGTCCCGATATTCGATCCCGAGGGCAACGAGGGGCGCTTCGACATCGACCTGAGCCTGCAACACCTCTCGAACATCGCCTACGACGTACGCGTCGCACCCCGGCAGATGATGGTGCTCAACACCACCCCGCAGGACAACGACTCTTTCTACGGCAAGGTCTACGCCACGGGCTCCGCCCGCATTTCGGGCGACAAGGGGCTCGTGAAGATGGATATCGCCGCCACGACCGACGACCGTTCGTCGTTCTTCATGCCGTTGTCCAGCAAGTCCAATATATCGAGCGCCGACTTCGTGACCTTCAGGGAACCGGCCAGGGTCGATACGGTCGACAACCTCGCCCGCAAGAAGATGATGTTCGAACGCAAGCGGCAGCAGAAGTCCGATGCCGGCAGCCGGATGGATATCTCGCTGGCACTGAACGTGCGGCCGGGCGTCGAGGTCGAACTCACCGTCTCGGGCAACACGCTCCGGGCGCGCGGCGACGGTACGCTCAACCTGCAGATCAACCCCCGTTCCAACGTCTTCGAGATGTACGGCGACTATACCATCACCGAGGGGAGCTTCCTCTTCTCGCTGCAGAACATCATCAACAAGAAGTTCGTCATCGAGGATGGCTCCACAATCCAGTGGACGGGCTCGCCGATGGATGCCATGCTCAACATCAACGCCATCTACAAGCTCAAGGCGTCGTTGCAGCCCCTGTTGCAGGGTACGTCCGACAACCTCGCGGCTGACCGTTCGGTGCCCGTGGAGTGCGTCATCCACCTCGGCGAGCGGCTTTCCAACCCGGCCGTCACCTTCGACGTGCATGTCCCCGGCACCGACCCCGAGACGCAGACCGTGATCGCCAATGCCCTCACCACGCCCGAGACGGTCGATACGCAGTTCGCCTACCTGTTGCTGTTCAACAGCTTCATGGGCGAGAACAGTTCGTCGTCGTCGAACATCGGCACCTCGGTCTCGGCCGCCACGGGTCTGGAATTCGTGTCGAACATGGTGAGCAACCTACTCTCGAATGACGACTACAACATCGTCATCCGCTACCGTCCCAAGTCGGAACTGACCAGCGACGAAGTGGACTTCGGCCTTTCGAAGAGCCTGATCAACAACCGGCTGTTCGTCGAGGTCGAGGGCAACTACCTGATCGACAACAAGCAGGCCGTGAACAGTTCGATGTCCAACTTCATGGGCGAGGCCTACATCACCTACCTGATCGACCGGGCCGGGACGCTCAAGCTGAAAGCCTTCACGCAGACCATCGACCGCTTCGACGAGAACCAGGGTTTGCAGGAGACCGGCATCGGCGTCTACTTCAAGGAGGATTTCGACAACCTGCGCGACCTGCGGCAGCGGATCAAGGAGCGTTTTACGAACAAGAAGCGCAAGGCGCGGCGCATCGCCCGCCGTACGGCCCGCGCGGCCGAAAAGGCGGCCGAAGATGCGGAACGGAACCGTCTGCGCGAACCGGCGGATACGCTTTCGCCGTTCGGATACGTTAAAGAGGAAGAGGATGAATAGAAGGTGAACTTTGCGGTTAAGCGAGAGCAGAGACTGCTTGAAAAGTGAAAGGTGTCCCTGCGGTGATTGAATCCGACTTGATGCCGGAGCCGTGAAACAACGACCCGACTAAAAGCGCGGGCGGAGGGGCCGGGGCGCGTGCGCCCCCGCGGGCGCAGACTGCAAAACCGGCGCTCGAAAACGAAATTGGAAGGATAAAATTTGTAAACTTAAATATTTCTAAACCATTATGACAACATTTTTGCAGGCTGCCGAGGCGGTGGCCGTAAGTGAGGAGACCCGTATGGGCTTGTGGACCCTGTTTACCAAAGGCGGCTGGCTGATGTGGCCGCTGCTGGCGCTGGGGGGCGTGACGATCTTTATCTTCGTGGAGCGTTTCATGGCCATCCGCAAGGCTTCGGTGCTGGACATGAACTTTATGAACCGCATCCGCGACTACATCTCCGACGGCAAGATCTCGACGGCCGTGAACCTCTGCAAGAAGACCGACACGCCCATCGCACGCATGATTGAGAAGGGCATCGAGCGCATCGGACGCCCGATGAGCGACGTGCAGACCGCCATCGAGAACGTCGCCAACCTCGAAGTCTCGAAACTCGAAAACGGCCTTCCGTTCCTGGCCACGATCGCCGGCGGCGCGCCGATGATCGGTTTCCTCGGCACGGTGTTAGGTATGGTGCAGACCTTCATGGACATGTCCGCCGCGGGCGGCACGGTCGACCTGGGGCTGCTGTCGAGCGGCATGTACGTGGCGATGGTGACCACCGTGATGGGTCTGATCGTCGGCATTCCGGCCTACTTCGGCTACAACTACCTCGTGGCGCGCATCGAGAAGCTGGTGTTCCAGATGGAGG
>OJRX01002374.1_pt1 | contig 15535 bp, 9 predicted proteins | sample 1599301 | NCBI WGS metagenome assembly OJRX01 (sample SAMN04168656, study PRJEB22393) | human gut metagenome | biome: human gut microbiome; feature: stool | host: Homo sapiens | collected 2014-03-17 | reverse complement strand
CGCTGATTACCAACAATCATGCCAATGGCTTTGGCGGCGGGTTTGCCGCTTGCCCGACTGGCAAGACTGCCATTACCGATACCAATGGCATCGCGGTTTTCGGTAATACTGACGGTAAACCTGACGGTAGTTATAACCGATCGGGCGGCACACACGAAAAGACCGATGACAAGGATTGGCTCCCTAACAACAAAGGCGGCGAAATAACTGAAGAGTTTAAAAAAGCCGGTCACCAGGATCTTTTTCTTATTCGCGATAGTACTAACGGTGAATACATCGCAGCCGTAACGGGTCAGATGCTTGGCGGCGGTGCTGCCAACTGGACGGGCACGATCGACAAAACACCAACGTCTATCGGCAAGTACGAGGGCGCCCAAGCTAAGTACAGGATTGGCCTTAAATCTGAGCCGATTCAGGAAGATAAAGATGCTGCTACCGCGGCTGCGTCCCTCTTCATCACGGGCAACAGATCCAACATTCACGGTGGCGGCATCATGACCAACGGCGACGTAATCGCTGGCTCCACCACGGAGGTGAACGTGTACCCCAAGATGAAGCTCAACGGCACTAAGGCGCTAACGGGTCGTGCGCTTAAAGACGGAGAGTTCAAGTTCCAGCTGCTCAAACAGGGTACAAACAAGCAGGATCCCTCGTTTGCCGATCACAAGCTGCAACTCAATGGCTGCACAAAAGTTGGCGATGGAGTCACGAATGATAGTGACGGCAACTTTGCTTTTAATCTGGGCGAGGTCTACTCCGATGGCTCGATTGTCTACTACCTCGTTGAGGACCCCGGTGACAATCCCGTTTCTGGCGTGACTTGCGACGAGACTATCTACAAGATTGAATTTGAAACAACGGTGGCCCAGACACAGAAGGTGCTGGACATTACTTACACCTACTACTCGGTTGGAAAAGTAAAGGTCACTAATCTCACCAAAGGGGACTCGATGGAGGTTACCCCGAGCGATGTCAGTAATGTGTCCGTTAATCTCACGAATGGTAAGATCTTTATTAATGATAAGACCTTTACTAATGCATACACAGCCAAGGGCTCTTGGACACCTCAGGTGACCAAGAAGGTCGACGGCGGCGAGATGAAGGAGTTCAAGTTCGAGCTGTATGCTGAGAATTCCGACAACACGGAGACACCCCCTCAGACCAAATATACTTCTGCTGAGTCGGGAAATTCTCAGACAGTAACGTTCGATCCGGTACCAATCGGTCCACTGGGCATCAATGATCTTACCAATGGCAAAGCAACGTTCACCTACTACATCCGTGAATGCGACGCCAGCGAGGCCGATGGCACCAAACACGAAGGCTACAAGAACGACACCAAGAGGTTCAAGGTCGTGGTAACGGCAACGGACAACGGTGACGGCACGCTGAAATGCACGCCGGTCTACTACGAGGTCGACGCCAACGATAATGTGAGCGCGAATTCAACCCCTAACCCCACCTTCACCAACACCTACTCAACCTCTTTGCCCCTTTCTGGTATGTCGGGCGTCACGCTGACGTACCTTGCCGGCGCGGCGGTGCTTTGCGCTGCTGCAGCCTGGATGTACATTCGTCGCAAGGCGAATGCGAAGGGAGGTGAGCGTCGTGAATAAGAAAGTTTGCTCCTTCCCGATCTTGTTTGCGCTGCTTGCCCTCCTGATCGGCACCTGCGCGGTTGTGTTCCCCGCTTCCGCGCAGGCCGCGCCGACCTCGACCGGTTCCATCACGGTGAGCGGCACCGTGGCGAGCAGCTACGACGCCTACCAGATCTTTGACGCCCACGTCGTCGACGGCGACAACGACGCCAAGATCGCCACCGACCTCGCTTGGGCAAGCGACGCCGTGCGCGACGCCGCGCTGCCTGTGCTGCACAGCGCCGGCATGCCCAATTCCCAGACCACCGCGCAGGAAGCTGCCGAGTGGCTCAACACCGATTCTCATCTTACGAGCGCGCTGAGCGCACAGCTCGCTCGTTCCCTCCAGAGCTCTGGCGCCGTGTCCATGGCCCTTAACGCGGGCACGGCGGCCGAGCTGCCCTGTGGCTACTGGCTCATCGTCGCCGACAACGACGCCATCGCCCAGGGCGAGGCCGGCACCGCGCCGATCATGGCCCTGGTGGGCGGCAGCGCCGTCACCGTCAAGCCCAAGGCCGCGACGCCCAAGGTCCAAAAGCACGTGCTGGAGGACAGCACCGCCGCATGGCAGAAGGCCGCCGACGCCACGGTCGCCGACGACCTGTACTGGCGCCTCTCTGCCACGGTTCCGGCGGGTCTTACCGCCTACGACACCTATACGGTGCAGTTTGTCGATACCATGGGCGCGGGGCTCGATCCCTCCAAGGTGGCCGCGAGCATGCGCATATACGTGGCGGCGGGCGCGGACGGCGGCTTTGACGCCGTCCCGGCCGGCAAGGACGGCCGCGCCGGCACCGAGCCCGCGCAGGGCTGGACCGACATCACAGCCCAGTGCGCCACCAAGGTAGCGGCCGACGGCAAGACCTTCACCGTGCGCACCGGCGACCTCATCGCCGCGCTCGGCGGGACCGAAGCCTTCACCGCGGGCGCCCGCGTGGTCGCCGTGTACAACGCGCCGCTCAACAGCGCGTGCAACCACGGCATCGCGAAGGGCAACCCCAACGAGGTGTACCTGCGCTACCCGCGCTCTCCCCTCGCCGACCAGTCCGGCGACGCCGGCTTCACCCGCACGCCGAGCGACGATGCGTGCGCCTACACCTGGGATCTCGCGCTCACCAAGCGCGGCAGCGACGGCGACAAGCCGCTTGCCGGGGCGGTCCTGAGCATCGCCGACGACCGCGGTCGCACACTGGCGGCCGACGGCACGTGGGATGCGGAGGGCAAGGCCACCGTCACCACGGGCGAGGACGGCCGCGTGACCGTCTCGGGCGTAGACTCGGGCAAGCTGGAGGTCCGCGAGCTCAAGGCGCCCAAGGGCTACACTGCCTTTGAGGGCACGCGCTCCGTGACGGTCAAGGCCGAGGGCCTGGACGTCGACCAGGTGGCCGCCGCCAAGCCCAAGCTCACCATCACAGCCGAGTCGCCCCTGCGCGCCGACAGCGCGGACGGGTCGACGGGCAGCCTGGAGGCGTCGCTCATCAACACGCCCACCGGCACACCCCCTAGCATTACCACCGGAGGCTTTATGCCCTCGACTGGCGATATGGCAATGTACGCTGCGGCCGCCGCAGCGGTCGCCGGAGCCGCGCTCCTCGTGGTCGCGCTCCTGGTCAAGCGGGGAGGTGGCAGCCATAAAGAGTAGCTGGCAGCCCCACAGAGAGCGGGGCGAGACGTAGCGAAGTAGATGCTAAGACACAGACAGATGATGACCGATCAAATGAGAATCAAACGGAAAACGGAGGAAAAGAAGATGAGCATGAGCAAGAACATCGCACGCCTGGCAGTAACCGCCGGCCTCACAGCAGCACTGAGCTTCGGCGGCGTCATGGCGCCGGTGACCATGGCGTTTGCAGCGGGTACGCCGAAGGTGACCCAGAGCGGCAACGTGACGATCAAGGAGGATATCTACACGGATACAACCTTTAAGGGTATCCAGATTTTCAAGGCAACGGTCACACAGGATAAGAATAGCGACGGCTGGAATGGCCCCAAGACGCTTTCTGATATCACGTGGGCGTCGGACGCCGTTAGGGATGCTGTGACGGGGGCGTTTGCCAGCACTACTGATAGCACAAAGCCCTCTGGCGTGGATGCTCAAGAGTGGGCTGACTGGATTCAATCGAAAACCAAAGCGGAGTACACGTCAGGTACGGACAAGAGTACTGCACTTGACGCCGGAAAGACCCTCGATAAGATTGCCAAGGCACTGGAGGACGCCAATATCACTGAAGGGACGGATGAGTGCCAAACGAGCGCCAATGGCACCTTCACTGGTCTGAATACTGGCTACTGGCTCTTCGTGACTAAGAGTGTCGGCAAGAATGCTAATGCTGATAAGGGTAACACGGATACCTTCAGTTCGCCCATTTTCGCCATTGTTGGCGGTTCCGCTGAGAACTTAACTCCCAAGAAGCAGGTTCCCACTGTGACTAAGGCAGTTAAGGATGACGCACAGGATGGCACGTTCGGTACATTCGAGAATCCCAACAAGGCTGCTGACTCTCAGATGGACGACTATGTCGACTACCTGCTGACCGGCACCGTTGCGGGCAACATCAACACTTACAGCACCTACACGTACACCTTCAAGGATGAGCTGCCCAAATCCATGACGCCCATGTTTAAGACTGGCGGCACTACACCCGATGTCATGGTCAAGATCAACAATACCGAGGTCAAGTCTGGCTACACCGCCAACTACGTGGACGATACGATTACTGTCGACTTCACCAATCTCAAGAATTGCAAGGGCGAGGATGGCACTGCCATTGGGTTGAACAGTGACTCGAAGGTGACCGTCGAGTACAAGGCCAAGCTCGACCCTGCCAAGATCTTTGAAAATGGTAAGATCAAAAAAGAATTCAAGGGGTTGGTTGGCAAGTCTCAGAAAAATAAGGTTACGCTGACCTATTCCAACAACCCACACGCCAACGGTACTGGCACCACGGTTGAGCACCCTGCCTACGACTACACCTACGGCATCGACGTCACCAAGGTCGGTTCTGATAATGACCAAAAGGGGCTCGAGGGCGTTGAGTTTACGCTGCGAGAGCAGGGCGATGACGTCAGCTATATCATGGCAAATGGCGTCAAGACGACCGATAAAGCAAAGGCCAAGCTGACAACCGACGGCGACGGCAAGATTAACGTTGTCGGTCTCGACGAGGGCACCTACGTTCTCACAGAGGTTACGCCCGCCCCTGGCTACAACAACTCCGCGGCAAACGGCGTGACCTTTACTATCAGCCGCACGCTCAATCAGGCTGGCGATGATGTTACCCCTAGTGCGGATTCTGCAATCCAGGCAGCAAGTGGTGTTGTGAAGGGAAATTCGGCTACCGCGTCTACCGGCAAACTCAGCTTTACCATTGTCGACCAGAAGGGCTCCGGCCTCCCGCTGACCGGCCTCAACGGTGTGACCTTCACTTGGATCGCTGGTGGCGCGGTGCTGTGCATCGGCGTGGCGCACCTCATCCGCAGCCGTAAGCAGGCTGAGGAGTCCGAGCAGGAGTAACGCTCACTCATCCATCCCCTTGGCAGGTGGGATGTGATGGCCATGAGACTTGCGGACACTTTTCTCGTCCATCGACGTTCTTGCTTTGCCATTTTCTTTTCGGGGCAGACTCCGCACTGGAGTCTGCCCCGTTCTTTTTGGGATAAAGCAGCCAGCCTCCATCGTCCGATGCGGGCACGTTCGTCATCGCGTTTCTTGACTCGTATGAGGTTCGGTTTAAGGTCCGTAGGCGCACGCGCGGTGCGGACGGTAGAAGGCATTTGCGCCGCAACAAGCGCAAATAAGAATGCCCGGGGGTCGGATCCCGGGCATTTAACAAAACCAGAAAACTAGGCCGCCCGCGCTCTCATTCATTTACGCGGGGTGCGTCGTTTCCTATAGACATTGTATCCCGAATAGCTCTGTTGATCCGAGATATTTTGAAAACTCAAATACGGGCCCATGCCTGACCGGGCAATGCAGTCTGACCCCATTGTTCGAGTGGTGGCACTTGGGGCTCGCTAATCGGCTATTATTTGTTTAGACATCATTGGAGGCGATGTGCGGTGGTGAAGAGCGCCAAGCATTTAGAAAAGGCAGGCAAACGTCGTCGCAAGCGACTGCCGCGCTGGGCCGACCGGCTCATCACCATCGTCATCATCCTTATCGGCGTGGGCCTTATGACCTGGCCGTGGATCTTGGACCGGCTCGAGGCCTCGGGCGTGTTCAACCAGATCAGCAGCGTGTCCAGCACCGTGGACGCGCTGTCGGAAGAGGAGCGCGAGCGCATTCTGCTCCAGGCGCGCTCCTTTAACGAGCAGCTGGCGGGCGAGGCCACCGAGCTTCCCGCCGACCAGATCGAGCCCTACGCCCAGCAGCTCATCTTTGATCGCGACCCCATGATGAGCTGGGTCGAGATCCCCTCCATCGACGTGAGCATGCCTATCTACCACGGCACGAGCGAGGAGGTCCTTATGGCAGGCGTCGGCCACCTGGAGGGCACGAGTCTGCCGGTGGGCGGCACCTCGACGCATTGCGTGCTCACCGCGCACTCGGGCATGCGCAACCTGAGCATGTTCGACGACATCCACTCGCTGGAGCCCGGCGACCTGGTGCTGCTGCACACCATGAACAAGACGCTCGCCTACAAGATGGTGGACTCCGAGGTGGTGCTGCCCGAGGAGATGGAGTCGCTGACCATCGAGCCCGGCGCCGACAAGGTGACGCTCGTCACCTGCACGCCCTACGGCGTGAACGACCATCGCCTGCTGGTGCATTGCGTGCGCACCAAGTACAACAAGAAGAACGTCGACAAGCAAAAGTCGCTGGCCGGCCGCCACTGGGGCAAGCGCGAGTTCGCCGTGCTCATCGTGGTTGTGGCCATCCTACTGTTGCTGCTGGACGTGGTGATCCACACGGTCCGCAAGCGCCGCAAGGCCAAGGCCTCGGCATAGGACATTCTCCAGAACCGCCACGGTGGGGACAAGCACTTTTGTGGCGGTCGGGGCTTCCAAACCATCACAACATTCGATGAAAATCGCGATTTTGACGAAAAACGTCGAATGTTGTGATGGTTTTCGTTGTGGGCGGGACGGTTTTCGTTGCGGGCGAGACAGTTTTCGCTGTGGACGGTGCGGTTTCGCCGCAGAACCGCCGGCCCGCCGCCTGCCAGCCCGCCGCCCTCGTTACGTTTTCGCTGCATTTGGGTAAAGCGCCTGCTCCAAGGCGCCCTTGCCCTGTATACTAGAGCGGTTTAACTGTTATGCGGAAGGGAGCGCCCATGGCACTCAGCGAGAAAGACGTGCGCGGCATCGCCGAGTACGCAAAGATCGCACTGACCGATGACGAGCTCACCCAGATGACGTCCTACATGAACGACGCCGTCCAGATGCTCGAGCCCGTCTTGCAATATGACCTGCCCGACGTGGAGCCCACGTTCCATCCCATCGGAAGCCTGTCCAACGTGATGGGCGACGACCTGCGCGAGCCCGAGCGCGACCTGCCGCTCGACGTCGCGCTCGAAAACGCCGGCAGCGCGCGCGACCGCTACTTCCGCGTGCCGTCCATTTTGGGAGAGGGGGAGAGCGAGTAATGGCGCTAAGCTTCGATTCCCTTACCGCCGCCCAGATCGCCGCAGGCGTTGCCGCCGGCGACTTTACCGCTACCGAGGTGGCCCAGGCCTCCCTTGCCGCCATCGAGGCGCGCGAAGGTGGGGTCCAGGCATTCCTGCAGGTGGCGCCCGAGCTTGCGCTCGAGGCCGCCGCGCGCGTGGATGCCGACCGTGCCGCAGGCAAGCCGCTGCCCCCGCTCGCGGGCGTGCCGCTGGCCATTAAGGACAACATGAACCTTGTGGGCACGCGCACCACCTGCGCTTCCCGCATGCTTGGGGACTACCAGAGCGTCTACACCGCCACCTGCGTCCAGCGCATGTTCGATGCCGGCTGCCTGCCCATGGGCAAGGCCAACATGGACGAGTTTGCCTTCGGTAGCTCTACTGAGAGCTCGGCCTTCCACCGCACCAACAACCCTTGGGATACCGAGCGCGTGCCCGGCGGCTCCTCGGGCGGCTCCGCTGCCGCCGTCGCCGCGGGCGAGGTCGCGCTCTCGCTGGGCTCGGACACCGGCGGCTCCATTCGCCAGCCGGCGTCGCTGTGCGGCGTGGTGGGCTTTAAGCCCACGTATGGCGCCGTGAGCCGTTACGGCGTGGTTGCCTTTGGCTCGTCGCTCGACCAGGTGGGACCCTTTGGCCGCACGGTCGAGGATGTCGCGCTGGCCATGAACGCGCTTACCGGCGCGGGCCACGATCCGTACGACTGCACCAGCCAGGATTGCGCCGTCGACTTTACCGAGCATCTCAACGACAGCATCGAGGGCAAGCGCGTGGGCATTATCCCTGCGTTTATGGAGGCCGAGGGCCTGACGCCCGAGGTCAAGGCCGCTGTTCAGCGCGCTGCCCAGGAGTTGCAGAACCAGGGTGCCGAGCTGGTCGAGGTCGACCTGCCGCACCTGGACGCCGCTATCGCTGCCTACTACGTCATCGGCCCGGCCGAGGCGTTCTCCAACCTGGCCCGCTTCGACGGCATTCGCTACGGCTACCAGGAGGAGGGCTGCGCCAACCTGTCCGACCAGAGCTCGCTTTCGCGCGCCCACGGCTTTGGCGCCGAGGCCAAGCGCCGTCAGATGCTCGGCGCCTACCTGCTGAGCTCGGGCGTGTACGACAAGTACTACTACGCTGCGCAAAAGGCCCGCACGCTCATCACGCAGGACTACGACGCCGCGTATGCCAAGGTGGACACCATCCTCATGCCCGCCTCGCCGCGCACGGCCTTTAAGTTTGGCGAGATTAGCGACCCCACGCAGATGTACCTCTCCGACCTGTACACCATCTCGCTCAACATTTGTGGCAACGGTGGCATCTCGGTGCCGCTGGGCCTGGGCGAGGATACTCAGCTGCCCGTTTCTGCCCAGCTGGTGGGTCCGGCCTTTAAGGACCGTCAGCTGCTCACGTTTGCTCGCGCCCTGGAGCGCGGCTTTGCCGATACCGCCACGGGTGCGCCCGCGCTTTCCGTCGCGCCCGATTTTGCCGGGAAGGGAGGCGAGCTGTAATGAAGGAGCTTTCCGAGGTCCTGCAGGATTGGGAGGCCGTGATCGGCCTGGAGATCCATACCGAGCTCACCGCACTCGATACCAAGATGTTCTGCAACTGCAAGCTCAGCCACGATGACGAGCCCAACGCCAACGTGTGCCCGGTGTGCCTGGGCCTGCCCGGCGCCCTGCCGGTGCCCAACAAGCGCGCCATCGAGAGCATCGTCAAAGCCGGTCTCGCCACCAACTGCGAGATTCAGCGCCACTCGATGTTCTACCGCAAGCACTACTTTTATCCCGACATGGCCAAAAACTTCCAGACCACGCAGGGCCCGGTCGCCTTTGCCATGTACGGCCACCTGGACCTGGACGTGACCGGTCGCGGTGCCGCCGAGCGCCCCGACTGCGCGTTTGGCGAGGCCGAGGCCCAGAGCCTGGCGAGCGCCTCGGCCAACGCCGAGGGCCTGTCCACATCCATGACGTCGGCCATGCGCGAGGGCAACCAGCGTGCCGGTCATCTGGCCAGCTACGATGCGTCCAACCTGCAGATGCCTGAGCGTCGCGAGGACGGTTCCTACACGGTGCCCATTCGCATCCTGCGCATCCACATGGAGGAGGACGCCGCCAAGATGGTGCACGTGGGCGGCGCCGAGGGCCGCATCACCGCCGCGGCCGAGTCGCTCGTCGACTACAACCGCTGCGGTACGCCGCTCATCGAGCTCGTTACCGAGCCCGACCTGCGCACGCCCGAGGAGGCCCGCCTGTTTATGGAGAAGCTCCGTCGCATCTTTGTGACGCTGGGCATTTCGGACTGCTCCATGGAGAAGGGTTCCATGCGCTGCGACGGCAACGTGTCGCTGCGCCGCCGCGGAGAGACCAAGCTGGGCACCAAGACCGAGCTCAAGAACCTCAATTCGTTCAAGAGCTTGCACGACGGCCTTGCCTACGAGATCTGCCGCCAGGCCGAGGTGCTCGAGGAGGGCGGCATCATCTACCAGGAGACCCGCCACTGGGAGCCCAGCCGCAAGCGCACCGTGGTCATGCGTGTGAAGGAGACGGCCGACGACTATCGCCTGTTCCCCGACCCCGACCTGGCGCCGTTCGATCTGGACGACGAGTTCATCGACCGCTGCCGTGGCGAGATTCCCGAGCTGCCCGATGCCAAGCGCGTCCGTTTTGAGGCCGACTTTGGCATTAAGGCGGCGGACGCCGAGCAGATTGCCGGCGACCCGGAGTTTGCCGAGTTCTTTGAGGCGGCCGCTGCCGGTATGGCTGGCAAGGAGGCCCAGACGGTCGCAAACTTGCTGGTCAACGAGATGATCGCCTACCTTAAGGGCGCCGGCGTCTCGCTGGCCGAGTCCGGCATCGCGCCGGCTCAGGTGGCAGCCCTTGCTAAGCTGCTGGCGACCGATGCCATCAGCTCCAACCAGGCACACGAGGTCTTTGAGGCCATGGCTCAGACCGGCGACGATCCCAACAAGATCGTCGACGAGCGCGGTATGCGTCAGGTGAGCGATGCCGGCGCGCTGCAGCCGATCGTGGACGAGGTGCTGGCAAACTGTGCCGATCAGGCGCAGCAGTATCGTGACGGCAACCAGAAGGTCATCGGCTTTTTGGTGGGCCAGTGCATGAAGGCGAGCCGCGGCAAGGGCAATCCGAAGCTCTTCAACGAGTTGCTGAGAACGTCGCTCTCGTAGCTGCGAGGCCGGGGAAGCCCCGAGTCGCCGGGGTGTTTCCTCCAAATTTCAAACAGTCCTATGCAAGACGAAGGCCACATTTAGTGGCCTTCTTTGCATGCGGAACTCATTTGGAGCAAACACCCCGGCGACTCGGGGCTTCCCCGGCCAGACGACTCGGCCGTTCGGGTCAGGCGAGCTGAATGGAATAGAGTGAATGGACGCGCCGTTGGCACGCCCATTGTTTTGAGGGGAACTCATTGAGAGGCAAGGCCCTGCGCCCGGCCCCTCGGTTCCGTGACGACTCGGCCGTTCGGGTCAGGCGGGCTGATAGGAAAGATGGTGGCGGAGGCGCAAAATGCGCCTCCGCCTTTTCAATGTGATGAAAGTGTGGCGAAATGAGCTTAAAACTTCCGTAAATGTGATAAATGTCACGTTTTACCTAGGGTAAAATGTGGGAAATATCACGTTTACGGAAGTTTCTTTGCGGGAGGTTCGGCCATGCAGCGAGATATCATTGCCAAGCTTAACGCTTGGAAAGCGTCAGAATATCGTAAGCCGCTTATCCTTAAGGGGGCGCGCCAGGTTGGAAAGACGTGGGCGCTTAAGGAGTTCGGCCGAACCTCGTACATCAATTATGTGTATCTGACGCTCGAGGAGCCGTCACCTGGGGTACAGAGCGAGTACGCTCAGTTTTTCGAAGGTACGCGCGATCCTCGACGGATCATCTCAAATCTTTCCCTGGCACTTGGACAGCCTATCGAACCCGGCGAGACGCTGCTTATTATTGATGAGATCCAGGATTGTCCTCCTGCAGTCGGCGCCCTTAAATACTTCTGTGACGAGGCCCCCGAGTATCACGTCGCATGCGCAGGGTCTTTGTTGGGCGTTCGCTTGTCCCGTGAGACCAGCGCTTTTCCGGTGGGAAAGGTCGAGTTCATGGAGATGCGCCCCATGAGCTTTTCCGAGTTTCTGAAAGCCGAGGGCGCTGCAAACTACGACGAATACCTTGGCGGCCTGGATCAGATCGAGACAGTGCCCGATTTCTTCCATGTCCGTCTCGTCGAGCATCTTCGTCGTTATTTTGCATGCGGCGGCATGCCAGAGGCTCTTGGCCGGTGGGCGGAGACGGGCGATATCGTTCAGGTCGATAAGGTGTTGTCTGATCTCTTGGATTCCTACGAGCGCGATTTTGCCAAGCATGGTGGCCGTGCGCAGTTCGCCAAGCTTTCGCAAATATGGAACTCGATTCCAGCTCAGTTGGCGCGCGAGAACAAAAAGTTCGTTTGGGGTGCGGTGCGCGAGGGGGCTCGTGCTCGAGAATACGAGGATGCTCTGGAATGGCTTGCCGATGCTGGGCTCATCACGGCGGTTCGCCTTAATGCTGCCGGTGGTGTGCCGCTCTCTGCGTACGATGACCTCAAGGCATTTAAAGTCTACTGTCTTGATGTCGGCTTGCTGCGCCGCATGGCAAGGCTGGATGCGTCCGCTTTTGCCATCTCGGATGCGCTATTTTCGGAGTTCAAAGGTTCGTTCGCCGAGAACTATGTGCTTCAGGCATTACTTTCACAGTTAGATGCTGCTCCGCGTTATTGGACAAACGAGAAGCCGAAGCACGAAGTCGATTTTTTGATTCAAGTCGGAAACGAAATCGTTCCCGTCGAGGTCAAATCGGGAGAGGTCGTTCATTCCAAGAGCCTTAAGTACTATGCCGACAAGCATGCGGAGACGACTCCATTGAGGGTCCGCTACTCACTTAAGAACCTAAAGCTCGACGACGGGGTGCTCAACATTCCGTTGTATTTGGCTGATCGATCTGTCCCTCTTATCAAAAAGGCGCTTGATTGTGCGCATCTTGACGTTTAGATCCTGGGTGAGCTGACGGGCGGCGGCTAATTAATCGCTCCGTTACGGCCAGGGAGCTTGGGCCTTAGCGATGCTTGCTTCGCCAAGCGGTGGGGGTGGTGCCGGTGTATTGTTTGAAGGCTTGGGCGAAGGCGGCTTGCTGAGGGTAGCCTAGACGCTCTGCCACCTGCGCTATCGCGAGCGCGCTATCGGCCAAAAGGTCCTGTGCTCGCTCCATACGGCGTCTGCGAATGTAGGCGCCCAGGGACTCGCCGGTTTGGGCCTTAAAGGTGGCGCATAGTTTGGAGCGGCTTGTGTAGAGCCTCTCGGCCACCTCGTTGATACCCACACGTCTGCCTTTGTCGAGCGCGCGCTCAATCATTGCCGTTGCTTCTTCGGCAATGGTTATGCTGACGTGTGTGTCTGCCGCCTGCCGCGCCTGCTTGTGGGCCGCGCGCGAACAGGCGAGCTCCGCGACCATGGTCTCCACGATGCCCTGCATATAGACGTGTCCGCCTACGGTGCGGGCGCGGTCCTCGTTAATCCGGCGCAGCGTGTGGCAGATCGCAGACGTCGCTTCCTCGTGCCATGGCTCGGCAAACGCCTCAAAGGTTCCCGCGAACTCGGTGGGATAGCGGTGCTCCAGTTCGTCAAAATATCCAGGCAAAAAGAGCACCGAGCGCGAGTGATAAAGTTCCCCCGCAAACAGCGGGCTTAATTCCTCGCCACAGTTATCTTGGATAAAGCTGCAAACGGCATTGTTTGGCCACGGTCCATGCGATGGTTTGAGGTTCGCGGGCGTTATGCCAGTCTCGGGCATGCATGTAAGTGTGGGCGCGCTGACTTCGCTCACGCAGGCGTACGGCTCGGGTGTGTATTCGGCCAGGTACATATCGTGCGTCGGGGTGATGAAATGCTCCATGACAATGCAGGCAGGGGAGAGAGGCATGATCCATGCGCGTCCGTGCGCCCGATCGTTTGCCACCTCGCCGGTAAAGACGGCGCCCTTGCCGGTAAGCTCCAGGCCAAACTGCTCAAACTGCGGTGCGTAGAGCTCGGTTATGTCGGTCGCTGCCCGCCGCATTTGCAAAAGCGTCCCTTTCCTTTGCAGAAACGTCCACAGCTCGGTTGATTGTGAGCCATGGCTAACATGCCAATGATAAGTTGATTAAGGTTAACTCTCAAGCCGTTAGAAAGGAACCTCATGGCAAAGGGATCAAAAAGGGAAGGCGGCGGTATCGGCGAGCTGCTTGCATATGCCGGCGACCGTAAATTCCTAACTTATTTGGGCATGGCGCTCTCGGCGCTCTCGCAGCTGCTGAGCTTTGGCCCGTTCGTGTGCATTTGGCTTGTCGCACGCAATCTGATCGCCGTGGCACCTAACTGGAGCGAAGCCACCGATATCGCGATGTATGGCTGGTGGGCCGTGGGTTTTGCCCTGGCAAGCATCGTAGCTTATTTCGTGGGGCTCATGTGCACGCACCTGTCTGCGTTTCGCTGCGCATCCAATATTCGCAAAACTACGAGCGAGCACCTGCTTAAGCTGCCGCTTGGCTACTTTGACACGCACGCCACCGGTGAGCTGCGTCGTGTTGTAGACGGATGTGCCGCCTCCACCGAGACTTTGCTCGCACACATGCTGCCCGATATCGCAGGCGCCGCCGCCATGGTCGTGGGCTTGCTCGTGCTGCTTTTCGCGCTCGATTGGCGTTTGGGGGCGGCATGCCTTATCTCGGTCGTCGTTTCGTTTGGCGCCATGGCCACCATGATGAGCGGCAAAGGCGCCGAGTTCATGAAGGCCTACATGGGAGCGCTGGTCAAGATGAACAAGACCGGCACCGAATACGTACGTGGCATCCCCGTTGTCAAGGTGTTTCAGCAGACGGTCTACTCCTTTAAGGCCTTCCACGATGCGATCGCCGAATACGCCGACATGGCACAAAACTATGCGGGCACGTTCTGTCGAGGTCCGCAGGTACTCAACCTTACCGCGCTCAATGGTCTTGTGGCATTCCTGTTGCCCGTGGCGTTGCTGTTGGCGCCGGGCGAGACGGACTTCGCGCATTTTATGGCCAACTTCACGTTTTACGCGATATTTTCGGCCGTGGTACCGACGGCCATGACCAAGCTCATGTTTGTGGGCGAGGCCTCTCAGATGAGTGCCGATTCGCTGGCTCGCATCCGAAGCATCATGGATTCCAAGCAGCTCTCCGTGCCCGCCCGACCCAAACACCCTGCCAGCGGCGACGTGCGATTTGAGGACGTGAGCTTTACGTACGAGGGTGCCGAAGCACCTGCCGTTAGCCATGTAAGTTTCAGCGTTCCCGCTGGTAGCACCCTCGCCCTGGTGGGCCCTTCAGGTGGCGGTAAGTCAACCTGTGCAAGCCTGATCCCGCGTTTTTGGGATGTCTCTTCGGGTCGAGTGCTTGTAGGTGGTGTGGACGTTCGCGATATGGATCCGCACGAGCTTATGGACCAAGTCGCCTTCGTGTTCCAGACCAACCAGCTGTTCCGGCAAACACTTGCCGATAACGTTCGCGCCTCCAAGCCTACGGCCACTGACGACGAAGTGCGTGCGGCCCTCTCCGCAGCTCAGTGCGACGACATTGTGGCCAAGCTCCCACAGGGCATCAATACCATGCTCGGTGCCGGCGGAGCATATCTTTCGGGCGGCGAGGTCCAGCGCGTGGCACTTGCCCGTGCGATCCTTAAAGACGCGCCTATCGTGGTGCTCGATGAGGCCACGGCGTTTGCCGACCCCGAGAACGAGGCGCTCATCCAGCGCGCCTTTAGCAAGCTGGCGGCGGGTCGCACGGTCATTATGATTGCGCACCGACTCTCGACTGTAGTGGGCGCAGACCAAATCGTGGTGCTCAACCAGGGCAGCGTGCAGGAGTCGGGTACCCATGCCGAGTTGCTGTCCCAAGAGGGTCTATATGCCAAGATGTGGGCCGAATACGAACAGGCCGCGAGCTGGAAAATCACTGCAGCGACCGCGGATGCTGCCGTCACGAAGGGAGGCGAGGCCTAAATGTTCGCCTCATTCCAAAAGAAGTATTTCCTATCCGATAAAGGCGTCGCCGGCGTAAAACGCGGCATTTTCTGGACCACGCTTACCAATCTCATTACCATGGCCGGCATGGGCTTTTTGTTCCTGGTCATGGCCGGTTTTGTCGAACATCTCGCCACCGGCGCCGACCTGCCAGATGCCCTGCCGATCGTGGGCGGCCTCCTGGTCTTTTTCGTGTTGCTCTTTGCCTCTAACTGGCAGCAGTATTACTACACCTACTGCATTTTTT
>OJRX01002314.1_pt1 | contig 15912 bp, 16 predicted proteins | sample 1599301 | NCBI WGS metagenome assembly OJRX01 (sample SAMN04168656, study PRJEB22393) | human gut metagenome | biome: human gut microbiome; feature: stool | host: Homo sapiens | collected 2014-03-17 | reverse complement strand
GCGCGTCGAAATCGCTGGTGCTTTTCTGGTTCTCTTTTGGCACGCAAAAGAGAACGTAGCTTAAAGGAAGAAGAACCTTCCCTTTATCAAAGGAGAACCAAAAATGAAAGTCTTTGATCTACATTGTGACACCCTGAGTGAGCTGCGCTACGCCGAAAAGGCGGGTACGCCCAAGAGCTTTGCACAGAATGATCTGCACATCGATTTGCAGAAACTGAAAAAGGGCGACTATATGCTGCAGTGCTTCGCCGCCTTTGTCAATCTGGGCGACAAGACCCCCGGTGCCGACCCGCTGGTGACGGCGCTGGAAGAGATCGACGTCTTCAAACGCATCATGGAAAAATACCCGGAGGATATTGCTCCGGTGTATCAACCCTCTGACATCCGCAAAAACGCCGCCGAGGGCAAGATCAGCGGAATGCTCACCATCGAAGAGGGCGGCTGCTGCAAGGGCAGCATCGGTGTGCTGCGCCGGATGTACGAGCTGGGCGTCCGCATGATGACCCTGACCTGGAACCACGAGAACGAGCTTGCCAGCCCCAACGTCGTCCCCGGCGGGGGCCACAACATCTGGCCCTGCGCCCCCAACACCGAGACGGGCTTGAAGGAGAAGGGCTTCGAGTTCCTGGCTGAGATGGAGCGTCTGCACATCATCGCAGACGTGAGCCACCTGTCCGACAAGGGCTTCTGGGACATTGTGGAGCACTCCACCCGCCCCTTTGCGGCCAGCCACTCCAACTGCCGCGCCCTCGCGCCCCACTGCCGCAACCTCACCGACGAGATGATCCGCGCCCTCGCCAACAAGGGCGGCCTCGTGGGTCTGAACTACTGCAGCGGCTTCCTCGACAACCAGCCCGAAGAAAAGCTCTGCCGCAGCACCACGGCCCTGATGGCAAAGCACGCGGCCCACTTCAAGCAGGTGGGCGGTATTGAGATCATCGGTCTGGGCAGTGACTTCGACGGCATCGGCGGCAAGCTGGAAATGGACGACTGCTCCAAGCTGCCTCTATTGGCCGACGCACTCCGCCGCGAGGGCTTCACCGAGGACGAGGTAGAGGCCATTTTCTACCGCAACGCCCGGCGGTTCTTCGAAGAAAACCTCTAAATAATGTATAAAACGACAGGGAGATTCCAAAATGGATAAAAACATGACGCTGGAAAAGCGTATTGCCGCCGAGCTGTATTCCTATCAGGGCAAGATGAGCGTTTTTGTGGACGACCTACACGGCCACACGGTCGAAATCGGCGCTGACGAGGAATTTGAGACGGCTTCCACCATCAAGGCATATATCCTCGCAGCCCTGTATCTGCAGGCCAGCCGGGGCAAAGCCAGCCTCGAGGAAAAAATCACCTACAAGCCCGAGCACTTTGTGGACGGTTCCGGTATGCTCCGGGCGCTGGGCGTGGGCGCAAGTCTGAAAGTTAAAGACGCCGCCACCATGATGATCATCTGCTCCGACAACATCGCCACCAACATGGTCATCGACTATCTGGGGCTGGACACCATCAACGCCTGCATCCGGGAGATGGGCTTTGCCCACACCGTCCTGCATAACCCGCTCCACTTTGATCTTTACAACGACCTCGGCACCACGACGCCCCGGGACTACGCCTCGCTGTTTGCGCAGGTGGCAAAGGGAACGCTCGTCAGCGCTGAGGCCAGCGCTGAGATGCTGGCCATCTTCCGTCAGCAGCACTACAATACCATGCTGACCCACGACTTCCCTCAGTTCTATCTCGACTGCGAGGAGACCGGCGAGCCGGAGCTTATCTGGGTGGCCAGCAAGAGCGGCAGCATGAACGCCTGCCGCAACGACGGCGGCATCGTCCACACCCCCTACGGCGAGTATGTCATCGTCCTGATGAACAAGGACTTCCACGACATCATCGAGTACAATGACCATCCCTCCATGGTCTACGGCGCCCGGGTGTCCCGGATGATACTCGACCAGATCTTGGCCTGCGAGGGCGAGCTGTACAAGTAAAATTGTGGAAGAAATAGGAATATTAAGGGGAATTATAACAATGGGTATTCAAATCAGCCTGCCGATGATGGCATTTCTGGTGTTCATGACCGGCTTTGCGGGCTTTGTGGATTCGGCAGCGGGCGGCGGCGGGCTCATCAGCCTGCCGGCCTATCTCTTCGCGGGGCTGCCGCCTCACTATACTTACGCCACCAACAAATTCAGCGCCGCCTGCGGCACGACGTTCGCCACGGCCAGCTTCTTCAAGAACGGCGCGATGAACCTCAAGGTGGGCATCCTCGCCGCCATCGGAAGCTTTGCAGGCAGTGCCTTGGGCGCACACATCGTCCTGATGCTCAGCGATGAGGTGCTGCAGATGATGATGTTCATCATCCTGCCCATCGCGGCGGTCATCATTCTGTGGCAGCGCAACCTCCCGGACGAGAACCGGGATGACGGCACCCTGAATTTGAAAAAGGCCCTGCTGGCCCTGGGCATCGGCCTCGGCATCGGTCTGTACGACGGCATGGTGGGGCCTGGCACCGGGACCTTTGCCATCATCGCTTTCACCAGCCTGATGGGCTTCGACCTGCGCACCGCCAACGGCAACGCCAAGGTGCTCAACCTCGCCAGCAACTACGCCAGCCTCATCACCTATCTGGGCAGCGGGCTGGTGGTCTTTCCGGTGGGTATTCCCTGCGCCATCAGCAACATCGTCGGCAACATCATCGGCTCCCACTTCGCCCTGAGAAAGGGCGCAAAGTTCATCCGCCCCATGATGCTCGTGGTGCTGGTGCTCCTGCTGGGCAAGCTCATCACGGATATGCTGTAAGGAAAAACGAAAAGAGGCTGCCGTGCAGATGCACAGCAGCCTCTTCCTATATACTCTTAGTCGATGACCAGCCCGTTATCGAAGAAGGCCAGACCAAACGCACCGGGACCGGCGTGGGTGCCGATGACGCAGCCGATCTGGCGCACCAGCGGCTCGGAAAGGCCGAGATTGTCCACCAGATAGGTCTGGATGGGGTTCACCTCGCGGGGGCTGATGGTGTAACCGGCCAGAGAGGGGAAACGGGGGTTGACGCCGCCCAGCTCCTCGATCTTCTTGAAGAGGGCGACGTATGCGCCGGGCAGACCCCGGGCCTTGCCGGCCATGGCGACTTTGCCCTCCTTGATGGTGATGAGGGGCTTGATGCCCAGCATCCCGCCGGCCACGGCGACGGCGGCGGGCAGACGGCCGCCCTTGCGCAGATACTTCAGGTCGTCGATGGCGGCGACGAGGTGCAGGTGCTCCTTGGCGTGCTCGAGGGTGGCGGCGATCTGGACGGCAGACTTGCCTTCGTCCCGCAGGTGTGCGGCCAGACGCACCAGCAGACCCTCGCCGAGGCAGACATTGGTGCTGTCCACGAAGAGGACGTTGTCCACGTTGGCCAGGTCTGCGGCCAGCTTCGCACACTGATAGGTGCCGGACAGCTCATGGGACAGGAAGATGCCCACGACCTCGTCTCCGGCGGCAGCAGCCTCGGCGTAGAACTTTTCGAACAGCTCAGGGCTGGGCTGGCTGGTGGTGGGCAGCTTTTTGCAGCCGGCCATGTGCTCGTAGTACTCGCTGGGAGTCAGGTCCACGCCGTCCCGGATGACGGTGCCGTCCTCGAGGGTGACGTTGAGAGGGATGACGTCCACACCCAGCTGCGCGGCCTCGGCGGGCAGGATGTCGGATGCAGAATCGGTAAGAATGCGTATCATATAGTTCGTACCTCCATGGGTGCGTTCATCGTGTGTCTTTGGTAAAACGACAAATCCATAAAAAAGTCGTACAAAGTATACCAGAACGCCGGGCGGTATGTCAATCTTTTGAGTGAAATTTCTTCGAATGAACGAAAAACTGCTTGCAAAACGGGGCGGCAGTATGGTACAATGTCCGCCGACAGGAGGGGACGCCGTGAAAAGACTGATCAGGGAACCGGAAAAGCCGTCTTTTCCGGCTCGGTGCCGGGTCCTGGCCGAGGCGGCGGTGCTCTGGGGGCTGCTGGCGGCGGGAGCACAGCTGCTGCTCCCGGCGGAAAAGACGGCTCTGCCCGAGGGCGCGGCCCTCGGGTGGGCTGCGCTGCGCATCTGCCTTGTGACCCCTCTGGCAGAAGAGCTTGCCTTCCGGGGCGGGGCGCTCTATCTTTTGCAGCCGCTGGGCGGCGCGGGGGCTGTGGTGGTGCAGGCGGTGCTTTTTGCGGCTCTGCACGGCAGCTGGACGGCCCGGGCCTATGGGCTGGGCATGGGGCTCATCTTCGGCTGGGCGGCCCGGAAAGCGAAGAGCGTATGGCCCGGCAGCGCGTTACATATTATAAATAACTGCCTCGTGTTTGCCGCACGGCTGGCAGAAAGGGGAATGGGATGACCGATTTTGAGCTGATGGGCGCGGCGCTGGAAGAGGCCCGGAAGGCCGCTGCGCTGGGCGAAGTGCCGGTGGGCGCGGTCGTGGCGAAGGACGGAGAGATCATCTCTGCCGCCCACAACACCCGCGAGACGGAGAAAAACGCCCTCCACCACGCGGAGCTGCTGGCCATCGACGCGGCCTGCAAAAAGCTGGGCGGCTGGCGGCTGTGGCAGTGTGAGCTGTTCGTGACGCTGGAACCCTGCCCCATGTGCAGCGGCGCCATCATCAACAGCCGCATCAAGCGGGTGGTGTACGGTGCCGCCGACGTCAAGGCGGGCTGCTGCGGCTCGGTGACAGACCTCTTCGCCCAGCCCTTCAACCATCACCCCGTCATCGAGAAGGGACTGCGGGCCGACGAGGCACAGCAGCTTTTGCAGGAATTTTTCGTTTCACTGCGGGCCAGGCGGGCCGCAAAGCCCCGCTGGAAGCCGCCCGTGAACCCCTGAATCTGTGAAAAAAGTGGGAACTGCGTGAAAAAATCACCGGTGACCACTTTATTTTTTCGCCCGATTGTGCTATATTATTCAATGGAAACTTGTCGAAACCACACAAATGCCGCCGGGCGCGCCGCAGAGCCGGCCTAGACCGGAAAAAGTGAGCAGAGCGCAGCTCCGGCGGGGTGGGGGAAGCTGTTTCCTTTCCCGCCGCAGAGGCTTTGACACGAAGAGGCGCTGCGGCCGAAAATAGTGGACAGGAGGGTTTGACTCTTGTACAACGACGAATTTGAGCTGACATTTGACCTTGCAGACGCCGGGCCGAAGAAAGAACAGCGCAGGCCGACCCTGCCCGAGCCGGAAGAAGCGGCTGTGGCCGCACCGCCGGTGCAGGAAACGAGGGAAACGCCGGTCAGCGCTGCGCCGGAGAACACACCGGCACCGGAACGCGAGCCGGAACCAGCGGCAGAGCCCCAGAGCACTGCCCCGGCGGCGAAGGGCCGCACCGTCCTCATCTCGGGCGGCGACCGGGGCATCGGCGCAGCAGCAGCCCGCGCATTCTATGCGGCGGGTTATCGGGTGGCGGTGTTCTACCACACCAACGCCGAGGCCGCCGCAGCCCTGCAGAAGGAGCTGCCGGGCGTACTGGCCATCCAGTGCGACGTGGCCAGCCGGGCCAGCTGTGAGCTGGCTTTCCGCGCCGCCGAGCAGGCGCTGGGCCGGGTGGATGTGCTGGTGAGCAACGCGGGCATCGCCCAGCAGAAGCTGTTCACCGACATCACGCCGGAAGAGTGGCAACGGATGCTGGACGTCAACCTGACCGGTGCGTTCAACCTCTGCCAGCTGGCCCTGCCCGGGATGATACGCCGCAAAGAGGGCCGCATCCTCACCGTGAGCAGCATGTGGGGCCAGACCGGCGGCAGCTGCGAGGTACACTATTCCGCCGCCAAGGCGGGCCTCATCGGCCTGACCAAGGCGCTGGCAAAAGAAGAAGGTCCCAGCGGCATTACTGTGAACTGTGTGGCCCCCGGCGTCATCGACACCGATATGATGGCCTCGTTCACTGCTGAGGACAAAGCGGCATTGGCCGAAGAGACCCCTGTGGGCCGTCTCGGCACCGCCGAAGAGGTGGCAAAGCTTCTGCTGTACCTCGCCGGAGAAGACGCCGGCTACATCACCGGCCAGGTGTTCGGCGTCAACGGAGGTCTTGTGATCTGATGCAGCAAGGCCGAAACTATGAGACAAGTTCACTTGCGGGGCGCTTCCCCCGCAGTGAGAAGGAGAGAGCGAAATGGGCATGACTTTGAAGGAACTGTTGACGAAAGGCGAAGGCACCCTGTCGGCACAGGAGGCCAAAACTTTGGCTGCACAGTGCAGGATGGATGTGGAAACGCTCTATACGCTCCTTGAAGAGCGCGGCATCAAGATCATCGAGGATGAGGCCGACGCCGATGTGAATCTGGACGTGGACAGCATCATCGCCGAGGTGGAAAACGCCGAGAACAACAGCGACGAGCTGGGTCTGGGCGGCGAGGACGAGGAAGAAGCCGCCGAGGAGAACCCCGCCGACCTGAAGGCTGCGATGGATGAGCTGCTGGACGACCCCGTCAAGAACTACCTCAAGCAGATCGGCCAGATCCCTCTGCTGAGCGCGGAGCAGGAAGTTGACCTGAGCAAGCGCATCCACGCCGGCGCCGAGGCTGCCCATATCCTGCAGGCCGACCGCCAGAAGTACGGTGCGCCCGAGTACATCAAGAAGAACAGCGCCCGCTTCTCGTTCGAGGAGGACGAGAACAGCCGCAGCTACACCGAGGACATCGACGAAGAGGGCAGCGAGAAGCCCAGCGTGGACGCCGAGGAAAAGGCCGCTGAGGAAGAGGCCATGGAGGCTGTGGAGAACGGCCCCCTGACCGAGGAGCGCCGTCAGGAGCTGCTGAAGACCCGCCGCGACGGCCTGAACGCCCGCCGCAGCCTGAGCGAAGCGAACCTCCGTCTGGTGGTCTCCATCGCCAAGAAGCACGTGGGCCACAATCTGGCCTTCCTCGACCTCATCCAGGAGGGCAACATCGGCCTCATCAAGGCGGCTGAGAAGTTCGACTGCGACCGCGGCTTCCGCTTCTCTACTTATGCGACCTGGTGGATCCGTCAGGCCATCACCCGCGCCATCGCCGACCAGGCCCGCACCATCCGCATCCCGGTGCACATGGTCGAGACCATCAACCGGATGCGTCAGGCCACCAACCAGCTGGTCTACCAGAACGGCCACGAGCCCACCCCGGAAGAGCTGGCAAAGGCCATGGACATGAGCGTGGAGCGTGTGCGTGAGATCCAGCGGATGGCACAGGAGCCCGCCAGCCTGGAGAGCCCCGTGGGCGAGGAAGAGGATTCCTCTCTGGGCGATTTCGTCGCCGACGAGAACGCCGAGGCTCCCGGCAAGGCTGCTGACCGCGCTATGGTGGCCCAGCAGATCAATCAGGCCCTCAAGAGCCTGACTCCCCGTGAAGAGAAGGTCATCCGTCTCCGCTTTGGTCTGGACGATGGCCGTCCCCGCACACTGGAAGAGGTGGGCCGCGACTTCGGCGTCACCCGTGAGCGCGTCCGCCAGATCGAGGCAAAGGCCATCCGCAAGCTGCACAGCCGCAAGTGCCTGGCCCTGCTGAACGGCCTCATCGAGTGATAGTTTCAACAATGCAGACGGCTGCCGTGGAAAACGGCAGCCGTTTTTCTGTATCTGGGCAGAAAAAACGCAAAATGCCAGATTTTTTTGCAAAAAACGCTTGCAATGCGGCAGAGTTTATGGTATTATAATTGAGCTGTGAGTGTGCTGCTATAGCTCAGTTGGTAGAGCGCATCCTTGGTAAGGATGAGGTCTCCAGTTCGAATCTGGATAGCAGCTCCAGCTCAGAACACCCTGAAGCCGTCAAGGCTTCGGGGTGTTTTTTGTTTGCTCCGGCCGGTTGGGGCAGTGGGGGCAAACGCACGAGCGTGATATTTTAGCCGGGATACATGGACGATAACGCTGGCGGCCTGCACAAAAGGTGCGGGCCAACGGCGTTTTTTGTCATTTTTGCCAAAAAAAGTGGGGCAAGATTGTTCAACCGTTATATTGCACAGGCGGTAGGGGGGGGGGGGTATAATAAATTTGGCAGAAAAGCCACAAAATACAAAACGGGAGGTAAAAATCATGCGAAGAAAAAAATTGCTCCGGCAGATCGCGGCGGCGGCCGTGGCCCTGAGCATGGCGGCATCTCTTTCCGCCCCGGCATTTGCGGCCACCTTTGATCTTTCCGATGGCGGCCTTGTGATCACGGCAGATAAAAACGGCATCACCGTGAAGCAGGATGGTCAGGACGGAGTTACCAGCATCGCCGACAATGAGGAAATCGAGATCAAGGGTGCCTATAGCTCCGCTAATGGAGCTACGCAGACCGCTGAGGAGAACCAGCAGGAAGAAAACCAGCCTGTGACTCCGGCCAAGGCTCCGGCTAAGGAGGAGACCTCGGAGGAGACCTCGGGGACAGAGAACGCCCCCGCTGCTGAGAAAAAGCAGGAGCAGAAGGATACCGAAGCTCCGGCTGACCCTGAGCAGAAGACCGAGACCGAAAATAAGGATAACAACAGCGACCCTGCTGACGAGGAAAAGAAGGAGCAGAATGCCCCTGCAAACGGGGAGCTGAATGCTTCCGCTGGCGAGGGGCAGGAGCCCAAAGCAGAGGACGAGAGCCAGCCCAAGCCAGAGGCCAAGGCTTCTGCTGAGGCTACTGCCAGCGCCTCTGACGACACCTCCAATGGCCCCCGCAAGGCTCCGGCCCGCAGCAGCGGCGAGGGAGAGCGCAGTAGCGAGGGAGAACGCAGAGGCATCATCCAGATCTTCGCCAACACGCTGGTCAAGCTGAAGCTGAAGGATGCCACCATCGACCAGCCGAATGCTGCTGATACGACTACTCGTGGCATGGCAGCCATTGATATTCAGGGCAGCGGCAATGTGGAGATCAAAGTGGAGGGCAATAACACCCTGAACGGATATGGAAACAGTGCCGGCATCCAGAAAAACGATGATGTCAGCACCGGCAAGCTCACCATTACGGCAGAAGACAAAGACCAGACCCTTAACGTGATCGCAGATGTCCGTGGCGCTGCCATTGGCGGAAATGGACATGGCTGGTATGGGAGCGACACGGATGGCAGCGGCCATGGCACCAAAAACATTGAGATCAACGGCGGCACGGTGAATACCCAGGGCCGGATCGGCAGCGGAGATGGTGGCGGATCGGCTGAAGATATCGTGATCAAAGGTAATGCTGTGGTCAACGCCAATGGCGGCATCGGCGGAGGCACTGGTGAAGGTTTTGAAGGTAATGAAGGCAGAACAACCAGCATAACCATCTCCGGCAGCGCTCAGGTGAACGCTACGGATAAGGTGGATAACGGAAGTAATTATGGATATGAGGGCAACGATGCTAGCCTTGCAGTGATCGGCGGCGGTCTTGGCGGCACAGCCGAGATCACCATCTCCGGCAATGCAGTAGTGAAGGCGAAAGCCGAGGCTAGAAGAAATATGTACGGCTCTTACGGTGCCGGTGCGGTGATCGGTGGCGGCGCAAGCAGCAGAGACAAAAATAGCCACGCCAAGGTCACCATTGAGGGCGATACTCAGGTAACGGCAGAAAATAGCGCATACGGCGGCGCAAATGGCACCGGCGAAGTGATCATTGGCGGCAAAGCGCAGGTCAAGGCCACCGGCAGTGCCGAGCACTACGAAAAATATGGTCGCTATGGCGCGGGCGCTGCCATTGGCAATGGCGGAACGACCTTTGATGGCAGCACAGGTACCGTCCAGAAGGGCGAGAATCAATTTAGCACTGACAAGGGCAGCATCCAGGACGGTGCAAAAGTAGAGATGACCAATATAGGCCATAACAGCTCGAACACGGTGACCAAAACACGCCGGAACGGCGATTGGGTGACCGAGGGGGATGAGGAGCAGCCCCCGGAAAAGTGCGATCATTCGAATCCTTCGAAGGGCAAATACGAGGCAGAGAAAGTCTGGCCGAATTGTACGCATACTGGCTCTCAGACCTACCGGTGCAGCTCCTGCGGTGAGGTCGTCGATACGGTCGAGCTTCCTGTAAACCCTAACTACCATAATTACGTGTGGGTAAAATTCCCGGCCACCTGCACCAAGGACGGCTACTCGGTATACACGTGTAGCCGCTGCGGCAAGCCGCAAACCGGCAATCATGCTTACATCGTTAAAGCTCCGGGCCATAAGCCCGTCGAGATCACCGTTGCCCCCACCTGCACGGAAAGCGGCTACACGGTACAGAAGTGCAGCGTCTGCGGCGAGGAGACCGGTGAGCGCACCAATCTCGTTGCCCCTCTGGGCCACGAGTACAAGAACGGCGTCTGCATCCGCTGCGGCGCACCGGAGCCTCAGGAGAACGGCGGCTCGTCCTCTGCGGCCCCCAACTACACCGTGACCGGCGCAGAGACCTACGAGACCTCTGTGGTGGATGGCCGGTACATCATTGCGGTACCCTCTGAGGATGCCGCTCTCAACGCTGTGCTGGGCGACCTGCGGGCCATCAAGGCACAGGGTGCCGATGTGGTGGTGTTCCGCACCCGGAGCCGGGAGTCCAGCCTTGTCATCGACGAGATGCTGGCCATGGGTACCGACGTTACCCCCTTTGTGCTTGCCCACAACGGCGGCGAGGCCCGGCTCACCATCAACGGCGCAGCTCATAACGAGCTGATCCACTGACTTACCCCGGCGGGGCGTACCGCATCGCCCTGCTTCCTCCATATTGCAAAGCCCCCCGGCACGTCCGCATGGTGCCGGGGGGCCTTTTTGCGCAGCAAAAAGAAAACCGGGTGGTAAAAATGACCGGAAATACAAAAAACCACCTGAACCGCAAGGATTCAAGTGGTTTTTCTCGATGGAGCTGCTATCCAGATTCGAACTGGAGACCTCATCCTTACCAAGGATGCGCTCTACCAACTGAGCTATAGCAGCAAATGGCGACCCGGATCGGGCTCGAACCGACGACCCCCAGCGTGACAGGCTGGTGCTCTAACCAACTGAGCTACCGGGCCATGATCGCTCAAGTTCGTGCGGCGTTTACCGCCGGAACGTGCCTTATTATACCGGAAGATGGGCAGCTTGTCAAGCGGAAAAAACAAAAAAGCCGCAAAAAAGATGAAAAAGGTGGACTTCCTCAGTCTGCTCACTGCATTCGCAGCCAGCTCCTTCCATGAGGGAGCCTCTTTGCAGGGGCACAAAGGCCCCATCCCAGAGGGGGCTGGCATCGCGCAGCGATGACTGGGGGAGTATGTCTGCGCAAAAACAAAACCTCCGGAACGGCTGCTCCGGAGGTTTGTGGCAGGGGTAGTAAGTCTCGAACTCACGGCACGCGGTTTTGGAGACCGCTGCTCTACCAACTGAGCTATACCCCTAAATCTATGCTGCATTCGCTGAATGCCTGCTTATTATATAAGATTCGGCGCAAAATGTCAAGCATAAATTTTCAGGTCTTGGTGTTGCAGCCGCAGCAGCCGTCCTTGGCGGCGGGCAGGCTCTGGGCCAGCTGCTCCAGAGTGACGCTGTCGATGTACTGGTTGATGACCTCGTCCAGCCCGGCCCAGAACGGCAGGGTGAAGCACTGCTCGGACATGGGGCACTCGTTGGTCTCGCTGCCAAGGCAGGGGATGGGGGCCACGCTGCCCTCAATGGCGCGCAGGATCTCACCGGCGGTGTAGTCGGCGGGGGCCTTGGTCAGCCGGTAGCCGCCCTGGCTGCCGCGCTCACTTTTCACAAGCCCCACCCGGGCCAGCGGGGTGACGATCTGTTCCAGATATTTCAGGCTCAGGTTCTGCCGCTCGCTGATCTCTTTCAGGGAGACGGTGGTGCCCGGTGCGTAGCAGGCCAGCTCGGCCATCAGCCGCAGGGCGTAGCGGCTCTTTGTGGAAAATTTCATGGTCTACTCTCCTTGTTTCTCCCCTTAGTATACCACGCGGTGCAGGTTTTGCAAAGCGAAAACGCCGGTTTCTCTTGCCGAAACAAAAAACGTCTGTTATCATATAATAGAGAAAATATCGGAACTTGGAGATGAGACAATGGTAGAGAAGATCACTCCGGCCGAAGCCATCCGCCTGCTGGATGCAGGCAAGGCGCAGGCCGTGGATGTCCGGGAGCCGGACGAATTTGCCGTGGGGCATATCCCCGGCGCAAAGCTGCTGCCCCTGGGTGATGTGCTGACCCGCGCGGAGGAGGTCATGCCGGACAAAAATGCCCAGTGGCTGATCTACTGCCGCACCGGCCGCCGCAGTGCCGATGCCGCACAGAAGCTGGAAGCGCAGGGCTACACCGGCCTGCGTGATCTCGGCGGCATCCTGAGCTGGCCGTATGAGATCGAGGGCGATTTTGAGGGGCATTTTTAAAGGAAACTCCCCCAGTCTGCTTCGCAGACAGCCCCCTCTGAGATGGGGCCTATCCGTGCGGTAAGCCTCCCTCCTAGAGGGATGCGGCATCGCACAGCGATAACGGAGGGAGTTTTGTGCAAAAGAAAGGATGTGCACTTATGGCGTTCGACCCGAAAAAGTTTGCCGGAGCCCATTGCGGCTGCCGGTATCAGCAGGACTACCGCCCCACGCTGGGCCGGGACGGCAAAAAGGAATCCGGTACGCTGGAGGTCATCAAATTCTATTATGATGGTGCCATCCGCTTTGAGCAGCACTGCTACGGCGAGGCGGCGACCTTTGTGTTCGGCGTGTGGGCTTCCGGCATGGATGCCGACGGCACCCTCCACTGGGCCCTGCCGGATAAGCGCAAGAGCTATTATGATGAGGAATACCTGCCCAAAAAGCTGGACCAGGTGGACGAAGCGGGCAATCTGTACTTCGATGGCGGCACCTTCCCCTGGAAGCTGGCCGATGATTTTGCCGAGGACAAACGCTGGGGCTACCCCAAATGGAAGGTGGTTCTGGGAAAGCTGGCCGGAAAAGGCCGCTGAATCTGCCCGGATTGTTACGGATTGATGAATTTCCAGTATTCCTATTGACATGCTAGGGAATGATATGGTATAACATTCCCGTTAAAAGGTATCATAGGCCCGGACGTTCGGTCCGGAAATGCAAAAACGATTTGTCGTTTGCCAGAAAGGATCAATCCCATGGAAACTATGGAGAAAGTGGTTTATCTCGACAATGCTGCCACGACTGCCTGTGCCCCGGAGGTGCTGGCAGTGATGACCCAGGCCCTGAGCGGTGCCTGCGGCAACCCCAGCAGCCATTACAGTGTTGGCTATGAGGCCAAAGAGTTTGTGGACACCGGCCGCGCACAGGTGGCCAAGGCCATCAACGCTTCCCCGGCGGAGATCTTCTTTACCGGCTGCGGCTCCGAGGCCGACAACTGGGCCGTGAAGGGCACTGCCTTCACCAAGGCCCGCCAGAACAAGAAGCACCTGATCACCAGCGCCTTTGAGCACCACGCCATCATGCACAGCATGGCGGCTCTGGAGCGCATGGGCTTTGAGGTCACTTATATCAAGCCCACCCCGGAAGGTTATATCCGCCCTGAGGACGTGGAGGCGGCCATCCGTCCCGATACCGCGCTGGTCAGCATTATGATGGCCAACAACGAGATCGGCACCATCCAGCCCATCAAGGAAATTGCGGAGATCGCCCACAAGCACGGCGTGTGGATGCACACCGATGCGGTGCAGGCCGTTGGCACCATTCCCGTGGATGTCAAGGAGCTGGGCGTGGATATGCTGTCCATGAGCGCCCACAAGTTCAATGGCCCCAAGGGCATGGGCGCACTGTACTGCCGCAAGGGCATCTGGCCCCAGAACCTGATCGACGGCGGCAGCCAGGAGGCCCGCCACCGCGCCGGCACCGAGAACGTGGCCGGTATCGCCGGTATGGGCAAGGCCCTGGAAATGGCCGTCGCCCATCTGGACGAGCGGATGGCCCACGAGAAAGAGTTGCGTGATTACGTCATTGACCGCGTGCTCAAGAACATCCCGGAGGCCCGCCTGAACGGCGGCCTGGAGCACCGCCTGCCCGGCAATGCGAACATCAGCTTCCCGGGCCTGGAGGGCGAGACCATCCTGCTGGATCTGGATATGCACAACATCTGCGCATCCACTGGCTCTGCCTGCAACTCCGACAGCCTGGACCCCAGCCATGTTCTGCTGAGCATCGGTGTGCCGGAGGAGATCGGCCACGGTTCCATGCGGTTCACCTTTGGTCCGCAGAATACCATGGAAGAAGCAAAATATCTGTGTGACGTGCTGGAGGAGGTCATTCCCCGCCGCCGTGCTATGAGCTGTATGTGGCTGCAGGGCCAGAACACCGCCCGTCATTTCAGCCTGAAGGGAGATAACTAAAATGGCAAGTATGTATAGCGCAAAGGTCATGGAGCATTTCGCAAACCCGCACAATGTCGGCGAGCTGCCCGACGCCAACGGCGTGGGCGAAGTCGGCAACCCCAAGTGCGGCGACATCATGCGCATGTACCTGAAAATTGAGAATAATGTCATCGTGGACGTCAAGTTCCTGACGTTCGGCTGCGGCGCTGCCATCGCGACCAGCAGCATGGCGACCGACCTGATCAAGGGCAAGACCGTGGATGAGGCCCTGAAGCTGACCAACAAGGCCGTTGTCGAGGCCCTGGAAGGCCTGCCTCCCATCAAGGTCCACTGCTCTGTTCTGGCTGAGCAGGCGGTCAAGGCCGCCCTGTCCGACTACTATCGTCGTCAGGGCATCGATCCGGAACCCATCGTGGGCAAGATCGAAGAGGATTGTGACCACTGCGAGAGCTGCGGCGGCTGATCCCGGATTCCATAAAAAACACAACGCCCTGCGGGCTGTTCACAACACTGTGAAGCCCGCAGGGCGTTTTTGCTGATTCCTTTCTATCAGATTAGAGTGCCAAGCTGTCCAGCACGGCGTTGACCACGTCCAGCGGAACCTGGCCAGGGGCGCTGGCCGTGCCGGGGTTGGCAAAGGTCATGGCGGAGCCAAAGGCCTCGCCGCACAGGCGGCTCACCCCGACCAAGGCCCCCATGCTCATGGTGATGACGGGCGTTTCCGGGTGCAGGTCGGTCATCTCAGCGGTGGCGGCCAGCAGTTCCAACACATCGGCGCGGCTGCGGGGCATAACAGCCAGCTTGGGTAGGTCAGCTCCGGCCTCCTGCATGGCAGTCATCCGGCGGACAAGCTCCTCTTTGGGCGGCGTCTTCTCAAAATCGTGGCTGGAGCAGACGACGGCGATCCCGGCGGCGTGGGCCTGCGCAATGAGGGCGGGCAGTGCCTCTCGGTTGGGGAAGAACTCAATGTCCAGCAGGTCGGCACAGCCAGAGGCACAGACCGTCGTGCAGAATGCTGCGTATTCTTCTTGGGCCAACGGCTTTTTGCCGCCCTCAGCCTGGGTGCGGAATGTGACCAGCAACAGCTTTTCGCCCAGGGCAGCCCGGAGCTCATGCAGGCAATGCGCCAGAGCATTCATATCGGAAACAGCGTCGAACCAGTCGGCCCGCCATTCCACACAATCCGCTTTCAATGTGGAAAACGCGGCGGCCTTTTCCAAAATCGCCGATTCGGTGCGCTCGACGATGGGGATGATGACTTTGGGGCGGCCAGTGCCGATGCAGCAGCCGCGCAATGTAAGATTCGGCATTTTGATCTACCTCCATGCTCATGATAAATGGAATATGCGACCCTTGTCAAGCCTGACGAGGCAAAAAGCGGAAATGCGGATTCTTTTTGGTCAAAATAGCTCTTGTGGAAATCGGAAAAATTCAGTACAATGGACGCAGAAAAAGGCAGTGTGGCCCGATGGGGGCTGCACTGCCTTTTGCGTTTGGATCGAATCGAATCGGGGGAAGTATGAATGAAAGAGGAAACTAAGATGAGAACGACAGCCCAGGTGCTGGTAGACTGTCTGGAAGCCGAGGGAGTCGATGTGATCTTCGGTATTCCGGGCGAGGAGACACTGGACCTGATGTTCGCCATCCGGGACAGCAAAATTCGTTTTATTCCGGTGCGTCATGAGCAGGGCGCGGCCTTTATGGCCGATGTCTAT
>OJRX01002248.1_pt1 | contig 16455 bp, 14 predicted proteins | sample 1599301 | NCBI WGS metagenome assembly OJRX01 (sample SAMN04168656, study PRJEB22393) | human gut metagenome | biome: human gut microbiome; feature: stool | host: Homo sapiens | collected 2014-03-17 | reverse complement strand
GCCAGAGCGAGAACCCCTCCAACTTCCTGCTGATGCACGCCATGGGCCCCAACGTGGCCGGTGTTATCGGCTCCGCCGTCGCTGCTGGTATCCTCATCAACATCTTCGGCTAAGCATTTCCTGAAATTTCCGCTCCATCGTGGTATTGACCGCGGTGGGGCGGTTTTTGTTTGCATTGTTTTTATGTACAACTTTTTTGAAATGTGATATACTATATTTTAAGTGATATATCCAGAAATGATTGAAAAGAACAGGTGAAACAATGGCAACAGATCTCGCACAACAATTCTGCGCTTTGCGTGATACGTATATCGAAAAGCAGTTCGGACGCCTGAACGATATGCAGCGGGAGGCGGTGTTCACCACCAACGGCCCTCTGCTCATCCTCGCGGGTGCAGGCAGCGGAAAGACCACCGTGCTGGTCAACCGCATCGCCAACCTCATCCGCTTCGGCTCGGCCCACGGCTCCAGGTGGACGCCCCGGGAGGTGACGGAGGACGATGTGAAAGCCCTGCGCACTGCCATCATGACCGGCACCGATGCCCCGTCGTGGCTGGACGGGATGCTGCGGAAGGACGCCGTCCGGAGCTGGAACGTCATGGCCATCACCTTTACCAACAAGGCCGCCGGTGAGCTGAAAGAGCGTCTGCGCCGGATGCTGGGCGGGGAAGAGGGCGACGAGGTGTTCGCCTCCACCTTCCACTCGGCCTGCGTCCGCATTCTCCGCCGCTGGGCCGAGGAGATCGGCTACCCCCGCAGCTTTACCATCTACGACAGCGACGACTCCCAGCGTGTCATGAAGGCTGTCTACAAAGAGCTGAGCGTGGACGACAAGTTCTTCCCGGTCAAAAGCGCCATCAACCAGATGAGCCGCTGGAAAGACCAGCTCATCAGCCCGGAAGAGGCCCTGAAGACCCCGGCCCGGGACACGAAGGGCGCTCTTGCGGCCAAGGTCTATGCCGCCTATGAAAAGAAGCTCAAGGAGGCCGGAGCTTTCGACTTCGACGACCTCATCTATCAGACGGTCATCCTGCTGTCGGAGCACGAGGACGTGCGGGAGTTCTACCAGAATAAGTACAAATATCTGCTGGTGGACGAGTATCAGGACACCAGTGTGGCCCAGTTCCGGCTCGTGAGCCTGCTCACCGGCCCGGAAAAGAACATCTGCGTCGTGGGCGACGACGACCAGAGCATCTACCGCTTCCGCGGCGCGACCATTGAGAACATCCTCAACTTCGAGCGCATCTATAAAGGCACCAGGACCATCCGACTCGAGCAGAATTACCGCTCTACATCGAATATCCTGAATGCCGCCAACTGTGTCATCCAGCACAACACCGAGCGCAAGGGCAAGACCCTCTGGACCAAGAACGGCGAGGGCGACAAGGTGCAGGTCTACACCGCCGAGAACGAGCAGGACGAGGCCAGCCATATCGCGGACGTCATCGGCCAGCACCTCAAAGAGGGCGGACATCTGGCCGACCACGCCATCCTCTACCGGATGAACGCCCAGTCGGCCCCCATCGAAAGCTACTTCACCCGTGCGGGCATCCCGCATAAGATCGTGGGCGGCCAGCGCTTCAACGACCGCAAGGAAGTCAAGGACATCCACTCCTATATGTCTATCGTGGCGAACCCCCGGGACGATGTCCGACTTCGTCGAATCATCAACGAGCCTGCGCGCAAAATCGGTGCGACGACCATCGAAGTCATCGCGGATTTGGCGGCTCAGCAGGGCATCAGTATGCTGGATGTCATCTCCCATGCCGACCAGTACGCCAAGCTCAGCCGCGCCATCGCGCCGCTGTTCAAGTTCTGGGACATCTACCAGAAACTGCAGGAATCGCTGGAAACGAAGACGCTGGATGAGTTCGCCTCCGATGTCATCGAGATCACTGGCTACCGCGCCATGCTGGAAGCCGACGCCGCCAAGGGTCACGAGGACGCCGCCGACCGTCTGCAGAACCTCGGTCAGCTGGTCAACAACGTCAAGAGCTACTGCGACCAGCACGGCGAAGAGGCCTCGCTGGAAGGCTATCTGGAAGACATCGCCCTCATCAGCGACATCGACAGCTACAACGAGAGCGCCGACCAGGTGGTGCTGATGACCATTCACTCGGCCAAGGGCCTTGAGTTCCCCTATGTATTCCTCATTGGCATGGAAGAGGGGGTCTTCCCCAGTGAGATGAGCAAGTATTCCGAGGCTGACCTCGAGGAGGAACGCCGCCTGGCCTATGTCGGCATCACCCGCGCCAAGAAGGAGCTTTACATCTCCAACAGCGTCACCCGGATGCTCTATGGCCGCACCCAGCGCAACGAGCCCAGCCGCTTCCTCCGGGAAATCGAGCCGGAGTACATCGAAGAGACCCGCAGCCCGGTGCTGGAACAGCGCTCCCGTCTGGGCGGCTGGGGCAGCGGTTACGGCAGCGATACCGTGCCGGGCGGTGCGTCGGGCTACTCCGGCCCCTCCGGCTGGGGGCGTGCGGCCTCCGGTTACGGCTCGGGCTATGGCAGCCGCGGCGGCTATCTGAATAAAGAATATAACGCACCGATGTCCAATAGCCGAGGCTTTGGCTCCGATTACGCGGGCCGGGGAAGTGCTTCGTCGGGTCATGGCGGCTGCGGCTCCGGTTCGGGAAGCAGCGGCTTCGGCTCTGGCTATGGCCGTCCGGCGGCGCCCAAAGCGCCGGTCAAACCCGCAGGCGGCGGTGTGACCTCTTCGCCCCGTCCGGCAGCGGCATCCACCGGCCCCAAGCACTATGAGCCGGGCGACATCGTGGAGCACAAGGTCTTCGGGCGCGGCAAGGTGCTGAAGGTCAAGCCCGCCGCCGGCGACCAGATCGTGGAGATCAGCTTCGAGAAGGTGGGTGTGAAGAAGACCATGGCCAACTTTGCGCCCCTTGTGAAGATAACGACGGAGGAATGAGAAAAAATGATGACTGTCCGATTGATAGCACATACGCCGGAGCCGGAGAAGGTCGTGGCGGCTGCGGCAAAGCTCTGCTACTCCGACGCCCACATTACCGACCTGCTGGACGGGCTGGATGAGGAAAAGACTGCCCGCTTCCTGACCATGCTCAGCGATTTGGGCCACGCCAGCCCCATTGAGCACGCAAGCTTCACCTTCGGCATCGAGGGCGTCAGCCGTACCCTGCTGGCCCAGATCACCCGCCACCGCATCGCGTCCTTCAGCGTCCAGAGTCAGCGGTACGTCCGTCTGGACGATTTCCGCTACGTCATCCCGCCCGAGATCGAGGCCATCCCCGAGGCAAAGGCAGCGTTCATCGAGAGCATGAACGAGGACGCCAGGCGCTACCTCGACCTCGTGCAGAAACTGGAAGACGGCCACACCGCCCGCCTCATGGCCGAAGGTCTGCCCGAAAAGCAGGCCAGGGCCAAGGCTTCCAAGCAGGCCAACGAGGACGCCCGCTTCGTGCTGCCCAACGCCTGCGAGACCAAGATGGTGGTGACCATGAACGCCCGCAGCCTGCAGAACTTCTTCCATCTGCGCTGCTGCAATCGCGCCCAGTGGGAGATACGGCAGCTGGCCGAAGAGATGCTGCGGCTGGTCTACCCGGTGGCACCCCATATCTTCCGCACCGCCGGCCCGGCCTGCGTGTCCGGCCCCTGCCCGGAGGGCAAGATGTGCTGCGGCTGCACCACTGAGGTCCGCGCCCAGTACGCCGCGCTGAAAGGGGAGAAGGCAGAATGAGCAAGGGCAGGCTTCTTGTCATCGAAGGGCTGGACGGCTCCGGCAAGGCCACCCAGGCAAAGCTGCTGGCCGCCCATCTGGCCGAAAGCGGTCGAAGGGTGATGGAGGTCACATTCCCGGACTACGAGAGCGATTCCAGTGCGCTGGTGAAGATGTACCTCTCCGGTCAGTTCGGCGACAAAGCCGACGACGTCAACCCCTATGCAGCGTCCAGCTTCTATGCGGTGGACCGGTACGCCAGCTATAAGACCAAGTGGGGCAGCTTCTACGAGGCGGGCGGCATCGTCATCGCCGACCGCTACACCACGTCGAACGCGGTGCATCAGTGCTCCAAGCTCCCGCCGGAGCAGTGGGACGATTTCCTCCGCTGGGCCTTTGACTACGAATACAGGCTGCTGGGCCTGCCCGCGCCGGACGCTGTGGTGTACTTACAGGTAGACCCCGCCGTGAGCCAGAAGCTCATGACTGGCCGCTACCACGGCGACGAGAGCAGGAAGGACGTCCACGAAAAGGACATCGAATATCTGGCCCGCAGCCGCCGTGCCGCCGAGTACTGTGCGGCGCATCTGGGCTGGGCCACCGTCCATTGCACGGAAAATGGAGCCATGCGCACCATCGAGGAGATTCAGGCCGAGGTGCGGGCGCTGGCGGAAAAAGAGCTCGGATAACCGCGAAAATGGGAGGGATACTATCAATGTATCGTTTGATGCAGCCGTCGGATGAGGCGGCAGTCGTGGCACTGTGGCAGAAAGAACGCGGCGACAGCGCCGAGTTCATCAAGACTGCTCTGGAAAAGTTCGCCGGGGCGGAAAATATCTACGTCGCCGAGGAAAATGACGAGATCGTCGCTGCGGCGCTGGCGGTCCCCGTCACCCTCAAGGGACGCAGCGGCAGCTACCTCTACGGCCTCTGCGGACAGGGAAGCCTGCTTCTGGCAGGACTCGTGGACTATCTCTGTGCGCAGCAGAAGCTGCGGGGCGCGGGCTTCACCGTGGCCGTTCCGACCGGACAGGAGCAGGCCGCGCTGCTGGAAAACAAGGGTTTCCAGCGGGCTTTTGCCCTCCGCTGCCTGCCCCGGGAGGTGTCCCGCAACCTGTGGAGTCAGGCGGAGTTCGACTCCGTGACGGCCCGCAAGCTCTGTGAGCTGCGAGAGCGCTTCTATCCCGATACCGTCCAGTTCCCGCCGGAGCAGATGGCCGTCGTGCTGACCGACCTCTACGCCCGGGGCGCGACCATCGTGTCCAGCGAGAAGGGCTATGGCATCTACTTCCGCCGGGAGGACACCCTCTATTTTGTGGAGCTGATGGCCGAAGACGACCGCTCCGCCGAGGTGCTGATGGAAGCGGCCCGGGAGAAGGAAGTCATCGTGGAGCGCGCCGTCATCACAGTGGGTGCGGCTCAGAACCTTTTCCTCGGCGAAGGCACCCGGCAGGACTACGGCATGATACGGTTCGACGCGGAGCCTTTCGATGTGGAAGAAAGCTATATGCGGCTGATGATGGAAAGCTGAACGGAATGGTAAAGGAGTGTGTACATGGCACACGATGCAAAACATAGAAAAAGCAGAAAAGGCGGCGCAGCGAAAATGATCCTGATCCTGCTGCTGATCCTGGTACTGGCGGCGGGCGGCTGTCTGCTGGCCATCCGAAAAGAGATCAACGGCAGTGCTTCCGCTGGCGAACCGGTGAGTGTGAGCATCCAGCAGGGCAGCGGCGTGGCAGCCATCGCCCAGAAGCTCAAGACAGCGGGCGTCATCAAGTACCCCCACGTCTTCCGCTGGTATGCAGGCAAGCAGGGCGCGGCAGGCAAGCTCCAATACGGTGAGTTCGACCTCGCCCCCGGCAGCTCCTACGACGACATCATCGAGGCGCTTTCCGCCTACGCGAAGGCCGACAGTGTCCGGCTGACCTTCCCCGAGGGGACCACGGCTATCGCCATTGCGAAAAAAATGGAGGATGCCGGGCTGTGCAGCGCCGAGGACTTCCTCAAGGAGGCCAACACCGGCGATTTCAGCCAGTACAGGTTCTGGCAGTACGTCCCCGACGACAAGGACGCCCCGGACCGCTTCCTCAAGTGCGAGGGTTATCTTTTCCCGGATACCTACGATTTCCTGAAGGATGACACTGTCCATCATTACGTTGAGACGTTCTATTCTCACTTCGACAAGCAGATCACCGATGAGATGTATGCCGAGATGGAAAAGCAGGGGATGACCCTCTCCGAGGTGGTCACTCTGGCGTCCTTCGTGCAGGAGGAGGCCGGCAACGATCAGGACGATAATGTGGCGCAGGTGTTCCGCAACCGTCTGGCCGAGGGTTCGCCTTACCCCAAACTGCAGAGCAACACCTCCAGCTACGTCCAGAGCGACGCCGACAACAACTACCTCTGGAACTGGGTCGCGCCCTACTACGGCGGCTGGGACAGCATCCCGGAGAACATTCTGGAAGCCTACGACACCTACGCCCGTACCGGCCTCTCCGCCGGCCCCATCTCCAACCCCGGCATCGCGGCCATCCGTGCAGCGCTTGACCCGCAGCCCGACGATGAGGCGAAGGACGCCTATTTCTTCGTCACCGACCTTGCCGGTCACTACTACTACGCCCGCACCTACGCAGACCACCAGAAAAACTGCGATGAGGCGGCTAAAGTTAATAAAAGTATGAAGTAAAAGAGGAATACCATGTTACAGATACCGGAACTTCTGGCCCCGGCGGGCGACCTCGAGCGCCTGCGGTATGCCATCAACTACGGCGCGGACGCCGTTTACTGCGCTCTGCCCGAGTTCGGGATGCGCTCTGCACCCACCAACTTCACCCCGGAGCAGCTGAGCGAGGGCGTCATCTATGCCCACGCCCGGGGCCGCAAGGTCTACCTGACCATGAACACCCTGCCCACCAACGAGGAGGCTGACCGTCTGCCCCAGGCCATCAAGGACGCTGCCGCCGCCGGTGTGGACGCTTTCATCGTGGCCGACCTCGGCGTGTTGGACGCCTGCAAGACGTTCGCGCCCGACATCGACGTCCACATGTCCACCCAGACCGGCATCACCAACTGGGCCGCTGCCCGCGCTGCCTACAATATGGGCGCGAAGCGGGTGGTGCTGGCCCGGGAGATGACCCTGCAGGACATCGCCACCCTCCGCGACAAGACCCCGCCGGAGCTGGAAATTGAGGCTTTCGTCCACGGCGCCATGTGCATGAGCGTCTCGGGCCGCTGCCTGCTCTCCAACTACATGGCAGGCCGCGACGCAAACCGCGGCCAGTGCGCCCAGCCCTGCCGCTGGAAGTACTATCTCAGCGAGGAGACCCGCCCGGGCCAGCTCTATGAGATCGGCGAGAACGAGAACGGCAGCTACATCCTCAACGCCAACGATCTGTGTACCGCGCCCTTCCTCGACCTCATCTGCAAGGCGGGCGTGGACAGCCTCAAGATCGAGGGCCGCGCCAAGACGTTCTACTACGTCGCCAGCGTGACGGCGGCCTACCGCCGCGCCCTCGACCAGTATCTGGCCGACCCGATGAACGAGAACTTCGAGCTGCCGGAAGAGGTTTTGGATGAGCTGACCCGCACCAGCCACCGCCACTATTCGCCCGGCTTCTACTTTGGCCGGGAGCAGGCCCGTCAGGCCACCGACAGCGCGACTTACATCCGCGAGTGGGAGTTTGTCGGTACGGTGGACGGCTGGGAGAACGGCGTCGCCAGCTGCCAGCAGCGGGGCAAGTGGAGCCTCGGCGACACGCTGGAGGTGCTCTGCCCGGATGGCCGCAGCATCCCGCTGAACCCTGAGTGGATCAAGAATGAGGCCGGTGAGCTGATGGAGTCCACGCCCCACGCGATGGAGCGCTATACCATCCCCACCCCGGAGCTGCCGCCGATGAGCCTGCTGCGCCGGAAAGTCTGAGGATCAAAAGCAAAGCCGCCTGTCGTTCGTTGAATGACAGGCGGCTTTTATCGTTTATTCCGATTATTCCGGCTTGACCTGCAGCTCCTGCTCGCAGTAGATGCAGCGATACTTGCCGTTGGAGCTCAGCTCAAAGATCTGGTCGCACTCTTCCTCGATGGAGGAGATGCAGCGGGGGTTCTTGCACCGCACGATGTTGACCAGACGCTTGGGGGGCTGGGGCTTTTCCTTCTTGACAGCCTTGCCGTTCTCGATGACGGTCACGCTGATGTCGGGGTCGAGATAGGCCAGCACGTCGAGGTTGAGCCAGGAGGCGTCGCCCTCCACCTTGATGATGTCCTTCCGGCCCGACTCTGCCTTGTGGCTGCGGGCGTTCTGGATGAGGGCCACACTGGAGGTGCGGTTGCCCTTGATGCCCAGCAGGTCCATCAGGCCGATGGCCGTGCCTGCCTTGATATGGTCGATGACGATACCGTTCTGAATTTCATCAATGTTCAGCATCTCAGTTGCCCTCCTTTTCAGCCTTGGGGTCCTTGAGGCCCAGCAGTGTCATGATCAGCGCCATGCGGATGTAGACGGCGTTCTGCACCTGCTCAAAGTAGGCGGCGCGGGGGTCGTCGTCCACGTCCAGAGTGATCTCATTGACGCGGGGCAGGGGATGGAGCACGGCCATATCAGGCTTGGCAAGGGCCATCTTCTCTTTGGTGAGGATATAGCTGTTCTTCAGACGGACATAGTCTTCCTCGTTGAAGAAACGCTCCTTCTGGACGCGGGTCATGTAGAGGATGTCCAGCTCGGGCATGGACTCCTCGAGGCTGCGGGTCTCCTTGTAGGGGATGTGGTTGGCCTCGAGCACGTCGGTGATGATGTAGTCCGGCACCCGCAGCTCCTCGGGGCTGATGAGGACGAAGCGGATGTTCTCACAGCGCGCCATGGTCTTGATGAGGGAGTGGACGGTGCGGCCAAACTTGAGGTCGCCGCACAGGCCGATGGTCAGGTCGTTCAGACGGCCCTTGCGGCGGCGAATGGTCATCAGGTCGGTCATGGTCTGGGTCGGGTGCTGGTGGCCGCCGTCGCCTGCGTTGATGACAGGGATGCGGGAGTACCGGCTGGCCCGCAGCGGTGCGCCCTCCTTGGGGTGGCGCATGGCCACGATGTCGGCGTAGCAGGAGACGACGCGGATGGTGTCGGCCACGCTCTCGCCCTTGGATGCACTGGAGACAGTCTCACTCGGGAAGCCGAGGACATGTCCGCCGAGGTTCAGCATCGCGGCCTCAAACGAAAGACGGGTACGGGTGGACGGCTCGTAGAACAGGGTGGCCAGCTTTTTGTGGGCGGCCACGTCCTGATAGGCAGCCGGGTCGGCGCAGATGCGGTCGGCCAGGTCCAGCAGAGAGGCGATCTCCTGCTGACTGAAATCCAAGGGATCGATCAGATGACGCATATTCTTTTGTTTCCCTCCGTCAAAGAAGCTTTCGAAGAATCGAGAAGTCGAAGAAGTTCGTGTAGTAGCTCAACGAACGCATGACGGGATGGCAGAGCCGGTTATAGCATATCTCATCCAGCAGCAGCATGGCCTCGCCCGGGGCCAGACGCATGGCGGCCCGGATGGGCTCGTCGCCGCAGCTGGCCTTGAGGTGGGCCACATTGGAGGCCACCTGCTGGCGGCACTCCCGCTCCAGAACATCGAAGATGTCACCCGACAGGTCGATGCGGGTGTAGTCCCGGCTCCCAAACAGGGCGCGGGGCAGGTAGTCGATGGAGTAGATGACGGGGGTGGTGTCGGCGAGGATGCGCTTCTTGATGCAGATGACATCGTCGCCGGGCTCGATGGCCAGATCACGGGCCAGCTCTTCGCCTGCGCGGACGGGGTAGATCTGGATGCCGTCGGCGTGGGGGTAGCTGCCAAAGCTGCGGATGAGCGGGTAATACTCCAGCTTCTGGTCCAACCGGCTGCGCAGGTTCAGGACACTTCGGTTGACCACTGTGCCGATGCCGCGCACCCGCTCGATGTAACCCGCACGCTCCATCTCGCTCAGCGCATCGCGGATGACGGTGCGGCTGACGCCGAGTTCGGCGGCAAGGTCTACCTCGGCGGGCAGACGGTCGGTCTGTGCATAGCGGCCTGTGCGCAGTTCCTCCAGCAGAGCGCTGACGATGCGGTCGCTGATGACAGCACCACCCAGGCGGCTGGAAGGGGATAAGCTGGAATCTCTCATGGTTCGTTTCCTCCGGTACACGGGCAGGGCGGCCCTGCCTGGACTTCCGAAAAAGCTGTGCCTGAGCACAAAAACTCTTTCTGCAAATATTATAGCATAAATTGACAACGATTCAAACGGCATTTATACTGGAATCAGCCGGAAAGTATGATTTTATTTTGGAGGGATAGAGCAAGAATGGAAGTTCTTCTGCACAAAGTGTGCGGCCGACCCGCAAGCCGCACCATGACCCTGCGCGCCGCCGGGCCGGAGGATGCCGCCGCCTTTTACGCCTTGCAGAACGAGGTGCGGGCCGCGATGCCCCACCCGGAGCAGTTCGTACCCGACATGCTGGAAAACATCGCCCGTTACCTGAAAGAGGATCTGTGCATCGGCGGGTGGGACGGCGGGCGGCTGGGGGCCTACTTCATCCTGCGGTACTGCGGGCAGGACGCGCACAACTACGCCGCCTTTATGGGCATCCCGCGAGAAGAGTGGGACGGCTGGGCCAACGCCGACAGCGCCATCGTCCACCCCGACTACCGGGGCAACGGTCTGCAGCGGAAGCTGCTGGAAGCGGCGCTTGCCCTGCTCCGTCCCGGCATCGTGGGCATCGGGGCCACCGTCAGCCCGGAAAATCAGTACAGCCTCAACAACGCTCTGGCCAGCGGCTTTGAGATCGTCTGCCGCCGGGAGATGTACGGCGGGTATGACCGGTATCTGCTGGCGAAGAGGCTATAAAATGATACAGCTCCGCCTTTCTCCGGAAAGGCGGGGCTGTTCTTTTTTGCTATGCCGGAAAAGTCATACTATTCATGAATCTACGCTGATATGTCATGAAAAGGACTTGACAAAAATATAGGGGGGGGGGGTAGAATAAATTCGGCGGATCCCACAAAAAATCAAAACAGGAGGTAAATATCATGCGAGGAAAACGAATACTCAGGCGGGTCGCGGCCTCGGCTGTTGCACTGAGTATGGTGGCATCCTTGTCCGCTCCGGCGTTTGCAGCCACATTCAATATCTCAAATGGCAGGCTTACGATCAAGGCTGACGGTGACGGAAACATCACGGTCAGGCAGGCGGGCATGGAGAGCGCGAGCAGTATTGGCCAGGATGAAGAAATCATCATTGAAGGTACCTATGGAAGCTCCAATAGCTCTTCGTGGTCAAGCAGCGGAAGCTCTTCGTGGTATCCTTCCAGCGGCTCCAGCAGCGGAAGCTCTTCCGGCAGTTCCAGCGGCTCAAGCAGCGCTTCGTATCAGTCGCAGGATGAGGAGGAAACAGGGGTTTCTTCTGACTCCGAAAGTAAAGCTGTGAATGGAGGCGCATCCGCTTCGGCAGAGGCACCTGCCAGCGCTTCCAGCTCTGCTTCAGCGAAGGGCAATACGTTCTACAGCACTGCAGGCGGCCGTTCCGCTTCCAGTAATGTGGAGGGATTAGACATCGGGGAGAATGACAGCGGGGGGAGTTGGTCCCGCAATGGCGTCATTGAGATCATATCCAATGCGGCCGCAGAGATCAAGCTGACTCTGAAAAACGCGATCATCAATGCGAGAGGCGATGAACATGCTTGGGGCTATGAAAGTAACGCGGCAGCTATTGATATTGTAGGCAAAGGCAACGTCACGATCACGATCGAGGGCAAGAATGAGCTTGGCGGTGCAGGCAAAGCTGCCGGCATCCAGAAAAACTATTCTTCGAACTACCCCGGCACTCAAGATGATGGCAAACTGACGATCACGGCAAACAATAACGATCAGAGGCTTACCGTAAGAAGCGGCAACCCGAACATGATCGCCGCCATCGGTGGTGGGTATGATGAGGGTGCCGGCGGCTATTTTGGCACGAAGAATATCGAGATCAACAACGGTACGATCATTACCGAAGGACGCATCGGCGGAAGTTCGGACAGTCCGTGGAACAGTTACAGCGGAATCGCCGGTGACGTAGAGGATATTGTGATAACCGGCGATGCAGTGGTCAATGCAAATGGTGGCATCGGCAGTGCTGAGAAGAATGGAGTGAATGGAAAGACATCCATTAAAATTTCCGGCAATGCAAAGGTGTCTGCTGTTTCCAGCGACGGCACTGCTGCAATCGGCGGAGGCTCGGGCAACACTGCAGGCGTTATCATTGAGGGCAATGCGAAGGTGGACGCGAAAAACGTCAACGGCGGCCCGACGATCGGCAATGGCGGAGATGTCTGGAACAGCTCGGAAGGCTCCGTTACCATTTCCGGCACACCTGAGATCAAATCCGACGGATTCTTTAACAAAGACAAGCTGCGGGACGATGCCAGTGCGGGAACTGTGCTGGAAACTGTGCAGAATGGCAAGCATGAGAAGCAGCAAAAAGGCGATGACAATAGCTGGACATGTGTTCATGAATGGAGAGTCGGCAAGGTCGTCGCCCCCACCTGCGTAGCTGAAGGTTACACAGAGTATACCTGCTCGCTGTGCAGTGCAACCAAGCGGGGAGATATAGAGCCTGCGACCAACAAGCACAACTTTACCGAAGTGGTGAAGGTGGTTGAACCTACGTACGAGTCTGTGGGCTACACGGTGTACAAGTGCGCCAACTGTAATGCCACTGAGATCCGCGACGAAGTCCCGATGCTGGTTCCGGAAGAGAGCAATGGTACCAGTGCTGTCACCATCATGGTTAACGGCATGGAAGCCTATGAGTCTTCTTGCTTCAATGACCGGTATATCATCACGGTGCCTGAAGAGAACGCAGTTCTTACCGGCTCTCTGGGCAATCTGGCAGAACTGAAAGCGCAGGGCGTAGATACCCTCGTCTTCCGCACGAAGAGCCGTGAGACGGCGCTGGACATCGACGCCATGCTGTCGCTGGGCGCGGAGGACACCCTCTTCACCCTCACCCACAGCGGCAGCTCTGCCACCCTCACCGTGGGCGGCGCAGACCACAGTGAGCTCATCCACTAAATAACCAACCCCCAAGGCGGAGAGTTTCCGCATCCCTCCGCTTTGTACGAAAAGCCCCCGGCACGTTCCGCAGCGTGCCGGGGGCTTTTTTGGTTATAGAGATGACGCTTTCCTTCGCCTAAGGCTCTCCCTCTGGGAGAGCTGGCGCGGAGCGCCTGAGAGGGCAAGGATGCTGAGACAAAACAAAAACACAGCGATAAGATGACTCTATCAAAAGCCAATGCTTATCGCTGTGTGGATGCTCTTTCGTGCCGGGTTTGCCCGCTTCGCAGACACTGCCCGGGTTGCGGCTCCCAGCGTCTGCTTCGCTGCCGCTCGCATCCTGCTGGCCGCGGCCCCAACAGCTCCTCCCTGTTTCCGCCACTGGCGGCGGTCGTCGCCGTTGCAGAGGGAGAGGCTTTCAGAACGATGAACAGGGCAGCAGCTTACTCCACGCTGATCATATAGTAGTAGACCGGCTGACCGCCCCGGATGTGGCTGACCTCAACGTGGTTGGGGCATTTTGCCTTGACGATCTCGGTCACCTTCTCGGCATCCTCGTCGGAGACGTCGCAGCCGGAGATGATGGTGACGAAGCTGGAATCCTTCTTGCACATACCGCGGGCCAGACGATAGGTGGCCTTGGTGATGTCGCTGGAGGTGGAGACGATCTTGCCGTTCTCCAGAGCCATGATCTCGCCCTTCCGGATCCGCTTGCCGTCGTACTCGCTGTCGCGGGCGGCGTAGGTGATGAGGCCGGTGGAGACCTTATCGGCGGCAGACATCATGTTGATGGTGTTGGCCTCGACGGTAGCAGAGGGGTCGAAGTTCAGCAGAGCGGTGATGCCCATGGGGACGGTGCGGGTGGGCAGAACGACCACCTGACGGTCAGCCAGCTTCTGAGCCTGCTCAGCAGCCATGATGATGTTCTTGTTGTTGGGCAGGACAAAGACGGTCTTGGCCGGGACGCTCTGGATGGCGGCAAGGATGTCCTCGGTGGCGGGGTTCATGGTCTGACCGCCGGAGACGACAGCGTCAGCGGCCAGATCGGTGAAGACAGACTTCAGGCCCTCACCGGCGGCGACAGCAACGAAGCCATAGTCGCGGCTGGGGTCAACGGCAGCGTAGATGAACTCGCTGGCGGGGTCGGGCTTCTTCTCGGCGGAAGCCTGCTTCTCGAGGCTCTTGCCCTGCTTCTGGCGGGCCAGGAACTGCTCGTGCATATTCTCGATCTTGAAGTTGGTGAGGTAGCCGTACTTGATGGCCTCGCTCAGGATCTTGCCGGGGTCGGCGGTGTGGACATGGAGGTTGATGACGTCATCGTCCTCGATGCAGACGACGCTGTCGCCGTTGGACTCGGCGAAGGCGCGCATCTTTGCGGCGCTTGCGCCCTCGTTCTTGTTGATGAGGAACTGGGTGCAGTAGCCGTTCTTGATGTCCTCGACCTTCATCAGGTCGTCGGTGAAGACGCCCTTGCCGGCGTTTTCGGTGGAGAGCTTGGCCTTGTTGGGGACAGCCTCGCCGCCGGCCACCATGTCCTCACCGTGGAAGACCTTGCCCATGCCCTCGAAGATGATCATGATGCCCTGGCCGCCGGCGTCCACGACGCCGGCCTTCTTCAGGACGGGCAGCAGGTTGGGAGTGTCCTCCAGAGCCTTCTGACCGGCGGTCATCACCACGTCCCACAGCTCGGCCACATCCTCTTTGCCGCAGGCAGCAGCTTCCTCGGAAGCGACGCGGGCGACGGTCAGGATGGTGCCTTCGGTGGGCTTCATGACAGCCTTGTAAGCGCCCTCGACGCCCTTCTGCAGCGCAGCCACGATGTCGGCGGCGTCAGCCTCCTTTTTGCCCTCCAGAGCTTTGGAGAAGCCGCGGAACAGCAGGCTGGTGATGACGCCGGAGTTGCCGCGGGCGCCGCGCAGCATGGCGGAGGCGGCGGTCTTTGCGGCCTCGCCCACGGTGCAGCTGTCGTCCATGGCCTGCAGCTCACGGACGGCTGCACCGACGGTCATGCCCATGTTGGTGCCGGTGTCGCCGTCGGGGACGGGGAACACGTTCAGCTCGTCCACGCGGGAGCGCTGGTTGTTGATGTTGTTTGCGCCGGAAATAATGGCGTCGCGCAGGATCTTACCAGAAATCATTGCTTTTTACTCCTTATATCTTCCCGGTACCCCCGGGCGGGCTTTGTCTCATCAGGCAACCACGTCATCGACCGATACGACCACGCGGGCGACTTTCAGGCCGGTGGCCTGCTCCACCTCGTCCTTCACGCGGTGCGAGATGGAACGCGCGGCGGTGGAGATGTTCAGCCCGTAGCTGACGGCAATGTGCAGCTCGATCACGAGACGGCCCTCTTCCTGTGTGACACGGACGCCCTTGGCCGAGTCGTCCACGCCGCGCACGGCGCTGCGGACACGGTCGGTCAGATCACGGGGGGCCATTGCGGCCACGCCGTAGCATTGTTTGGTTGCTTCGCCCACGAGCGTGGAAAAATACTCGGCTGAGAAGCTGACATCTCCCAGCGGGAAACGGGAAGTGATCATAGTCGCTCTGCTCCTTTTATTCATTATGATACCCCGTCCGCACGGCGGCGGGGCGGTGCGCGGGCCTGAGAAGGCGGCGTACCACTTTTATTATACAACTTTATGAGGAAGCTGTACAGCATATAATTGCTGACAGAAAGAAAAAAGTCAGGCACGGCTTACCCGTCTCGGTCTGTTTCGACACCGCAATGCCGGTATACTGAAAGACAGACAGAGCCGCAAAGGGCCGCGTTCCTGCTGTTAGTATAGCACAAAATCCTTCGCAGTGCATCCATTTCGTGAATATTTATCCGACAAAACAAAAGGTGATTGTGAATAAAATATAAAAGATAGCGCAGACATCTTTATCTTACTATGAAAAAGTGCTAAAATCTAAGGTGGCAAGAGTAAGACTGTATCCGGCGCAGGATGCCGGGGCATTCGGCTGCCAAGGTGCTGAAGACAGGAATTTGCTGCGGCTGCACAGGAGTTGCGGCCCGGCGGCGGAAAAGTTCACAATAGGAGTTGTTTTCATGAATATTCTGTTTTTCCTTTCCCCCAAGCAGGATCTGATGTATGTGTACGATGACTTCACCCTCCGCCAGACGCTGGAAAAATGGGAGAACAACCGCTACGCATCCATCCCGGTGCTCAACCGCAAGGGAGAGTATGTGGGAACTCTGACGGAGGGGGACATCCTCTGGGGGCTGAAAAAGTTCCACGGCCTCGACCTTGAAGCGGCAGAGGATGTCCCGATCCGGGATTTTGCCCACAAGCGGGACTACAAGGCCGTCACGGTCACCACGAGCATGGACCAGCTCATCGAGGCGGCCATGAACCAGAACTTCGTCCCCGTTGTGGATGACCGGGGAATGTTCATCGGCATCGTCCGCCGTCAGGCCATCATCCGCTATTGCTACGACCGCTCCCGCGCTGCCGCCGCAGAGCAGCGCAGAAAGCCCGAAAAGCAGGAAAAACGAGTCCCGGTCTCTGCCGGGGTGCAGTAAAACAGGAAAAGGCCCCGCCGCTCTGCATGAAATGTGCAGGGCAGCGGGGCCTTTCTATGCCTGTGGGAAGGGGAGAGTGGAGCTTCAGCCCACGGTGAGGCTGGAATCAGTGAGCCGGTGGGTCAGGACAGCCTCGGCGTCCTCGCCGCCCATGGCCAGCAGCTCGTCCACCGAGAGGGTGGTGGAGC
>OJRX01002242.1_pt1 | contig 16541 bp, 10 predicted proteins | sample 1599301 | NCBI WGS metagenome assembly OJRX01 (sample SAMN04168656, study PRJEB22393) | human gut metagenome | biome: human gut microbiome; feature: stool | host: Homo sapiens | collected 2014-03-17 | reverse complement strand
CCTCGACATCAGCGCGTCGATGGAAGGGCGCAGGACTTTTGCCGAACTGGTGACGCGCATCGCCGCGAACATCAACATCCCGTTCACGGTCGGCGGCGGCATCGCGTCGGTCGAAGACGCCGGACGGCTGCTGACCGCCGGGGCCGACAAAGTGACCGTCAACAGCGCGGCCGTCAATAACCCCGATCTGATCAGTGATATCGCGTCGAAATACGGCAACCAGTTCGTCGTCGTGGCGATCGACGCCAAACAGATCGACGGCCGGTGGCGCGTGACCACGCACGGCGGACACCGGCTGTCGGACAAGGAACTGTTTTCGTGGGCCGCCGAAGCGCAGCGGCGCGGGGCCGGCGAGATTTTATTCACGTCAATGGACCACGACGGCACGAAGAACGGCTACCCGTGCGAAACCTACGCTCGGCTATCACAAATGCTGTCGATCCCGGTGATCGCTTCGGGCGGAGCCGGAACCGCGCAGCACATCGCCGACGTATTGACCGAAGGGCGTGCCGACGCCGCCCTTGCCGCCAGTATTTTCCATTATGGGGAGATCCCGATCCCCCGCCTGAAACAGGAGTTGAACAAACTGCATATACCTGTCAGATTATGATAAAATTCAGCGAACTGAACACAGCCAAGAGCTGCGAGGGACTGGTTCCCGCCATCATTCAGGACGACGACACGCGTCAGGTCCTGATGCTGGGCTACCTCAACGAAGAGGCATTCGACAAAACGGTGGCCGAGGGCCGCGTCACATTCTTCAGCCGCACGAAAGGCCGGCTGTGGACCAAAGGCGAAACGAGCGGCAACTACCTCGACATCGTATCGGTCACGGCCGACTGCGACAACGACACGCTCCTCATACGTGCCATCCCCCACGGCCCGACCTGCCACACCGGAGCGGCGAGCTGCTTCGACGGGGCCGCGGCCGGGCCGGAAGGCTTCATCCGCTATCTGCAGGGCGTCATCCAAAGGCGACACGCCGAGATGCCCGAGGGCTCCTACACGAGCAAACTCTTCGACCGCGGCGTGAACAAGATCGCACAGAAAGTGGGCGAAGAGGCTGTGGAAACGGTTATCGAAGCCGTGGCAGGCAACCGCGAGGCGATGATCTACGAAGCCTCCGACCTGATATACCACCTGCTGGTGCTGCTCGAAGCCGCCGGATGCTCCATCGCCGACCTCGAAGCGGAGCTGGCGCGTCGCCACAGCTAAAAAAAGCTGCACCCCGCCCGGAAGCAAAATGGGCATGATCCCCACGGCGCAGCGCATGGAAAAGGCCGGCATGTCTCACGACATGCCGGCTCGATTATTTACCATGCCACCGTCATCCGGACGGCAGGACATTCCGTTACTTGAAGACCAATGCACACTGCATCGCCTTCTCGGCGTCGCCCGAAGCGACCTTGGAGTTGAGTACGGTTTCGTGTTTGTTGATACGCATGTTCGGCGAACTCGAGCCCTCGAACGACATGGCGGAGACGCAGCCCAGCTCCTTCATGACCTTGGCCAGGTCGAGCATCGAAACGCCGACGCTGCCCTCGACCTGCTGGCCGCAGAATGCGAAGACCTTACCCTGGGCCGTGACACCGACCGCAGCACGTGCATACGCGGGATTACCGGCATACCAGCCGCTGTTACTACCGTCGTTGCAGATCGTCTGCGCCTCGGTCAGGATATTACCGTCCCACAAAACCATCGGGATTCCGGAAACAGCCGTCTTGGCATCCCACACGGTACCGTCGCCCTGAACCCGAGCCGTGAAACTGCTGCCGTTCCTGAACGGGAACGCATAGAGTTTACCGTCGAATTTCTGCGACCAGGCCATCTTGTAGGCACCGTTGTTATCCTGCCCGATCGTAGCGAACGAATTGATGGCATGAGGATCCTGAACGAACTGTCCGTCACGGATGATGGTCTGAACTGCGGTACCGGCAGAAGATACACCGACCAGGTATACGTTCCAGCTTCCGTCCAAACTTTCGAGCTCCTGAATCGTCTTAAGATCGGAGCCGTTGCCGACAACGCCCATCGTCGACTGCGGGCCCATGATGGCGATGTAGGCGATATTATTGTCGACGCCGTTCAGCTTCGTGGTCTTATAGACCTTGATATATTTGGGCAGCGTGCCGAAACTTCCCGTCTCGTCCGTCCATCCCTGGCTCAGCAGGGGATCGGTATAGCCGGTCTGCTTGACGACATAGGTGTAGTCCGTCCCGCCGTAGGTGACCACCAGCGTCCCGTCGGCGAATTCGAGGTCGAACGTCTTGTTCTCGGGGGACTTCAGGGAAGCGCCCGGAACCAGCTCGATGTCGAAGACCATGGCATTGACATTCATGCCCGTCTTGTAAGCGATCGTGATGGTGTTACCGGCGATGACCGCCTCTTCGTTGCCCACCTTCGCGGAGAGGATCGGGTTGGGAATATCCTTGGGCTTGGCCGACATCAGGTAGGTTTCTTCGTGGAGGTAGCCCACGTTCACAACAACGCTGTAAGGGGACGTGAGGTTAACCTCGGCGGTCGCCGTGCCGGGCGTTTTGAGGATAGCACCCCAGGTCATATCGAACGTAACCGTCACCTTGGATAGGTCGGTCATGTTCTGGAACTCCCCGAACGTGATGGTCTTGTCCGCATCCGAAATGACGGCGGTGATCGTCGCATCGCCGTCGGCAGCCGTCACGGAAACGAAAGGTTGGGAGACTTCCGAGGGCCATTTTTCATCGTCGTCCGAACACGAGGCAATAAGAAATGCACCCATGCAGCACAACAACGCGGCCAACAGGGGGGGGGTAAAAAGTTTTTTCATAATCAGGTATTTTAGATTGAATAATTATGGGTTAGTTCACCTTCGGGTATTTTAAGAAATTTATTCAGGGATAATCTCGATACAAGCAATTAATTTTACAATAGGAATGTCATACCACAAGTATCACACTTATATAATATAACAATCCATTTTAAAAATATAAATACGACATTATCTCCACACGAATGTAGTAATAATATTTATTATTACAATGTTTTTTGAGTAAAAAAAGTTAATAAAAGAACCTCCCAAAGTAATATTTTTTTGGTAATAAAATATAACCAACTGATTTCATGCGACATAAGAAATTTTTAAAATACTCCCTCCGGGACAAAGCAAGATGCCTTCCCGGATTCGCCGGCCGCGGCAAAATAAAACAGGGCGGACGGACACAGCCGAACGGGGCGGGACAAAGGGTTGTGCGAAGATCGGTAGACGAGGAGAGGCGGGGAACAAAAAAGGGACACCTGGCGTACAAGTGTCCCTTTGTATTTTGTAGCGGGTCCGAGACTTGAACTCGGGACCTCATGATTATGAATCATGCGCTCTAACCAGCTGAGCTAACCCGCCATTGCATCAAAGCGAGTGCAAAGGTAATAGAATTTTTTATTCATGCAAAATCTTTCGGCAAAAAATCACCGGAAAATTCAGACTCCGGGGCTTTGGCACCGATTTTGCCCGCCTGTGGGCAAACAGAACGACATGCCGCTGACAGACACATCACGCAACGAAATCGCCAATTCCCTGAGCATACTCAAAGTAATTGCCGGCGTAGTCCTGCTCGCCGCGGTCTCGTGGGAAATCATCGGCGGAGACCACACCCGTTTTTCGCAGAGCTACCTGACCGTGCAGCTGGTGGTCTGCATCCTTTTCCTGTGCGATTTTTTCGTACGCTGGGCGGCGGCCGAACGTAAAGGGCGCTTCTTCGGGCGGAACATTCTGTTCTTCCTGATCTCGATCCCCTACCTGAACATCCTGGCCTGGAGCGGTGCAGACCTCCCCCGCTACTGGGCCATGCTGATCGGGGTGATGCCGCTGATGCGGGCGTTCCTGGCACTCTACGTAGTCGTGCAATGGCTCGTGGACAACAAGATCCGCCGGCTATTCACGGCCTACATCTTCACGGTCGTGGTTTTCACCTATATCTCGGCACTGGTCTTCTACGACTACGAAATATTCGTCAATGACAAACTCCATGGTTTCGGAAACGCCCTGTGGTGGGCCTGGATGAACGTCACGACCGTCGGCGCCGAGATATTCGCCGTCACGGCCATCGGCAAGGTCATCACCATCCTGCTGCCTACGCTGGGAATGATGATGTTCCCGATCTTCACCACTTATATATTACAGGAGTATACGCACAAAAAGGAGTCCGACCAATGAGACCGCCGGGCTGGGCAGCGGGTTCCCCTCCCTTGCCGCAACCCATAGGCACGGCCGGCACGCGCAAATACAAGCGGGCTGGCTGCATTTGGCAGCCAGCCCGCTGCACGTATCGGGTAATTATTTCTTCTGCTCCCTGAGCAGGTCGCGGATTTCCGTCAGCAGCAACTCCTCCTTCGTGGGTGCGGGTTCGGGAGCAGGCGCCGGAGCGGCGGCCTCTTCCTTTTTCCGCATCAGCCGGTTCATCAGCTTGACCATCAGGAAGACGCAGAATGCCAGAATCGTGAAGTCGATGCACTGCTGGATGAAGGCGCCGTAATTCCAGTAAACGGGCTCGGCAGCCGCCTTTGCAGCGGCTTCGCCGCCGCCCGTCACGACGTCGCCGACGGCATGCACGGCACTCGAAGTCATGTCCCGGAACTTCGAAATATCGAGCCGCAGCTGCGAAAAATCGGTATTGCCGATCAGCGCCCCGATCGGCGGCATCAGGATGTCGTTCACCAACGACGAGACGATTTTGCCGAATGCACCGCCGATGATCACACCGACGGCCATGTCCATCACATTCCCCTTGAGGGCGAACTCCTTGAATTCTTTTAGAAATGCCATAAGTCTAAGGTTTAATTATTTGATGGTACAAATATACTGTTTTATAATAAAACCGCACGAAAAAGGGCAACCGACATACAGCCAGCTGCCCATTCTTCGGACGAATGTGCCGATGGGGATCATCCGATCTCGACCAGTACGGCGTCGGTCGCCACGTTCTCGCCGGGCTGCACCAGCACCTGCTTCACCGTGCCGGCATAATCGGTCGTCACGGCATTCTCCATCTTCATGGCCTCCAGGATTGCGATCTCGTCGCCGGCCTTGACCGTATCGCCCACCTTGACCTTCAGCTCGATGATACGCCCGGGCAGCGGCGCCGTCACGGCATTGCCCGTGATGACGACCTTCTTCACCTCTTCGGCCTTCTTCTCCTCGGCCTTGGGCTCGGCGGGTTTGGCCGCGGCGTAAGCCTTGACCTTCATGTCCGTGAGGAATGTCTTGGCGACCATCGGGAACAGCTCGAGCAGCAGCACTTCCTTCTCGTTGGCGGCGAGCTTCACGCCTCCGGCCTCGGGAAGTTCGGGGTTGGGCTGCATCTGGTATTTCGACGTATCGTAGGGCGTCTCCTCACGCACGCCGCAAATCTTGAAGCGGAATTCGGGGTCGATCTTCACGGGCGTGTGTCCGTACTCGCCCTTGACCAGGCCGACGAACTGCGAGCTCTTGTTGGTGTACATCGGACGCCCGGCCTTCTCGTCGAGGGCGCAGTTGACGGCCTGCGCACCGACGATCTGCGAGGTCGGGGTCACCAGCGGCGGCAGGCCTGCGGCCAGGCGCACCGAGGGGATCAGCTCCATGGCGCGCGGCAGGATGTCCTCGGCCTTGAGCTGCTTGAGCTGGGCGACCATGTTCGAGTACATGCCGCCGGGGATCTCGGCCTTTTGCACCAGTTCGTTGGGAGCCGGGAACCCGAAATAGGCCTCGATCTTGCGGCAGGCGTCGATCGTAGCGTCCTCATCGTCGGCTTTGGCGGCCGCAATAGCCTTGTCGAACAGGGCGTCGATCTCGGCGGGCAGCTTGTCGGTCAGCGGGTTGAACGCCTTGGGCTCGGATTTGTCCGCGCCGAATACCGACTGGTTGAGCTCCTTGCGGATCTCGCGCAGCTGGGTATTGATCTTGGCCACGGCCTCCATGTTCACACCGGTATCAACGCCGAGCTTCTTGCAGAAGACGTGTACCAGCTCGATGGCCGGGGCACCCGTGCCTTCGGCGAAATACCAGCAGTTGGTATCGACGATGTCGACGCCGGCCACGATGGCCGCGAGCATCGAAGCCAGGCCGTAGCCGGGGGTACAGTGGGTATGGAAATCGACCGGAATCGAGATGTTCTTCTTGAACAGCTTGACCAGCGTGGCGACACGGCGCGGCGGGATCAGGCCCGACATGTCCTTGATGGTGATCATGTCGGCGCCCAGTGCGGCCATCTGTTTGGCCTTGTCGAGGAAATAGGCATCCGTGAAGACGGGCTGCGGCCGCTTCTTGCCCATCAGGCGCTGCATGAAGGAGGGTTCGGGATATTTCGGGTCGACCGTATAACATACGGCGCAGTCGGCGATGCCGCCGTACTGCTTGACGTATTTGATCGTCGATTTCACGTTGTCCACGTCGTTCAGGGCATCGAAGATACGCATGATGCCCAGCCCGCTTTCGATCGCGTTGCGGCAGAAGCCGTCGATCACGTCGTCGGGGTAAGGCGCGTAGCCGAACAGGTTACGGCCGCGCGAAAGCGCCGTGAGCTTCGACACCTTGCCCACAGCCTTGTAAATCGTCTCCAGGCGCGTCCACGGATTCTCGTTGAGATAACGCATCACCGAGTCGGGCACGGCACCGCCCCAGACCTCCATCGCATAGAAATTTGCATCTTTGTAGTACGGCAGGCAGCGGTCTACTTGCGCCTGCGACATGCGCGTCGCGAACGAGGACTGCTGTCCGTCGCGCAACGTAAGGTCTCTGATTTTGAGATTTCTCGCCATTGTGATATTTGAATTAAGGGTTCTTGTTTCCCGTCTTTACTGTTATTCCAATAACAAAGATAATAAACAATTTCAAATTCCAACTATTTTGCACGGAATTTTCACAAAAAACGACCGAAAAGATTACTTTTCGTAAACACCCCGCCCCGCAGGGGCTTCCGGGCCATGCGCCCTGACAGCGCCGCCGGGCACAAAGAGCTGTTTATCAGGCGTGCCGTCGAGGTAGCGCTTCTTGAAGATATTGACGCAGAAGACGAACATCTCAAGCAGCAGCGGACCGAAGATGACGCCCATGAACCCGAAGAGCGAGAGTCCGATGAATACGCCGAAGATCGTCACGAGCGGGTGCGTGTCGGCCAGTTTCTTCTGCATCACGAAACGCACGACGTTGTCCACGTGCGTCACCACCAGTCCGCCGTACAGCGTCAGCCCCACGGCCGGCCCCCACTCGCCCGCAAGGGCCATGTATCCGGCCAGCGGCAGCCAGACCAGCGCCGTGCCGAAGATCGGGATGATCGTCGCGAAGCAGGTCAGCACGCCCCAGAACAGCGGACTGGGAGCGCCGAAGATCAGGTAGCCGATGTAGGCCACGATACCCTGCACCACGGCCAGCAGGGGGATTCCGATGGCGTTCGAGCGGACGATCATATGCACTTCGCGCATGACGCTGCCGCTCACCGAGCTGTCGAAGGGAAGTATCTCGCGGCAGTACTCCTCCATGCGGCGGCCGCCGATGAGCATGAAGTAAAGCACGAACAGCAGCACGACGATATTGACCCCGAAATCGAAAATGCTCGACACGACCCACTGCCCCAGCTTGGGAATCATGCCGATCATCGAGGAGATGTTCTCCTCCTGCCAGAGGTTGTAGCCGGTTTTCTCGTGAATGAGCGCCGCGATGTGCTTGAGCGGCGTAATGATCAAATCGGGCCGGAGCGTGATGTCCTGCACCTGATTGACTACCATCCAGACGATCAGGCTGATGGGGACCAGAAAACAGAGCACTGCCTCGGCCAGCAGCAGCGAGGCGGCAAGACTGCGCCGCCAGCGGCGGCAGGCCGTCAGGACCTGCATCTGCCGCCGGAGCAGCACGTAGATCGTCGCCGCGCCGAGCAGACCGCCCAGAAACGGAGTCAGCTCGATGCAGATCGTGATCCCCAGTCCGAGGATCAGCACGAAAAGCGAATAGCGCCAGTATCTTTCCCTGAAGTTCCGCATACGCCGCAGCGGGCGCAAGGAACGTGCCGGAAGCCCTCCCGACGGCCCCGGCAACGCACTGAAAATTTGTTTGATAAAAATTTCGCATATTCTATTGCGGCGTCGGAATATTTGATTTATATTTGTGCTATGAAACTTATGGCTGACTTAGTCAACATATCGGTCTGTTCGCATCTTTTCCGTATATATGCGGGGGGGGGTGGCTTTTATAACGTGCGAAAACGAACGCAACTAGATCATCGTGACTATATAATATAAGTAACGAGGGATACTCCGGACGAGGTGTATCCCTCTCTGCTTTTACGGACACTCCGGAAAACGGCCTTGCAGGAGTCTGCGGCAGGGAAGCGAATCGCAAATGCAACGAAAACCATAACAAAACCCTTTTTTATTAACTAAATTATTTGGTATGAAGAAACTTTTCATTCTGATGCTCTCGATTTTCACCGTCGCCGCGGCTTCCGCGCAGGTGACGACTTCGGGCATGAACGGTACGGTTACCGACGAACAGGGCCAGCCCCTCGCCGGCGCCACCGTTATCGCCGTGCACACCCCTTCGGGTACGCAGTACGGCGCCGTGACCAACAAGGACGGCCGCTACAACCTGCAGGGCCTGCGTACGGGCGGTCCCTACACCGTGACCTTCTCGTTCGTGGGTTATCAGGGCGTCGAGTTCCCCGGACTCGAACTGCAGCTGGGCGAAACCCTCACGCGCAACGCTTTCCTGAAGGACAGCCAGACGCTCGAAGCAGTAGTCGTTACGGCCGACGGCCGCAACAGCTCGATGAACGTAAACCGCGCAGGCGCCGTTACGAGCATCTCCAGCGAGCAGATCGAGCTGATGCCTTCGGTAAGCCGCAGCATGAACGACATCATGAAACTCACGCCGCAGGCTTCGACCACCACGTCGGGTCTGGCCATCGGCGGCGGTAACTACCGTCAGTCGTACGTAACGGTCGACGGCGCCGCGTTCAACAACGCCTTCGGCATCGGCGGCAACCTGCCCGCAGGCGGCTCGCCCATCTCGCTCGACGCACTGGAGCAGATGTCGGTATCGGTCACCCCCTACGACGTTCGCCAGAGCGGCTTTACGGGCGGTGCGATCAACGCCGTAACCAAGTCGGGAACCAACGAATTCAAGGCTTCGGCATATGTTTTCGCCAAGAGCGACCAGCTTCAGGGCGACAAGTACGACGGCGGCAAACTGTCGCTGAGCGAAATGCGCAACACCACCCTCGGCTTCAGCATCGGCGCCCCGATCGTCAAGGACAAGCTCTTCGTGTTCGCCAACTTCGAGCGCGAGTGGAACACCACGCCGGGAACGTCGCGTCTGGCACGCACCAGCGACGGCCAGAGCTTCGGCGGCGGCTCGCAGTACAACCGTCCGACGGTCGAAAAACTCGACGAAATCAGCAATTTCCTGATCGACAAATACGGCTACAACCCCGGTCCCTACCAAGGCTATTCGGTAAAAACGCCCGGCTACAAACTCATGGCCCGCGTAGACTGGAACATCAACCGCAACAACTCGCTCAACGTACGCTTCAGCCGTACGCAGAACAAGTATTCGTCGTCGCCGTCCAGTTCGATCAGCCCGCTGGACAGCAAACTGACCTATGACCGCAACGACTACGGCCGTACTTCGAATTACGCCATGTATTTCCAGAATTCGCGCTACTATCAGGAGCAGAACTTCACGTCGGTAGCCGCCGAGCTGAATTCGCGCTTCCTCGAAGGCCGTCTGACCAACACGCTGCGCTACACCTACTCGCATCAGTACGAGCCGCGCAGCTACGACGGCAAGCTCTTCCCGACCGTAGACATTCTGGAAGAATACCAAGGCAACCGCGCCGTATACGCCTCGTTCGGTCTCGACCCCTTCACGTACGGCAACCTGCGCGAGGTCAGCACGCACGTCGTGACGGACGAAATCGGCTATACGGTCGGCAAGAACCGTTTCGTCGCCGGTCTGCAGTTCGAGCACAACGTGGCCAAGAACGGCTACCTGCAGGGCGGCGCCGGCTACTACGTCTATGAGACATGGGACGATTTCAAGAACGACCGCGAACCGCTGGCGTTCCGTATCGCCCACGGCAACAACGACGCGCTGGCTCAGGAGTATCCCCAGTTCACCTACATGCAGTACTCGATCTATCTGCAGGACGAGATCAATTTCAGCGAGCGCTTCAAGGCGACGGTCGGCATCCGTTTCGAGGTGCCCTCCTACCCCTCCATCGACAACAACGAGAACAAGGACTTCACGCAGGCTTTCGCCAACTACGGCGGCTATAAGACCTCGGACATGCCCAAAGCACGTCTGGCAGTAGCTCCCCGCGTAGGTTTCAACTGGGATATGACCGGCGAACGCAAATACATTCTCCGCGGCGGTACGGGCGTCTTCAACGGCCGTCTGCCGTTCGTATGGCTGGTGTCGGTGGCCGGCAACAGCAACTGCATCCAGAACGGACTCTCGCTCTACAAGGGCGATTCGCGCATGCCCAGCTTCCACACCAACGTCAACGACATGCTGAAGAACATTTACGGCGGCACCTACAAACAGCAGGATCTGGCGGCCAACACGCAGCCTACCATTCTGGACAAGAAGCTCAAGATGCCCTCCACGTGGAAGACCTCGCTGGCGCTGGATCTGAAACTGCCGGGTGACGTTGACCTGAATATCGAGGGAATCTACAACAAGGATTTCAACTCGGTAACCGTAACCAAACTCGGTATCGAAGAGAACCCCGCAGGCATTCAGCTTCCGGGCGAACCTGCTCTGCGCAAGGCATGGAAGAGCCAGAATATCAGAAACAAGAATCCCGAAGAGAAATACTCCATCAATCCTTACCTGATCACCAACGCCGATATCGACGGATATTACGCATCGGTTTCCGCTCAGGTGTCGAAACGCTGGGGCTTCGGTCTCTCGCTGATGGCTGCCTACACCTATTCGAGCGCCAAGAACGTGATCGACGGCATCGGCGACCAAGTGACTTCGGCATATAACACCAATACGTTCAACCGCAACGGTTCGAACACGCCCGAACTGGGATACGCATCGTACGTATCGCCCCACCGCATTCTCTTCAACGTAGGCTACCGTCTGGCGCAGAAGAACGGCGCATCGAACTTCGGACTCTACTACGAAGCGTTCCAACACGGCTATATCGGCGGTTACTCCTACTCGCGCTACTCCTATACGATGGGTAACGTCACCGGCGACGGCGGTGCAGCCCTGCTTCTCTACATCCCGACCCGCGAACAGCTCGACAAGATGACGTTCGCCGATCTGGTGGACAACGGCAAGGTCATCTACTCGGCCGCCGACCAGAAAAACGACTTCTGGGCATTCATCAACAAGGATTCCTACCTGTCGAAGCACATCGGCGAATACTCGAAGCGCGGCGGCGCCGTGATGCCGTGGCAGCACATGGTGAATTTCAAATTCTCGCAGGATTTCTACATCAATATCAACGGCAAGCGCAACACGATCACGCTGGGCGTCGATATCAACAACCTCGCCAACCTGATCAACCGCAACTGGTGCGGCATCGACCGTCTCGAATCGTCGCAGATTCTGAAATACAACACCAAGACCAACGCCTACAACTTCACCAAGCCCGTTTGGTCGAAGTATGCGAGCACGGTTGCGACTTGGTCAGCCATGTTCAGCATCCGCTACACGTTCAACTAAGTCTCCGAAAGACTGCAATGCAAAGAGAGGCCGGTTTTCACCGGCCTCTCTTATTTTTATCGCTTCCTATTGTTACAGCAGCCTGCGGCGCAGCTCGTCGCATGCGGCGGCGGGATTCCGGTGGTCGAAAAGGTATCCGGCGATGCCCAGCCCTTCGGCGGCGGCGATATTCGCCGCGCGGTCGTCGATGAAAAGGGTTTCGGCGGGATCGAGTCCGTAGCGTTCCAGCAGGATTTCGTAAATCCGCGGTTCGGGCTTTACCGTCCCCTCCTCGCAGGAGACCACCTCGCCGTCGAAAAGCCGGTAGACGGGAAAACGGCGCAGGAAGGCGATGAACTCGCGCGACATGTTCGAAAGCACGTAAAGCCTGTACCCCGCGGCCTTCAGGTCGCCGACGAGCCGTTCGGTCGGCGCGACGGGCTCCTGCATGTCGATCGACAGCAGCAGAAAACGTTCGCACTTTTCGCGCGGGCAGCCGGTCGTCCGGGCGAGAATGTCGGTCACCTCGCCGAGCGTCGATGCGCCCCGGTCGTACTCCTCCCAGAAAAGGGGCATCCGCTCCGAGCGGATGAAGCTGAAAAATTCATGGAATTCCTGCGTGGACTTATTTTTGTCGCGGGCGAAAAGCACCCCGCCGAGGTCGAAAACGATATTTTTCATGGCGTAAAGATAGCCATTTTTTCTTTGGTTCGGGATTTGCAGGTCTGCGTTCGAACAAAAACTCAGTTTATGAACCACGGCATAAGCATTCTTTTCCGCGCCATACCCCTCGCGATGGCGGCATTCTGTTTCGGTTACGGAGCCTACGTCTTCGCCGCCGGAAGCGATCCTTCACGGCTGACCGCAGGTCCCGTCGTCTTTTTCCTCGGCTCGATCTGCGTCGCGCTCTACTGCACGGCCGCGACCATCATCCGCCAGATCATCGGCACCTACAGCGCCGCCGCGAAGTATCTTTTCCCGGCCGTCGGTTACGCTTTCGCCGCCATGACGGTCATCTGCGGAATCTTCATCATCACGTCGAACATGACGGGCGCATACGTCACGGGGCATGTGGTCTGCGGATTCGGACTCATCACGGCCTGCGTCTCGACGGCCGCCACCTCCTCGACCAGATTCAGCCTGATCCCCAAAAACTCAGGCGACAGCAGTTTCTCGATCAATCCTGCGGGATTCTCGCGCGGACAAAGCTCGCTGCTGATCTTCATCGTATCGGCCGTGGCCGCCGGAGCATGGCTCTGGTGCATCCTGCTGTTTTCGATCGGGACGCTCCCGGCGCATATCGTCGCGGGCAGCGTCATGTTCGGCATCGCCTGCGTCTGCACCTCGCTGATCGCGCTGGTCGCCAGCATCGCCCGTCAGGCACGGGGCAGCTACACGATGGGCGAACGCCGCCGCTGGATGAGTCTGGTGCTCTGCATGGGCGGACTGGCTTTCGTGCTGGGGCTGATCCTGATCTTCACATTCCGGGGCGAGTCGATCAATTTCGTGGGCTTCGTACTGATCGGACTGGCGCTGATCTGCTGGAGCATTTCGAGCAAGGTGATCCTGCTGGCGAAAATCTGGCACGCCGATTTCCCGCTGGCCAACCGCATCCCGATCATTCCGGTACTCACGGCGCTGGCGTGCCTTTTCCTCGCCGCGTTCCTCTACGAAGCGGCGCTGTTCGAAACCAAATACTTCGTTCCGGCGCGCGTACTGACGGGATTCGGCGCCATCTGCTTCACGCTCTACTCCATCGTCTCGATTCTCGAAAGCGGCGCGAACAAGAAATAACGGCACCTCCGGATAACATCATCTTCCGACACACGAAAGCCTTTCGTCCGTTATGGCCGAAAGGCTTTTTCACATATGGCGGCGGACGGCGGTGCGGCAGATACAAAGCGACGCGCAGAGAACCGCCGCCGGAGAGAGGCCGGCTGCGGACAACCGGCGGAAAAGCAAACAACAACGCAGCGGACTGGCAACCAAGAAACAACGGACGCTAAGCGACAGACGCAAAGCAGCGGGCACAGGAATCCCGCAGGCAAAAAGCGAACGATAAAGCGCCGGGCAGAATGCGGTAAACAGACAACGGCGAACGGCAAACGGCAGACGGCATGCTTCGTTTCGAATCCGCACTCCCGCCGAATCAGCGACGGCCGCCCGCAGATGCAGGCAGCCGTCGCAGCAAGGGATTCCGGCAGACTAAAAAAGGTGGAAAGCCACCGTCAGGCCGGCCATGACGATCGAGACCATCGACATCAGTTTGATGAGGATATTGAGCGACGGACCCGACGTATCCTTGAAGGGGTCGCCCACAGTATCGCCCACGACGGTCGCCTTGTGGCAGTCGGAGCCTTTACCGCCGAAATGCCCCTCTTCGACCATCTTCTTGGCGTTGTCCCACGCGCCGCCCGCATTGGCCATGAACACGGCCAGCACGAAGCCCGAACTCAGGCCGCCGACAAGCAGTCCCATGACGCCCGCCACGCCGAACACCAAGCCGACGACCACCGGCACGGCGATAGCCAGCAGACTCGGCAGCAGCATCTCGCGCTGGGCGCCGCGCGTCGAAATCTCGACGCACCGGGCATAGTCGGGAGTGCCCTCGCCCGTAAGGATGCCCTTGATCTCGCGGAACTGGCGGCGCACCTCGTTCACCATGCTCTGGGCCGCACGCCCCACGGCGTTCATCGTCAGGCCGCAGAACAGGAACGACATCATCGCGCCGACAAACACGCCGATCAGCACCGTCGGATTCATCAGCGACACGTGGTAATACTCCATAAAATCGAGGAGCGAAGCCTTCTCGACCAGCTGCGTCGTGCCGTTGGGCAGGTCGAGGGCCGTCACGCCGTTGTGCAGCAGTCCGATGCGTATCTCTTCGATATAGGAGGCCAGCAGCGCAAGGGCCGTCAGCGCGGCCGAACCGATGGCGAAGCCCTTGCCCGTGGCGGCCGTCGTGTTGCCCAGCGCGTCGAGCGCATCGGTGCGTTTGCGCACTTCGGGTCCCAGCCCGCTCATCTCGGCATTGCCGCCGGCATTGTCGGCGATCGGGCCGTAAGCGTCCGTGGCGAGGGTGATGCCCAGCGTCGAGAGCATGCCGACCGCGGCGATGCCGATGCCGTAAAGGCCCAGCGACATGCTCTGCGCAGACATGATATGCTCCATGTCGAAGCCGATGGCGCAAAGGTAGGCGAGGATAATCGCCACGCCGATCGTCAGGACCGGAACAGCCGTCGAGATCATGCCCGACCCGATACCCGCGATAATCACGGTGGCGGGTCCCGTCTGTGCGCTTCCGGCGATCTTCTGCGTCGGCTTGTAGGAGTGCGAGGTGTAATACTCGGTGGCCTGCCCGATGATGATGCCGGCCAAGAGTCCCGTGATGACCGAGAACGACAGTCCGATCCAGTTCTCGATTCCCAGCAGGTAGAGGATGCCGAACGTCGCGCCGGCGATCAGCAGCGAACTGAAATTGACGCCCACACCCAGCGAACGGAGCAGTTCGCGCATCGTGGCGCCCTCCTTGGTGCGCACGAGGAAGATGCCGATGATCGAAAGCACGATGCCCACGGCAGCGATCAGCATCGGCGCCAGCACGGCGCGCAGCTGCATGGCCATCCCGTCCGCCGAAGCGAAGGCGGCGGCTCCGAGAGCCGCGGTGGCGAGTATCGAGCCGCAGTAGCTTTCGTAAAGGTCGGCGCCCATGCCGGCCACGTCGCCCACGTTGTCGCCCACATTGTCGGCGATGGTCGCGGGATTGCGCGGGTCGTCTTCGGGAATTCCCGCCTCGACCTTGCCCACGAGGTCGGCGCCCACGTCGGCCGCCTTGGTATAGATGCCGCCGCCGACGCGCGCGAAGAGCGCCTGCGTCGAAGCGCCCATGCCGAAGGTCAGCATGGTGGTCGTGATGACGACGAGTTTCTGCGGTCCGGTGACATCGACGAAATATTCGAGGATGACGTACCAGAACGAAATGTCGAGCAGGCCCAGCCCCACTACGACCAGCCCCATCACCGCGCCGCTGCGGAATGCGACCTTCAGGCCGCGGTCGAGCGACTGGCGCGCGGCGTTGGCCGTACGCGCCGAAGCGTAGGTCGCGGTCTTCATGCCGAAATAGCCGGCCAGTCCCGAAAAGAATCCGCCCGTCAGGAAGGCGAAGGGCACCCACGGATTCTGCACCCCGGCGCCGTAGGCCAGATAGGCGAAAAACAGCGCCAGCACCACGAATACGATGGCGACGACCTTGTACTGCTGGCGCAGGTAGGCCATGGCGCCCCGGCGCACGTGCCCGGCGATCTCGCGCATGCGCGGCGTGCCTTCATCCTCGCGCTTCATCGCACGGTAAAACGCCCAAGCCAGCAGCAGGGCGATAACCGCGGCAGCGGGAATGAACCAGAAAATGGAAGGAATGTTCATTTCAATAGAATTTGGTTTTAAGGTTATTACTACAAATATAATAAAATTCCCGAAACGCCGCCCCCGCAAAGGGACCGTTCCGTAACACAAAAAAATCCCCGGACAGCTGTCCGGGGATTCGAATACCGACAAATCGGATTACGAACCGAAGTTGTCGTAGAGGATATTTTCGGGCGGCACGCCGAGACTGTCGAGCATCTTCACCACCGAAGCGATCATCATCGGAGGTCCGCACATGAGGTAGATGCAGTCCTCAGGCGCCTGATGGTTCTTCAGGTAATTCTCATACAGCACGTTGTGGACGAAGCCCGGCGTGTACTTCACGCCTGCGGCGTCCGCTTCGGGATCGGGACGGTCGAGCGCCAGATTGAACGAGAAGTTGGGGAAATCCTTCTCGATGGCGTGGAACTCGTCGAGATAGGGAACCTCCTTCAGCGCACGCGCGCCGTACCAGAAC
>OJRX01002232.1_pt1 | contig 16625 bp, 10 predicted proteins | sample 1599301 | NCBI WGS metagenome assembly OJRX01 (sample SAMN04168656, study PRJEB22393) | human gut metagenome | biome: human gut microbiome; feature: stool | host: Homo sapiens | collected 2014-03-17 | reverse complement strand
TCTGCTCCACGCTCTCGCATCAAGCTTTTCCTCGTAAGCATCTGCTGCCGCATCATATTCTTCTTCGTCATCTATGTCTTCCATCTCAAAATCATCATTTCCGAGGTCTTTTAGTCTAAACACATAATATTCCGTGACATTTTCCACATCCCCTGGGATTGCGGCACAATATGTCTTTCCGTCAACTTCATAAATTTCATCTATATAAAAATCTCTGTCAACTCCATCTTCATCCGTAAGTGTCACCATCGTTTCCTCATAATCATAATTACTGTTTTTTGCCATAAAACTCCTCATTTCTGCACACATTTTTTGCATAGCAAGTTTGTGCCAGGTGTACGCAGACACAAATCTTGTATGTGAAAAATTTTATTTTTCACACAATCTTCTTTAAAACTTAATAATTGTTTTCTTAATACCAAATACATATATATTATGTACCATTTTATTTTAACAAATATATATAATTTTAACAAACATACTATAAACTATTAAAGCGTATATTTGCAATCCGCTCTGTTGTCTGCTCATAATTGTTTTTTACATTATAACAGGTATATATTATGATGCAAAGGTTAAAATCAAACATTAACACATCAATATGTGAAAAACAGTAACAGTCCGGTCATAAAAATAGCCTTTCATTTCTGAAATGAGTAAACATAAGCTGCGTAGCAGCGACTGACAGTTTGCTGGCAGGTTTATGAATGTAATAAATGGAAGGCTGAACTGTTACGAAAAACATATTTACATAGCCTCCGATTACATATGCTCAGAACTAGGTTCAAACATTTTGAACTGTTACCTTTAATTTCTTTTATTGTTTTATTTTTCTTGAACTTTTTTTGAACCAGTGATATTATAATATTATGATATGAAGTTCAAAGTCAGACACCGGCTATAAGATAAAAAGTGTTTGCAGAAATGAGGTTTTTTATGAATAAAACAGAAAGCGTCGCGGCACGCCTTAAATATATTATGAATCAGCGTGGTTTAAAACAGGTTGATGTCCTCAACCTCGCCAGACCATATTGTGAAAAATATAATGTCAAGCTTGCCAAAAATTATTTAAGCCAATATTGCAGCGGAAAAAATGAGCCCGGAAAAGATATATTAAATGTGTTAAGTCTTGCCCTTGATGTTAATCCGGCTTGGCTGCAGGGATTTGATGTTCCACAGGAGTTTTCAGGTGCCGAAAGCAGCATAAAAGAGGATATTTCAAAAAATCGCTACAATCGTACCGGAGATGATAACTCCGGCAAAAAAACAGATACCACTCAGGCATCTGCGACAGATTTTAAAAATAATAACTCAGCGGATATTTGTAAAAACAATAAAACATCAGATAATAATACAAATAACAACTCACGAAATAATTTTAACAGTGATAACCCGTCAGACAATTCTGAGAAAGGATATGCAAAAATGAAAACTTTAAAAAAATCTTCAAAACTTGATAATGTACTTTATGATGTAAGAGGTCCCGTTCTTGATGAGGCTAACCGAATGGAAGCCGAGGGTTCAAAAATCCTTAAACTTAATATCGGAAACCCTGCTCCTTTTGGATTTGAAGCCCCGGAAGAAGTTCTTATAGATATGCGTCACGAACTTGAATATTCACAGGGATATTCTGATTCAAAGGGTATTTATACGGCAAGAAAAGCAATCATGCAATATGCACAGCTTAAAAATATTCCTAATGTGACTATAAATGACATATATACCGGAAACGGTGTAAGCGAACTTATCAATCTCTGTATGCAGGCACTCCTCAACAACGGAGATGAAATTCTTATTCCGTCACCTGATTACCCCCTCTGGACAGCTACCGCAACACTTGCCGGTGGTAAAGCTGTTCACTATATATGTGATGAACAATCTGAATGGTATCCTGATATTGAAGATATGCGAAGCAAGATTACAGATAAGACAAAAGCTATCGTTATCATCAACCCTAACAATCCTACCGGTGCCCTCTACCCTAAGGAAATTCTTGAACAGATTGTTGAACTTGCAAGAGAACATCAGCTTATGATTTTCTCTGACGAAATCTATGACAGACTTGTCATGGACGGTGAAAAACACATTTCAATAGCATCACTTGCCCCTGACCTTTTCTGCATAACTTTCAGCGGTCTTTCAAAATCACATATGATTGCAGGCTTTAGAATAGGCTGGATGATATTAAGCGGTCGAAAAGATATTGCAAAAGACTATATCGAGGGATTGAATATGCTTTCTAATATGCGACTCTGCTCAAATGTTCCTGCACAGTCAATTGTTCAGACTGCACTTGGCGGATACCAGAGCGTTGAAACTTATATCCAGCCGGGCGGAAGAATTTTTGAACAGAGAGATTTTATCTACAAGGCTTTAAACGATATTCCGGGAGTATCTGCCGTGAAACCTAAAGCAGCATTTTATATTTTCCCTAAACTCGACATTAAAAAGTTCAATATTTTAAATGATGAGAAATTTGCTATTGATTTTCTCCGTGAAAAGAAAGTCCTTATCGTTCCCGGAAGCGGATTTAACTGGGAAAGTCCTGACCACTTCCGTGTTGTTTATCTTCCACAGCTTTCAGTTCTTGAAAAGTCTATGGAGGGACTCAAGGATTTTCTTTCTCATTACAGACAGTAAACCATACAAAATCAACATTAAAACAAAAATCGTAACCCGCTCCGATACTGCTCATAACACGATTAATTGCTGCTGCAACATATCAGAAAAAGCTTATATCCCTAATGGCGTTTTACCCTGGCATCACGCTTCATTATGAGCATTTTCCTATACATCAAAAAAGTCCCCGGCTTATTGCTCTACGCAATAAGCCGGGGACTTCCTTGATATTTCATTAGATTTTAAACCTCTTAACATTTTCATTCAGTTTAACCGCTATCTCATCAAGCATATTTGCATTCTGTGATACACCTTCCATTATTGAACCTACCTCGCTTGCTGAAGCAGATGTTTCTTCTGCACTTGCTGCATTTTCTTCTGCTATTGCTGAAAGACTCTGCACAACGTCAACAACTCCGGCTCTTGCCTCATCAAGTTTTCTTGTCTTGTCTGTAATTTTTTCAACACTTTCTATAGACTCTGCAATTCCTTTTTCAACATTTTTAAACGCTTTCTCAGTCTGAGACACATTTTCACTCTGCTGATTCATTACCTCTTTTACTTCATCCATAGTCTGTACACTCTCTTGAGCATCATTTACAAGTTCACTGATAACTTCCGTAATCTGCGTTGTGGCATCTGCCGACTGCTCTGCAAGTTTTTGTATCTGATTTGCGACAACTGCAAATCCTCTGCCCTGCTCGCCTGCTCTTGCCGCCTCAATGCTTGCGTTAAGTGAGAGAAGTGTAGTTTCTTCTGCTATTTCCGAAATCATATCCGTCGCAACTTTAATCTTTGCAGCCGATTCATTTGTTTTCTGTGTCTGCTCCCCTATAATATGAATAGCTTCCATTGTCTTTTGATTGATTTTTTCAAGTTCAGCAAGAATACTCATTGCATTTTCGCTTGCCTTATGCATATCTGCCGCATTATCTCCAAGCTGCTCGACTTCAGTTGACGCCTGCTCTATCATTTTTCCCATAACAATAACATTTTCCGTAGCGGACTGGGTTTCCTGTGCCTGTGATGACGCTCCGTCTGCTATACCTGTGATAGCTGTCTCCACCTGTCCGGCAGCCGTTGATGACTCATTTGCACTATTCTTCAATGCCTCGGCAGCCTCACCTAAACTTTCACTATATGCACGGATTTCCGCCATAACTTTTACTATAATATTCTTCAATTCGGTAATCGACCTCAACATTACACCGACTTCATCTTTTCTGTTAAGCATCTTTTTATCCGAAGAAACATCTTCACTGAAATCGAGGTTTCCAAGTTTCTCAACAGTGTCCGTTGCACTTATAATCGGTGCAACTATCTTTCTCGTGACAAATATTGCAGCTATAAGGCACAAAACCATTGCAAAAATACTTCCTTTTACAGTCGATGTTACAATAGAAGTTGTCCCTGATAATGCCTGTTTTTTATTTGCATTTACAACAAGAATAAAGTCCTTGCTTTTACCTACATAAATTCCTGCATATTTTGTTTCACCATTAAAATTATATTGAACCACTTCAGGCTGCGGTCTGTTTTCTGACTTTAATTTTGAAATAACCCCTTTTACAACTGAATTTTCAACAGGTTTTCCTATTTTGTCGGCAGTAGGATGATACAGCATAGTTCCGTCACCGTCTACAATATATGTATAACTGTCTTTTACACCTTTTATTTCTATATTTCCAATAACCCTTGAAAGATTTCCGCCTGACATAACCGAATCATAAGATGACATTCTTATCTGATTGTCAATACCCTCACCTGCAACCATCGCTACATCTAGCATATAGTTTGATGTAAGTTCTGATATGTTTGATGATGATTTAGGTATAACCGTCCATAGATTAAGTACCACGGTAAGCACTACCGCTGCCGCTACAAGCAGCAATATCTTTGCTTTTAAAGAGTGCAAAAAGCCTACCCTTTCTGTATCTGCCGTTTTACTTTTATTTTTCACATTCTTTTGAATATCCATATTTTCCCTCCATTTTCTCCGTTTTTATTTTATAAAATTCATGCCACCTATCGTATAAGCAATCTTATATAGACCACAATGTTAATTATATAGTAATTTTATCCTAAAACATACTAAATTTTGACTCACACTTCTGCCTGCTATATAAGCTTGACACTTTCCTCAATATCACCCGACATCATTTGCAAACTCTGGCTCTGTGCAGAAATTTCTTCTGTTGTTGCTGCTATAGCCGCTACTTTCTCGTTTATACTTTCAATGTCATTTACGAGATTTTTAATAAGTTCAATACAAAGCTGCATCTTCGGCAATGTCTCATCTGCCTTATTATTATTTTGAATGATAAGTGTTTTAGTCTCATCTGCAAGTTTGCCAATCTGCCCCGCAACAACCGCAAATCCTCTGCCCGATTCGCCTGCCCTCGCCGCTTCTATCGAAGCATTTAACGATAACATATTTGTCTGACCGGCTATTCCCGTAATATTCTCAGATGTAGACTTAAACACATCGATAAATTCGGACATTACACCGAGTGAATCAGTAAGTTCGTTACATCTTTCAGATATTTCAGAAACCATCTTTGAAATATCTGTCGCTTCACCCGCAGATGTATCGTTTGCCTTTGATAATTCAGCAATCCCACTGCCTAAACTTTCAAATTGCTTTACGATTTCTGCTATCATTTCATCCTTTTTTATCTGATTTTCTTTTTCCATTTCACGAAGCTTTGAAATCTCATCCCTCTCATTCTCTACGACACTCTTTATGTAATAAATACAATTTTCTTTTCGATTGATGCCATTGTAAATAGCCTTAACCATCTCTTTACAACTGTCATAACCGCAGCATCCGCAGTCAATACATTGCTGCTCACTCGTAATTTTATTCATATCTCTAAAGATTTCATTCTGCTGTGTTGCCGACGGTGTATTAATATCTATCTTTCTGTCTGTATAATTTCTGACAAAGTCATTGAGGTTAAGATTTTCAAACTGCCTGCATAATGCCTTGTATCTTTCCTGCGGGCTCGCATTTTCAGTCCATGACGATATTTTTTGAACTTTAAATCTAGTTTTTTTCGCCTCAGTCTTTGCAATTTTTCTCTGTCTTGACATTTCAGCATACACTTTCTGCCCGTCAATCCCTGACTGCGTACCCGTTCCAAACAGACATCCGTTTCCGCAGTTGAGTATATCTATCATTATCGGACTATCCGATGACGGTTTATACTCATCCAAAAATCTATATGCTTCATGTTCACCTTCAACCTGTCTGACAGACACATCCTCACCGAGGAACCATTTTACATTTTCCTTTAAGCCGCCAGGCATAGGATACATACTTCCAAGACCATATGCAAGTTCGTCATTGTATTCCCTCGCTGTTTTGTATGCATCACCTATATAATCCATAAAATTGTTAAATGTCACATTATATGAAATGAGCTGCTCACAATTTTTATCGTTTATCTCTGATTTTTTAGCAATACAAGGTGATAAAAATGCTATCTTTTCCGTGATGTGTTCATATTTTTTCAGATACTTTGCCATGCACATGACCGGACTGTAAACAGGCATCATATATTCTATAAGTTCTTTTCTTTACTTCTCTATATAATCTACAACTGCCGGACATGGACTTGAAATCATGCCTTTCTTTCCTGTTTTTTCAAAATATTTGAGATACCCCCATGTGCAAATGTCAGCACCAAAACTTACACTGTAAATGTGTGACACACCGAGTTCCTTTAGATAACCGAGTATCCTTTTATACTGTGCCGGATAATTGGCTATAAATGCAGGAGCAATAACAACAGTTATCTTTTGACCGTTTTTAACAGCATCAAAAAATTCTTTTGTATCATCCGTATATTCCCTTGCATTATGAGTACATACATCTATGCACTCTCCACAGTCTATGCAGGCATCTAAAACAACATTTACCTTATTATTCTCTACCGCACTGTTTGACGGAAAAACCGGGCAATTTCTAATACATTTGTTGCACCCTGTACATAATTCATTTGTATTTATAAAGCTCACACCTATCCACCTTCTTTGCTTAAATCTTATATATGTATTTTACCCTATTTTTTTTCTCATATCAACAAAATATGACAATTTTTACAGTAAATAATAACAGTTCAGCCCAAAAAAGATAAGTCAATAATACACGAGCTTGCTCGATGTATTATTGGCTTATCTTTTTTGGGCTGAACTGTTACCTTAATTTTATATTTTTAATTAAACAGAGTTTTTACCTATATGATATACGCATATTATAATATTTTACACATTTTTGTATATGCCAAGCATTTCACTTCATAAAACCCGACATCATACAGACACCTTTTGCCCCGGCAGCTATACAGCTGCTCATATTTTCTTTAGATATTCCACCTATGGCATAGACATCTATGTCAACGCTTTCACATACTCCCTTAAGAAAACCAAGTCCTCTCGGTGCAAGCCCTTTCTTGCAGTCCGTGACAAATACATGACCTGCTGTTATGTAGGATGCTCCAAGTTCCTCAGCCATCTTTGCCTGTTCTACTGAATGTGTCGAGACACCTATCACCTCAAAACAGTTTTTCTCTCTTTCTGTCATTTTCTCAAGAATATGAAGCGGAAGATGTATTTTTTTCACCCCGAGTTCGATTGCTTCCTTATAAAAATAATGAAGCACACATGACACTCCTGCATTTTCGCATATCTCAAGGACTTTAATGGCAAGCTCCCTGTATATAACGGGTGGAAGATCCTTTTCACGAAGTATGATAAAGGCAGGCTGCTTTTTTGCGACCTCCTCTATCTTTTCAAGAAATGGAGTAAATGAGGACATTTCTTCCCTTTTTTTTGTGAAGTTCATCTTGTCTGTGGTTTCTGCATATGCTTTTGCAAATTTTGTATTTGTGTCTAATTCGCCTGCGGTTTCTGCATATGCTTTCACGAGCCTGCGGTTTGTCACACAAACAACGTTTGTGTTATAAACAATGTTTGTGTTATAAACAACGTTTGTGTTACAAACAATGTTCTTTCTATCCAACATACACATAATCATTGAGGACTGGCTGCAATCCCTCATCCTCCATATCTCCATACATCTCATCAAAACTTCTTGCGTCAGAAATTTCAAACTGCTCATCGCCTGCATCTGCATCGTCCTCGCCTGCATATTTGCTCTCATGGTCGCCTATGCCGGTTGATACTCCCGCCGAAACCTTTGTTGCGGCAATTTTTACGATTCCGTCCCTAAAATGTTTCTGCTCTCTTGATGAAACCGTTATTCCGATGTACGGCAGGAATATCCTGTATGCACAAAGCACCTGACAAAGCTCTTTTTCGTGCACATCAAGTGGATTTATTTTATCATTATTGATGATAGGGCGAAGTCTCGGACATGAAAGTGAATACTCAACATGAGGATATTTTCTCTGAAGATAGTAAACATGAAGTGCACTTGCAAGTGCATCCTTTCTAAAATCTGAAAGACCTAAAAGTGCTGAGAAACCTACACCTCTCATGCCTCCCATGATGGCACGCTCCTGTGCTTCAAACCTGTAAGGAAATACTCTTTTATGTCCCATAAGATGAAGTGTCTCGTATTTATCTGAATTGTATGTCTCCTGGAACACCGTTATATAATCGGCACCGCACTCGTGAAGATACTTGTACTCATCACTGTTTACCGGGTAAATCTCAAGACCTACATTTCTAAAATACTTTGCGGCAAGTTTACACGCTTCACCTATGTATTTAACATCACTTGCACTTCTGCTCTCACCCGTGAGCATAAGTATTTCCTCGATGCCTGAGTCGGCGATGACTTTCATCTCATGCTCTATCTCATCAGCATTGAGTTTCTTTCTGTTAATGTCATTGTAGCAGTTAAAACCACAGTAAACACAATAATTCTCACAATAATTAGCAATATAGAGCGGTGTAAACAAATAGACCGTATTTCCAAAATGTTTACTCGTCTCAATCTTTGCTCTCTGTGCCATCTCTTCAAGGAACGGAGCGGCGGCAGGTGACAAAAGAGCCTTGAAATCCTCAACATTGCAAGTCTCACTGTTAAGTGCCCTGCGCACATCAACAGCAGTATATTTATCATAATCATATGAATTCATCTGAGAGAGAACCTTATCCATAACATCAGAATTTATCTGCTCCATTCCCTCCATATACTCCATATGATTAGTACGGCAGGATGGGTCAGTCTCTAACTTGTGCTTATGCTCTAAAGCCTTTTCTGACAATTTATCAGAATCTACAAAAAATTGATTTTCAGCCATTTTTCTTCCTCTTTTCCTATATGATGTACTCTCATATTCAATCTAAATTGACAAAACTATCTTAACTATATTTTACTATGCCGTAACATATAATATAAGCCGATAAAATCCGTAAAGCGGATTGCTCATGAATGCAGTCGTTTTGCAATCTGCGTTCAATATCTTACAAGATTTCATCCGATCAATCCCTCAAAAATCCCGTAAGCGGATCAGAGGCCTGTGCACCTCTCTCAAGCACTCGTCCAAGTCCCGCAAGATATGCATTTCTTCCTGCTTCGATAGCTGACTTAAATGCACCTGCCATCGCCGGAATATCACCGGCTGTCGCAATAGCCGTGTTTGCCATGATAGCGGCGGCTCCCATCTCCATAGCTTCACAAGCCTGTGAAGGTTTTCCGATACCTGCATCAACGATTACCGGAAGATCTGACTCGTCAATTATTATCTGGATAAATTCTTTTGTCGCAAGACCTTTGTTTGAACCTATTGGTGATGCAAGCGGCATGATAGCGGCGGCTCCCGCATTTGCAAGATCTCTCGCTGTATAAAGGTCAGGGTACATATAAGGAAGTACCGTAAATCCCTCTTTTGCAAGAATTTCCGTAGCCTTTACCGTCTCGGCATTGTCAGGAAGAAGATATTTGCTGTCTTTCATTATCTCAATCTTTACGAAATCACCGCAGCCGAGTTCTCTTGACATTCTTGCTATTCTGACTGCTTCTTTTGCATCCCTTGCACCTGATGTATTAGGAAGAAGTGTTACACCCTCCGGAATATAGTCGAGAATATTTTCACTTTTCTTTGTATTTGTTCTTCTTACCGCAAGTGTGATTATCTGTGCACCTGCATTTTCAACAGCCGCTTTGATAAGCTCCATTGAATATTTTCCTGAACCTAAAATAAATCTTGATGAAAATTCTTTTCCACCTAATGTAAATGTATCTTTTGACATACCACTGCCACCTCCAACAAAACTTACTATTTCTACAACATCATTATCTTTTAAAATATAATTTGAATAGTCACTTTTATCAATTATCTTTTCGTTACACTCAACCGCAATGTGCGTAACCTTATAATCATTGTCATCAAGGTATTTCTGAATAGTCATACCTGCCGCATTTTCGTCTTTTCCATTAATATGTACCATATATCGCTCTCCTTTAAAATTAGTATTGTCTGAGGACAAGTTATCTTGCCTTGCGAATTTAATAACTAGAGAACAAAGTGGGCAAACCTGCTTATATTTCATTTTTTCTAAATCTTTGATGGTTTTGCAACACTTTGCGTGCCAGATGCGTGTTGCACGTTTTTTGCAACTAATTACTTTACGCATCTGTGCACATCCGCGGAGCTTTTTTTATTATATATGACTTTGTCATATATAATAAAAAAAGCCACACAAAGAAATACACCCGCGGTGGTGTACCCCTTCATGTGACTTAAATATAATGCCATCCACACTAATGTGAATTGCAACTTAAATCTCACTCTGCCGTATATATTAACCCATTTCTAGTGTGAATGTCAAGTGTAGATTTGATTCTTATCTGACTTTTAGTAACAGTTCAACCCTAAAAATATAATCGGTAATATTTAGGCTTGCTCATTGTATTGCTGATTATATTTTTAATTTTCTTTATGGATAAGTGACACAAGCGTTTTTATAAGCATCTTTATATCTATCGGCTTTGTCAAATGTGCATTCATGCCAGCCTGCATTGTTCTTTTCATGTCCTCATCAAATGCATCTGCCGTCATCGCTATTATAGGGATGCTTTTTGCTCTCTCATGCGATGAATTTCTGATTATCTTTGTCGCCTGCATCCCATCAATTTTAGGCATTCTGACATCCATAAGTATAACATCATATCTGCCCTGGGCTGACTTTAAATACATATCTACTACTTCCTGACCATCTTTTGCACGCTCTACATTCATTCCATGTGCTTTCAATATTTCCATTGCAACGGCAGCATTTATATCATTATCCTCTGCCAATAATACATTTTTATCCTTTAAAATACTTTCGTCCGGCTTTACTGCTGAATTTCTTTTTGCTTCATCAATACTATGAACTTCCCTGTCAAAGTCTATCGTAAATGTTGTGCCTTTCATGGGTTCACTCTCACATTCTATAGTTCCACCCATTATCTCAACAAGATTTTTTACAATCGTAAGTCCAAGTCCGGTTCCCTCAACTTTATTTGTAAATTCATTATATTCCTGTTCAAACGGCATAAACATCTTTTTCTGAAATTCTTTGCTCATCCCACAACCATAATCTCTTATTACACAATGAATATGAACAAGTTTTTCATCTATGTCCTCTACCTCCATTATCCAATCGACATAGGAACCGCTGTTTGAAAACTTCAACGCATTATTTATGATGTTTACATATATCTGCTTTGTCCTAAGCGGATCTATCTTGATAAGAAAAGATCTGTATTTACTGAAATCTGCCCTAAGTTCAACATTGTATTTTTTTGCATTTGCCTCTAACATTTTCTTTATTGAACCAACAAAATCCATGCTCTCGACATATTCTTCTTTTAATTCAATCTTATTCTGCTCAATCTTGTTCATATCCAGAATGTCGTTTATTATCTGCAACAGAAAATTGCCTGAATCAATTATCTGGTCTATGCACTCATCTTTTTTCTTTATCTCCGTGCTCGACTGTCCTATAGCTGCCATGCCGAGTATAGCATTCATAGGTGTTCTTATCTCATGACTCATTCTCGATAAAAAGTCAGTTTTTGCACGGCTTGCTTTTATTGCCTCATCACTCTTTTGCTGTATCTGCTCAATAAACTTCTTTTTGCTGTTTATGTAGATTAATGTTCCGATAACTGCAAATACAAGTATAAATGAAACAAATGAAAGTATATCTATATAAGAGTACAGCTTATCATACCACGAAAGGTCAGACCATTTATATGCTGTATCTTTATCTATAATATTTTTTCTTTCTTCTGATGTTATGTACTGTATTCCCTTGTTTAAAGCTGATTCTAATATGGAATTGTTGTTTATCGCAAGACCAAACGGCAATGATATATTATCAAATTCTCTTATATCAAGCTTCCTGTATCTCGGATTTTGAATGATAAACTTCGCATTGTATGTACTGGTCGCAAATGCATCCATCTCACCGTCATTTACCCCATTACAGGCATCTTCTATCGTGTCATACTCAACAATATTGTATTGTGTTTTGTTTTTCAGACAATCTGATATATATTTATATTTTTTTACAACCGCAATTCGCGCATTATCATTAAGTGTTCCATAACTGCTCTTTGTTATATAATTTATATCTGAGTCAAACAGACTCTTTGTTTTATAATACATCAGGTCATCAACATAGACTGGCAGTACAATATCAGTTTTCGTACTATTGAACATATCATAGGGATCTTTCGTATTTATCGCAAAATACCTAAACTTTATTCCGAGCTTTTCGCCCAGCTTATCCATAAGGTCTACTGCTATCCCTTTATATTTATGACTCTTTTTGTCATAATAACTTATAGGCTTATAGTCATCATATACTGCAACATTTAATGTATTGTTTTTTCTGAGATAATTTTCTTCGTACTTTCCAAGAGGTGTGTTTATTCTGTCCGGATAATATTTTACATTAAGAGCATTTTCAAATGTCGGCTCGGCAAGCTTAAGCTCCGTAAGTGCTTTATTGACATTTTTATAATATGGATTAGTGTTTTTCATAACAATATAATTATGGGATACACTGAATTTATTTAATATCTTCATATCACCAGTAAGATCCATAACACTGCTTATGACACCGTCCACTTTCTCATCGTCTAAAGCCTGTTTACATTCATTGTAATCATTATAATATACTAAATTTTTATATACATTTATGGATTTTAAATAAGACTTCATCCCAACATAATCAAGAAGCTGTTTTGTTATTGCAATCTTCATCCTGCCTATGCTGCTATAGTCATCATAATACAGGTCACCACGGTTTTTCTTCGTCATTATGGCATGGTAAGTAGTCATTATATCTTCAGTAGTAAAACTCAGTTCACTTGAAGCATTAACCGGCTCCGATGCCGGCATGATAATGTCAATCCTGCCACTTTTAAGAAGTCCCGACAATTCTTCCCACGATTTTACTTTTATATAACTATAATCAAAATGAATACTTGAAAATTTGGATATTTCGTTCAGATAATCTACACCATATCCACATTCATCTCCATTTGAATCGTACTCAAAAAATCCGTCAAGCCGGCAAAAACCTACTTTAAGTTTTACTGTAGACAATTCGTCTGCTGACGCAGTATCAGAATCAAAAATGCTGACTGCTGACAGCAATAAGCATATCATACATATATATTTTAATTTAACCAATATATCCCGCATTTTTAATCAGACCTTTCCCATAAAACCTTAGCTGTAAGTATTTTATTATTTTTTTAATATTTCAATTATCTTTTTCTCAACAATTTCAGCCGTTTTTCTATGAGTCTTAACCGTAGGATGCCAGTTTATGCTGAGTCCGTCAGCTTCATCCTGAAACGGAAGTTCAAGATAATATACATTATCCGTATTATTCTTACTGTTAAAAAGTTCAACCGCTCTTTCTACTGAACCACACAGTCTTTTATCCATCGTACCGAGCATACATAAAATCGGTATTTCAGGATTTTTACTCCTTATCGTACCGAGGAATTTTGTATAACCGTTTACAAATTCTTCGTTTCGTGCTGCATCATTATCCGTGTAACTTGCATCATTTGTTCCAAGATACACCGTGATAATGTCCGGAATAAAATTACTGTTATCCCACTTTTCCCATTTGTCCTCAGGTGTGTGAAGATAATCCCTCTCGCAGCCTGCGTCCGTATATTCGTAAAGCATCGGCACAAGCCAGTCCGCATCTTTAACCTTTGGTGCATCTTCTCCTATGTATGCCGTAATCACACCTTTACCGTTCCATGCAACAACATTTACATCCGCATCAAGATGTGTTGCCGTAAGAAGTGAATATGCTCCCATCGGATTTTCTTTTGAAGTATCATGCTGTGTCTCTTCAACTCCACCCTCATTGCCATATCCGCAGGTAATCGAATCACCTACCATTTCTATCTTAAGCTTTTTAGCCGCAGGAGGTGTCAAAATCTCCTCACTGTCCGTCTCTATCCATTTGATGCCGCAAGCTGCATACTCTGCTTCTGAATATTTTATAAGAGTGACTGTTACCGTTTTTTCTTCATCTGACTCATAAAGTACATACTCAGCTTCGTCTTTGTCAAGACAAAATCTTTTATATGGCTCCTCATCGGCAGCCGCACCATACGATATTTCATTATCCTTTTCTTCCTTAACAAACACGGCAACCCATGCGTAATCTCTCTTTTCATGGGTTGAGGCATCCGATACCAATTCCACCTTTGCTGTCTTTCCCTTAAATCTGAACGATACACTTGAACCGGTATAACCGAGATAACGCACTCCGTCCCTGTATATGGTTCGTCCCGTTATCTTAGTATTGTTCTCATCTGCTGCAAATCTCATAAATTCTCCTCGATTCTATTATCCTCATTTTCAGGCGGATATTCATAATCCGCTCTGCTGCTTTCTTTTAATACTATTATCTGCTTCTGATATTTAATATCATTTATCTATCCTGCCGGAGTTGCTGTCGGTGCAGTCTCAACACTTTTATTTATATCAAGCCAGCAAGCCTGCCTTAAGGCTATTTCACTGTTTGATACATCCTCTCCTTTTATATTTCCATCGGGCTGTACGCACAATATCTCATTTGACTTTTCGCCTGCTTCTTTAAGCCAGTATGTTGTATCTGCCTGTGGAATCACATTCTTGTATTTTTCAAAATCATCCTTTGAAAGTTCAAAGAAGTATTCAGGAAATTCACTGTCGTCAGCAGATTTCACATAATTTTGAACCACGACAAGTCCAAGTTCATTGTCGGAATATTTTTTCAACTGCTTTGTGTTGAGCCAGCGGCGGGCTTTTGACTCATACCAGTCGTTACTTTCCGTTTCCTCCATCGAAAATCTCTTTTTCTTTCCTGCTTTCTCTTTCATCATAAGCACTTTGCCATCAGATGTTTTTTCAAGAATGACCCAGTTTGCAGTTCCAAATATAACCACATCACCGACATTCGCTGCCTGTATAAATTTCTTTTCAAGTTTTGCAGCTCTCTCCTGTGCGTCAAACTTTTTCTCAGCCTTTTTGAAATTTATCAAAGCCGATTTGTCCTTTCCTTTTTTCTCCTTTTTCAATCCTATATAATAATAGCACTTTTTCATATTGCCATTTGCAACCAAAAAGCCATCTGCTTCTTTATAGTTGGCTATGGCAAGTTTGTATTTTTTTTGTGACTGGTGATATATCCCCTTGCACATCGGATACACCGGAGTTTGCCAAAGGAATACTATCAGTGCAGCAAAAACAGCCAGCACAATTCCTCTTCTTTTATATGCTGCCTTAGTTTCAAGTTTTAATATTCCTTTCTGACATTCTTCTATATGCCTGTCACATTCTTCGACCTTGTACTTGAACTTTTTACATCTTTCAAAATTCTCTATGGCATCTACAAAATCGCTTTTAGTCTTTGACTTTTTCTGTCTTTGGCACGATAAATCAAACACCTCAGCAGTTCCGTTCTTTACCGCTTTATCAGCAATCTCAAGACACTTTGCCCTTCTCTCATCGGAATCAAGATATCCTGGGATTTTTCCAAACTTAGCGGCAGCATTGTTCATAGAAATATAAACTCTTTCAAATCTCTCAACGCAGTCTGCAGCTTCCATCACTGAAACCGCTGAATTGTATATTTTTTCTTCTGCAGACAGAACTCTTACTTCTTTTCCTGCCGCTTTTTTTGCCGCATCCCTTGCAGCCTTTATAGCCGCCCTTTTTTCAGCTTTTAGAGTTGCTTTATCTTTTTTATTTTCAAAAGTATCAGCCATTTGCATTTTCCACCTTATTTTTTTTCCTATCAAAGATTTTTCCAACATAGTCCACGGTAGGTCCCATCATTATGACCATACATACAGTCATAATACCAACTTCCCCACCTGCCGCAAATCCTATACATGTTGCCACCAGGTCATAGATAATCCTTACAACCCTGAATGTATTTTTTCCCGTATATTTTTCTATCTTATCACTTATAAGAAATGATACCGCATCATAAGGAGCTGTACCGTGTCCACTCTGCATATATACTGCTGCCGCAACAACAAATATTATAAGTCCCGGTATCAGAAAGCCGACTCGCATACCAAGTGAAAGATGTGCCGGTACATGAAAAATATCCTTAAACACCCATGAGAAAAAATCTGCTGAATATCCGACAAGTATCATATTTCCCAGAGTTCCTGTTCCTATAAGTTTTCTCTCAAATATGACAACAAGTACCAGAAGTACCAAATTTGATATAAGCTGATAGTTTCCAAATGTCATGCCGAGTCTGGCTGAAATGCCATAATTCATAGCGGAATACGGGTCCGTCCCCATATCACTTAAAACAAGCATTGCCACGCACATTCCCATAAGGATAACAGCTATTATCATCATAAAAAAACTTTTTGTCCACTCTTTAGTAAATTTAAAATTCATAATTCTTTCCTATCCCATTTATTTTTACTCTCAGAAAACATAATATCACAGCAACCACCCATTGTCACGCTATTTCTTTGTGTTACCTCTTTTTATAGTAACAGT
>OJRX01002209.1_pt1 | contig 16840 bp, 10 predicted proteins | sample 1599301 | NCBI WGS metagenome assembly OJRX01 (sample SAMN04168656, study PRJEB22393) | human gut metagenome | biome: human gut microbiome; feature: stool | host: Homo sapiens | collected 2014-03-17 | reverse complement strand
GATTATGAAAGAAGATGTATCAAAAGAATGTTATAAATATATAGGTCTGACGTTAATATGTACTGCAACAGGGGTAATGTGTGCTCTTTTGTCATATCATGCAGTACTTTTGTATGTCATTCCATTATTATTTGCAGCTCATTACAGACAGAAAAAGATATTATGGTTTACATCATTTATTAATTCAGTTTCGGTATTTTTAAGTATGACACTGGGATTTTATTATGGAATCTGTGATCTTAATATATTGTTTGAGGGAAGTCATAAAAGAGACTGGTATATTAATGTATTAGAAAGTGGAACCGGATATGTATTTAATTCGAATCCATTGTTCGTTGTTATTGTTTTTGGTGTGATACCAAGATGCATGATTCTTTTGGTTATTACATTTATACTTCAGGATATAGTTGTTTGTGGAAGTGAGGACGCCGCAAGGATAGCCCAGCTTACATATATGAAGGAGACAGATTCAAGAACAAAGGTATTTAACAAGAATAAGTATGAGGAAATGGTTTTAGCATATTATCCTTATATAGATAATATAAGAGTTATTTTCTGGGATATGAATAATCTTAAGATGATTAATGATACATATGGTCATGAATATGGAGATAAAGCGATTGAAAGATTATCATCCGTGCTTTATTCATTTTCAGATGACAGAAGGCGTGTATATAGAATTGGTGGGGATGAATTCATTATGATAATAGATAATCCTGGTGAGGATGAAGGAAAAGAAATATCAATATCGGTAGCAGACATGATTGAAAAGGCCAATGCAGGAAGTAACTTAAAGATTACGAGTGCAGTAGGAATGGCTAAGGGTTACGGAAGAGATGTGCTGGAAGTAGTAAAGAGAGCCGATGAGTCTATGTATAAGAATAAAGTAAAAACAAAAGCAGGGAGAGTGGGATAGTTATAGTGTGTATGGCACATAAACAGTAAATTATCATAAAAATTTCACATATTATTATAAATATTAATATATCTGAAAATGTTTTTGTAGTATAATAAAACGATGTGAGTGTTAAAATTCATTTCGACACTTACATCATAAGATGTCAATATTATGATATTAAATTATTTTTATGATGATATTTGATACTTGTTTCGGTATTTATATGACAATGGAGGTCAGTGTGAAAAATAAGATTTTTCACACTCAAGAATGGAGGTTGTTATGGATAATAAGGAAGATGATATATCAATCCATACAAAAGAACAGATAGCAGCAAATGAAGATAACATATTTGAACAAGCAGCAAAGTATGAGAAAAAAAGAGAAAAGTCTCATTATTTTAAGAATGGATTGCTGCTTGGTATAGTAGCTGCATTTCTTGTAATGGTTATAATTGTTGTAAGTGTGGCTGGTGTGTGTATACAGAAGGGATATATTCATATAGGTGTTAATGGTGATGTATATATCCAGTCAGATGCAGTTACAGATGGAAGTGGAATAGGAAGTGAGGTTGAGGCTAAGCTGAATGCTATAGATTCTGTCCTGGATTCTTTCTATTTTGACGAAGTTGATGAGGAAAAGGCCAAGAATAACATATATAAAGCTTATCTTAGTTCTTATGGAGATAAATATACTGTTTATTATACAGCTGATGAGTATAATAAACTTAAGGAAACTACAAATGGTACATTTTACGGAATAGGATCGGTCTGTCAGTTAAGTGAAGAAGGCGGAATCCTGCTTGTAGATGTATATGATAATGGTGCAGGATATAAGGCTGGATTAAGAACTGGAGATAGGATAGTCAAAGTAGATGATACAGATGTTACTGATATGGATCTGTCCTCGGCAGTTGCACTTGTCAAAGGTGAGAAAGGTACAACAGTCAGACTTGGTATTGTAAGAGAAGGGGTTACTTGTGATTACACAGTAGTAAGGGACGAAGTTGAAATCCAGACTGTAAACTATGCAATGACAGATGATTCCATAGGATATATAGCAATTTCACAGTTTGAAAGTGTTACGGCAAAACAGTTTAAGGCAGCTATTGAAGACCTTAAGGCACAGGGAGCTAAAGGAATAGTTATAGATATAAGAAATAATCCGGGTGGCTTGCTTACAACTGTAGTTACTATGCTTAAATATATACTTCCAAATGGTCTTATTGTGTATACAGAAGATAAGGCAGGGAATAGAAAAGAATACAGCGATAGTGGTAATGAAGAACTGGATATTCCGCTTGCAGTACTTGTCAATGGAAACAGTGCAAGTGCATCAGAAATATTTGCAGGTGCTATACAGGATTACGAAAAAGGTATCATAGTTGGAACGCAGACATATGGAAAGGGTATTGTACAGACACTAAAGCCGCTTACTGATGGTAGTGCAATTAAGTTTACAATAGCCAAGTATTTTACACCTAAGGGACAGGATATACATGGAAATGGTGTTACTCCGGATGTTGTTGTGGAATTTGATAAGAATGCTGATGAGGATACACAGTTTAACGCAGCCATAGACAGCCTGAAGGCAGTTATGAATTAAGCTGTATTATTATTAATATTGTTAGTAGTATTCAGGCCTTGCATGATACTGAATGAAAACGAAATATAATAACAGGTGCAGATAAATGTTCTGTTTATAAAAGGAATGTTAATGGATTATCCACTAATAAAATAGGAACAGATGTTCTGTATTAGATAGACAAAGTCTATTTTTTGTAGTAGAATTAAGCATGTAAGTGCATACTATGAAATATTGACTTTGTCTTTTTTTAGAAATATTTTGTGGGAATCTTATTTCAGGAAGGAGATGGCATTATGGAGTTTAAGTTACATGCCCCATATGAGCCAACAGGCGACCAGCCCCAGGCTATAGAGGAACTTGTAGAAGGATTTAATGAAGGTAATCAGTTTGAAACTTTAGTTGGAGTTACAGGCTCTGGTAAGACATTTACTATGGCAAACATTATCCAGCATGTACAGAAGCCTACTCTTATAATCAGTCATAATAAAACATTAGCAGCACAGCTGTACTCTGAGATGAAAGAGTTCTTTCCTGAGAATGCAGTAGAGTATTTTGTTTCTTATTATGATTATTATCAGCCGGAGGCTTATGTGCCACAGAGCGATACTTATATAGCCAAGGATTCTTCGATTAATGACGAGATAGATAAGTTAAGACATTCAGCAACAGCAGCACTGTCTGAAAGAAATGATGTAATCATAGTTGCTTCAGTTTCATGTATATATGGATTAGGTGCACCTATTGATTATAAGAATATGGTTATCTCACTTCGTCCAGGTATGGAAAAAGACAGAGATGAGATGATAAGAAAGCTTATAGATATACAGTATATGCGCAATGACCAGGATTTTAAGCGAGGAACATTTAGGGTAAGGGGAGATGTTGTAGAGATATATCCGTCAGCTTCCAGTGGAGATGCTGTGAGAGTTGAGTTCTTTGGTGATGAGATAGACAGGATAAGCGAGATTGATTCTCTTACCGGTGAGGTTAAATGTAACCTTGACCATGTTGCTATATTTCCTAATTCACATTATGTTGTTGAAAAAGAGAAGATGGAAAAGGCGATTGAGAATATAAAGAAAGAGCTTGCAGAGAGAATAGAGTATTTTAAGAGTGAGGATAAGCTTCTTGAGGCACAGAGAATAGAAGAACGAACGAACTTTGATATAGAGATGATGCAGGAAACAGGCTTCTGTTCAGGTATTGAGAATTATTCAAGACATTTAGCAGGGCTTCCGGCAGGGTGTCCACCATATACGCTTATGGACTATTTTCCAGATGATTTTATGATTATTGTCGATGAGTCACATATTACTATTCCACAGATAAGGGGAATGTATGCAGGCGATCAGGCAAGAAAGACGACACTTGTAGACTATGGCTTCAGGCTTCCTTCAGCGAAGGATAACAGACCGCTTAATTTTCAGGAGTTTGAGAGCAAGATATCACAGATGCTTTTTGTATCTGCTACGCCTAGCAGGTATGAGGAAGAACATGAACTTATGAGGGCAGAGCAGATTATAAGGCCTACAGGACTTCTTGATCCAGAGATAACAGTTAGACCAATAGAGGGTCAGATAGATGATCTTATAAGTGAGATTAATAAGGAAGTTGAGAAAAAGAATAAGATACTTGTAACTACACTTACCAAGCGTATGGCAGAGGATCTCACAGATTATCTTAAGGAAGTCGGCATAAGAGTCAAGTATCTTCATGCGGATATTGATACACTAGAGCGACAGAAGATTATAAGGGATATGCGACTTGACGGATTCGATGTGCTTGTTGGTATCAATCTGCTTAGAGAGGGACTTGATATTCCAGAGATAAGTCTTGTGGCTATTCTTGATGCTGATAAAGAGGGCTTCTTAAGAACAGAGACTTCACTTATCCAGACGATAGGACGAGCTGCCAGAAATGCAGAGGGACACGTTATTATGTATGCAGATACTATAACAGAGTCTATGGAAAAGGCTATATCTGAGACAGAAAGACGTAGAAAGATACAGCAGGAGTACAATGAGGTACACGGAATAACCCCTCAGACTATAAAGAAGGCAGTAAGAGATCTTATAAGTATATCTAAGGCAGCAGAAGCAGATAATTCAAATGGAAGGCTTGATGTAGATTATGAATCTATGAGCATTAAAGATCTTGAAAAGGTTAAGAAGCAGATTGAGAAAAATATGCGTAAGGCTGCAGCAGAGCTTGACTTTGAACAGGCGGCTATGCTTCGTGATAAGATGATCGAGATTAATAAGTATATTTATGAGGATAAGAAGTCAGGCAGATAGAATTAATAGCTATTATACTAGGTGAGGCTATAAGTTCAAAAGCAATATTACGCAGTCAGAATTATAAAAAGCAGTTGCTGATTACAGAAAAAGCTTTATGTACCTGAGACGATTAAGGATTAAGAAAGAAGAAATAACGGAGAAAATAGAATATGGAAAAAGGCGATTACAGGAATTATATAAGGATAAAAGGTGCAAGTGAGCATAATCTTAAAAATATTGATGTAGATATACCAAGGGACAGTCTTGTAGTACTTACGGGTCTGTCTGGTTCTGGTAAGTCAAGTCTTGCCTTTGACACTATATATGCAGAAGGACAGAGAAGATATATGGAGTCATTATCTTCATATGCAAGGCAATTCTTAGGACAGATGGAAAAGCCGGCGGTAGAGAGCATAGAAGGACTTTCACCAGCTATTTCCATAGACCAGAAGTCAACTAACAGAAATCCACGTTCAACAGTTGGAACTGTTACAGAGATATATGATTATTTCAGATTATTATATGCAAGAATAGGTACACCACATTGTCCAAAGTGTGGCAAAGTAATCAACAAGCAGACTGTAGACCAGATGGTTGATACTATTATGGAGCTTCCAGAAAGAACAAAGATACAGATATTAGCTCCAGTTGTAAGAGGAAGAAAAGGTGAACATAAGAAGCTTTTTGAACAGGCTAAAAAGAGTGGTTATGTAAGAGTTATTGCTGATGGCAATATGTATGAGCTTACAGATGAGATAAATCTTGATAAGAACAAGAAGCATAATATAGAAATTGTTGTTGACCGTCTTGTAGTTAAAGATGGAATTAACAAAAGACTTACAGACTCAATAGAAACAGCACTTAAGCTTGCAGAGGGACTTATTACAGTTGATGTTATAGATGGTGAGCCGATTAACTTTTCACAGAGCTTTTCGTGTCCGGATTGTGGCATAAGCATAGATGAGATAGAGCCAAGAAGCTTTTCGTTCAACAATCCATTTGGTGCGTGTCCTGATTGTTACGGACTTGGTTATACAATGAATTTTGATGCAGAGCTTCTTATACCAGATGATTCATTAAGCATCGATGAGGGAGCTATAGTTGGTATGGGATGGCAGTCTGTAAAGGATGAGGGCAGCTTTTCAAGGGCTATTATGAGTGCACTTGCAAAGGAATATAACTTCAGTTTATCAACACCATTTAAGGATTATCCAGATGATATTAAGGATATGATTATAAATGGTACTAAGGGCAGAAGTGTTAAAGTGCATTACAAAGGTCAGAGAGGCGTTGGAGAATACGATATAGCATTTGAAGGCCTTATCCATAATATGGAGAAAAGATACAGGGAAACTTACTCAGACAGTGCAAAGCAGCAGTATGAAGAATTCATGCGCATAAGACCTTGTAAGTCCTGCCACGGACAGAGATTAAAGCCATCATCTCTTGCTGTTACGATAGCAGATAAGAATATATATCAGATTACAGATATGTCTATTGTTAAGTTAAAGAAGTTTTTAGATGAGCTTGAGCTTACAGACAGACAGAAGTTTATCGGTGCAGAGATACTTAAGGAGATTAAGGCAAGAATACAGTTTCTTATGGATGTAGGACTTGATTATCTTTCATTATCAAGAGCTACAGGTACGCTTTCAGGAGGAGAGGCACAGAGAATAAGACTTGCGACACAGATAGGTTCAGGACTTGTTGGTGTGGCTTATATACTTGATGAGCCAAGTATCGGACTTCATCAGAGAGATAACGACAAGCTGCTTGGGACACTTATACATTTGCGTGACCTTGGTAACTCAGTTATTGTGGTTGAACACGATGAAGATACTATGCGTGCCGCAGATTATATTGTTGATATAGGACCGGGTGCCGGACGTAATGGTGGAGAAGTCGTTGCGACAGGAACAGCAGCTGATATTATGGCATGCAAGGATTCGCTTACAGGTGCATATCTTAGCGGAAGAATCAAGATTCCAGTGCCGGCGAAGAGAAGAAAGCCGACAGGCTGGATAACCGTTAAAGGTGCAAGGGAGAATAATCTTAAAAATATTGATGTTGATATACCACTTGGAGTATTTACATGTGTAACAGGTGTATCGGGGTCAGGAAAGAGTTCCCTAGTGAATGAAATTCTGTATAAGCACCTTGCTAAGTCTTTAAACCGTGCAAGATGTATCGCTGGTGACCATGATGATATTATAGGAATCGAGCAGCTTGATAAGGTTATAGATATTGACCAGTCGCCAATAGGAAGAACTCCACGTTCTAATCCTGCGACATATACGGGTGTATTTGATATGATAAGGGACCTTTTTGCTTCAACAACAGATGCTAAGGAAAGAGGTTATAACAAAGGACGTTTCAGCTTTAATGTAAAGGGAGGACGTTGTGAGGCTTGTTCCGGAGATGGTATTATCAAGATAGAAATGCATTTCCTGCCTGATGTATATGTTCCTTGTGAAGTGTGTGACGGAAAGCGTTATAACAGGGAAACACTTGAAGTTAAGTATAAGGGAAAGAGCATATATGATGTGCTTGATATGACAGTAGAGGATGCAGTTGATTTCTTTGAAAATGTGCCATCAGTCAGAAGAAAAATAGAAACTCTTAATGACGTTGGACTTTCATACATTAAGTTAGGACAGCCATCTACAGAGCTTTCAGGTGGAGAGGCACAGAGAATAAAGCTTGCTACAGAGCTTTCAAAAAGAAGTACAGGAAAGACTATATACATTCTTGATGAGCCTACAACAGGACTTCATTTTGCAGATGTCCACAAGCTTGTTGATATACTTCATAAGCTTGCAGAGGGCGGTAACACTGTTGTTGTTATTGAGCATAATCTTGATGTTATCAAAACAGCCGATTATATTATAGATATGGGACCAGAAGGCGGCGACAGAGGTGGTACAGTTATTGCAAAGGGTACACCAGAAGAGGTTGCCAAGGTTAAGAAGTCTTATACGGGACAGTATGTTAAGAAGTATTTATAAGGATGGTGCAGATGACGGCATTATGGATGAAAGTTCAATGATAGAAGATGTTTAAAATCTCTAAATTGGCAAATTTGAAAATTGCAGGTGCTGGTCAGTGTTATAAATTATAAAAACATATCTTTTATAGTTACTTTAAATAATATAAAGTGTAAAAATACGACATTTGATTGCTAGGAGAAGAAAAATGGTATCAGGCATTATATTTGATATGGATGGCGTTCTTATAGATTCAGAAAGACAGTCTAATGAGGGATGGCTATGGGCGGCAGGGCAGCTTGGAGTGGATATGCCCATGTGGCTTATAGACAGCTTTAAGGGTGCTCCGGCAGAGCTTTGCTGCAAGTCCTTTGATGATTATTACAAGGGTGTGATAGATTATTGGGAAGCGAAGGAGCTTAGAACACAGCATGTATACAAGATAAGGGAAACAGAAGGTATTCCTGTTAAAAAGGGCGTAAAGGACATATTTGAATATATAAGAAATAATGGATTAAAGTGTGCAGTTGCTACATCAACAAGGCGTGAAAGTGCCGAGAAAACACTTCATGAAATAGGAGTGTGGGATTATCTTGATGCGGTTGTATATGGAGATGAAGTCGAACATGGAAAGCCAGAACCAGATATATTCCTTCGTGCGGCTAAGGCAATAGGCGTAAATCCGTCAGAGGCAGTAGTAGTTGAGGACAGCATTAATGGCATTAAGGCTGGATATGCGGCAGATATGAGAGTTGTTCATATTCCTGATACAATAGCAATAGATGATGATATCAGGAAGCTTACATATATGGTATGTGCTGACCTTAATGGACTTATTGATGTTGTGGAAAGTATTAACAAACCAGTTATTAACAGGAAAAATGTTATCAATGCATTTGCAGAGTATGTAAGAAATTATGACCCATCAGATGAAAAGATAAAGCTTAAGATAGATCATACCTACAGAGTAGCAGGACTGTGTCAAAGAATTGCAGAATCATTAGGCTTAAGTGAACCGGATGTAGATATTGCGTGGCTTCTTGGAATGTTACACGATATAGGAAGATTTGAGCAGATAAGGCGATTCGGTACATTTAATGATGCCCAGTCAGTAGACCATGCAGAATTCGGGGCAGACCTGCTGTTTAAGGAAGGCCTTATAAGGAAGTTTGCAGAAGGGTATTATGAAGAATGTGAGCTTGCACAATCGGATAATCAGTCTGATTATTGTCAGGAAGAACGGAAAATTAAAGAATTCTTAGTTAATAATGATGCAACGACTGTCGATGATGAGCAGATAATAAAAAATAATGAGCACCACAATAAAGATACAGGACTTCTTGAAATGGCAATAAGACAGCATAATAAGTATCGTGTAAAAGAAGACCTCAACGAAAGACAGCGTATGTTTTGTGATATACTGCGTGATGCAGATAAGGTTGACATATTTAAGGTAAATGCAGATATTCCTATGGAGATTATATATGATGTAACAACAGAGGAGCTTAAGAATGGAATTATAACCAAAGAGGTACTTGAGAGCTTTTATAAGAAGGAAACGGTACTTAAAAGTGTAAGAAGGAGTGCAGTTGACCATATAGTAGGGCATATATCACTGCTTTTTGAACTTGTGTATAAAGAAAGTTATAGACAGGCCAAGGAACAAGGTTATGTATATAAACTGCTGGATTTTAAGTCTGATGTACCTGAGGTTAATGCAGAATTTGACGATATGAGGAAATATGTAGACGAGTTCCTTATGGAAATATAAAGCTGTATAAATCTGAAATTAAGCGGTATAAGCATACAACAGATTAATAATAGGAGGTTGTGTTGTATGGGATTGTAATAAAGATTGAAGAATATGCTTGTCATTATACTGCTTGTTTACTATAATAAATGTATATATGAGTTGTAGATGTGTTATATATACTGATATATACTTTGAAAGTAATAGAAATGCATATAAAATATATCTTCAACGCAAACTTATGATTAGGAAAGGAACAATATGAATCAGGAAAAGGTTATTGTTATTGACTTTGGCGGACAGTACAATCAGTTAGTTGCACGTCGTGTCCGTGAATGTAATGTATATTGTGAAATATATTCTTACAAAACACCCCTTGAGCAGATTAAGGCTATGAACCCTAAGGGTATTATTCTTACAGGCGGTCCTAATAGCTGCTATGAAGAAGGTGCTCCTACATGTACTAAAGAGTTGTTTGAACTTGGCGTACCAGTGCTTGGTCTGTGTTATGGTGCACAGCTTATGCAGCACGTACTTGGTGGAAAGGTAGAAAAGGCTCCTGTAAGAGAGTATGGAAAAACAGAAACATTTGTAGATAAGAGTAGTGCTTTATTTGGAGATGTTTCAGAAAAAACTATCGTATGGATGAGTCATTTTGATTATATTTCCCAGATAGCACCAGGATTTAGGATAATAGCACATACAGCAGACTGTCCTGTGGCAGCAGCCGAGTGTAAGGAAAAGAATCTGTATGCAATCCAGTTCCACCCAGAGGTTCTTCATACACAGGAAGGTACAAAGATGCTTCATAACTTTGTACGTGGTGTGTGTGGATGTGCTGGAACCTGGAAGATGGATGCATTTGTTGAGAATACAATTAAAGAAATACGTGAAAAGGTTGGCGATGGAAAGGTATTACTTGCACTTTCTGGTGGTGTTGATTCATCAGTTGCAGCAGGACTTCTTTCAAGAGCCATTGGAAAGCAGCTAACCTGTGTATTCGTAGACCATGGTCTTCTTCGTAAGAACGAGGGCGATGAGGTTGAAAGTGTATTTGGTCCAGAGGGACAGTTTGATCTTAACTTTATAAGGGTAAATGCACAGGAAAGATATTATTCTAAGTTGTCAGGTGTAACAGAGCCTGAGGCTAAGAGAAAGATAATTGGTGAGGAATTCATCCGTGTATTTGAAGAGGAAGCTAAGAAGATAGGTGCAGTAGATTTCCTTGCTCAGGGAACTATATATCCAGATGTTGTTGAGAGTGGACTTGGCGGTGAATCAGCAGTAATCAAGTCACATCATAACGTAGGAGGTCTTCCTGACTTTGTAGATTTCAAAGAAATTATCGAACCGCTTCGTGACCTATTCAAGGATGAAGTTCGTAAAGCTGGTCTTGAACTTGGAATACCAGAGCATCTTGTATTCCGTCAGCCATTCCCAGGCCCAGGACTTGGAATCCGTATTATCGGTGAAGTAACAGCAGACAAGGTTCGTATCGTACAGGATGCTGATTATATTTACCGCGAAGAGGTAGACAAGGCAGTTGAAGCCTACAAGAAGGAAAATGGCAAGGCTCCAGCCTGGATGCCAAACCAGTACTTTGCAGCACTTACTAATATGCGTTCCGTTGGTGTAATGGGAGATGAGAGAACTTATGATTATGCAGTTGCATTACGTGCAGTTAATACCATTGACTTTATGACAGCGGAAAGTGCCCAGATACCATTCGAAGTGCTTCAGACAGTTATGAGTAGAATTATAAATGAGGTGCGTGGGGTTAACAGAGTATTCTATGACCTTACTAGTAAACCACCTGGAACGATTGAGTTTGAATAGAAACCACAAGTCTTGGAACCCGCTAAACAAGCGGCTTCCGAGACTTTTTCTTTTGCTCTGCTACTAATTTGCTACTAATAGCAACTACTCTTTTTTCTATCGTCTTCATATGATTATTATTAACTTTAATAGCAAGAAACCCTGATGACTGCGGGATTTCTTCTATATGATCTTTCGCTGTGGCATCTGGATGATTTTCCCTGATGCGGTATTTGGTGGTACTAACGCAGGTCCAAACTGAGGTCGGATTGTTACATCTGAGCCGTTGTCCTGAGTCTGCGGCACTTCACAGGTGATACCTGCGGCTTCAAGCAGAGGGTTATCAGATGGTGGTTCAGGCGTTGGCAAATCTGTTGCCTGCAATGATTCCAGACTATGCACAAGTTCCTGCTGTTTATGTGGAAACAGATGGGAGTATGTGTTAAGTGTTGTGGATACTTTTTCATGTCCGAGCCTGTCTGCTAACATCAAGGCATCACAGCCCTGATTAATAAGTAAGCTGGCGTGCGAATGTCTGATATCGTGGATTCGTATCTTCTTTGTGCTCAGGCAAAGGATAGACGAGAATATAAGAAGATAACGAAGAATATTGCACAGCTTATAAAATGGAAGGGTAATGATACTGCTAAGTCTTTAATTGAGGAATTGAAGCAGAGGTATCCAAGAAAACCAGCATTGTTGGATGAATTGGAGAAGGTGGAGAAGAAATTGTAATTCAAATAAAATACTGGAATTTTAGCATAGTCTCACCAGTCTCAAATCATTATGAGACTGGTGAGACGTAGATGAGACTAACTTCAATAAAATGCTCCTTCAATTTGGGAAATCAATTAATTTCATTCATAGCGTCCACATATTCATGTAACCCATTAGGTTTGCAAGCAAGTTCAGCATATAGCAGAGGATTCTCCTGTGCCAGCCGATATAGATATGCAATATCATCAGGTGTATCAAGCAAGACAGATGAATTGCATTTTTCACAACTGATAGTAAGAGGAGTGTCGGAATATGTATGATTGATAGCATTAATGATAACGGAATTAGTATCAGGTTCATACATGCCAAACAGGTAACAAGGATTATTTTGTTTCATAGTGTTCTCCTTCCCACAGATACTTAGCACCATCAAGCAGATCAATGATGGCTGTAAGCATATTGTTATAGTCGGTTTGCAGTTCCTTGATTTCTTCACTTGTAGGAAGATTGTTTAAAGTTGGCTGTTCACAGCATTTGGTAAATGTTTTCTGCATTTCAAGTAATTGTAGATATAGTGCATTAACAGTCTGTACAAGAGGATATATGTTTTCTTTCTTGCCGACTACGCAGATGCGGTTATAGATGCAGGAACGGACAAAGTAATCTTTCTTCATCATGCCGCTGGCAAGGATACGAGCTTCGATTTGTTTGCGTTCAGCATCGCTGATTCTAAAACTTATAGTTGGATGTTTGTGTTGATTGCTCATAGAAAAGCTCCTTTCATAGTGGGTGCGGCAGCAGGCACAGTTAAGCACCCGCATGCCACATTTGATTATTCGTTTTTAGTAGTAAAAGTAGATTATATCTGCCATGGATTTCATAGGAGCAATAGGGAAGTATTGCAACTAATTTGCTACTAAAGTTTTTGAAAACGATATGAAAAGAGTAACATTAGATGAAACAGATGCGGTGGAATGCCGCATAAAATCAGCATTTTTGATTTGATGATACTTCCCTTGGGAAGAGTTTGAATAACGGATTAAAATGCCGAAAGCCTGTATTTATGCGGGCTTCCGGCATTTGTTTTATCAAATGGCTCTAGTTTGGCTCTATTTGTGGGTGGAATAATGAGTTGGAGGAGAATACTATAATGTCATTAGGATTAAAAAGAGGAATAGTGCAACTTGAATCACATAATAAACGATGGGATGATATTGCCATTCAAATAATAAAAAACTTAAATCTATATTAGGTGATGATGTTATTGATATATAGCATATTGGGAGTACAGCAATACCGGAAATTAAAGCCAAAACGATTATTGATATTGTCATTGAAGTAACTGATTTTGAGAAAATAATATCATATAATGAGCAATTGCAACGAGAGGGAATATTTTATCGAAGCTCAGATGTAGAATGTCAGTTGCTATATGTAATTGGTGATAAGGAGGCGAATATTATGATACATAATATTCATATTGTGAAGTGGAATGGAACTGAGTTGAAGAATTATATTCATTTTAGAGATTATCTAAATGCTAATTAGAATATGGCTTTGCAGTATCAGAAGTTAAGGGAAGAAATGGAAAGTAAGTATGCAGATGATAGGGGCATATACTAATGGAAAGCAAGATATGATAGATGTTATTCTTGGTAACCAATGATGATGCATTGATAGAGAAAATTATATTTTTATGATATAATAAACTTATATTAGGAGTGGCTTTGGTTGCGGATAAATAAGAGCGGTAGGGATGTTACCAGTTTATTTATATCACTATTATTAAAGGATGGGGATTGTGTGAAACAGTTTAATTCAGATAAAGAGATTAAGGAGTATATTGAAAAAAGTATTGATTCTATTAAAGTTTTAGATGAGTGTCGATTATATAGAGAAGAACAATTACAGATTACAGAAGAAGTAATGAGAGCAAGAAATTCAACAGAATGGCTTATTAGAATTAACAAAGTCATTAATAATTTTATCTATGCAATATCCCGGTCTTATGCATATGCAGTTAAAATGAATTCGCCATTGGAAGAAACGGAAAATTCTCAGATGTATGCTTATTATTTGGAGGATGCTGTATATAGAGATATTGTATTATGGGACTTACTTCGGCAGTTTATAAATGAGTTTTTTAAGTGTGGATATGATAAGGATAGGGAAATAAGTATATTTTCTTTTTTGAATGATGCTACTGTTAGAAGAAAACTTGGTAATTCTGAAGTGAAAAAAATAAGAAAGTATTTAAACTGCGCAGACCATCAAGAAGTTAGGACAAAGTTAAGAAATCAATTTACGCATTCGTTGGATGGAACATCTTCATATCTTTTTCATAGGAATAATAATGGAAAAATACAAGCGGATATGGGAAATGTATTTCCAAAACATCCATATGAAAATATTGTATATGTATTGGATGACATAAAGAAATATTTAAGGTTTGCGGAGCTGTATGTAAGTAAATTAGAAAATTTTTTGATTGAAAATATTATGATGGTTACAGTTGAGTGTAATATGAAGTGTGGTAAGGTGGCAGAAGATGCAGAACCATGGAGCATAAATATTTTAAAAGATAAGGCGGAGCAGATTTTAGTTCCATGTGAAAATTCATGTGAATATGCAATAGATTATAAGGCGTGTAAAGTATGTAAACCTATGTTTGTTAAATATTGTAGGATAAATGAAGAAGATAAAAAGTATAAAGGGAAAATAGAATTGCAGATGAGTTATGAAAAAATGAGGGAAAAGTTTGGAGAAGATGCAACTATTTCTTGATGATTACATAGTTGGGTATTAAGAACTAATGGGTGACAAAAACAGATATTGTTATAAAGAAAGGGTGTATAATAATGGAAAGTTTTATAATGATTAATAATGAAACTGGAGACGAATTAAATCCATATACGTTGAGTAAGACTCTGAAGGAATCTGCATATAAGAAGGGGACAATTTATATATGTAAATGTTGTTATCCTGAGAAACAATTGAAATATCATTTTTCGGCAGATTTAAGACTAATACCATGTCATCCGGAATTTACTAGACAACATGATGAGACCTGTAGGAAAAATGAGGACTATCAAAGAAGAATAGCATATGCTAATCCATTGCAGCAGGACACAGATGGAAAATTAGTTGCAAGAGTTTATGAAAATTTATTTGATAGACCCCAAAGAAGAGCAGTAGAAGCAGGAGAAGAACATAAAAAAAGAAGAGATACTGTACATACAGAGCAACAAAAGATGAGATTGTCTGCTTTAGTAAAGAAGATTAACTTAGAAGTTTCGTATCGCCAAGCATGTAGATTTACTTTGAAAGAAGGCGATGCAGATGAAACGAAAATACAGTTAAAATTGGAAAAAGAGTTTAGCAAAGAAGTCTATGGACAAGCAAAGAATGTAAGGATTTCCAATAGAGGAGGAACTGTTGCAGGATGTTCATTGGACAAAAATGGAGTTCAATTTTTTTATAATAGACTAACAAGTATTAAAATTGTATCTTATTCTATTAATGAAGAAAATTCTAATTATAAAGAATATATAAGTATATCATATCAAGAACTAGTAAATATAAAGACTAACAATGACAATAATGATATAAGGAGTTATTTTTCAGTAAAAATTAATGGTTACTATGTTAAAATAACATATGATGCGTTAAGAGTTGCTATACATCAATATGAAAGCACTTATAATAATAGAATCCTTGATTTGGAGAATGATATTATCATTGGAGCCGGATATCAATATGAAAATAAAAAAACGTATAAAGATAAAAACGATAATATACGAAAAGAGGGAGAAATAGATAGGTTCACGTTGTTGCTTGTTAATAAATATGGCATTTTTTGTGAAAGTTCATATGAAGTAAAGTGCTTTGATATAATTATGGATTATATTATGAATGGAAAACTATACCAAGAAGTTAAATTTTACAAACCATATTCATTTACTAAAAATGCATATGGTGATGCTGAATGGTTGGAAGATGGAATCATAACTGTTAAAGGATGTAAAAAAGTTGGCATTGTTGAAGTTTTTGGCATGATGGGAAATGAGGAATATCAAGAGAAAACAAGATTGAAAGAACAATATGCAAAAGAAAATGAAGATAAGTTTGTTTTTTTAACATGGAAACCACAAACTGAATCGGAGGAAGACCTGTTAAATAGGCTTGTTAGATGTATTGCAGATATTAGAAAATCAGCATATGCATAATTTTATAACGCGACAAAACATAGTGAACATGTTATAATACCAATACAAGGTCAAATTCTCCATATCTCAAGGCAACCACAATTATTCTGAAAAAGGCAAAAATGATTATTCTACGACAGCAGCAAACAAAGCTGACAGGGTTATACCCTACAGCGGCGTTTGCTGCTGTTTTTTGTGCTCTAAATTTATTGGTGTTCTTTTATTCATGTGCTGCCGGAAAGTACTTAAATACGTGGCTGTGACGCGTTAGGGTATGGGGATATTCCTAGATTGTGTCATGGTATTTACGCTACGGATTACACTGCATGATCTGCTGTGAGGTTACGCTGTAGTATCGGTGTAATGCTACAGCGAAATTTCACAGAAGATGGGGGTAGCGTAGGGGGAAGGGGAATGGTATAATATTTGTAATAAATAGAAAATGTCGTTGTAATTTCATAACATCAAAAATAGGAAGTAATCTGAGGCTATTGAATTTTGCCCTTTTGAGAATAATGGGGGCCCGTAACAGATTAAAATGCCGAAAGCCTGTATTTATGCGGGCTTCCGGCATTTGTTTTATCAAATGGCTCTAGTTTGGCTCTATT
>OJRX01002199.1_pt1 | contig 16900 bp, 20 predicted proteins | sample 1599301 | NCBI WGS metagenome assembly OJRX01 (sample SAMN04168656, study PRJEB22393) | human gut metagenome | biome: human gut microbiome; feature: stool | host: Homo sapiens | collected 2014-03-17 | reverse complement strand
GGGCATAAAGTAGATTCATGCAATACCGATTTACACAAACTATTTTACACTCCCCGGCAATTTCCTTTTATAAATACATCCGGACAAAGAAAGGGAGAAGAAAAAATATAGCAATTATACTAATAGGAGTTGTATATTTAATGTTCTATTCTTATGACTCCATACTAGTAGAACCGATTCAATGTAATCGTATAGCAGTATCAGATGCAGAAGGATTATCAGAAAAAGAAATTGTTAATAAAATATTAATTCGTGAATTTGACCATTATAAATCTGAAAGATTGTTCACTAAAAATAAAATTTTTGATTATACAATTAATAGAATTGACGGGCCAATAAAACTCAGGGACAGTGATGGAATGGATAAGAATTATTATGAGGCGGATTGTATAATTAAGTTGAACACTTAAAAATCCATAGCGAACCCTTGTGGTAAAATGTAGTTGCACAAAAAACACAACCACAAAGGAGAATCGCTATGGATCAAAATCATTTTACCACGGATACGTTACGCAAAAAAGGGGCTCATTTAACTTTTGAGGAACGAGTCATTATCCAAACGCGTCTCCGCGACAAGCAATCGTATCGGAGCATAGCCCGTGAGATTGGGTGCTGTGTCAATACGGTACGCAACGAGGTGAAGCGTGGCAAGGTTCTTTGCTATATAATGGGCCCCTTGTCAAGACCACGTTCTAAAATTTTAAGAGTGGCAGTAAGCAGAATTATTCTAAGCAGCGAAGCAAGCAAAGTAAAACTCGTTGGGAACCTTGTAGCCTAATGCCTCGTGGGGCCGTATGTTGTTGTAATCATCTACGTATTGGTTAATCAGACGTCGAAGCTCTCTTGGGGTGCGATATTCGTTCGGATAGAGCTGCTCCGTTTTGAGGCTACGGAACCAACGTTCAATCATGATGTTGTCTGCCCAGCGGCTCCTGCCGTCCATACTTTGACGGATATTGAGGTTACGAAGCAGATTCTTGTAATCATCACTGGTAAACTGGCTGCCTTGATCTGAATTGATAATGGCTGGAACGCCGCATGCTTTAACGGTTTCCGTCACGGCATGAATAACAGATTCTGCTTCCAGACTGTCTGAAAGATAGTGGCCGACCAACCGCCTGCTATACCAATCAATTATTGCAGTTAGGTACATATGCCCATGCGGCATCGGAATATAGGTGATGTCAATGGACCACACCTGGTTTGGAAAAGACACGGTATAATCGCGCAACAGATAAGGCACAATAGACTCCTTGAAATTGCGCTTGGACAGGTTAGGCTTAGGATAAATAGCATAGATGCCCATCTTCAGCATAAGTCGCCGTACTGTCTTGCGACATACTGAAAAACCTTCTTCTTGCAGTTTGGCAACAATCTTACGAGAGCCTAGGTAGGGACACCTGGTATGCCAGTGGTCGATACGTTCCATTAACGATTCATCAAGCCTAACAGCAGCTTGGTTTGGTCCTGTAGGTGTGTAATATAGGCCGGAACGGTTCAGTCCCAGTAATTCGCACTGACGACGTATGGAAAGGCCGTTATCCTTTCTGATCATATTCCGGGATTCTTGGGATGGCCTCCCCAGCTTGGCGAAAGCAGTCCTGAAGAAAGTCGCGCTCAAGCGTAAGCTGACCGATGGTCCTTAGCATCTGGTCATTCTTTTTCTTCAGATCGTCCTCCTTCCTCTGAACGGCCTTACGCTCAGAATCTGCACCAAAGGCAAGATGGGCATTTTGCAGGAATTCTTGCTTCCATTTTCTGACCATGTTTGGGTTCAGGCCGTTTTCAGAACAGATGACATTGAATTCCTTGTCGCCTTGAAGAATTGACAGAACAATCTTGGTCTTAAATTCAGAAGTGTACTTTTTTCTTGGCATGATAGCATCCTCCAATTTTCGTTACTTAATACTATATCATGCACTCTTTCCGCCATTTTTTCCGCCGTCGGTGGCGAAAGCTTGTATAAAAGCATATAAAAACATAGTTAAATATTTTTAGTTACTTGCTTGGTAATTGGCGTAATCACGCTAACCAGTTTAAAAGCATATGACCTTATGTTAACGTATTTTTTATTACTGCCGATAATTTAACGTTATCGGAAGTAATCGAGGGGCTATTTCTACCCCATGTTCAAAATGACTGCAAAATCGCTGTATCGAGTTCTTCGCAGTCATTGATTGAATTCATTTATTTTATCTTGGCTATTTGTGATTCTCCCTGCTGATATGCTATTATTTTTTTGATGAAAAGTTTTTCTGTGTTTTATAATATATATCTGTATCTGTTTGCAGAGATATATATATTGTTAGGCTTATGCAGGCTGGTTGGAATCGGATATAGGATCCGTGGTATTTTTGGGTACACTAAGCGGAGTCGACGCCTGGATTGTGCGAATCGCTATATAGTCCGCGATATTGTCGTATTATCGCATGATTTAGTATCAGGCTGATGTGTTATATTATCTATGGATATGGGCCTTTTTTCTATACAGTAGTGTTTTAATAGTTGAGCTAATCAACTATTTGCAAAATCAGCCTTTTCTCGTAAAAATAGTTCAAAAAATTATTTCTTGCGAATGATTTTCTCTGGCAGTATAATTACATTTATCTATCAATTTATTTTTACGGAGGGTTATTCGCGATGCAGCGATTTTTATCTTATGAAAATACGATTTTAGCCGTCGTCATGATGGTATCTTTCATCAATCCTTTTACCAGCAGCGCCCTGACGACAGCCCTGCCTAGCATCGGTACGGCTTATGGTGCGACTGATGCTCAGCTCAGTTGGGTCATTGAGTTGTTCTTGATTTCTTCGACCGTGACCATCATGCCAATCAGCAAGATTGCCGACCGGATTGGCAAGCGTCATATCTTTTTATTCGGCGTCTCCTTGTTCTGTGTCTCTTCGCTGGCCGTTTATTTTGTGAACTCCTTGTACGGTCTGTTCTTGCTGCGCATCCTGCAGGGGCTGGGCAGTGCCAGTATTTTCGCGACCAGCATGGCCATCGTATCCCTGGTCACGCCGCCACAGCGCCGCGGCCGGGCCATGGGCTTTACGATTGCCGCCGTATATTGCGGCCTGTCCTTTGGGCCTGTCCTGGGCGGCTTCTTTTCTTATTACTTAGGCTGGAAGACGATTTTTTATTTCATCGCCTTCATCTGTGCCCTGGCCTGGCTGATTGCAGCCCGCAGCATGACGAAGGAAGAATGGATCGTCAACGCGAAAGGCAGTCTCGATTTGCCTGGCAGTCTGTTGTATGCCCTGGCCATGATTGCCATTATGGTTGGCTTATCGGAAGTAATGACTCTGGCATACGCCAAATACCTCTTAGCTGCCGGTCTCCTCTTGTTCCTAGCTTTCTTATACGGTGAATGGCACCGGAAAAGCCCGGTCCTGCCAGTCCGTATTTTTGCAGGCAACCGCGTCTTCTCTTGTTCCAGTCTGGCGGCCATGCTCAATTACTGCGCGACCTTCGGCATCAGTTTCCTCTTGTCCATTTACTTGCAGCGCATTACCGGCCTCAATGCCCGCGATACGGGGCTGGTTTTACTGATTCAGCCCGTACTGATGGCCCTCTTGTCCCCTGTCACCGGGGCCCTGTCGGACCGTATCAATCCAGCCGTCCTGGCTTCTTCCGGCATGATTTTGATTACCTTTGGCCTCTGTCTCTTAGCGGTGGATGTCTCTTACCCTTTTTTCTGGCTCATCGCCCTGGCCCTAGTCATCATCGGCATCGGCTTTGCCCTGTTCACGGCACCGAATAACAATGCTATCATGGGGGCTGTGACGCCAAAATATTACGGCGCTGCCTCGTCTGTCGTCAGTACGGTCCGCCTCATCGGTCAGGTCCTCAGTGTGGCTATCATCACCCTGATTCTGTCGCAAAGCGGGGCCTCGGCTGCCTCGGATTGGCTGGCCCAGCACATCCAGCAGGCCTTCATCGTCTTTACGATTCTCTGTGCCATCGGCATCGTCCCTTCAGCTGCACGGAGTAAGTAGTGATTAGTAATTCGTGGTTCGTGGTTCGCAAAAAAGCGACTGTCCTATAAAGACAGCCGCTTTTTGAGTATTAAGTTTTGTAGTTTTTAGTGAATGATTAAATGTAAAGCCATCGTCTGCAAACTACGAACTTCGAACTATAAACTATGTTTTTTATTTTACAAAATAATGAGCCGAGTCGTCGACGAGGCTGTTTTCCAGGAGGGCTTTGAATTCCGGTGCGCTCATCCCCGTTGCCTGGGCGGAGAACTGATAGTCCCCGACTTTCCAATGAGCCGCATAGGACGTGTCACTGATTTTTGCTATGCTGACGGTGACGCCGTCGATGACCTGGTCTTTCCAGGTTACGCTATAGATGCCAGAAATGTCTTTTATGGATTTATCGGCTTTCTGCGGCATCGTGCGGACGCGGACCGTCGTTTCCGGCTGTCCTAAGCGCTGGAAGCCGATATCTGCCGTGTTTTTGCCGATCAAAGAAAGATAGTAGCAGCTGAATCCGGCATCGCGGGTCAAATATAAGGGCGTAAAGCCGGCATCTTTGACGACACTTTCATAAGTATCATAAGTTACGATGGGATTGGGCAGCCCCATGGCCTGGACCTTCGGCGTGCTGGCAGCCAGGGAAACGCTGCCGATCATCAAGGCCGCACAGGCTAATACAGCGGTTCTTTTTACAGTATATTTCATTTTCTACACCTCGTTCACCATAAAAAAAAATTAAACGTTTAAGTAACTATGAGTATACCCAAACGTTTAATTTCTGTCAAACTAAAAACTATTCCCACGTTTTCCAGACTTCTGGCACGTAGCCGACGGTCGCCTTGGCGCCATTGCGGACGATGGGCGTCTTTAAGACTTGCTGGTTCGCCAGCACATTGGCATCTCTTTCGTCATCGACGGCATATTGGATGCGGGCCAGCGTATCCTGATCCTTGCATTTCGGATTGAGCATGGCATTGAGGCCGCCGACGGCCTGCTTGACCTTGGTGTATTCGCCTTTACTCAGGCCTTTTTCTTTCAAGTCGATGAACTGGGCCTTGATGTTCCGTTCTTTGAAATAGCGGATGGCTTTCTTGGTATCAAAGCACTTTTTCGTGCCGAAAATCTGGATATTCATGGGATTCCTCCTAATGAGTAGCGGACTGAGGGCTGTGGACCTTCTTTTCCGCGGCTTCTTTTTCTTTATTAGCTTCGATTTCAGCCCACAACTTGTCGGCTGTCGGTTTCCACTGTACGGCATAAGCCTTGCATTTATTACATAAGTGTTCTGCCGATTCCGGCGACTGCAGGTCTGTCGATTTGGCACCACTGCGTTTGACCATGGCGGCTAAATACTGCGGATTTTCCAGCATCGGACACGGGCGCAGATGGTTGTGGTTGAAGGGCTGGCCTTTGGCATATTCTTTGAAGAGCGGCTGCTGCAAGCATGAGAGCAGGCTCTGATTGTTGATATTGGCGCTGGAATAATGGATGAAGACGCACGGTTCGACGTCGCCATTGGGGTTGATATGGCAGTAATTGCGGCCGCCAGCGACACAGCCGTCGATGAACTGGCCATCGTTCTGGAAATCGATGGCGAAAATCGGCTTGCCACCCTTTACGCTGCGGATTTCGCGGACCCGGCGTACCATATAGGCCCGCTGTTCTTCTGTCGGTAGCAGGTCCAGCGAGGCGTCGTTGCCGACGGGCATATAATGGAAGTACCACGTAAACCAGACGCCCTTCTTGATGAGCAGGTCCAGGAATTCGTCAGACGTGACGGTGTCGATGTTTTTCCGGGTATAACAGATGGACGTCCCAAAAACGATGCCGTGCTTGCGCAGGAGGTCCATGGCGTGCATGACCTTGTCGAAATCGCCTTCGCCGCGGCGGCTGTCATTGACTTCACGGAATCCTTCGATACTGAGGGAGAAGCTGAGATTGCCTACGTCCGTGACTTCGTCGCAAAAAGCATCATCAATGAGCGTACCGTTGGTAAAAGCGTGGAATTCACAGTCCGGGTGTTTCCGGCACAGACGCAGGATATCTTTCTTGCGCATGAGCGGTTCGCCGCCCGTGAGTAGGTAGAAATGACAGCCCAGAGCCTTGCCTTCGCGGACGATTTTATCCATGACGTCGAACGACAAGTTCAGCGTATGACCGTATTCAGCAGCCCAGCAGCCGATGCAATGCAGGTTGCAGGCGCTGGTCGGGTCGAAGAGGATGGCCCAGGGAATATTGCAGTGATATTTCGCCTTGGCGGCGTCGCGCGTACGCAGGCCGTAAAATCCAGCTTCAAAGCCCAGGTCCATGACGGCCGTCTTGACGACATGCGGGTTCAAGGTATCCAGAGCCGTATTGAGGAAGCGGAACCATTTGCCCCCTTCATCGATGAGTCTGCGTGCATCGTCAAAGGATTCCTTTTCAAAGAGGTCGCCAAACAGATGCTGCATGACATAAGATAAGCGTTTCAATTTTTTTTGACGGTCTGCCGGATTCCGTTCGGCCATGATGCGGTCGACCAGGATTTCGACAGCCTTCTTTTCGATACGATGGGTTAACTTGCTCATACCAATCATCTCCTACAAAATTAAACAATTGAAACGGCGCTGTTTCTATTTCTTTGTATAGTTCTATTATACGCTTATTTTAGCAAAAGTCAAAAAGTCAATATGAATTGGAAAACAAAAGGCTTTTACTTTTTTGATGATATACTTTATAAATTACTTGTATAATATTTATTTACACCATAAAAGGGAATTTTTTATGGCTAAGAAAGAAAATAAGTTCAAGGGGTATGACATTTCGACACAGGCTGTACACACTGGTGCCGGCTATGACGCAGAAACGGGCGCTGTCCGCCGGCCATTGCACATGGCCAACAGCTACAAGCTGCCCGATGATCTGTCGAAGGTCAACTATTCATCGACGGATTTGCTGATGTATGCCCGTAACGGCAACCCGAATCAACATTGGCTGGAAGAAAAAGTAGCGGCCCTTCATGGTGCCGATGACGCCATCGTCCTGGGAAGCGGCGTCGCCGCCCTTCATGCCCTGTTCTGGACCCTGCTCAAGACGGGCGACCGCGTCGTCTATCCGAAAGTCAGTTATATGGCAGTCTATCGCCTGTTCCACGAATTATTCAACCAGAAATTCGGCGTCGAAACGGTCATGGTCGATATGACTGACCTGGAAGCCGTCAAGAAAGCGATTACGCCGGGGACGCGCCTAGTCCATATTGAAACGCCGGACAACCCGACTGATGGCATTTCAGATATCGAAGCCATCGCTAAAATCGCTCATGAAAACGAGGCTGTCTTGTCCGTCGACAATACCTTTGCGTCGCCTCTCAACCAGCGACCACTGGACCTGGGAGCCGATTTCGTCGTCGAATCGCTGACGAAATATATCAACGGCCATGGCGATGCCCAGGGCGGGGCCATCATTTCCAATGATTTGGCAGCGATGGACCGGATCCGCTATGAAGCCCAGGTCAACGTCGGCTCTGTCATCAGCCCCTTCAATGCCTGGCAGATTTTCCGCGGTGCCGTGACCTTCCCCTTGCGGATGGAACGCATCAACGCATCGACGCAGAAAATCGCCGAATGGCTGGAACAGCGGCAAAACGTCACCTTCGTTTCCTATCCCGGCCTGGCCAGCCATCCCGGTCATGAATTGGCCAAGAAACAGATGAAGCACGGCTTTGGCGGCGTCATTTCCTTTGGCATCGCAGCCGACGACAAGGCCGTCGAACGCTTCTGCGCAGCTTTGAAAGTCGTCACCTTCGCCGTATCCCTCGGCCATGACGAAAGCCTGATTTTCCCGCAGCCCAGCTACGATGAACGCATCAATCTCTACCCGGAAAAATTCCGCAAGGGCTTCATCCGTTTCAGCATCGGCCTGGAAGACCCGGACGACATCATCGGTGACCTGGACCAGGCACTGAAAGCCATCGGCTTATAAAGTCAGCGGAACCAGCGGCTGCCGTACAAGAGAATCGATTGGGGAATCCACCCCGACAGAAAACGGAGCAAGGTCGAGACGACATCCGGCGTGATGACGACTCGGCCTTTTTTCACGGCCTGGAAGGAACGGCGGGCAATGGCTTCCTTCGTCCCGGCCAGGGGAAAATGGCGGAACAGCCGGCCTTCATCGGTCTGGCGGGCCGTCGCGATGAATCCTGTATCTTTCACCCAATACGGACAAACGGCAGATACGAGGATACCCTGCGGTGCCAGTTCCACGGCCAGTGCCCGGCTGTAGCGTAGGAGAAAGGCTTTCGTCGCCGCGTAGACAGCCAGTTCCGGAATGGGTAGGAAGGCTGCGCAGGAACAAATCTGGACCAGATGACTGCCGGCATGACAATAAGGCAGTACAGCCTGGACCAGGCTGACAGCGGCCCGGTCGTTGAGGTCGATCATGTTTTCCAGGACGCCTGCCGGAACGGCCGCCACAGGCCCCATCTTGCCAAAGCCGGCGGCGTGGATCAAATAACGGACCGTGACCTGGCAGGCCGCTAAGGCTTGCTGCAGCGTCAGCAAAGAAGCCCTGTCCGTCAGGTCCAGGGCGTAGATACGGCTTTTCGTCGTCAGTTCTCCAGCCAGGGTTTCCAACTGGGGCCGGCGCCGGGCGACGAGCCAGATTTCATCCAATCCTTCTTGGTCCAGCAATTTCGCATATTCCCGGCCCAGCCCGGACGAAGCGCCGGTGACGATGGCTATTTCCATAAGACTCCTTCCTGACAAGAACGATAGCACTGCAAGTATTCGGCTTCGACGTCGGCAAAGGGACGCGGCCGGTAATCGGGGATACAATGGACCTGTGGCGGCTCGCCCTGAGGCTGGTCGTGCAAGAGACAGGTCAGGTCATACCAGAGGAAATCATCGTCAATCCCTTTGAGGAGGCGTGTTTCCCCTTCCGTCAAGGGCTGGCCTAAGAATTTCTCATAAATGATAGCCAGCAATTTGTCTTCCGTCTGCCGGTATATCGGCATGAGCTGCTTCATCGGCCGGGGCACGTCGGACATATAACACTCCGTCGCATCGTGCAGTAAGGCGGCCAGGACCAGCCGGGACGGCAGCTGGCGGGCCATCACTTCGTTGGCGCATTGCAGACAATGCTGGCCGACGGAATAAAAAGTCATCACATGGCCGTTGCCCCGACAGATGAGGGACAAGGCGTGGGCAATATCTTCGATGCAGATGCTTACCGGGTCGGGATGGGTGATATCGAAAAACTTTCCGCTATAGGTAGTGATTTGAGGAGACATGATATAAGGGGTTCTTCCTTCTCTATATTTTTGATTTTTGTTATATTATTCCGATAATTACTGATTATCGGAAAGTTAAGGTTTTATGCTATATTTACGGCATCTTGCCGCCGCGTTTGCCGCCATGATTTCACAAAATCGAATCGAGCTTCTTCATGGCTTCCCGATTGCGTTTATCCGTAATCGTATCGTAAATGTTCGCCGTCGTGGCAATGGTAGAATGGCCCAGCCGCTTGGAAACGTAGTCGAGCTCGATATTGTTTTCCAGCATCATCGTCGCATGGGTGTGGCGGAAGGAATGGAAACTGCCGCCGCCGAATTCCTTTTTGCACCACATATTGAAGTACCGCATGTCATTGCTGTTCATGGGACGGCCGTCTTCACGGGTACAGACGAAATCGCTTTCGACGTAGTCGTCGCCGTAAAGACGATGGTTCTTGGCCTGCTGGGCCTTATGGCGGAGCAGGGCCTTGTATAAGGTTTCATTAAAAGGAATGGTCCGGACCGACGACTTCGTCTTCGGCGTGGCCTTGCAGACGGGCACACCCTTTTTGTCATACAAGGTACTGACCACGGAAAGCGTGCGGTTTTCCATGTCGATATGGGACCATTGCAGGGCCAGGCATTCGCCGACACGCAGGCCAGTACAATAGGCAATCATGCACGGCGCATAATATTTATGCCCTACCGGGAAGGCATGGAAAATAATCTGTATCTGCTGATGTGAAAAGATGACCGGCTTTTTCCGGGGAATATCGAATTTCGGCATCTTGACGTTGGCCATGGGATTGATTTCGATATACTGGCGGTTGGAGACGGCCCAGCGCATGGCGTCGTTGAAGACCGTGAAAATAGATTTAACCGTTGACCGGGAATAACCATCCTCTTTCAGGCTGTTGATCCAGTCCTGGATTTCTGCCGTCGTCAGCGCTTCCAGGGCATAATTGCCAAAACGGGCACCAATATGCCATTTAATGATGCCGGAATAAGAATCATACGTATTAGGGCCTAAATTGATGCGCACATCCTTTTCCAGCCAGTCCCGCAAAAAAGCCATGACCTTGACTTCCGGCTTTTCCGGCAGCTCCCCGTCTTCATCCAGGGCTTTCATGGCCTGGCGATAGGCTTTCGCCGCCTGGGCATACGAAGTACCGCCGACGCGTTCCACACGCTGCCTTCCCTGACCATCTTCCGTCGGGACTTCAATCGTATAATACCATTTCTTGCCTCGTTTTCGTAAATACATATGCGGCACCTCCTTTGTTTACTATTGTACTATGAGAAAAGACAAGATGCAACAAACGTTCCTGTTGAATTTGCCGATTTAAGGAAAATAAAACAAGTTTCCCATGTGATTACTCACAAGATGATAAAAAACGTCTCATAAGGCCATTTATGAAAATTAGGCGGATTTTTTTGCAAATAAAGAAACTATGTTCGACGAAACGATTATCCCTTTAGCGAACATAGTTTCTATTTGCTTTATTGGGCCGATATGGTACAATAAAAATAGAGAATTAGCAAATTGTTGGATTCGGTAGAAGCAAAGCACAATTTTTATGGAATATTTACGCTGTTTATACATTCCTTTGTTATACTGAAAAGACTAGCACAGAAAAGGAATGATATCATGAAGAAACTGACTTATGAAAATATTGCCCATGCCAAAGAGCTGAATGTTTATTTAGAACAGGGAAACCGGGTCCTCGATGCTCTGGGGTATACGGACCATTCGCAAAAGCATACGGCTAAAGTGGCCGTCACGGCCGGCAAAATCCTGAAGAAGCTCGGCTATGACGCCCACATGGTGGAACTTGTGCGCATTGCCGGTTATATGCACGATTTGGGGAACAGCATCAACCGCGTAGACCATGCCCATACGGGGGCCCTCATGGCGTTCCATTTCCTGCGCGACTGGGGCGCACCACCAGAAGATATTGCTGCCATCATCTCGGCCATTGGCCAGCACGATGAACGGAGCGGCATCGCCTTTGACCCCCTGTCTGCCGCCCTTATCCTGGCCGACAAGAGCGATGTCCGCCGGGACCGCGTCCGCAACACCGTACCGGAAACCTTCGACAAACACGACCGCGTCAATTATGCTGCCCTGTCGTCGAAGCTCCACGTCGACACGCACAAGAAAGTCATTACCTTGAACATCGAGCTCGATGAATCGATTTGCTCCATGATTGATTATTTTGAAATCTTTTCCCAGCGTATGCTCATGTGCAAGCGGGCAGCCGAAGTTCTGGGCCTGCGCTTCAAACTTGTAGCCAATGGCAATAAAATTGCATGACAGCTTCTAACTACATATAATTACCATAAAAAGTACATATTTCGCAGCTTATCGAAAAGAAGGCGACACCTAATTTTTAACATTTAGGCATGTTGCCTTTTTTTTCCATGATACACTTATAATATAGTTTAAAACATGTTGTAGAGAAAGGAATCATGCATATGCTACGTTATGGAAAAGGAACACTTCTCACTACGGTGATGGCCGGACTGCTGGCCCTGTCCCTGCTGACGGCAGGCTGCGGCAGCACGACACCGACTAAGAGTGCCGCTGTGTCGGTCAAGGCCATGAAAGTCCTCCAGCAGGATACGTATGAATCGGAAGTCCTCTCAGCCAAATCGAATGTCGACAAGGCCCGGACGACGCCAACAACTCCCTCGTCGACTTGAACCGTTATCAGCAGCTGGCAGCTTCCGGCGCCGTAGCCGAACAGACCCTGACCAACCAGCAGGCCACGGTGGACAGCAATCAGTCGAGTTACGACGATGCCAATACCCTCTTGCAGAAGGCCCAGGAAAACTTAGACGACACCATCATCAGGGCGCCTATTTCCGGCAAGCTCTCTGTGGACGACGTACCCAGCGGGACTTATGTCACGCCAGGCAACACGGCCCTGGTATCGGTAGGTTCAATCAATCCTATTTACGTCTAGTTCTCGATCAGTGAAAATGAATTCTTGAACTTCCGCATGGCCAATGACAATGAGCCGGAAGACCCTACGCCGCCGACGGCATCCCTGACTTTGAGCAACGGTAAGAAATACGATGAAACGTCGACATCGTACCAGTTCGACCGGGAAGTGTCGGACAGTACCGGTACGATTACGGTCAAGGCTCTCTTCAATAATGCCGATGGCGTCCTCCTGCCGGGGATGTTCGCCCGTGTTACCATGGAAGGCCACCCCTTGAAGGATGCCATCCTCGTGCCTCAGCGTGCGGTCCAGCAGGTCCTGGACCAGTCCTTCGTCATCGTCGTCGGGAGCGATAATAAGTCCGTCGCCCGCGTCGTCACCTTAGGCGACCAGGTCGGCAGCTACTATATCGTCAAGAGCGGCCTCGATAAGGACGATATCGTCGTCGTCGAAGGCCTGAGTAATCTGAAGGAAGGTCAGGACCTGGACGTCACCATGACCACGGCTGATGAATTGGGCCTGTCCCTGACGGCATCCGATTCGTCGGCTTCGACTTCTTCCGTATCGCTTACGGCTAAATAAGGAGGCGCGTCATGTCTAGTTTCTTCATCCGACGGCCTATTTTCGCCATCGTCATTTCCATCATCATCGTCATCCTGGGGGGCCTGTCCCTCCTGTCCCTGCCTATTGCCCAGTATCCGCAGATTTCGCCGCCGACGGTCAATCTGAGTACGACCTACATCGGTGCCAATGCGACCATCGTCAATCAGACCGTCGCCCAGGTCATCGAAGACCAGCTCAAAGGCGTCGATGATATGTCCTATATGTCCTCGACGTCGAGCAACGACGGTTCGTACAGCCTGTCCGTCGTCTTCAGCCTGGACAGTGACGGCAATACAGATGCCATCAACGTCCAGAACGACGCCAATCTGGCCAAGAACAGCCTGCCCAGCGACGTACAGACCCAGGGCCTGACCGTCCGCAGAGCCTCTGGCGACATGGTCCTCATGGCTAACATCTATTCGCCGAACGGGACGTATAACCAGGCGTTCCTCAAGAATTATGCCGATATTTACCTGCTTGACAAAATCCAGCGCATCGACGGCGTCGGCAGTGTCAATACCTTCGGTTCCAGCTATGCCATGCGCGTCTGGCTCAATCTGGAAAAACTGGCCGAACGCGGCCTGACCGTATCGGACGTCATTGCGGCCATCAAGGAACAGAATATGTCGGCTCCGGCCGGGACCATTGGCAGCCTGCCGGCACCGGCGACACAGGAAAAACAGTACAGCGCCAAAGTCGAAGGCCAGCTGTCGACGCCGGAACAATTCGGCAATATCATCTTGAAGTCTACCTCGAATGGCCAGTTCGTCTACCTCAAAGATGTGGCCAATATCCAGACGGGGACGCAGAACGAAAGCAGCAACTCCAAAATCAACGGCAAGACAGGGATTGGCTTCGGCATCCAGCTTTCCAGCGACGCCAACGCCCTGGACACGATTACGGAAGTCAAGAAGGTCCTGGAACAGGCCAAGGAAACCTTCCCGCCGGACCTGGATTATACCATTGTCATGGATAACACGAATTTCATCAACGCATCCATCAACGAAGTCAAAGATACCTTTGTCGAATCGCTGCTCCTGGTCATCCTCGTCGTCTTCGTCTTCCTGCAGAAATGGCGGACGACGCTCATCCCGGTCCTGTCCGTGCCGGTTTCTATCGTCGGGACCTTTGCGTCCTTTAAGGTCCTCGATTTCACCATCAACACCCTGACCCTTTTCGCCATGGTCCTGGCCATCGGCCTGGTCGTCGACGACGCCATCGTCGTCATCGAAAACGTCGAAGAGCATATGTCCAAGGATAAACTGTCGGCCAAGGACGCGACGGAAGCGGCCATGAAAGAAGTCCAAGGGCCGATTATCGCCACGACTGCTGTCTTGGCCTCGATTTTCATCCCTGTCGCCTTCATCGGCGGCGTCACGGGCGTCCTCTACAAGCAGTTCGCTGTGACCATCACCATTTCCGTCGTCATCTCGGCCTTTCGTCGCCCTGACCTTGACGCCGGCCTTATGCGGTGTTCTCCTGAAGCCCGATGATAAGGCCATCCAGGCCGGGCCGCTGGGTGCCTTCTTCCGCGGGTTCAACCGGGTTTTCGATCATTTCAAGGATCGCTACACGGGGAAAGTCGGCTGGATGATCCGTCATCTGAAATATGCCGCTGTCTTCCTCATCCTGGTCACGGGCCTTATGGGCATCTGCTACAAAGTTCTGCCGTCGACGTTCGTCCCCGACGAAGACCAGGGCGTGTTTATGGCCAGTATCACCATGCCCGAAGGGAGAATCGATTATCGCCAAGTTCAATAAGACTGTCGTCCCCAACCATCCCGAAGCCCGCGTAGCGGCTTTCAATCCGGCATCCCTCCCCGGCATGGGCCAGGAAGGCGGCTGGACCATGCAGCTCATGGATAATACGGGCCTGTCCGATACGGAACTGGGCAATGCGGCCAACCAGGTCGTCGCCGCCTGCTCGCAGCGGCCGGAATTATCCGGTGTCCGCACGAGCTATGCCACCAATACACCGAGCGTGGCCTATACGGTAGACCGTGAAAAAATCAAGAATCTGGGCATCGAATTATCCGACGTCTTCACGGCGCTCCAGACCAATTTCGGCGGTTCGTCGGTCAATGACTTCACCCAGTTCGGCCGGTCGTACAAGGTCATCGTCCAGGCCGACACGTCGTATCGCTCTCAGGCAGACAGTCTGAATTTCATTTCCGTCAAGTCGTCGTCTGGGAAAATGGTTCCCCTCGATACGCTGCTGACCAGCTCCATGACCACCGGCCCGTCGTCGATCACCCGTTTCAACGGCGTCCGCAGCGTCACCATCCAGGGCAGCGCCGCCAGCGGCTACAGTTCCGGTGAAGCCATGGCAGCGGCCGAAGAAGCGGCCAAGAGCGTCATGCCGACGGGGATGACCATCGAATGGTCCGGCCAGAGCCGCGAAGAAAGCACGTCGTCCAGTTCGACGACGAAAATCCTGCTCATGGCCCTGGTCTTCGCCTTCCTCTGCCTGGCTGCCCTCTATGAAAGCTGGTCCATGCCGTTCGCCGTCCTGTTCACCGTACCGACGGGGATTTTCGGGGCTGTCGGCTCGGAATACATCATCCGCCAGCTGGCGACCTTGTTCAACGCCAATGCCAGCGGCTTCTTGAACAGCGTCTACATGCAGATTGGCGTCATCATGATCATCGGCCTGGCGGCCAAGAACGCCATCCTCATCGTCGAATTCGCCAAAGAGCGTGTCGACAAGGGTATCGACCCGATGGAAGCTGTCGTCATCGCCTCCAAGCTTCGCCTGCGGCCAATCCTCATGACGGCCTTTACGGCCATCATCGGCTGCCTGCCTCTGGCCTTTGCCAGCGGTGCCGGCGCCGGAGCCCGCTGCGGCATGGGCATCGCCGTCGTCGGCGGCATGACCTTTGCCACCCTCTGCGGCCTGCTCCTCATCCTGGCGTTCTACATCATTTCCGAAAAAATGGCCCGCAGCTTCTGGAAAGCCACAGGCCTGAAACGAATCAAATTCAAACACCGCATGTTGAGGCGGTGAAAAAAAAGCTTGTCGCATGTGCGGCAAGCTTTTTTAAGTGGTTAGTAGCTAGTGGTTAGCGGATGGCAGAAACCTTCACGCGACGCCATCCCTACTCATGTACGATGAGTTCCAGGATGTCTGGGCGGGTGTAGTGGCCGGCGGCGTCGAATTCCATGTGGCGCAGGACGACTTGGTCCATGTCCAGGTCGGCGTAGATGATGGCTTCCCGGTCCCAGACGGGCTCGGTGACGTAGTGACCGCACGGATCGATGATGCAGCTGCCGCCGCGGCAGGCCGTGTCGTTCAGTTTGGCGACGGCCCCGCTTTCGACCAGGTCGGCCGGGTACATGTCCTTAGTGAAATACTGGTCGACGTTGAAGACGTAGCAGCGCCCTTCGATGGCGATGTGCTTGACCGTATCCTGCCATTCCGGGTTGTCATTGGTATTCGGTGCCAAATAGAGGCTGACGCCTTTCTGGTAGAGCGCCGTCCGGGCCAGGGGCATATAATTTTCCCAGCAGATGAGCGAGCCCATGGGCCCCCACGACGTCTGGACCATGGGGAAATACGTCGACGGGTCATGAGAATCAGCCCAGATATAGCGTTCTGCCCCAGTCGGTTTGATTTTCCGATGATGAGCCGCCAGCGTGCCGTCCGGTGCCAAGATGACATTGCTGCAATACAGGGAATACGTCGTTTCATCCCGTTCGGTAATACCCAGGCTGACATAAGCCCCGGCGGCTTTGGCCGCAGCGGCTACGTCCTGCAAATCCTGACGGACGACGACGGCCTGGTCATAATAGCGCTTCCAGTCGGCCCGTTCGGCTTCGGAACGGCTGCCGACGGTAAAGCCGAAGGTCAGGCCATAGGGATAGCATGGAACCAGTGATTCGGGAAAGACGATGAGCTGTGCCCCATTCCGGCCGGCCTCCTCGATTTGATGGACGACTTTCTGCAGCGTCGCCTGTTTATCGAAGAATACAGGCGCAGCCTGCACGATAGCGGCGCGTAGTTTCTTTTCTAAATTTCGCATAGCGAATCCCCCTCATTTCTTTTTTCTTAGTATACCGTAATTTAAAAAAATGGTCCGTTGTAAAATGAACTTGAACAGTTAATCAAAAAACAAAAATCCATAGT
>OJRX01002193.1_pt1 | contig 16934 bp, 8 predicted proteins | sample 1599301 | NCBI WGS metagenome assembly OJRX01 (sample SAMN04168656, study PRJEB22393) | human gut metagenome | biome: human gut microbiome; feature: stool | host: Homo sapiens | collected 2014-03-17 | reverse complement strand
AGACAGAACGGAAAGTATTCCAGAAAAAACGGAAAGTTTAAAAGAAGAAGACAATGATACTTGTCCGGTAATACTGGTTGTAGAAGATAATGATGATATTCGCGAATACATCGCTACTTCTTTCAGCAACAACTACCACATAATGACTGCAACTAACGGAAAAGAAGGAATAGAACAAGCACTGAAATATATCCCTGACATCATTATCAGTGACATTATGATGCCTGTGATGGACGGCATTGAATTATGTAAACTGATAAAAGAAGATGTACGCACCAGCCATATACCTGTCATCCTGTTAACAGCCAAAGATTCCATTCAAGATAAAGAAGAGGGTTATGAAAGCGGTGCCGACTCATATCTTACGAAACCATTCAGTGCCAAGTTGCTGCATAGCCGTGTTCACAATTTGCTGGAATCACGAAAGAAGTTAGCCCAGCTGATAACCAGCCGCACCAAAGAGTTGAAACCGGAACAAGTTCAGGAATCAATGCAACTTAGCAAGCTGGACGAAGAATTTCTGAATAAGTTTACTGCAATAGTAGAAGAAAATATCGACACACCTCAATTGGCCATGCCTTTCATGATAGGCAAGATGAACATGAGCCACTCCACCCTTTACCGGAAAATAAAGGGGCTAACAGGCATATCAGGCAATGAGTTCATCCGGAAAATAAGACTGAAAAACAGTCTCCGCTTATTGATGGAAGAAGGACTAAACATTTCCGAAGCTGCTTATGCAAGCGGTTTCAATGACTTGGGATATTTCCGGACTTGCTTTAAGGAGGAATATGGAATGGCACCGTCGGAGTATATAAAACAGAAGAAATAGAAAAATGAAGCGGACATCCCTTCTACCTGAAAGAATGTCCGCCTCTTATAAATACTACCTACTGAAAACTGTGACTTAAAAACTACCCTTTGTTTATTAATACCAATCTTATGTTAATCTATAACCTATTGTCGATGTTGCAAAGATAGGGTGAAATTTCTATTCAGTAGTAGCACAATTGTTTCATAAAAGGTGATAAATCAGTCAATTTTCAGTTTATCCCCCGATAAATCGACTTTAAACAGGTGCGGAATACGAATATATCGCCCGTTCACATCTTTATGACTATGAACCGACATCATCCACTCACCATCCAAAGTACGGAACAGCATTCCATGTCCGAAGTTAGGCGGAGTGACCGGTTCTTTCTCTTGTATCCAAGGGCCATCCAAGGTTCCACTCTCGGAATAGGCAACGCCTTGTGTATAGTCCTGGAATACCCAGCTTGTCCATATCATACCTAACCGGCCCGTACCTGTGCGGAAAAGCCATGGTCCGTCAGTTACACGGTTGGGCAATACTTTGTCCCCCATCTTCTCACGGCTCCAGGGAGAGTCACTGGCACGGAAAAGAATCTTTCCTTTGCCGATGGAACCGCTTAAATCGGGCTTTAATTCGATCTTTTCCATCGTACCGTTCCAGTTTTGCAGCCATTCGTGGCAATAGATCATGTAAGGTTTGCCGTTACTGTCCACCCAGAATGTTCCATCAAGGGTAGGCATATTCTCGGGTAAGTAAGTGGGGTCTTTCATAGGTTTATAAGGACCCTCCGGCTTATCACTGACCAGGATGTGGCTGGCACGACGGGGGATGACGTTTCCTTTTACGGTATCAATCTTGATGGCGTTGTTCGTAAAAGTGGCGAAATAGTAATATTTTCCGTTGTATTCGTGCAGTTCGGCTGCCCAAATTTCGGGTTTAGAGCCCATCCAGGAGTCAGGATCAGTTTCTGCTACACGATAAGGACCTTCCCAACGGGAAGGTCTTTGCTTTTCCAAAGGAGGCCGCCGGTACCGGTCATATAATAAGTAGAAGTTTTCTTATCAGCCAGTATGCAGGGGTCACTCAGGTGGATAGAATCGAGAGGGATGTTGGTACGAAAACGGTTCGGAACCTTCTGCTGGGCAGATGCAAGGACAGAACACAAGGTAAATATAAACACCAATAATTCTTTTCTCATATTAGTTCTTTTAATATAATGAGGATAGATACGCGAACGACGCGGATAAGGCGGACAAACGCGGAATAATCATAAATCCGCGTTTGTCCGCTTCATCCGCGTCGTCCGCGTATCTATAACTTATTCAATTTCTATACCGTGTTGTACCGGAGTAAGAATGAACGTAAATTCATAGTCACCATAAGGCAACTGATACTGTGGCAACGGCCATGCACCCCAACTGTTCACACATCCTAAGCCCATCTGAGCCTTGTCGATGCAGAGATTTGTCAGGTTAGCCTCTTTCACTTCGGGAGAGTGGCTCTGACCTTTATCCCAACCATCGTCTAAAGACTCGATAGTATAGTGCAGGGCTGATGCGGAGAACGGAGCGTCAGCTACAATCTGCAAACCGCGTCCGGCATCGTTCAGTTGCTTCCACCAGCGGATATCAGTCTTCGTACCTGTTTCCTGCGGACGGATATAAGAATAGAATTGTTCATCTACACTCTGGCGATACAATCCCAGATCTGTACAATGATTACGGTCACTGTAGTTCTCTACCGGGCCACGGCCATAGTATTCTACAGTTTCAAAAGTCTTAGGCATCTGCATCTGCATACCGAAACGGAACATATGAGATACTTTAGCCTGCGGATCGGCAGTCATCTTCTGAGTCACCTTTACAGCACCCTTGTTGTTGATTACATAAGTAAGATCCAGTTTGGCAGAAACATTCTTCATTTCGTATTCTGCACGTACCACTGTCTGATTGTCTACTGTCTCCCATTTGAAGGAAGTCAGCTTCAGACCCGGGTTCTTCCAGGCAGCGAATTTCTGTTGCAAACCTGCACCGAAATCATTGTCCGTAGGTGCACGCCAGAAGTTAGGTGCCAGTTCGGCATCTTCGTTCATCAATTCCGTGCCTGCTACGTTGTAGCGATTCAGGTAACCGGTATGTTTGTTGAATTCCAGACGGAAGTTATCACCGTTGATGATCAGATAACGCCAGTCGTTTTCCTGGATTTGAGGAGCAACGGTAGGAGTATTCACAACTTCTACATTCTTCAGGTCCATAGCAGGAGCCTTGTAGGGGTTCAGTACAAGCTGGTCTTTGGCTACGGCATATCCGGCGGGAAGCAGACCTTCGCGGTTCTTCAGACGATAAGTTACATTCAATAACCATTCTTTACATTCGCAGGTTTTGCCGATGTTCAGTTTCACTTTGGCAGTCTGCTGCGGAGCTACGTTGAGGTCTTCTACACGACCGGTACGAATTACTTTACCGTTAGCAAGCAATTGCCAATCCAGATAGTAAGCGGAAAGGTCACGGAAGAAGTTTTCGTTGTACACGTTCACTTCGCCGTTCTTCAGGTCAGCAGGAGTTGTCCAGATGTTCTGATAACAGTAACCCACTTCGTACATGTGCGGATTGGGAACACGGTCGGGACTGATCAGACCATTATCACAGAAGTTCTTGTCGGAACCGTCGTAACGGTTGAAGTCGCCGCCATAAGCGTAGATAGTTACACCGTCTTTACCTTTCCAACGGACGGACTGGTCTACGAAGTCCCAGATGAAACCGCCTTGCAGGTTAGGGTATTTACGGATCAGATCCCAATATTCTTTGAAACCGCCCTGTGAGTTACCCATAGCGTGGGCATATTCACACTGGATAAGAGGCTTCTTGGCATCTGTACGCTGGCCATATCTTTCCATGTGCTTGTAATCGGCATACATGGGACAGTCAATGTCGGTAAATTCGTTTCCGTGCGCCTGTTCGTATTGTACGGCACGGCTGGAATCTTCATTCTTGATCCAACGGTAGCAAGCTTCAAAATTAGGTCCGAAACCGGCTTCGTTACCCAATGACCAGAAAATAATGCTGGGATGATTGAAGCCGCGTTGTACGTTGCGCTGGTTACGTTCCATGTGAGCTTTGGCATAGTCGGTGCGTTTAGCCAGTGTCTTTTCACGATAACCCATACCGTGTGATTCGACATTAGCCTCAGCCACTACATACAAACCGTATTGATCGCAAAGGTCGTACCACAGATTGTCATCAGGATAGTGACAGGTACGCACAGCGTTGATATTAAATTTCTTCATGACCTGGATATCCTGGATCATGCGTTCGGGAGATACGACATAACCACCATCCGGATCAATTTCATGACGGTCGGCACCTTTGAAGAGAACAGCCTGACCGTTTACTAATATCTGGTCACCTTTCACTTCAATCTTACGGAAGCCTACCTTTACGGGGATTACTTCGTTGCTGCCTTGCAAAGTGGCACGCAGTGTATAGAGGTAAGGAGTTTCGGCTGTCCATTTATGCGGATTTTCCACATTCATCAGAATGGTACCGCTACCTTTGGCTGTTTCCGTAGCTACTGCCTTGCCGGTAGCATCCAGTAATTCCAGATTTACGTTACCGCTGCCTTTCAGGTCGAGCGTCACACGCAGAGAACCATTTTTGTATGCCTCGTCCAGATCCGGAGTGATACGGATGTCCTGGATACGTTTCTTGTTGCGGGCATAGAGGTAGCAATCACGCCCCACACCACTGTAACGGAAGAAGTCCTGGTCTTCCAGGTAGGTTCCATCACACCAGCGGAATACCTGGAAAGCGATAAGATTCGTTTGTCCGGGTTTCAAATAAGGAGTCAGGTCGAATTCGGCTTCCAGCTTGCTGTCTTCGCTATAACCTACATAACGGCCATTTACCCAGAGATACATGTTGGAGGTTACAGAACCGAAATGAGCGATAATGTCTTTCCCTTTCCAGTCGGCGGGAACAATGATCTCACGACGGTAAGAACCTACATGATTGTTCTCTGTAGGAACTTCAGGAGGGTTGTTCTGGAACTGATTACGCCAAGCATAGCCAGTGTTTACATAAATAGGATCGCCATAACCATTCAATTCCCACACAGCGGGAACTTGCAGATTATTCCAGCCTTTGTCATTGAAACCTACTTTCCAGAAGTCGGTAGGACGCTGGTCTGCATTGCGTACCCAAGAGAATTTCCAGGTACCGTTCAAAGTCATGTAATTAGTAGATTGGTCTTTCTTGCCTTGCATGGCGGCATCTGCCGATTCATAGGCAAAGTAATTAGTGTGCATGGGAGCACGGTTCACGGCATTGATCTCCGGATCAAGCCACTCTTTAAAGGACTGTGCATTTGCAGTCAGAGCCAGGGCTGCAAAGAGTCCGGTAATAAGATGTTTCTTCATGGATATAAAATTAGTATGTTTGTAGCGGTACGAAGAATATTTTCTGCATACCGCTACAAAGATAGGGTGAATGAACTTTTTTTAGGGGGAATAATAGTTCAAAAAAGGGGGAATAGAGTTCAAAGAGCTACTGTATCCGGTACACTCCGAACGAACGTGGTTCAAGTTTCAGTTTCAGAGATTGTCCTTCTACCTGTACCGGACGTACACGGGGAACAATCGCTTCCTGATCCAGCGTATTTACTGTGCGCCAATTGTCATTCTGTAAGTAAGTGCAGGAACCGGCAACCAACTGACGTTTCTTCAAACCATTGAAATCGATCTGAACATCGGCAGGCTTACTGCTTGCATTCACCAGTTTCAGGATGATTTCTCCGGTAGGTGCATTCAGTGCAGCTGTTGCATAGAGGCTGTCCTGCCCCGCTACTGCTTTGCCATCCATCTTCAGGCTGAGTACATCGGTACCGGCATTCATGCCGTACATCTGCTGAACGTAATAGTTCGGTGTGCGCATCATGCGCAGGTTATCGAACCAGATCAGGTCCGGATTCCACTGCCAAGCGTCTACGTGAGCAAACAACGGCGCATAAGTAGCCAGATGAACAACATCCGCATTCCGCTCCAGTCCCGTCATAAAGGCAGCTTCGGAAAGGGCGGCGAGGAAGTTGTTATCCTTCTTCGTGGAATGATCGTGTGAAGCATATTCCCCGGCGAAAACCTTCGGACCTTTACGGTCGTAATTGTCATAGCGTGACGCATTGCCAAAGAACCAATCAGGATTCATGTAGTAGTGTTCGTCCACCAGGTCTACACCGATACGCTTCATTTCGGGCCAGAGATAATCGAATTTATCACCGCTGGCACTCGGGCCGGAGCTACCTACAACCTTCACATCAGGATATTTCGCACGGATAGCTTTTGTGAAAGCTTCCAAACGTTCTACATAAACCTTGTCCCACTGTTCATTACCGATACCGATCATCTTCAGATTGAAGGGTTCGGGATGTCCCATATCGGCACGCACTTTTCCCCACTTGGAAGTAACAGGGCCGTTGGCAAATTCAATCAGGTCGAGTGCATCCTGTATGTACGGATCGAGTGCATCCATCGGAACCACTTCGTTGCTTTCGTACTGGCAGGAGAGCCCGCAGCTGATTACCGGAAGAGGTTCTGCACCGAGGTCCTCGCTCAACAGGAAGTATTCAAAGTAACCAAGTCCCAAAGTCTGGAAATAATCAGGGAAGGCTTTATGTTTGAAAGTGTAGTTCCAACGGTTTTCATTCAGAGGGCGGTTTTCAACAGGGCCTACGGAATTCTTCCACTGGTAACGAGTTTCAAGACTGTTACCCTCGATGATACAACCACCGGGGAAACGGAATACGCCCGGGTTAAGGTCATAAAGGGCTTGTGCGAGGTCGGCACGCAGACCATTCTCACGTCCTTTCCAAGTATTCACAGGGAACAGGGAGATATGATCCATATCCACCGTACCACGTGTTTCGAGGAGGATACGCAGGCGGGCATGAGCATCTGTGAAAGGAGATTTCAGCACCGCCGTCAGCTTTTGCCAGTTATTGCCGCTGACTTCGATTTCTTTCTTCAACAGATTCTGTGCATTGGAGTTGACGAGCTCGATGGAGAGCTTCATCGGCTTCGCATCCGGCGTGCGGGCATAAACGGAGAAACGGTATTCTTCGCCTTGCTTCACACCGATGCCGCGGTAACCTTCATTATCCAGTCCGGCACGCAGTAGGCGGCCGTCGTTCACTACGCGTACATAGTGAGGATTGCGGTCAAAACAAGGATCTGCATCCTGAACGGTTACATTACCGAAAGGCACCCAACCCACGAAAGGTTGTGGGAATTCAAACGAACGGTTCTTTACCAGTTCGGCATACAGACCGCCATCGGCACCGAAGTTGATATCTTCGAAAAAGATGCCATACATTTCAGGTTGTATCTTTGCCGTTGGTTTAGAAACGTCGACGGTCATTACATGTTGTTGTGCCTGCATGCTCAAAGCAAGAGACAAAGCAAAAAGGGCAGTTAACTTTCTCATTATTATATCTTATTTTTTCTTTTCAATATTCTGATGGATACGTATCACTGTAAACGAATAAGCAGGCATAGAGTAAGAAAAGTCATTTCCTTCTACCTTGAAATCAGAAGAAGCAGGTTTAGCTCCTCTGTCTTTCGGATCACCTGTCAATATCGTTTTTGTAGCCGAAGGATTTACCAAAGTAACCCCGTCCAACTTCACCTGGGAAGAAACTTCTACCGGAAGCATATTCACTAACTTCACGATATAATCTCCGGTATTAGCGTCTTTCACAACTGATACTCCGACACGTTTCTTCACGGCATCCCAACCATTATTCAGTTTTACCGTAGAAGACAAGTATTCGGTACCGGCATTCTGACCATACATCTGTTGGGTATAATAGCCTACTGTGGGTTTTACTTCCGCATTATTAAAGTAGATTAAATCCGGATTCCATTGTGTATGGCCTTCTTTAGCCAATAGAGGAGCATAAGAAGTCATTTCTACTACATCACCGTTACGTTCTACGGCAGTCAGGTAGAGAGCTTCGGCAAGTGCAGTTTCTACATTATTGGGGCGTCCCGGCAGGTGAGCGGCGTATTCGCCCAAATAAACTTTCGCTTTGCTACGGTCGTAATGGTCGTAATATTCCTGATTGTGAATCATCCAACCCGGTTCTACATAGTAGTGTTCATCTACCATCGGTACACCCAGTTCGGTAGCAAGATCCCAACCTACTTCATAATCCGTACCTTCATAGAACGGACCGGTAGTACCAATCACGGTAACTTCAGGATATTTTGCTTTTACGGCATCGAATATCATCTTAAAGCGTTCCACGAAGACAGGTGTAATCATGTCCTCATTACCGATACCGATGAACTTCAGGTTGAACGGTTTCGGATGTCCGGCTTCCGCACGCTTCTTACCCCACACGGTTTTGCGGGCATCTCCGTTGGCATATTCTATCAGGTCGAGAACATCTTGGATGTACTGATCCATTTCTTCCATCGGAATACCACCCTGCTGTCCCATGCAAGTCAGTTCATCCTTGGAATGGTGGGCACAGGTACCGGAGTTCTGACAAGGTACACCGGCTGCAAGCACAGGTACGGGTTCCGCACCCATATCTTCACAGAACAAGAAGTATTCGTGGTATCCCAGACCGCGTGTCTGATGGTATCCCCAAAGATTGCGGAGCGGCTTACGGGCTTCCAACGGACCGATAGAGCCTTTCCAATCATAAATATTATCTATTCCATCGCCATGAGCCACACAACCGCCGGGAAAACGTACGAAACGGGGATGCAGGTCGGCAAGCGTTTGTGCCAGATCAGCACGAAGTCCGTTCTTACGACCTTTGAAGGTCTTTTGCGGAAAGAGGGAAATCATATCCAGCGCATACTTGCTGACAGCCTGGGGAACAATGGACAGAGATGCAGCAGCCGCATCACTTGTGGCTGTCAAGACTGCTTTCTGTTGTTTCCAATCTTTAGATGTTATGTTTACGGCAGTTTGTGCTATAATTGTTCCATCTTTATCAACCAAGTTCACAAGTACTTTGCCTCCTTTACCCTCAAGTACTTTACCAAAGAGTGAGAAGTCATATTTCTCACCTTTCTTCAGGGCTATGCCGTCGAAACCAGCATTTCTAAGTCCCACACCCGGACTCTCTATCACATCTAACACAGCGTAGTGCAGATTATTGGGATGCAGCGGAGCGTCTGTCGCAATCGAAAACGTCCCGAAATTCTCACCGATCATATCCCAGGAGTGAGTACTATTCCAGTTCTGATCGTTACCACGGTCAGTCGGGGTATACTCAAAGTCACGGTTCTGAACCAGTTCGGCATACAAACCACCGTCAGCTCCATAGTTGATATCCTCAAAGAAAATACCAATCAGATGCTTGCTGATTTCTTTCGCCTGACCTGCATTCACCTGAATAGTAGCCTCTACTGGCTTGAGGTTGGCAAAACGTACAGGGTCTTGCTCGGTACGCTCGGCATTCAGTGACTGGCGGTATTTCTTATGTTCGGCATAGCGAATGATTTGCTGCACGGTAGTATAGGGAACTTCCTGCACCCAGCCTTCTTCTTCCGAACCATTCACCAATACCTTCTTCTGAGTGGTGGGATACACATCTTTGGGTTCATACTTGCTACGTTCTTCGGGAGAGAAATAACTCTGTGCTTCCCACTTCTGCAAGTCGGGAGAAGTTACATAGGCAAGTGCCTTACCGGTATTCGTAGTTTCCCAGATGCAATGCCATTTGCCATCGGCACGGGTTTGCATCAAATGGGGCTTGAACATAGTCTTTGCCCGTCCCCACGGACCAAAGTCGGAATTCACATAGGCAAATCCATTAGCTACGCTAAACCACTTCTCTCCGTCGGGACTCCAAGCAAACTTCAGGCCGCTGCGTCCATCACGGTTCGAATAGGAAAAGAGGTACACCTGATTCGGTTCATTCGTCACGCCCTCCACCTTTGCCTGCACAGGGAAGACAAAAGACAGAAGTAAACATACACTTAAAAATCTAATCAATCTGTTCATGGTATTATTTATCGGGTTATTTGTTTTTCCAGTACTTTCTCAGCTTCTCAGCCTCTTTCTTAGTGATGTGGATTACTGCTCCATGTTTCGGTGACGAGAAGTTAGTCGCCTTCATCACACCTTCATTGAAGTGTCCTAAATCTTTGAAGTTCACAAAATCAGTGGTTTCACTGAAACCGAAATTATGAGGATTGATACCATAGATGTCATACATTACCACCCATTTGTCTTCGCCAATGCGCTTCCACATGTTAGGAGCTTCGCAGGCTTTCGGCTCCGGGTCTACCCATTCCGGCAGGTAAGTATATCCACGGTTGATATATTTCGAAACAGTTTGTTTAATGCCCGGTGTTCCATCGTGAGCAACGTAAAACATGTGATATTTATCACCTACTTTCGTGATGTCGGCATCGATAGCTGATTTGGTAGCATCGGGATATTGGAACAATAAGCGGGGTTCTGTTTCCAGACCGTCGAAGTCTTCGTTTACATAAGCATAGTACAGCATATTCCGTGCATTGCCCATGCGCATGGTGAAGTAGATCATTATTCTGCCTGCATGTTCATCGTAGACCAGTTCAGGTGCCCAAGCACAACCGATCTCATCATATCCGGGGAAAGTCTTGTCAATACGGACCACATGGTGTGTCCAGTTTACAAGGTCTTTTGATTTCATCAGGACAAAACCACGGTTGTTGCCCCAGCCGTATTTGGCTCCATCACGCTCCCACTCGGTGTTGCGCAGACCTTTCTGCTGGGCAAAGATGTGCAGGTCGGTCATGGCAATGTAGAAAGTACCATCCGGTGCACGATAGATATGCGGATCACGGATACCTTTCTGTTCGGCAATCGTATCACCGGCAATAATGGGCTGACCGTTATTTACATCCGTAAATGTATATCCGTCATCACTGACTGCGAAATATAAACTATGTGTATCATCTTTGAAATAGGTAAACAGATAGGCTCCCATTTCCTTTTCATTCGTTTTCCAATCCTGAACCAGTACGGCACCACCTTGCGGTTGGAGGGTCAGTTGGAATTTGCCGTCAGCTTTCAGTTTCAGAGTTTGCAACTGAGGTTGCAGTTCTTTATCATCATTATAGAATGAAAGAGTCTGTCCTGCCAGCATAGGCAATTCGAGTTTCAGTTTCAGTACTTCTTTTGTACCGTTAACAGCCGCTACATACCATTGCTTACCGTGACGACGTGCAACGACTGCATATTTTCCAGGATAACCATCAATAAAGCGTGTTTCATCCCATGTAGTAGGCACCTGTTTCATAAAGTCCAGGCAAACTTGCGGGGCATCTGTCAGATTGTTGGGTGCCAAAGCATAATTCTGAATAGGGTTCTGGAACAATACAGCTGTTGCTAACTGGAATACATCCGTCGTGCGACGGGTAGTTCCGCCATTGTTTCCCCGGTTCAAACGCTTGTTCAGGAAAGTACCGCCAAATTCCATGCAGCCTACCGCATTACGGATAAAGGGATGCAGGCAGGCATTGAAAGCTTCTTCATCACAGAAATGTTGATTGAAAATCAGATTCTCGGAAGCCAGTACCGCTTCGCTGCCTACATAGTTGGGATACATCCGCTCCCATCCGCGAGGCACTGTACAGCCGTGGAAGATTACCATCAGACCATGATCGTCAGCATCACTCAGAATACCTTCGTACAAACGCATGGTTTCCTGTTTGTCTCCACCGAAGAAATCTACCTTGATACCTTTCACACCCTGCTCCTGAAGCCATTTCATTTCACGCTTGCGGATAATCGGATCATCCATCATATTGACAGGCCCTTGCTCGATATCATTCCAGTAGCCGCTTGAACTGTACCACAGGAATACATCCACACCCTTACCTTGTGCATAGTCGATGAGAGATTCCATACGCTTATGGCCGATTTTCGTATCCCACCAGTTGTCAATCAACACGTATTCATACCCCATTGCAGCAGCCAGATCAACATAACGCACCTGGTCATCATAATTAATACTGCCGTCCTGCCAGAGTATCCAGCTCCAGGTACCACGCCCCATCTGATAATCATGTTCCGTCTCATACAACGGTTCCACTACATCCCAGATCACAGTGGTTTCTACAATAGGCTTCAATGTCTCACCTACCGTAATCGTACGCCAAGGAGTAGAACCCGGTAAAGCAAAGGCAGGGGCAACTGTTCCGTTACCATTATTCTCTTCAGCCATCGGAAAAGCTACCGTATACAGATTTCCTTCTGTTACATCGCTCAGGCGCGAACCGCAATAGCGACTGTCTACTCCTGTCTCACTGACAAGCACCCAGCCATTATCTCCTACGCGGAACAGGCAGGGGAAAGTATATCCGTGTCCGTATTGCGAACGGACATCCATCGGGGCATCCGCCTTATATTCTTCTTCATAACTCGGTTTTGTCCGCTTCCAGCCTATCATGGCGTCACTTTGCGGACACATGAAGGTAGTAGTCTGTTCAGGAAAACGAAAACCGGTTGCTTCGCTGTTCACAACAAGGCTTCCCCGTTCGCCCTGGCGGGGCAACGTATAGCGGAAAGCAACGTCATTATTGCTCACACGGAAGATTACGTCCATCTTCTGCCCTTTTGCATTGACAAAGGCACATACTAGTTCATTGGCCTGATAGTGTATCTTGGAAGCTTTGATACGCGATTGCGTGTAAACGGTATCAATTTTCCTTTCTTTATACCCGGTCAGTTTCATTGCTTTCGCAAAGTCTCCCACATTGGTCTCCAGACCCAACGGAGATGATTCCAGCATCTGTTTCCCGTTATAGGTGAGAGAATACGATGCTTCCTTCCCTTCCGGACACGAAACTGTTAGTTGTAATTTACCGTCAGGTCCGCTGACGGTTACATTCTGTGCTGTCAGCGGCAAGGCTACCGCCATACATAAAAAAGTTAATCCCTTCAGTTTGTTTCTCATGGTCAAATAATGTTTCTCTGGTATTTTAATAGTCATATAATTAAAGGGTTGGCACTACCCGTTTAATCGTTCCGTCTTCATTGAATTCCATACGGTCAATGCATACTTCCCGATGCGTACCCGGACCATCTTTCAGGAAGTTCTTATTAATACGATGGTAAACGATATACCACTCATCCGTACCCGGAATTTGTAACACTGCATTGTGTGCAGGACCGTAGATTTGTTTCTCCGGATTCTGAATCAGTACAATCGGATCTTTAGCTACCTCAATAGGTCCAAGCGGCGATTTAGATGTACCGTAAGCCACATGGTAGTTGGGTGAACCGGTATCATCTACCGACCACATAAAATAATAAAGTCCGTTACGGTAAAATACATAAGGAGCTTCACGGAATGCATAATCCTGCAAGGTTCCTCCTTCGGGAGTCATTACCGTAAGTGTTTTCTTCTTGATGGAAATCATATCTTTATTCAGTTCGGCGCCGGCCATGTAGCCATTACCCCAATACAGATAGGGTTTACCGGATACAGGATCGGTGAAGACATCCACGTCTATCTGCTGTCCGTGTCCTACAGGAGAATCTGTAATGATGGGCTGTCCCAGATCGGTAAACGGTCCGACAGGTGAGTCGGCCATTGCTACGCCGATTTGCTTTCCTCCGCCTTTGGCGGGATTGCCGCTATAATAAAAGAAGTACTTGTATTCTCCCTTGATGAGTTTTTCCTCAATACACGGTGCCCAGGCATTTCCATTTGCCCAAGGTACCTGTTCGGATTTCAAATCCAGCATAACGCCTTCATAGTTCCAGTTCTTCAGGTCGGTTGAAGAAAAAACAGTGAAGTACCATCCACCCCAACCAGGTTGTCCGTCAGTTGTGGAATAGATATAATATTTCTTTGTCTTGTTTGAGTATAAGATTTCAGGGTCAGCATGAAATCCGGGCAATACAGGGTTATTCGGTATTGCACCCAATTCGGCAGGCTTGCCCCATTTATCTGTGATACGGGTCAATTCATCGCGCGTGATAGGAATAATCGTTCCGTGGCGGGGATGGAAGTTCATCTTCACTTCACTGTCTATCACTTTGAAGTTCTTCAGGTCGGTAGTTTCCGTAAACTGATATTTGCCTTTCATGTATACATCATACATTAATATATACTTATCCTGATTTATCAGTTTAAATGTGCCGGCACCTTCCACAGCATCCTTTGTTTGCTGCTTGTAATCCGGTTCTTCTTTCCACTGGCCGGAAGTCAGTGAACGGGTGGTTGCCACTTTAATGCCGTTTCCATGTCCTTCTGTCTTATAGAACAGGTGGAAAACACCGTCTTTATAGACAATATCCCCGTCGATACATGATTTCTTATTCTCCGGAATGAAGAGTGGCTTCGGTTCACCAATCAGATCTGTAAAGTCGTCATTGGCATACGCATAGTAGATGATATCGGCTCCACCGGCATACTGCATAGACCAGTACACCATATATTTTCCGGCTTCAGGGTCGAAAACCGTCTGCGGTGCCCAAACACGTTTCAGCTTTTCCTGTCCTTTATAGCGTTTCTGCATGTTGATGATGGAATGCGTCCAGTTTACAAGGTCATTGGACTTCAGCAGCACCATCGCACGGTTTGAATCCCAACCATTGTCAGATACCATATCTGTCACCACCATATAAAAGGTATGACCATCCTGACTTCTCAGAATATGCGGGTCGCGCACACCACCGGTCGAACTGATCACTTTCGAATCAAGAACGGGCTTGCCGTCATTCAGTGCCCAATATGTATATCCATCCATACTTACGGCATAACATACAGCTTCTTCACTGATGTGGTTACCTGTAAAGTAGGTGAACAAATAAGCCACATAATCTTTTTCAACGATAGGATGTTGTTGGGAAAAAGAAGGCAATGTCATTGCCAACATTAAACTAATAGCAACTGCAAAATGTCTCATAGTGTTCCTCATAAAATTCACGTTAGTTATTGGGTGTCAAAAATACACATAAAAAAGGAAATATACTACTACGATTCATGCAAAAAGGGAGTAATTTTGTGTCATTTCATTAAAAAACAAAGATTTACCCACTTATCTATAACAAAAATGGAGTTTGCCGGTAAAACAAACTCCATTTCGTATTTCAATTAAAAACGAATGTTCAATCCAAGAAACGTACCATTTCACAAGCAGCCAATAAGAATGCTCCCACTCCAAAGTTAGCTGTTGAATTGGCATCTACCACCTGCCCCGGAATTGCCTTTTCTCCGATAGGCTGCACATAACCGATACGTCCATCCGGCTGTAAAGCAACAGTCGTTAGATATTTCCAGGCATTTTCTACTACAGGCTGATAAGTAGCCCTATCCAAAAGGCCGTTATTCATACCCCACAGCAGACCATAGGTAAAGAAAGCAGTGCCACTGGTTTCCGGTCCGGGTGCATGTTCCGGATCAAGCAAACTCCGTGTCCAGTATCCTTCCGGTTGTTGACAGGCAGCCACAGCTTTTGCCATTGTCTGAAAACGATCTATATATTCCTGACGGTATTTATCTGTTTCAGGTAAATCCTTTAATACTTTAGCCAGTGCCGCAAGCACCCAGCCGTCTCCGCGTGCCCAAAAGTCTTTCTTACCGTTCGCACTTTTATGTTTGGGATAGATATATTTCCCGTCACGGTAATACAGGGCATCTTCGGGATCATACATCAAGCTATCGGCAAATACCCAATATTCATGCAGTTTGTCCAGATAAAGCGGATTACCGGTTATCTTATATAGTTTAGTCATAACGGGCATCACCATATAGAGTCCATCGGCCCACCACCAATAATCGTTCTTATCCGTACTCATCTGATATTCCATCACTTCGCGGGCACGGGCTATTTTCTGAGTATCCGGCTCTATGTTATATAAATCTGCATACGTCTGGAAGCAAATCTGGTAATCACCGAAAAGCACATACTCATTACTTTCACCGTAGCTGTATTTCCACTCGGCTTTATTGTCCGATTTGGCGCCTTTCCATTCATTGTGCTCTGCCCAAGCCTTGGAATAATCCATGAAAGCAGTATCTCCAGTCAGGAAGAACGCTTCCATATTACCTGTATGATAGGCGGCATTGTCCCAGAATGAACGCCCATGCTTCGGATTCTGTTCCTGCCAATAGTTATTCACTTTATAAATGATATCCACAACCTCTTTAGCCTCATCTTGGGGAGCGGCACAAGACGACGCTCCAATCAGACAAAAGGCTAAAAGTATCACATTTTCCAAAAACGTTTTCATATATTTTTCTTTTTTTACTTAATTACTATACCATTCGTTATTATTCATAAAGGAGGACAAATTCATATCTACTGAGTACCTCCTTGGAATTGTGTCCCGGAGTGAACCCTATTCAATCGTATACTGAATGCCATTCAGTCGTATACTTAACCCTATTCAGTCGTATACTCATTATACCCCCTCCCAGAAGGTATTCTGAGTAAGGATTAAAGGGAGTCTGTCACTATAGTAAATTATACGTATACAAAATCAATTATTTACTTCCAGCACATATATCGGTTGAGGAGCAAATTCAACCATACGTTCACCATCACCTTGTTTAGTATGCTGCACAAAAAGATGGAGCCGACGTTTCCGCTTCCAGAGTTCCGTATCATGAGACGGCTCCCAGGCGTCTACCGCAAAGTCTGTCAGATCCGTAAAGGTCCACTTACCGGTTCCCACAGCCGAAGTATGCGCCATCGACACTCTACTTCCCCGTTCTTCATCACGGAAGATGTAGAATATCTCGCCACCATCCACCACGATACGCGGGCGGGCAATTGGAATCATCTTTGTACCACCACCTTTCAGAGAGAAAGGAGTATGACGATCGGAAACCTGGCGGTTCTGCCACATTTGTCCGTCGTACCACACAATACGGTATTGCGGAACATCACTATCAGGATCGCGCCAGTACGTGGCAATATAAGGGTTACCACTTGCATCCGCACTCATACTGGTCTGGTTGATGAGTTCTGAGTTTTGTGGAATGCGGCAGGCATATTCTGCATTATTGTAACGAATAGGCAAATCATATTTCTTGCCATTCGCCTTATACCACGTGACACCGTTATCATAGGAACGGGCATAACAAAGATCATGATTAGTCTCCACAT
>OJRX01002160.1_pt1 | contig 17221 bp, 14 predicted proteins | sample 1599301 | NCBI WGS metagenome assembly OJRX01 (sample SAMN04168656, study PRJEB22393) | human gut metagenome | biome: human gut microbiome; feature: stool | host: Homo sapiens | collected 2014-03-17 | reverse complement strand
AGATGCACATCTCGCCCATCAACATCTCGGTGCACACCACCAACCCCCAGCTCCGGGTGCGGATGCTGGCCAATAAGCGGGGCGGAGAGGTGCTCAAGTACCTGCCCCGGCTGGTGGAGGGCGGCATCGCGGTCAACTGCCAGCTGGTGCTCTGCCGTGGCATCAACGATGGCGACGAGCTGCGCCGCACCCTGGCCGACCTGCTGGAACTGACCCCCATGGTGCAGAGCATTGCGGCGGTGCCCTGCGGCATTACCGATTACCGCCAGAACCTCTTCAAGCAGACCCCCTACGATGCGGCCAGCAGCGCCGAGGTCATCGACATCATGGAAGAGTTTGGCGATGAGTGCAAGCGCCGCCACGGCAAGCGGATCATCTACCCCAGCGATGAGTGGTACCTGAAAGCGGGCCGCCGCATCCCGCCCACCGAGTTCTATGAGGACTTTGACCAGCTGGAAAACGGTGTGGGCATGATGCGCCTGTTTGAAGATGAATTTATGGCCGAGCTGGACAAGCCCCACCGCGTTTACGGTACCAAACAGCTGGATGTGGTCACGGGTACCATGGCGGCCCCCCTCATCCAGCGGATGATGGCCGAGCTGCACCGCCAGTACCCCATGATCGAGGTCACGGTGCACCCCATCCAGAACAAATTCTTCGGCGGCAACGTGGGTGTGGCAGGTCTTGTCACGGCCACGGATATCATCAACCAGTGTGAGGGCAAGCTGACCAGCGGGACGCTGGGCGTGCCTGCCGTGATGCTGCGGGAAGAAAAAGATACGTTCCTCGACGATGTGACCGTTGCGCAGCTCGCTCAGCGGATGGGCGTCAAGGTAGAAGTGCTGCCCACGTCCGGCGGCGAGGAGGCCAAAGCTCTGCTGCGCAGCGGCCTGCATATTTCGAGAAGAAGAAAAGGAGGAACCACATGAGCAAACCGATCGTAGCAGTGGTGGGCCGCCCCAACGTGGGCAAGTCTACCCTGTTCAACAAACTGTGCGGCCAGCGTCTGGCCATCGTGGAGGATACCCCGGGCATCACCCGCGACCGTATCTTTGCCAACTGCGAGTGGAACGGCCACGAATTTTTGCTGGTGGACACCGGCGGCATCGAGCCCAAGGCCACCGAGGGCATTCTGGCCCACATGCGCGAGCAGGCCCAGATCGCCATCGACACCGCCGACTGCATCATCATGGTGGTGGACGTGCGCAACGGCCTGACCGCCGCCGACGAGGACGTGGCCCATATGCTGCGCCGCAGCCACAAGCCCATCATCCTCGCGGTCAACAAATGCGACAATGTGGGCGAGACCCCCATGGAGCTCTACGAGTTCTATAACCTCGGCTTCGACGAAGTCATGCCCATCTCGTCCGTCCACGGCCACGGCACCGGCGACCTGCTGGACGCCGTCTGCGCCCACCTCGATTTCAGCGAGACCGTCGTGGAGGAAGACCGCATCCCCGTCGCCATCATCGGCCGCCCCAACGTGGGCAAGTCCAGCCTGACCAACCGCATCCTCGGTGAGAACCGCATGATCGTGGCCAACGAGGCCGGCACCACCCGCGACGCCATCGACACCCCCGTGGACAACGCTTACGGCAAGTTCATCTTCACCGATACCGCCGGTCTGCGCAAGCGCAGCAACATCACCGACGGCCTCGAGCGCTACATGGTCGTCCGCGCACTGGCCGCCGTCGAGCGCAGCCGCGTGGCCCTCATCCTCGTGGACGCCACCGTCGGCTTCACCGAGCAGGACAGCAAGGTGGCCGGCTACGCCCACGACCAGGGCAAAGCCTGCATCATCGTCGTCAACAAGTGGGACGCCGTGGAGGGCAAGGAGACCAACACCATGGAACTGCAGCGCCGGGGCTATGCCGAGTGCTTCAGCTTCATGGGCTACGCTCCTATCATCTTCATCTCGGCCCAGACCGGCTACAACGTCAACAAGCTGATGCAGCTCATCCGCGACGTGGACAGCCAGAACGGTGCCCGTGTGCCCACCGGTGTGCTGAATGAGATGCTGGCCCGTGCCACCGCTCGGATGCAGCCGCCCAGCGACAAGGGCCGCCGCCTGAAGATCTTCTACCTGACCCAGGCTTCCACCCGCCCGCCCACGTTTGTGGCCTTTGTGAACGCAAAACACCTGTTCCACTTCAGCTATCAGCGATATCTCATCAACCAGATCCGCGAGAACTTTGGCCTGGAACACACCCCCATCCGTCTGGTCGTGCGGGAGCGCGGCTCCGGCGAAGTGGGTGCCAAGGACGTGTAAGCGCCCCGAAGGAGGCATCCGGGTTTCGTTATGATGCAAACCATCCTCATCGCCGTGCTCACGGCTGCGCAGGCTTACCTGCTGGGCAGTGTGGACACCGGCATCCTCATCAGCAAATTCGTGTATCACGATGACGTGCGCAACCACGGCAGCGGCGCTGCCGGTATGACCAACATGCTGCGCACCTTTGGCAAGAAAGCCGCGGCCCTCACGGCCGCCGGTGACGTGCTCAAGGGGGTAGCTGCCGTGTGCATCGGCCGCTGGCTGTTCCGCTTCCTGCCCGCCGACGCCGGCCTCTCGGCCTGGCTGGGCGTGTATCTGGCCGCCATCCTGGCGGTGGTGGGCCACCTTAAGCCCCTGTATTTCGGCTTCAAGGGCGGCAAGGGCGTGCTGGTGGCCGGTGGAGCCATTCTGGCCATCCAGCCGGTGCTGCTGCCGTTCCTGGCCCTGATCTTTCTGGCCTGCCTGCTGCCCACCGGTATGGTGTCGCTGGGCAGTGTGACCATGGCGGCGGCTTATCCGTTGTTGACGCTGGGCTACTGCCTGCTGCGTGGCTATGCCGTACAGGACCTGCTCATCTGTCTGGTGGGCTCTGTCATCATGGCTGCCATGGTCATCTATATGCATCGGTCCAACATCCAGCGCATCCGCGACGGCAAGGAATACCGCTTTGGCCGCCACGGCAAACAGTAAAATCAAACAATGAAACAGGCGGTGCCTGCACACAATGCTGTGCGGCACCGCCTGTTTTTCTTTTTGTAAGGTTATTCGTCGTCCTTGCCCGGTTCTGTTTCCGGTTCGGGGTGCAGCCAGTGGATGCCGCTTTGCGCGGGCGAAAGGTCCGGAGCGAGGTGGCCGTCCGGCAGATGGGCACCAAAGGCGGGCACAAAGAAGTATTTGCGCACGATGAAGATGAGGGCGATGGCACCCACACTGAGCAGGTTTTCCAGCGCCGAGTCATGGCCCACCACCAGATGGCGGGCAATGGCATAGAGCAGTACTTCCAGACTGCTGCCGGGGCTGTGCTTGGCCAGCATCTTGATGAACTCGATGCCGATCACGATGTCAAGGCTCCGCTCCAGAAAAATGCGGATCTCCACTTCGTTACCGTCAAACAGCAGGCCGGGCATCCACTTGATGAGCGGCACAGCGCTGAGCAGCAGGCCGATGAGCACAAGGCCGGAGAGCAGGATTTCCAGCAGGCTGGATGCCTGAATGATGCGGTTGCGTAGCTGGGTGCGCCAGCAGCTTTCCACATGGGAGGAGGAATTGTCCATATTGAGCCTTCCTTTGCAAAAAAATTTCAACATTCATGTATAATATTGTAACAGAAATGCAGAAAGCTGTCAATTGCTGGAAGATCAGACGGCACTGTTCGCTGCAGTGGTGGGGGCCACCGCTACATAGCCGGATTTTTTGATGCAGTCCTGTCCGGCGGCGGTATCCAGCCAGTCGTAAAGCTGGCGTTCCGGGCTGTCGGCGGCAGCGTCCGCATGGAGAACGGCATAGAACTCGTTGCACAGCGGGTAGCTTTCGCTGGCGATGGTGTCGTTGGAAGGGGTCACGCCGTCCACGGCCAGCAGACGCAGGCCGGGCTGGGAGTACATCTGGTCGATGTAGTAGTAGACCGAGAAGCCGATGGCATTGGCGCTGTTGTTGTAGGCGGCGATGCTGTCCACCAGCTCACCCATGGCAGCGGGAGCCAGCTCGGTGGGCGGGTCCATCAGTTCGCCGCCCTGAATGAGCAGCTTGCGGAACAGGGTCTGGCTGCCGGAGTCTTCGCCCCGCTGGAAGGGCACGATGGCAAGATCCTCGCCGCCCACTTCCTTCCAGTTGGTGATCTTACCGGCATAGATATCCTTCAGCTGCTGCCGGGTCAGGCTCTTGACCGGATTGTTCTCGTTCACGATGAACACCAGTGCGTCCCGGCCAATGGGTTTCTGTTCCAGCTGGGCGTTTGCTTCTTTCAGCTCTTCCTTTACGTAGTCCGGCGCTTCGTAGACCACCAGCATCCTGGCAGTGTACTCTTCATCCGGGTACAGGCCGAAGTTTTCCCACGCATAGGCCGTGGTGCTGACCGAAATGCCGCTCTGGGCTACTTCCAGATCGATGCCGGTGGTATCGGCCATCATCTGGGCCATCAGCGGGATGCAGGCAGTGCTGCCATCCAGCTTGGGAAAATCTTCCACGGTAAACAGCCCGATGGGTTCAAGCTCGCTCACGGAAGAAGCGGGTGCTTCCGGCGAGGTTGAAGCGCTGCTGGCGGGGGTGTCATCCCCCTTGCAGGCAGTGAGAATGCCTGCGGCAGAGCAGGCGGCAAGGCCAAGCAGAAAGCTGCGGCGGGAAATTTTAGCATTTTTCATAAGGCGTTCCTCCTATTGGGTCAGTAGCCCATTTCATCGTCGGCGTTGATGGAAGAGAAGATGCTTTGGCAGTAAAGCCATTTGCCGTTCGTGTCCATCCAGCCGTAGTAAAAGCCGCGTTTTGCAACGAACACGTGTTCTGGCAGCTGGTTCAGGCTGTTGTCGTAGTAGCTGTAGCAGCTGCCAAGGCCATAGAACACAATGTTGCCGTTTTCATCCAGCACGTCACACATTGAGCCGTTGCTGCTGGGCGCATTGGCGTTGCCACAGTACAGCGGCCTGCCCTCCGGTGTGGTGATGAGATAGTTCAGGGCATAATACTTGTCCTGCAGATGGGTCAGGTCGGAGACAAGGCCCTCGGGGCCGTACACGCGGGTGGCGGTGGTCTCAAAGTTATCGTTATCCCGCAGCTCCAGCCAGACGTAGCCGTCACCCTTGTTATCCATCATCACGCTTTGCTGGCCCTCCACTGGCTCCACGGTGGTATCAGTGATCAAATCGCCGGTTTCGGTGTTGAACACCTTCAACCGTCCGTCCTCATAGTAAAGGGCGATGGTGTCGCTCATGACGCTGGAAGCGTACAGCGGTGTCACCTCACCGGTAACAAGGTCGTGCAGATCATAGCCGAAGTCGCCGCTCGTGCGCCATGTGACCACATAGCCCGGGAAATAGCTGCTGGGCTGGTCGTCGAAGGTGCCAATGAGGGTGCGGTCCACGGTGGCGAGATCCCGCAGCTCGTAGCGGCCATCGCTGGTCTCGAAGCAGGCGGTGCCGCTGCCGCATACCTGTCGGAAGCCGGTGAAGCCTTCGCCGGTGGCGGGGTTATAGAGCGTTTCGTCCGTTGGTTCGCCGCTGGCGTGGCAGGTGTCCAGCTCCACCCAGTCGGTCAGAACGTCCGGTGCATAGGAAAGGCTCAGGGCAGTAGTGGCATCTGCGCCGTAAGTCTGTGTACCGTCCTTCGTCTGTATAATGACCCAGCTGTGCAGGGCGGGTTCATCGTCCCATGCGTCCTCGGCAAGGTCTGCTGGGCGGGCATAGCAGGTGAACACCAGCCTGTCCCCGCACACGATGCAGCGGTATGCGCCATCCGGCACGGGCAGACGTTCGCCGGTGGAAAGGTCGATCACCTGACAGGTGCCGTAATCGTCGTAGCCGTTTTCGTAGCTGCCGTTCACGGCGTGGGCTTCCTGCAGCACCAGCAGACCGTTCTGGATGGTGGCGCTCTGCTCGCCGTCAAAGGCCATCACTTCGTTGCCGTCCTTGTCGTACAGGGCGCTGCGGCGGCAGCCCCGGCCAGTGGAGTCCGACCACGTGCGGAACCAGTAGTTCGTTTCGCCGGTCACGGTGTCCTGCAGAAGGTTCACGTTCTCGCTGCGGAAGGACTGGTACAGCACCTTGCTGCCGCACAGAACGGTGCAGGCACCGCCGGAATTGTCGTAACCGTAAAGGATCCGCAGCTTTCCGTCGTCCAGCCGGGAGCTGTCGTAAAGCGGATCCCCGTGTGCATCGGTGGGCACTGAGGAAGCAGGAGCAGCAGGCTTGCCGGAAGCGGGCGGCAGCACGCTGCAGCTGCAGCCAAGGGCAAGGCACAGGGCAGCGCATACAGCAGCGCTGCCTATGCGGCAAACGTTACGCTTCATAAAGATCACTCCTTACAGTATGGAAAGGAACAAAGTTTAAAAGAAAGCCGGAAAGGTTTTCCAGTTCAATTATAATACGAAACAGCCGCGCATTCCATTGCAGGAAAACGCGGCTGTTGATTACAGTTTTATGACAGACTTTCAGGACTGTGCTTTGGCTTTTTCAGCATCGTCCATCCGGTCCAGCTGCTTGAGAAAGGCCAGCAGGAACGGCAGGGAAACAATAAAGGTGAGCGCATCCGCAATGGGCTGGCAGATCTCTACGCCCACAAGGCCGAAAGTGCGGGGCAGAATGAGGATGAGCGGAATGAAGAACACGCCCTGACGGCAACAGGCCAGAAAGGTGGCGCGCCCGGCTTTGCCCACGCTCTGGAAGGTCATGTTTGCCACCACAATGACCGGCTGCAGCAGAATGGCAAGGCACTGATAGTGGAAGGCGGGCAGCGCCACGGCGGTAACATCCGGGTCGTCGCGGAACAGGCGGATGAGGGCATCGCTGTCCACCCAGCACAGAGCGACCAGAACCACCAGCATACAGAAGGCGGCACCCATGGTGAAGATGGCCGCCTGCCGCACCCGGCGGAATTTGCGCGCACCGTAGTTGAACGCGGCCACCGGCTGCAGGCCCTGCCCAACGCCAATGGCTACCGAGATGATGAACATGAAAATGCGGGAAACGATGCTCATGCCGGCCACAGCGGCATCGCCATAGCTGCGGGCGGCAATGTTCAACAGCATGCCGCCGATGCTCTGCAGGCCCTGACGGCCAAAGCTGGGAGCACCGCCCACCAGGATCATGCCGAACTCCCGCGCTTCACGGGTGACGGCAGCAATACGGAACTGACTGACGGTTTTGCCCCGCAGGAACATGGACAGCAGGATGCAGAAGCTGATGCTTTGGCTGAGAGCCGTAGCAATGCCTGCACCGGCGGTGCCAAGGCCCAAGCCGAACATAAAGATGGGGTCCAGCACAATGTTCAGCACGCCGCCGGTCACAAGGCCGATCATGGCAAAGTTCGCCTTGCCCTCATAGCGCAGGATGTTGTTCATCACAAGGCTGGAGATCATAAGCGGGGCTGCAATGAGGATGGGCCGTGCATAAGCGCAGGCGTGGGGCAGAATGGTCTCGGTGCTGCCCAGCAGCATCATGAAGCTGGGCAGAGTGGCAAGGCCCACAACGGCCAGCACCACGCCAACGGCCAGAGCAGTAAAAAAGCTGGTGGAAGCAAAGCGGGTGGCGGCATCGGTGTTCCGGCTGCCAAGGCTGCGGCTGATGATGGTGCCGGAGCCGTGGCCCAGTGTAAAGCCAAGCGCCTGAATAATGGCCATCAGGCTGGAAACAATGCCCACCGCACCGGAAGCGCTGGTGGAGATCTGGCCCACAAAAAAGGTATCGGCCAAGTTGTAGATGCTGGTGATGAGCATACTTAAAATGGTAGGGGCGGCAAGACCGAGGATCAGTTTTGGAATGGGTGTCTCGGTCATTTTTTGGTATTGCTGAATGTTGAGCTCGTCTGCTGACATGAAAGAACCTCCTTTTATCATAAGGAATAGGTCAAGAAAAGCCGCCCAGCAGCAGAGCGGCGGATAATTTGAATGTGTGCACGGGATGCACGTTCCATAGTATAACGCAGCTGCGGCAAAAAGTCGAGAGCCGAACCGGCACAGAATGGTGCCTGAAATGCCCATGGAGCGGGAGAAAAACGGACGGAAAGCTTGACTGTTTTTGTCTGTTTTGCTAAAGGCTGGTCGAATTGCTTGTAGAAAATCACGATATGTGGTATCATTTACCATAAGGGAAACAAAAAAGCCTGTGCATCTGTACAGGCTGCATACAAAATACAAGCGGCAGCCGCAGGCAAAGCCGGGCGGCTGCGATCCATAGGAGGAACAAACCATGAAAACTGTTGCACAGACCGTGATCGAAGCCGATCACTTTTACACCATTGCCGCGCACACCGGCAACGTCATTCAGGCCGTGGAGGGCACCAAGGAAGCCGGTACCGTCCGTCTGGGCAAGTACGAGCATAAGCCTGAGCAGGAGTGGAGCTTTATCCGCGTGGGTGACGGCGTTTACCGCATCCGCAACCGCGCATCCGGCAAGCTGCTGGACCTGACCATGACCGGCACCGCCAACGGCACCTGGCTGCACCTGTGGGAGGATGTGGGCGGCACCTCTCAGATGTGGACCGTTCAGCCCACCCCGGAAGGAACTGTGCGCCTGCGCTCTTCCTGGGCCGGCGGCAAGTGCGTGGACACCGTTGGCATGGGCGCTGCGGTTGGCACTGTGCTGCAGATCTGGCAGGAGGTGCCCGGCGCAGATGACCAGCTGTGGACCATTGCCGAGGTGAAGGAGCGCGCAAAGCGTGCCGCAAAGAAGGCCGAGGAGCCTGCTGTGGAGGCTGCCGCTGAAGCTGCGCCCGCTGCAGAAAAGGCACCGGCCAAGAAGACTGCGGCCCGCAAGCCCCGCACCACCAAAAAGGCGGCTGCCGCCAAGGCAGAAGCTGCAGAAGAGGGGAAGGCAGAGACCGCAGCACCGGCAGAAAAGCCCGCAAAGCCTGCCCGTAAGACCGCCGCAAAAAAGACCGCCGCCAAGGCTGCCGAAAAAGCAGAGCCTGCAAAGGCAGAAGCACCTGCAGAGGAAAAGCCCGCTGCGGAGAAGCCCAAGCGCAAGTGCGCACCCCGCAAGAAGAAGGAGACGGTCTGATCTCGTTCTATTGACCTGTTAAAATGAAAGCGCCCGCCGGAGGTCCAGCCCTGCCCGGCGGGCGCTTTTGGTTATTCTGGAAGCTGCTTTAAAACAAAGCGGTTTTTATCAAATTCCAGCAAACCTTCGTCCCGCATTTTGCACAGCTCTTTGGAGAGGGCGCTGCGGTCCAGATTGAGGTAGTCGGCCATCTGCTGGCGGTTGAAGGGCACCTCGAACGCCATCCTGCCGCAGCGTGCTGCCTGTGCGGAAAAATAGGTCAGTAGCCGTCCGCGCACAGTCTTGGGCGTTGTGCAGAAGATGCGCTGCGAAAGGCTGAGGTTCTTGCGCATGGACACCGCCAGCAGGCGGCGCAGCAGCTTGTCTTTCAGCGCTGGCTCGATCCGCGCATCGGTAAGGGCGGCAGTGTGCAGGAACAGTATTTCGCAATGTTCGGCCGCAACAGCATCCACCATCAAGGCCTCGCCGCAAAAGGCGTAGGTCTCGGCAAAGGCCTGCCCGGCACCTACGCTGCTCAGGATGCTTTTGGTGCCCCAGAGATCCAGATTTTCAATGTGCACGGAACCACGCAGCACAATGCCGATCTCCCACACGCAGCTTCCGGCGCGGAAGATGACCTCGTGCTTTGCAAACTGCCGGGTGCGCAGGTGCCCGGCAGCGGCAAGGGTATCCAGCTCGGCTTCTGAAAGATCCTGAAACAGGGGCGACGCGATCTTTTTCATAAAAATCCTCTTTCTGTGGTTATAACAACCGAAAGCACGGTCTGATTATAGTATACTCAGAACATCAAAGCAAGGAGGATTTTTCCATGATCCGCAAAATCATTCATATAGACGAAGAAAAATGCAACGGCTGCGGTGCCTGCGTCACCGCCTGCCACGAGGGTGCCATCGGCCTTGTGAACGGCAAGGCCAAGCTGATGCGGGACGACTACTGCGACGGCTTTGGCGACTGCCTGCCCGGATGCCCCACCGGTGCCATCACCTTTACCGAGCGCGAAGCCGCCGCTTATGACGAGCAGGCTGTGCTGGAAAACAAGCAGAAAAAGGCCGCTGCCGCCCAGCAGCAGGCACAGCCCGCCGCACCGGCGTTCCATGGCTGCCCGGGCAGCATGATGAAACAGTTCCACCGTGAGCAGATCGCACCTGCCGCAGCCGCAGTGCCCATGCAGTCCCAGCTGGCACAGTGGCCTTGCCAGATCAAGCTGGTGCCGGTGAACGCGCCCTACTTTGACGGTGCCAAGCTGCTGATCGCCGCCGACTGCACCGCCTATGCCTACGCCAATATCCACGAGGAGTTCATGAGGGGCCATGTGACCATCATCGGCTGCCCGAAGCTGGATGCTGTGGATTACAGCGAAAAGCTGACCGAGATCATCCGCAGCAATGATATCAAGAGCGTGACCGTGCTGCGCATGGAGGTGCCCTGCTGCGGCGGGCTGGAGCACGCTGCCATCACTGCTCTGAAGAACAGCGGCAAGTTCATCCCGTGGAATGTAGTCACCTTCTCCACCGATGGCCGCATCCTCGACCGGTAAAATGACAGAACAAAAGCCAGAAACGACTGTTGCCGTTTCTGGCTTTTGATGTTTGCGGAAAGATCAGCCCGCGTTCTGTACGCTGTTGGCAGCGGTCTGCACGAACTGCAGCACGCTCTGGATGGTATCGCGGATCTGCACCAGCGTCTGGATGTCTTCGTCCTTCATGCGGGATGTGGGCGCAGTGAGCACCACAGTCTGGGCACTCACGGTGCCAGTGAGCTGGATGCTGACCCCGTGTTCCGGGATGGTGAGCAGGATGTGCACCGGGATGGCATCCGCAAAGAACCTGCTCTTTTCCAGCCCGATAACAAGTACCGGTGCATTGGCGCTGGCATCACCGGTATTCAGCTGAAAATAAAGGTAGCCGTCCTTTGCGTTTTCCGGCTGTACGCGCTGCAGCTTTTTCTGCGGCAGCTCAAACTCGGTCATGTCCTGCAGGCTGGTGGCTGTGGCGTCCACACCCAGCAGGCTTGCCAGCTGGGCCTGCGAGATATAACTGCCAAGGCTCCAGTCCGGCAGCAGAAGGCTCGCCAGCGGGTAGCTGCCGGTGATGGAAGAGCGGATATTTTTGTACAGCTGCCCGACATCGTATAAGGTCTCGCTGCTGCTGATATACACCCGGGTGAGCGGGCCTGCCGGGATAACGGCATCCGGGGATGAGATGCTCAGCTGCAGTGCGTCCGGCGCATACAGGCCGTTGACGGTGCCCTTGGTGGAGCCTGTCTTTTGCAGGATGGTGTAAAGGGCAGGGGAATCGGCTGTGGATGTGATCTCATAATCAAAGGTAAAGGCCGCGCCTGCCTGCAGCGCTTTCACCCGGCGGGCTACCAGACTGTACCCGGTTACAGCGGCCACGACTGCAAGCAGTACAAGGATGAGCACTGCGATCAGAATCACATAGCCCGCGCCGTGCTTTTTTCGTTTGGAAGATGCCATAAAAAATCCTCCCTCAGATGTTTTATTCAGCATAGCGGAATAGCGGACAAAAGTCAAGGCGGAACAGAGAAGCGCTGGAAAAACAAAAAATCCGAAACCGTAAGGTTTCGGATTTCTGGCGGAAAGATGGGGATTCGAACCCCAGAACGCTTTTGACACGTTACACGATTTCCAGTCGTGCGCCTTAGACCAACTCAGCCATCTTTCCATATTCGGTTCTGCGTTTTGGGCCGTGGCCCTCAGCGCTCCACTATAATACCTGAAAGAAGCACTTTTGTCAAGGATTTTTTTGAAAAAAATTGTATTTTTTCAAAAAGCACGTGCCTGCGTTTCTGGCCTCCGAACTTTGCACTGAAAACCGTGCAAAACCCTTGACGACGGCTGAAAACCGGGCTATGATGGGGGCAGAGAGTGCTGCGGAGAGAGTTTGCCCTGCAGAAAAGGAATAAAAGGAGGATATTTTATTATGACTTATCCTGAAGTGCTGGCCAATGCCCGTGAGTGCATTGGCAAATACTGCAAGGCCTGCCCGGTGTGCAACGGCGTGGCCTGCAAAAACCAGATCCCCGGCCCCGGTGCCAAGGGTGTGGGCGATACCGCCATCCGCAATTACAATAAGTGGGCCGAGATCCGCGTGAACATGGACACCCTGTGCGAGGGCGGCACCCCGGACACCCATATTGAGCTGTTTGGCAAGAGCTTCAAGTACCCGTTCTTTGCAGGCCCGGTGGGTGCTGTGAATCTGCACTACTCTGAAGCTTATACCGATATGACCTATAATGATGTGCTGGTGCGCGCCTGCGCAGAGAACGGCATCGCAGCCTTTACCGGCGACGGCACCAACCCCACCGTTATGGAGATGGCCACCAAGGCCATTGGCGCAGCAAACGGCTGCGGCGTGCCCACCATCAAGCCCTGGAACATTGATACCATTAAGGAAAAGATGGCCGAGGCCAAGGCCAGTGGCTGCTTTGCCGTGGCCATGGATGTGGACGCAGCCGGTCTGCCCTTCCTGAAGAACATGACTCCGCCCGCAGGCAGCAAGAGCGTGGCAGAGCTTGCCGAGATCGTCAAGCTGGCCGAGCGCCCCTTCATCGTCAAGGGCGTTATGACCGTTAAGGGCGCACTGAAGGCAAAGGAAGCCGGCGCGGCTGCTATCGTGGTGTCCAACCACGGCGGCCGCGTGCTGGATCAGTGCCCGGCCACTGCCGAGGTGCTGCCGGAGATCGCAGCGGCCCTCAAGGGCACCGGCGTGAAGATCCTGGTGGACGGCGGCATCCGCACCGGTGTGGATGTGTTCAAAGCACTGGCACTGGGTGCAGACGGCGTGCTGATCTGCCGCCCGTTCGTCACGGCTGTGTATGGCGGCGGCGAGGAAGGCGTGAAGTGCTACATTGATAAGCTGGCCGGTGAGCTGGCTGACACCATGCAGATGTGCGGTGCGCATTCTCTGGCCGAGATCACCCCGGATATGGTGCGGGTATAAGAAAAAGAGTGAATAGAAAAGCGGTCTGTGCCTTTGCGGTGCGGGCCGCTTTTTCATCCTTGCAGCTGCGTGCCGGGGTAGTAGTGCGCCAGAATATCGGCATAGCTTTTGCCCTGCTCCGCCATGGCCTTTGTGCCCCACTGGCTCAGGCCCACGCCGTGGCCGTAACCCCGGGTGGTAAAGCTGAAATTCCCGCTCTGGTACTGTACCGTAAAGCATGTGCTGCGCAGGCCCAGCGCCCGGCGCAGGGTCGTGCCGGAAACGGTCTGCCCGCAGACCGTGACGGTTTTTGTGTATCCGGCGCTGGTCAGCGCTGCCGGGCCGAACCAGCCTTCCGGCGCGGCGAGGTCGGCAGAAATGCCAAGGCCTGCAAGGGCCTGCTGCACCTGCTCTGCGGAAAAGGTGACGGTGTATTCGTAGTTGTCAGCGGAACGGTCGGTGCTGCTGTCCACTGAAATGAGGTAGGGCAGGGCGGAACCCCATACATTTTCGCTGGCCTCGGTCTGCCCATTGGAAATGGCAAAGTAGCTGGCGCAGGCAGGAGCATTCTCATAATAAAGTATCTCATCCAAGACCTCGTCCACAAGGGCGGAGAGGCGGGCGTAATTCTGCTCGTAGGCGGTGCCCCAGTAGCTGCGCAGCACCGGCTCGGTCAGGCAGCCCTGCCGCCGGGCTGGGTCGGCAGTGAGCCAAGCGCCGCTTTGCAGGGTGGTGTGGTCCCGGCAGTAGAGCGCATAGCTGTGGGCGGCAACGGCCTGTGCCTTGAGCGCTTCGTCCGGCCAGCTCACCGGCATCTCGGCGGCGACAGCACCCAGAACGTATTCCTGACGGGAAAGCTCCAGCACCTGTCCGGTGGCCTGATCCTCCACCAGAAAGGTCTCGGCATCCGCAGAAGGCACGGCACTTGGCGGCTGCGCAGATGCTGCAGGCGAAGACACGGCAGAAGATGCGGGCTCTGCCCCGCTGAGCACGGCGCGTGTGACCCGGTAGGCAGCCAGCGGCAGAATGCTGCCCAGCACCAGCAGGACCGCAAAGATTGGCAGAAAAAACTTTTTCATAGTCCCAAACCCTCCGACAGCGGTGTTTTTTTAATCAGAATACCGGATATACTCTGAAAAAAGATGCGAAACAGGGAAAAAGCCTTTTGCGATGCAAGCGCAAAAAAGCACCAAACCGGCTTTTTGTGCGCTGAACGGTGCAGTTAATGCTTGAATTTACTCGTCAAAAGCGATAATATAGAATTATACCCATCATTGAGGGTGGGCGGGAAAGTATATAAATAGGATGAAAGGAGAATTCCCCTTATGAATTTTGCACATTCGGAGGTGGCAACGCTGGACCCGAACACGATGCGGACTTTGTGTGAGGAATATGTTGCCAACAACTACATCGATCCGGAGACGAGCGAGCGTCTGGGGGTCAAGCGCGGCCTGCGCAACCCGGATGGCACCGGTGTGTTGGCCGGCCTGACCAACGTCTGCGACGTTGTGGGCTATAAAAAGGATCAGGAAGGCCATGTGATCCCCACTCCTGGCAAGCTGATCTACCGCGGTGTGAACATCAACGAGATCGTGGACGAGGCCTACCGCAATGACCGCTTTGTGTTTGAAGAGGTGATCTGGCTGCTGCTGTTCGGCAGTCTGCCCAACCAGGAGCAGCTGGACGATTTCTGTGAGATCCTGGCAGAGCACCGCGCCCTGCCGGAAGGCTTCATGGACACCATGAACGCCCCCTCGCCCAATATCATGAATAAGCTGCAGCGCTGCGTGCTGGGCCTTTACTCTTATGATGAGCACGCCGAGGATCTGAGTCTGGAGAACATCCTGAGCCAGAGCATCAATCTGATCGCCAGCATGCCCACCATGATGGTGAACGCTTACCAGATGAAGCGCCGCTACTACGATAAGCAGAGCATGTTCTTCCACCTGCCCAAGCCCGGCCAGAGCACGGCAGAGCACATCCTCAGCACCTACCGTCCGGACCAGAAGTTCACCCACGAGGAAGCAAAGCTGCTGGATATGTGCCTGCTGGTGCACGCCGACCACGGCGGCGGCAACTGCTCCACCTTTACCGCCCGTGTGCTGTCCTCCTCCGGCACCGATACCTACTCCGCAATCGCGGCGGCCATCGGTGCACTGAAGGGCCCCAAGCACGGCGGTGCCAACCTGATGGTGAACCGTCAGCTGAAGGATATCCTCAAGCATGTGGAAAACCCCGAGGACGACGATGAGGTGCGCGAGTATCTGCGCCGCATCCTGCGCAAGCAGGCGGGCGATGGCTCCGGCCTGATCTACGGCATGGGCCACGCGGTGTACACCATCAGCGACCCTCGTGAGGTGATCCTGAAGCAGCGCGCCCGCCATCTGGCCTACGACAAAGGCTTTGAGGAAGAGTATAATATGCTGTGCAGCATCGAACGGCTGGCCCCCGGCATCTTTGCCGAGGAAAAGGGCAGCACCAAGCCGGTGTGCGCCAACGTGGACCTGTTCAGCGGCCTGATCTACAACATGCTGGGCATCTCTGAGGATATCTACACCCCGCTGTTCGCCATTGCCCGTGTGCCCGGCTGGTGTGCACACCGCGTGGAAGAGGTGGTATTCGCCAACCGTATCATTCGTCCCGCTTACAAGTATCTGGGCGTGCGCCAGAAATATAAGCCGATCGAGGAACGCTGATGAATCCTTCTGTTTTGTTCGTTTTTATCCTGAGCATTCTGCTGGGCGTGCTGCGCGCGGCAGACCTTGCCTTTGGCACCGATGCCGTCACCGGTCTGTGCGTGGTCGGCTCGGTGTGGTGGCGCTATCTGGCACTGGGTATCGTGGTGCTGGCTGCAGTGCTTGTGGGCCGTACACAGCCTTCCCACTCGGAAGCGGTGCGTAGCCGCAGGCCGCTGGCCGGTATTCTGGCTTTTGTCGGTGCAGTATGTTTTCTGGCCGCAGCGGGTGCACAGATCGCGCTGGGCGCAGCTTCCGGTCTGGGCGGCTTTGTGCGGTGCATTCTGGAATGCCTGTGCTCCGCGTGGCTCAGCACCATGGGCCGCTGCTGGCTCAGCCCCAACGAGTGGAAAAAGCCCTTTGGTGGGCTGTATCTGGCCGTGGCGGGCAGTCTGCTGTTCTACTGGAACGTGCTGCTGCGCTTTATGGAGAACAGCTCCAGCTGGCACCGCGTGACCCCTACAGCGGCGGTGTGGCAGGCGCTTGCGGCACTGGTGTTTTTGGCAGCGCTGGCCCGGGCACTGCATGTCCCGCAGCCGGGCAATGGCAAAACACTGTGCGCAGCCGGGCTTGCCGCATTTGCACTTTGCCTGTGCTGGCAGCTGCCCTATGTACTGGTTTTGATGAGCGGCCTGAGCTGGGCCGCACCGGCTGTCTGGCCGGAGATCTTTGCCGGACTGGGCCTTTGCTGCGTGGGCGGCATTGGCGGAGCGTGCGTTACAGCCTGCTTGAACGGGGAGAGCTGACAAAAATATTGGCACTCTGTTGGCGCAATTGCCGAAAAGCAGGGAATGAAAGGAATTAAAATCGTACAAAAGCAAAAAATGCAGTGAATGTCTTGTTAATTTTTTGGCAGACACTTGAAACTTTCTGCGTTTTGGTCTAAAATAAAGATACCGTGATTTATCCGATTATGGGTAAAATAATTAGGAGGTACTATTAACATGGCTGTTAGAGTTGCTATCAATGGTTTCGGTCGTATTGGTCGTCTGGCTTTCCGTCAGATGTTTGATGCTGAGGGTTACGAGGTCGTCGCAATCAACGACCTGACCAGCCCCAAGATGCTGGCTCACCTGCTGAAGTACGATACTGCTCAGGGTTCTTTCTGCGGCAAGATCGGCGAGGGCAAGCACACCGTCGAGGCTACCGAGGACTCCATCATCGTCGACGGCAAGGAGATCAAGATCTACGCTGTTAAGGACGCAAAGGACGCTCCCTGGGGCGAGCTGAACGTCGATGTCGTTCTGGAGTGCACCGGCTTCTACACCAGCAAGGAGAAGAGCATGGCTCACATCCAGGCTGGCGCAAAGAAGGTCGTTATCTCTGCTCCCGCAGGCAACGACCTGAAGACCATTGTCTTCTCCGTCAACGAGAAGACCCTGACCGCTGAGGATCAGGTCATCTCTGCTGCTTCCTGCACCACCAACTGCCTGGCACCCATGGCTGACACCCTGAACAAGACCTACCCCATCGTTTCCGGCATCATGACCACTGTTCATGCTTACACCGGTGACCAGATGATCCTGGATGGTCCTCAGCGCAAGGGCGACCTGCGCCGTGCTCGTG
>OJRX01002147.1_pt1 | contig 17320 bp, 13 predicted proteins | sample 1599301 | NCBI WGS metagenome assembly OJRX01 (sample SAMN04168656, study PRJEB22393) | human gut metagenome | biome: human gut microbiome; feature: stool | host: Homo sapiens | collected 2014-03-17 | reverse complement strand
CCAGCAGCACGTCGATAGCACCATGTCGTTTGATGCCGCGCAGTTCGATTCCACGATAACGTTTGAAAAGCAAGGCACCGCGATTGCCGAGCCCCTTCCTGTTTCCGATGAGCAGGGCGGCGCGGCAGACGATGACGAGCCCATTGATGCTGCCGAAATTCAGGATGCTGCCGAGGACGAGCCCGTCGAGGCCAACTCTGACGAAGAACAGTACGCGGCAGCCGAGCAAGATGATTCGACCGAGGTCGAGCAGGAGGAAGTGCCTGCGGTTTCCGAGACTCCCGAGACGGATGAGTCGAGGCCTTACTCCACGCAGATTTTCACCATGCCGACCCCGAGTGGTTCCGGTGCCACGGTTGCCGATGTTGCTCCCACCCAGGACGAAACAGTCGATTCCCTTATGGCCCAGATTTCCTCCCAGGCATCGCCGCGTCCGCAGGTGAATGTTCCCGATCCGGCGTCGGCACCGTCGCCTGCACCTTCCTCGTCTCCGCTGGCTTCGGTCCCCGATCCGTCGCTGCCGTCTATGAAGCAGGCAAACGTTGCGTCTCGCACGTCGCTGTTCGACCTTCCCGACCCCTCCGCACAGGTCAACGACCCCTTTGCTACCGCCCAGGGTCCCGAACCCACATCGGCGCCCGTTGTGCCTCCCATGCCCGTTGCGTCGGGCGCGCAGCCGATCGAGACCATTTCGGCTCCCGCCCCGGCGGCACCCAAGTCTCGCAAACGCGGCCTGGGTGGCCTGTTCGGTCGTAAAAGGAAAAACGAGCAGGACAGCATGAGTGATTGGCTGGGCGTCGAAGACGATTACGATGCCAAGAAGTCCGGTCGCGGTATCGGTTCGTGGGATAACTTCGAGGACGATAACGATGGCTGGAAGGGCGGCGCTACGTCTTCCGATGGCGCTTCTTCCGAAGATATGCTCTCGGCTGTCGCCTCTATGGGCGATGATGAGCTGCTCGGTCACGATATCTGGTTTGTGGCAACGGGCGCCTCGGATTGTGATGGCGCCGGCATGAAGGCCTTCTTGGCTTCGCATCGCGATAAGCTCCGCGGCGTATTCTTCATCAATCTTGAATCCGTCGGCGCCGGTAGGCTTTCGGTGGTGACGGTCGAGGGCGAACAGCAGCTGCTCAAGGGCGATCGCCGCATCATGAACCTGGTCAGCAAGGTGTGCAAGTCGTTCCATGTCGATTGTGGCGCGCTCGAGATGCCCTATGCCAAGACCGATGCCTATGCCGCGCTCGAGGCGAGCCGCCGAGCCCTCACCATCGCCGGCGTGGACGGCACGCGTCTGGCTTGCGCTCGTACCGAGGACGACCTGCCCCACAATGTCAACCCGACGAACATTGCCACGGTATCCGAGGTCGTGACCGAGGTTATCCGCCGTTCGTAGACGGAGCTCTAAGGAGTCAACGTGTTTTCGTATATTAAGCGCCATTGGCCTGTCTACGTGATTTTGACCTTGATTGCCATTGCGTTAGGATTTGGGGCTGCCTACATCGTGGGTGCAAAGGGCTCGACCCCCGCCTCCGCAATCAGCGAAGAGGTGGAGCAAGAACAGAGTACGGGTGCCGATGGGATTCCTGAGTCCGAGCAGGCAATCGTTGATGGTGGATCTTCGTCTGCAGAGTAGATACGGCGATTTACATGATTGAAAGCGGGCGAGCCAGGGGGGCTGGCTCGCCCGCTTTTTCATCGCGCTAGCGCTTCTTTGGGGTCGACCTAAGGCGAGCGAACCATAGGGCTGCGGCACCCGAGGTCAGGAGCGCGGTGATGCAAGCGGCGATGGGAACTGATCCTGTTGCCGGTAGGTCCTGCGGTAGGGTACAGCGTTGAATGACACGGTCCTCGTCATGTGACTCAAGTTTATCGCCGCCGCCGTTGCGGCAAAGATCGACGCGTGCGCTGTTGGTGAGTGCGGTTTGGGGCGTATAAGCCGACGTCGCCTGCATGTGCACGATTGCGCCCCGAGCGTCTGTGCCAAGGATTGCTTTGGCATCGTCAAGGTCGTCGTGCTCATCTTTGAGATCATCGCGGGTCCAAGAATCCGCATCGCTTCGAGTCGTAAAGCCGGCGGCTACCGCACCGTATTCAATGCGAATGCCCGTTACGACGGTATTGGACGCAAGGTCGAGTTCTTTCGCCTCGAGTGTGGTGGATTCCGTGGTCGAGACATCCGCCTTCCAGAGGTGCCAGCCGTCGTAATCGACGAGGCGGCAATCCTCACCCAGACTTTCCCTTACTTCGTCGGACTCAAGCCAAGGATTTTCGTGCCCATCGTCAAGTGTCGCGTTTGCCGGCTCATCGACGTCTGTCGAGTCCAACGGCGTCGTGCGATACCACACGTTGCACAGACCGTTGAGGTCGCCGATGGCGACGGGGGTTTCGATTGAGACGAATCTCGCCGTATCGTCCTCGGCACACTCAAGATCATCGGTAATTGTAAACTCATCAACCCAGGTAGTTGAATCGTTTCGAGCGTCGATGGTATAGGAGAAAAGCCCATCCGTATTGGTTTGCATCGCGGCACGGTTTTTACCATCGCCGTTAGCCAACAGGCCCTTTTCGATAGGTTGGACAAGTTCCTGACGCTTGTCGACCTGCCCCTTGATCTCGATGGGCGCATCCTTCATCGCGACGGATTGGACTTCTCCCGTATCCTTTATTTCAAACGTTATCTCCTCAGCAAGGTCATAGGTCCGCGGAGACATCATTTCGCGCAACGAGTAGGTGCCGGGTGCAAGATGTTCGACGCGGTGTGGCTTGTCGGATGAGGTCCAGGAGTCTATTTCGGTTTTATCGGGACCATATAAGGTGAGCCGTGCGCCTTCTACTTCCTGCTCACCGCTTGCATCGACCTTGGAGATATCAACCTTGGTGTAATCGTCGGATACGTTAAGCCGTGCTTCTACAACGGGTGTTTTCTGGTCGGCATAAGTAAGGTCGACAATATGGGTTGTCTGATCGAGCAAGAAGCCTGCCGGCGCTTGAGTCTCGACAACCTCGTAGCGTGCGGTGCCAGATCCCAGTGGGAGGTTGTCCGCGCGTGCTTCTCCAGTTTCATCCGTCGTGACGGTAGCGACAGTCTCACCGTCGAGTGCGGCAATGCTACCGTCGGGGCGCACGATATCACCCGAGGCACGGATCTCAAAGATGGCGCCCGCGAGGCTGCTGCCGTCTACGGCATCGGTTTTAACGATCCTGATATTTCCGGTCGCGGCGCGGTCATAATACGAGGCGATTGCAACGGGCGTTAGGTTCATGTCGGCGGGTATGTTTACCTCGATTTCTTCGCTGACAAGATAGGGCTCTTTGGCCGAGGTTTCGCGTACATAATAGGTGCCCGGCACGAGCGATTCGGGCAGTGTGACGGTCCCGGTCGCGTCAGTCGTAAAGGTGTCCATTACGTTATGTGCTGGATACCAGCAAGTTTGTGAGACAGGTTCGTGATTGCTGTCGAGGAGTTGGAAGGTGAATCCGGCTAGGGGAACAGAAGCGCCTGTTTGGGCATCGCGTTTTACAATCTGGAGATGCGTCGACAGAGCGTGGTTGTCCACGATATATTGAAGCTCGGCGCCGTCGGAAATCTGATTTGCCCCGACGGTCCATTCCCCTGCACGTTTAAAACCCTCGGGGACGGTTTCCGGAACCTCGCGAACCGTGTAGCCGGCACGGTCGTATGGGACGGCTCCGTGGACACCGGCGGGTCGCTTGCCTGTGCCGAACCATGCTTCGGGCTGATCTTCGGTGGAGGCAAAGCCATAGATGTTTGTGGCCAGTGTGCCAACAACCTGCTGAGAGCTGTTGCTGACAACCTCAAAGACAACACCACCCGCCGGCTGCTCCAGGCCGGATTGGTCGCTATTGCCGTAATCCTTGAATTTGGAAATCTCAAGGTTAAACGCAATGGGGATATCGGAAACGCGAGATTCGATCTCGACCACGCCTGAATCGCCGAGCTGGTCGGCTCCAACGGTATAGGTCCAGCTGTCGTTGGATGGCAGGTAGCCCTCGGGGGCTTTTGATTCGTAGATGGTAAAGGTTCCTAAGGGGACATCGGCGAGGGTGGCCCGACCGCTTTCGTCGGTCGTGAGGATTTGTGCCCATCCAGGGGTTGATTGCGACACACACGTGAACTCTGCTCCTGCGAGCGAAGCTCCCACCTGGTGGCCGGCATTCGTCGCGGCATCGAGTTTTACGATACGCAGGTTGATGGTGCCGGGCTGTTCATCAATGGCGACCCGCCCGCCGTCATTCCCCGTGGTAAAGGCAATACGATCGTGGCGGGGGACATAGCCGGCCGGCGCCTTCGTTTCAACTAGGTAGTATGCCGTGTTGGGCAGAAGTGTTGCTTGCGCTCGACCGTTGCTGTCCATCTTGATGGTGCCGACACGCGCGCCGCTGGCGCTCTCAAAAATATCGAATGTTGCCCCGGTAAACTGATAGGTATTGTTTCCGCTGGTAATAACGGTGTTAGCAGACTGCTTTTGGAAGGAAACAGACACCGCCGGCAGTACATAGAGCATGTCTTGACGTTTGCTGCCGCCCGATACGGCCCCTAGATAGCGTCGCGCGCGGTGCGGAGCGGCTTTGATGCTTCCTGATTTTGCGCTGTCGTGGAGCCACCGCGCAGCCGCCACGACTTCATTGTCGGCGGTAAAGTGTCCGCTCTTGGTTTTACCCTGAGCGGTCGTGTAGGAGTAGGTGCCGTCGACATGGGTAGTGCCGTTGAGCATCCATACGGCAAGCTGGGTGGCGGCGCGGGCGCGATCGGGTGAAAGATGGTAACCGCCAAACGACGTGGTGGTGGGATATCCGTGACAAACGATTGCCGCGAACTCGTCGTCGAGCCACACCCAGCCTTGATCAAAGTTGAGCCATGGGCCGCCCGGTTTGGTGGGGCCGGGGCGCTCCTGGTTCATGCAGTAGGCAATCGAGGTGTCTTGAGCTTCATACTTGCCGATGAAGAAGGGTCCACAATCATCGCTAATAGTGCGGAAGCCGAGCTGGTCGTAGCCATCGACGGCAAATGCGGCTCCCGGTGCCAGGCAGCCGAAAAGCAGGAAGAGGAGCAGGAGCAGCGGACCTGTTGCGATTGCGCTGTGGACAGAGTGCGTGGGTGCGTTGGACATGGCTGCTCCTTATCCCTCGTGCGTCGCACGGGGAGGCTGCGACGCGTAGGATGAGGCTACCCCCGAGGTTCATGCGGGTAAGTACCGGAGCCTGACCAAAAGCTTGCCCAATTCCTGACAAATTGAGCTCAAATACAACAATCAAGCAAAAGCGCAGGTAGAAGATAAGGGGAACAGGAAGTCAAAGGTCCTCGTCTCCACAATTGACGCGATTTTCAAACGAATCTCCACAGCTAAAACAAGCATTGCCACCCTTGTATCGAACAAGACAACCGCGTTATACTATCCCCCACATATGCGGGCATCGCCAAGTGGTAAGGCATCAGCTTCCCAAGCTGACACTCGCGGGTTCGAGTCCCGTTGCCCGCTCCATTCGAATTTCAGGCACGGTAACGTTTCGTTACCGTGCTTTTTTCAATAAAGTGCCGGGACTCGAACCCGACAGGGTGCGAGCGTTAAATAAACGCGAAGCGTTTATAGCGAGCAGGCAAGGTCGCCGATAGGCGGCCGCAGCCGGTGCGGATTTGCGAAGCAAATACGCGGACGTCCCGTTGCCCGCTCCATCAGCAAAGGAAGACGTGGGGACGGACAATTCGGCGGAGTCTTCCCCTTCGACTTCGTGAAGCTGAGGGGCTCGCCTGAAGCCGGTGCGGATTTGCGAAGCAAATACGCGGATGTCCCCATGGCCGCTCTTGCGGCAAAATGTTAGGTTAATGCCTGCTGCCCATACTTGCACCTGCGCACGGTACAATGGTTGGGTTACGACCAACGTGCCAATAACCAAAAAGGAGCCGCTATGATCGATCGCTATACCCGCCCGGAGATGGGACACATCTTCTCCCTCGAGAACAAGTACGCCATTTGGCAGGAGATCGAGGTCCTGGCCTGCGAGGCCCAGGCGGAGCTCGGCAAGATCGGTATTTCCAAAGACGAGGCCCAGTGGATCCGCGACCATGCCAACTTTGAGAAGGCGAAGGTCGATGAGATCGAGGAAGTCACGCGCCACGACGTCATTGCCTTCCTGACCAACATGAAGGAATACATCGATGCCGATGTTCCCGAGGGCGACCCCAAGCCCAGCCGCTGGGTTCACTATGGCATGACCAGCTCCGATCTGGGCGACACGGCCCTGTGCTACCAGCTCACCCAGGCCTGCGACCTGATCATCGAGGATGTCAAGAAGCTCGGCGAGATCTGCAAGCGTCGCGCCTTCGAGGAGCGCAACACGCTCTGTGCCGGCCGTACTCATGGCATCCATGCCGAGCCGATGACCTTTGGCATGAAGTTTGGCTCTTGGGCCTGGGAGCTCAAGCGCGATCTGGACCGTCTTGAGGATGCCCGCAAGAACGTTGCCTTTGGTGCCATCTCGGGCGCTGTCGGCACGTACAGCTCCATCGAGCCGTTTGTCGAGGAATATGTCTGCGAGCACCTGGGCCTGGTTCACGACCCGCTGTCCACACAGGTTATTAGCCGCGATCATCACGCCTACCTCGCCGGCGTTCTTGCCACCACCGCGGCCACCTGTGAGCGCATCGCTACCGAGGTTCGCAATCTGCAGAAGACCGATACACTCGAGGCCGAGGAACCGTTCCGTAAGGGTCAAAAGGGCAGCTCCGCCATGCCGCACAAGCGCAACCCCATCACCATGGAGAAGGTCTGCGGCCTGTCGCGCGTCGTGAAGGCCAACGCGCAGGTTGCCTTCGACAACGTCGCCCTGTGGCACGAGCGTGACATTTCGCACTCCTCTGCCGAGCGCGTCGCCCAGGCCGACAGCTTCATCGCCCTCGACCACATGTTCCAGTGCCTCATCCGCGTTATCGACGGCCTGCAGCTGTACCCTGCCCGCATGATGGCCAACCTCAATAAGACCCGCGGCCTCATCTTCTCCTCCAAGGTGCTGCTCGCCCTCGTCGACACGGGCATCACCCGCGAGGACGCGTACACCATTGTGCAGGAGAACGCCATGGCAACCTGGCACGAGGTACAGGATTGTGTCTCCGGCCCCACCTTTAAGGAGCGTCTCGAGGCCGACCCGCGCTGCACCGTCAGCCAGGAGAAGCTCGACGAGATTTTTGATCCGTGGGACTTCCTCACTCGTATCGACACAGTCTTTGATCGTCTGGAGCAGCTGAGCTTCGAGTAGGTTCGGGCATAACGTTAGCTTTTTAGGGCGCTTTGCTGGTAATGTGTGTTGCCGGCAAAGCGCCTCGTTGCATTTAGGGAAAGACGGGGATAATAGTCGTCTCGAATAACATTCTGAGAGGGGATCGCATGATTTCGTTTGATTACAAGCCTCAGGGCGTGTGTGCTCGCAATATTCACCTTGACCTTTCCGATGACGGCAACAAGGTGATGGGCGTTGAGTTTACCGGCGGCTGCGACGGCAATCTCAAGGCTATCTCCAAGCTGGTCGAGGGCGCTCCTGCCGATCGCGTAATCGAGGTTCTCGCCGGTAATACCTGCGGTATGAAAAAGACCTCCTGCGCCGACCAGCTTACACGCGCTATCGAGGCCGCTCGCGCCGAGATCGCCTAATGGGTATCGCCGATCACATCAAGAACGGAATATCGCGTCGCGGCTTTGTACTCGGTGGGGCTGCCGCGGGCGCTGCCACGGTGCTTGCCGGATGCTCGAAAAAAACGGGCACCAGCGATGATGCCGCCGGCGAGCCGCAGGTTATCAAGGACGATTCCAAAATCATCTCGATTACGGATGAGTACGAGGCAGTCGACATCGATCTTGAGCCGGCGGCGTCGTGGACGCTGCCTCTGGGTACGCTGCTGTACTACTGCGACGGCGATTACGCCGCGGCGATGATGGCGCCCGCATCGGCACTGCACGCCAACACACTCGGTGTGCTTAACCTGGGCGATGGCTCGCTTACCACATTAATCGAGGATCCTATCGAGGGCACGGGATATGCATTCTACGATGTCCGTGCCGGCGACGGCGTATTCGCGTGGGTTGAGATGAACTTTGCCAATTCATCGTGGAAACTCTACGCTCAAAATCTATCGGGCGCTTCGCTCTCTGGCGATGTGGTTGAGCTCGATCGAGGTGGCAAGGACTATGATCCGCCCCTGTTTACGGCGTTTGGGTCATCGGTTATCTGGTATAAAATGCCTTCGGCAGGCGGCAATAAAACGAGTAGTGATTCGTTTTGCTATCGTCGCTCGCTTGATGAATCCAAGGCCGAGGCAATTTGGAAATCGACGGGCCGCTTTGCATCGGCCCCGCGCGCGAGCGACGGCATTTTGACCATCTCGCCGCGTGTCCGCAACGACGAGGGCGTCTACTACGGCATAACGGCAATTGATCTGACCGACGGCAACAACACCAAGCGTGCCCAGCTGGTCCTCCCTTCGTCAGTTTCGCCTTTCGAGGCCGTGTATATGGGCGATACCTTCGTGTTTTCTATCGAGGCGGCCTATAGTGGCGTGGGCAGCCTGGGCAATATGGGCACGTATATCGGTAATGAGGGAGGGCCGTACCTCTTCCTGTCACGCGAGCCGCTCGCATGTGCGGCTGGCAAGAAGAATAAATACCTTGTTAAGGTACAGGCGTCGCATTTCCTGATCGACACCTCTGCCAAGACCTATGGCTCGCTGCTGTCGCCCGACCGCGCTTTGGAGTATGGCGATTATCCAGCTACGGCGGGAAAATCGGACTCATTCCTTACGTACGCCACGGTGCGCAACAGCCAGGGTATACCAGAGACGGTCACTGCACGCCTATTTTCTCTTTAAGCTTAGAGGGGTTAAAAAGGCGCCAACAGGGGAATAAACGCGTTGTAATTGTGAGTACCGCCCGCCGAGCTGCCGCGTCATAGCGGCATCCGGCGGGCTCAGGTGCGTTAAAATGGGCTTGTTCTTAGCTAATTGAGACAGGGGGGCCGTGTTATGGCTTCAGATGCAAAAAAGATTCTGCTGGTCGAGGATGAGAAGGCAATCCGTGACGCCGTCGCTGCCTATCTCGAGCGCGAAGGCTACTGGGTTGTGGGCGTCGGCGACGGCCAGTCCGCGATCGAGGAGTTCGAGAAGCATCAGTTCGACCTGGTCGTGCTCGACCTTATGCTCCCCAAGATTCCCGGCGAGCGCGTTTGCCGCACCATTCGCGATACCTCGGATGTCCCCATCATCATGCTGACGGCTAAGGGCGAGATTGAGGACCGTATTATCGGTCTTGAGCTCGGCGCCGACGACTATCTGATTAAGCCGTTCTCGCCGCGCGAGCTCGTCGCCCGCGTTCGCTCTGTTCCGCCGTGCCCATCAGGCCGACGAGCCCGCCGTCGAGGTACTCGACTTCGGCGATCTGGTCATCGATATCTCGGGCCACAAGATCTTGGTCGAGGGTAAGGAAGTCGATCTGACGGCTTCCGAGTTCAAGCTGCTCACCACGCTTGCCCGCCATCCCGGCCGTGTGTATAACCGCATGGAGCTGGTCGAGAAGGTGCTCGGGTACGACTTTGAGGGCTATGAGCGCACCATCGATAGCCACGTGAAGAACCTTCGCGCCAAGCTGGGCGATGATCCCAAGAAGCCCAAGTGGCTCTACACCGTCCATGGTGTCGGCTATCGCTTCGAGGCTCCGGCCAAGACCGATAAGTCGGACGAGAAATAGGGAAATCACATATGACACCTGCGCGCTTTGAAATCGGACAAAAGCACAAGCAGGAGAGCGAGGCGGGTTCCAAGGCTAGTTGGAACACGCCTCGTTCCGATTCACGGCCAACGATGAGCTATCCCTCGCGCATGGCACTTGCTTTTGCTCTGACATCGCTCATGACGGTATTGGTGCTGGTGGGCGTTGTCTCTGTTGTGTGGGGCACGGTCTTTTCGGATTACACACGCTCCAATATCGTCGAAATCGCAAATTCCGCTGCCGAGAAGTTGGCAACCTCATATGAGGAAAACGGCTCTTGGACCGCGGGGGAACTGCGCACGGTCGCAACGTCGAGTTTGGTTTCCGACGATTTGGGTATGCAGGTCGTCAATAAAAAGGGCGTGATCGTTTATGACGATTCCTGGCCCTCGGCAAGCGCCACCGCCGATGTACGCGAAAACCAGGCTACGACCGACGACACGAGCGGCAAGAGGGCATCGCATAGCCCGGTCTCGTCTGCTCCAACCGACTCCGATAGCGTTGCTAACGTCGAGATTGTAACGTCTTCCGGCGAGCATGTCGGACAGGTAAAGCTGTGGGCCATCGGCTCCGACGCTCTGCTCACCAAGGCGGACTCTGCGTTTAGGGAGAAGACCTTTAACGCCATGGCTCTCGCCGCGGTTGTTGCAATCTGCATTTCGGTCGTTATCGGATCGCTCGTGTCGCGCATGCTCACCAAGCCGATTCATCGTATTACCAGCACCGCCAAGCAGATTCGCGACGGCGATTTGTCCGCTCGTACGGGCTTGCGCGGCGATGACGAAATCGATCAGCTGGGAGAGACCTTCGACGAGATGGCCACTTCGCTCGAGAAGGATATGAAACACGAGAAGCGCCTGACCTCAGACGTTGCACACGAGCTGCGCACGCCGCTTATGGCCATGCTCGCAACGGTCGAGGCCATGCAAGACGGCGTGTACCCCACCGACGACGAGCACCTGGAGACGGTCGCTTCCGAGACGCGTCGCCTGGCTCGTCTGGTGCAGCAGATGCTCGACCTGTCGCGCATGGAAAACAGCACGGCTCCACTCAACCTTGAGCCGGTGGACATGGTTCCGTTCGTGCGATCGATAGTGAACGGCCAGGAGCGTCTGTTTGCCGACCGTGACCTTCGTCTTCGCTTTGCAGATGAAACCCAGGGACATGACGATGTCGTCGAGGCCGATCCCGATATGATCACGCAATGCGTCATCAACCTCATGAGTAACGCCATGCGCTATACCCCCGAGGGCGGATGGGTCGTGGTGTCGGTGCTCAGTGACCGTAAACATGTCGATATTGCGGTCTCGGACACGGGCATCGGTATCGCCAAGGAAGACCTGTCGCGCATTTTCGGACGTTTTTGGCGTGCCGACGCCAGCCGCGCCCGCGAGGCGGGCGGTCTGGGCGTGGGCCTTGCCGTGACCAAGCAAATCGTCGAGCGCCACCATGGCTATATATCCGTGGAGTCGGAGCTTGGAAAGGGTACGACTTTTACGATTCATCTGCCACGCGAGCACACGGCGGACGCGGCATCTACTACAATGGAGCACTAGCTTTTCGCTATTCGGTGAAGGAGGGGTTTCGTCCCTGCCGCTCCGAGTTTGCGAAAACGTGCGGGGAAGAACCCGCATTACTGTCGTATTTTGGTAAGGAGTGACTCACGTGACAACGATGGAGCGTCGTCCGGATTCCCGTGGCAAGGTTCGTGATATCTACGATGCCGGTGAAAACCTGCTGATGGTCGCCACCGACCGCATTTCTGCGTTTGACTTTATTCTCCCCGACGAGATTCCGTTTAAGGGAGAGGTGCTCAACCGCATCTCGGCATTCTGGTTTGATAAGTTTGCCGACATTGTTCCTAACCATCTCGTCTCCATCGACCCGGCGGATTTCCCCGAGGAGTTTGCTGAGTACCGTGACTATCTCGCTGGTCGCGCCATGCTGGTCAAGAAGGCGCAGACGATTCCTATCGAGTGCATCGTCCGCGGCTATCTGACTGGCTCGGGCAAGAAGACCTACGACGAGAACGGCACCGTCTGTGGTATTCAGCTGCCCGAGGGCCTGACGGAGGCGTCCAAGCTCCCTGAGCCGCTGTTCACGCCCTCCACGAAGGCCGAGATCGGTGACCATGACGAGAACATCTCGTATGAGCGTTGCTGCGAGATCGTTGGCGAGGACATCGCCACGCAGATCCGCGATCTGTCTCTCAAGATCTACAAGGCCGCTGCCGAGTACGCCGCGACCCGTGGCATCATCATCGCCGACACCAAGTTCGAGTTTGGTGTCATCGATGGCAAGGTCACGCTGATCGACGAGTGCCTCACGCCCGACTCCAGCCGTTTCTGGCCTGCTGCCAGCTACGAGGAGGGCAAGATCCAGCCTAGCTACGACAAGCAATTCGTCCGCAATTGGCTCAAGGCCAACTGGGATATGACGGGGGAGACCCCGCATCTGCCCGCCGAGGTCATCGATGGCACGTCCGAACGCTATCGCGAGGCCTTCCAGATTATCACGGGCTCCCAGTTCACAAGCATGAAGGAGAACGCATAAGTGAGTACCCGTAGCGCCACGAACAAGCGCACGCAATCCCACGAGGTTACCGGGGTTGCGCGCAAGTCCGCCGCATCTGCTAAACCCGCCCGCCAGGCAGCGAGCTCCGTTCACGTCGTGCCGGCATCATCCAAGGCACGCCGCAAAGAGCTCGAGAAGGGCGAAAACCTGGAAGGCCTTTCCAAGGAGGAAAAACGCGCCCGCAAGGCCAAGCAGCGCGCCCACGAGGATCGCATCTACACGGTGTCGAATATCCTTCTCAAGCAGGATGAGGACTACACCAAGCGCCGCCGTATTTGGTGGGCCGTGCTCGCTATCGGAATGGTGCTCGTCGTGGCAATTTGGGCTTCGCTCTACTTCGCTCCCGGCGGCACGGTGTCCAGCCCTGTTCAGATGGTCGGCATCGTCTTGTCCTATGTCATCATCCTAGGTGACTTTATCTACGACTTCGCTCGTATTCGTCCCTTGCGCAACATGTACCGCGCGCAGGCCGAGGGCATGTCCGAGAACAAGCTCAACGCTCTTATCGAGCGCGCGGCCGCCGAGGAGGACAAAAAGGACTCCAAGAAGAAGTAGCGTTTGCATACATACTTATCGCTAAGATATAAGGCGCGTCGTTTTTTCGGCGCGCCTTTTTATTGTCCTATAGATAGATGGAGTGGCACATGATTCGAGCTGCCCTGACGGTCGAAGAGGCTCTGGAGGGTATGAAGTCCCTGGAGCCCAAGATTAAAAACTATGCGCGTCTGGTTGTCCGCAAGGGCGTAAACGTTAAGCCCGGCCAGGAAGTCGTCGTTCAGTCTCCGGTCGAGTGCGCGCCGTTTGCGCGCGTGGTGGTCGCGGAGGCCTATGCTGCCGGCGCCGGCCACGTGACGGTCATTTGGGCCGATGATGCCGTGACGAGGCTCACGTACGAGCATGTCGAGAAAGGCTATTTTGAGCAGACGCCCGAGTGGAAGCGCCTGCAGCTGGATTCCCTGGCCCAGGACGGTGCCTGCTTTATCTTTATCGAGGGTGCGGATCCTGCGGCCCTCAAGGGCATCGATCCAGCCAAGCCGGCCGCGGCATCAAAGGCGAGGAATACGCAGTGCAAAGTTTTCCGCCGTGGACTGGATTACAACATCAATCCGTGGTGCATCGCCGGCGCTCCGGTCGTGGCTTGGGCGCACGAGGTGTTCCCGGGAGACGCCGATGAGGTTGCAATCTATAAGCTGTGGAATGCGATTCTGCACACCGCGCGCGCCGATGGCCAGGACCCGGAGAGCGACTGGGAACTCCATGACGCCGCATTCGAAAAGAATCTGCGCTTCCTGAACGACAATCGTTTTGACCGGCTGCATTACACCTCGGCAAATGGAACCGATCTGACGATTGGCATGACGAAGGGTCACGAGTGGGCCGGTGGCAAGGGCAGGACGCCCGATGGACATCCCTTCTTCCCCAACATCCCCACCGAGGAGGTCTTCACCTCGCCTGATCGTATGCGTGCCGACGGTATCGTGTATTCGGCTATGCCGCTCATTCACCACGGTAACAAGGTTGACGATTTTTGGATTAAGTTCGAGGGCGGCTGCGTGGTGGACTACGACGCCCGCGTGGGCAAGGCAACGCTCGCAAGTATCATCGATACTGACGAGGGCGCTGCTCACCTGGGAGAGGTCGCGCTCATTTCCAAGAACACGCCGATCCGCGAAAGTGGTGTTCTGTTCTACGATACGCTCTATGACGAGAACGCCAGCTGCCACCTTGCGCTGGGCGTCGGCTTCCCCGAGTGCATCGAGGGCGGATATGATATGTCCAAAGAAGAGCTCCTAGAGCATGGCGTCAACGTTTCGAGCACGCACGTCGACTTTATGATTGGCACGGACGATATCGATATTGCGGGCGTTACGCCCGATGGACGTGAAGTTGTGATTTTCCAGAACGGCCAATGGAGTTGGGAATAGTTCCAGACCGTGGTACAATGCCACCCGCGGGCCGTTAGCTCAGCTGGCAGAGCAGGGGACTTTTAATCCCAAGGTCCAGGGTTCGAACCCCTGACGGCCCACCCAAGATTGTTGAGACGGTCAACTCCGGTTGGCCGTCTTTTTTGTCGCCCTTTCATGGGTTCGAACCCGTCGGGGCGCGGAGCTGAGTAAACGCGTGAGCGTTTGCCAGCGCAGCGCGCAAGGCGCGAAAGCGCCGCAGCGGCCGCCTGCGGAGCAGGCTGAACCCCTGACGGCCCACCCAAAGAAAGGAAAAAGAAATGAAAACAGATAGATACGGAATTAGCGGCAGCACATTAAAGATAATAGCGGCCATCTCGATGGTTCTCGATCATGTAAGCAGGATCGTCCTGACCAATGGAATCATGACTCACGCATTGTACAATCAGATATCAGACGAACAGTGGGCGATTCTAAGCGAGGCTTCGGATGTGCTTCATGTTCTTGGCAGAATTGCATTTCCCTTATTTTGCTTTTTGATAGTTGAGGGATTTTTGCATACTCATGACATAAAGAAGTACCTGCGAAATATGCTTGTCTTCGCAATCATTGCGGAGCCCATATACGATTTCGTTCAAACCGGGCAGCTATTTGACCTTCGGCAACAGAATGTTATGTATGAACTCCTGCTTTCCTTGGTCTTTTTGATTATTCTGGAAAAGATACAAAGTCTTTCAAAATGGAAAAGGTACATCGCAGAAACTGCTCTGATTGTTTTGACAGCACTGGCAGCTGAATACACTAAACTGGATGGCGGTGTGTATGGCATTCTGCTTGTGGCTGCATTCTATTTATTCCACGACAGCAAGGCCAAGATGTTCTTTGCTGCAGTATGCGCAGTGCTCTTTTCGTCATGCCATATAGTTGGCGGCGGATTTGAGTTTGCTACAGCTAATGTATTTAATCCTGATGTTGCTGCCGCGGTCGTTTCGTTGCTGCTTATCAATCTTTATAATGGCAAGCGAGGGCTGAAGCTCAAATATTTCTTCTACATTTTCTATCCGGCACATCTTGCTCTGCTTTATGGTGTCTCACTTATTGTTTTGAACTGTCTTTAAAAACTCTCAAACAAGTCTCTGAAAGCAGAAACAAATTGACCCTAAGACTGCTTGTGAATTTCCGGAAGACCTGAGAGATGCGTGGATAGACAACGAGGGCTGCAGAAAGATGCTACTCAGTTCTCTGGCGGATCGCATGAATCTGTATGAGGATCACTTTCACACACTCATTAATAACAGCGATAAACACGGCAGATCCTCAAAACATGAGACTGCGAAGGTCGAAAGATGCTTCGAAAGCATGAATGGCAGCGAGAAAACGAGTTCGTAAGCACCCTCTGGATGCTCCAGCATAAAACAGAAAGCGATCGACTCCGGTTGGTCGCTTTTTTGTTGCCGGTGCATGGGTTCGAACCCGTATCAATCTATATATAAGAACGCTTGGCGAACAAAACCCGCCTTTTACCGATGGGAAACAAATAACTGATGCCTTTGGAGTAAAGTAGCACTCCAGAGATGACCGATGTCTCAATACTCATAAAACAGCTGGTCATCGCCAATATCAGAAGTCAATGCTTCAGTTTTAACCTCAGTGATGCGACTGAGGGACCTATTCATTTGTGAACAAAATATGGAGTGCGCGATTCCCGCCCACGGCGCCCCTCCGGTCTGGCAATATATCTCCTTGCCGCGCGGCCCGGTCGGACCGGGAACCAGCGCAGGCGTGCACCTTGAGAACCGGATACTGCGAGGATGGACACACATGATGTGTCGCATCCGGGCAGACATCGAACCATTTGAAATGGTCTAACTTGGATTTGTTTTTCGCAAGGCCGCCGAGAGGCGGCCCCGAGAAATTCCTTTTCCTATACTAAAACCATATGAATCGAACGGAACCGATCAGCGATGAACTGAGAGGACCGGACGGGCTCGAAGCCCATATATTTTGGACGGAGAGTTCGATCCTGGCTCAGGATGAACGCTGGCGGCGCGCCTAACACATGCAAGTCGAACGGCACCCCTCTCCGGAGGGAAGCGAGTGGCGAACGGCTGAGTAACACGTGGAGAACCTGCCCCCTCCCCCGGGATAGCCGCCCGAAAGGACGGGTAATACCGGATACCCCGGGGTGCCGCATGGCACCCCGGCTAAAGCCCCGACGGGAGGGGATGGCTCCGCGGCCCATCAGGTAGACGGCGGGGTGACGGCCCACCGTGCCGACAACGGGTAGCCGGGTTGAGAGACCGACCGGCCAGATTGGGACTGAGACACGGCCCAGACTCCTACGGGAGGCAGCAGTGGGGAATCTTGCGCAATGGGGGGAACCCTGACGCAGCGACGCCGCGTGCGGGACGGAGGCCTTCGGGTCGTAAACCGCTTTCAGCAGGGAAGAGTCAAGACTGTACCTGCAGAAGAAGCCCCGGCTAACTACGTGCCAGCAGCCGCGGTAATACGTAGGGGGCGAGCGTTATCCGGATTCATTGGGCGTAAAGCGCGCGTAGGCGGCCCGGCAGGCCGGGGGTCGAAGCGGGGGGCTCAACCCCCCGAAGCCCCCGGAACCTCCGCGGCTTGGGTCCGGTAGGGGAGGGTGGAACACCCGGTGTAGCGGTGGAATGCGCAGATATCGGGTGGAACACCGGTGGCGAAGGCGGCCCTCTGGGCCGAGACCGACGCTGAGGCGCGAAAGCTGGGGGAGCGAACAGGATTAGATACCCTGGTAGTCCCAGCCGTAAACGATGGACGCTAGGTGTGGGGGGACGATCCCCCCGTGCCGCAGCCAACGCATTAAGCGTCCCGCCTGGGGAGTACGGCCGCAAGGCTAAAACTCAAAGGAATTGACGGGGGCCCGCACAAGCAGCGGAGCATGTGGCTTAATTCGAAGCAACGCGAAGAACCTTACCAGGGCTTGACATATGGGTGAAGCGGGGGAGACCCCGTGGCCGAGAGGAGCCCATACAGGTGGTGCATGGCTGTCGTCAGCTCGTGTCGTGAGATGTTGGGTTAAGTCCC
>OJRX01002131.1_pt1 | contig 17428 bp, 17 predicted proteins | sample 1599301 | NCBI WGS metagenome assembly OJRX01 (sample SAMN04168656, study PRJEB22393) | human gut metagenome | biome: human gut microbiome; feature: stool | host: Homo sapiens | collected 2014-03-17 | reverse complement strand
ATTATGCATAGTAGGAATCAGAATCGTCTTCTCCGGTGCATATAGTGCAGTATAATAAGTATGAGGGAAAAAGGAAAGTGGGATGAATGCTCTATAAGAAGCTTTATTCTCTCTTATAAAAGCATACATTGAAGATGAATAAAAAACCTGACTATTCAAGGCCTTTATTTCTTCTTGTTCTTTATAATGCCAAATCGGTTTCACATAAGACAAAGGCTTCAAAAGACGACATCTGTACAAGAAGTGCCTCCACTTCTTTGCCGGAGCCGCCTGCCTGACATAGCTCTTATGTAAGTCCGGTTCAACAGGATCTGAATAGAATCGACGTACCAAAACTCCATTCAGGATTTCTTCTCCTTCAGGATATTCATTATCACCGGTAACATAATTCTTGACACACGTAGTCAATACTTCAACATCATAATCGTTAACCAGCCTTTCGGCCAGCATACGACAATGATATTCAGCACCTCCGTTTATATCTTTTCCATAACGAACTACTATAAAAGCTATCTTTTCCTTAGTCATTCTAGTCAATCAACAATTTGTGCTTTCTCTTAAATATAGCACGATAACCACGATATAGCATCCTATAAAAACCGAAGTGTTTACACATAAAATATCGTTTGATTGACATACTCGGGCCTAGTTGCCAAGGAGTAATATGACGATATTCACGCATTTTCAACATCGTTTCATCTATGATATCCTCAAAAGCCGGTGACGGAGGGCACAATAAAGTATGGTTAATCAAATGAATCCCTCTCTTAAGTACGCCAACGGAAGATTCACCTCCAAGTTCCGCATTCTGAATAAACTTATCCTGTTCATAAAGACTCAGGAAGTAATGATATTCCTTTACCGGATCATAACCACCACGAGTAATGCTTTCATTCTTATGAATCATATAATGGTATTTAGAGACACAACTCAATACCACTTTCTGAGAGCTATAAAATACTTTATATAATACAGCTACGTCCTCATAAACCCGTCCGACAGGGAATGAAAGGCGGTCAAACAATTTACGTTTAAAGAGCTTCGCCCATAAATAGTTCTTTACCAAGTCATTCTTTACCAAAGCACGTATAATCTCCTTTCTGGAGAAAACATACAACTTACCCGTGTTGTTGATTATTTTAGAAGGTCTTCCCTCCTGCTCAAGAAGATAAGTACAAGCAGAAACATCTGCATCATGCTCTTGCATCAAAGCGTAAAGATACTGATACATATCATGATCAATCCAGTCATCACTGTCAACAAAGCCCAAGAGCTCTCCCGTAGCTGCAGCCAAACCAGCATTACGGGCAGCACTCACCCCACTATGAGGCAAATGAATAGTCTTAATGCGCTGATCCATACGCGCATACTCATCGCAGATACCGGAAGAGCCGTCGTCAGAACCATCATCAACTAAGATAATCTCAAGGTTCTTATAGGTCTGCTCCAGTATAGATTGCAGACAAGTCTTCAAATAGTCCTTTACATTATAAACAGGCACTATAAGACTAATCAATGGTCCAGAGATATTAGTATTCATATTATTCTACTTGTCAACTTTTTATTTTTACTGCAGCCCCTTCTATATAGAATGCTATATAACAAGGAATACTGCAAAACTACCCTCGATTTTAAATAAATTTCACACTTGTCTGTGATTCGATAATACAATCTAAACACTCTCAAATCAAACAATTACCTCTTATTTGCCATTTATACAGTATAATTCGTCTAGTTTCCAAAGTTCATTCAAAGATTTCCACTGTTTATCATTCAGGTTAGTTTTCCCATTATTTTTCTTTTGTAAGCTATTATTCTGCGTTTGAGGCAGCTCTATCGGCCGGGGATAGAATTCACCCCCTCCTGTCACCTCGACCCGCCTCTTTAATTCATTCGCTTTCAACCATAAATCATCCGCAGACGGACAATGTTCACTGATTATTTTCCAGTCAAACAACTCCTCTCCATACCAATGGGGAGGATAATAAATCCCGCCACATCCGATTGCCACATTCTGCAAAGAACTATTCACCGGCATCGTAAACACTTTCGTCCACTTTCTATATACCGAAAAAGAATTTCCATCCATATGAATCTTCCGGATAACGTTTCCGCAAACCGTATCCGGATACTGATACGATAAGGAAAGCAAACGCTCAACCGTATTCCGGGGATAAATCAGATCATCATCCACTGTTATCACTTTACTATCCGGATATTCACGGAAAACATAATGATACTTCTTATGTGAACGGAAATTCTCAGACACAAATCTGAATTCTATTCCTTTAGCCATCAATATTTTAAGTTCTTCTGGCAGATCATTCAACCGTCCGGGGAACTCCTGTTCCGACAACCATACAATTATCTTTTCGGGCGGACAAGTCTGCCACAGAATCGATTTCAACATCAGATGAAGCTGAGAAATACGGGGAGGAAATGTCGTCAACGAGACAATGACTCCCGAATGGTTCGATAATGCCGGAGCATCAGTGTCCTGCTGATAAGCACGCACCACTTTATCATGATACTTTGCTCTTCTCCACCTGCAAGACAAAGAATAGATATGTCGGTAAAATCCTCCTTTTTCCCTATAGGAAGTCAGCTTCTCTTCTTCCCGTGTATAGCGATCATAATAACTGTTCACCTTCACAGACTGACCTCTCAGTTCATCCTTTACAATGCCCAGAGAAGCCCATTGAACCTTTGCTCCACGAGTATGCTTTCGTATATTCCGGTTCTTCTGAATAGAGTCTTTCGTCTTATACCCTCTTGCATGATCCAAATGGAGGCATACGGTAGAGTAACGTATCTGCATACCATGAATTCCATAGTTCTCCAGACGTTCTCCAAATTCACGGTCTTGTCCACCGTACTGCATACGCTCATCAAAACCATTCACAGCCAGAATATCGCTTAGCCAACCGGAAGCGTTATGCCCGTTCCAGCTTGCTTTGGTAGGAGTAAATGTATTTAATGCCCACCTTTTAAATCCTGTAGCAGTCAGTTTATTATTTTTAAAAGAGGCAGGCATCCCTTTTCCTCTCATCCATTGCAGATCAAAACATCTGCCGGATAATATATCGTCCTTTGTAATATCTTTCGACAAATCCATACTCAACTTATGATATCCGCCGGACAGGAAACGTCCTTTACGGCGAAGACACAGGTGAGTTGAGACGAAGTCTTTACGTGGAATACAATCGCCATCACTGAAAAGCAGGTAATCTGCTTGCGCAGCCAGTATGCCTTTATTCAGAATATCGCACTTACGGAATCCTTTATCTTCGTGCCATACATGCTTCACCTGAAAGGATAATTGCGGAGTTATCCTCTGCAACATATCATAAGTTTCTTTCCGCGAACCATCATCGGCAACAATCAATTCAAAGTTCTTAGTATCCTGGGCTTCATATCCCCACAACACCTTCTCCAGCCATTCAAGCTGGTTGCAGGTTGACAGTACGACCGACATCTGCAAAGAAGTAGTCTTCCGGCTAAAACGGATAATAGAATAATTGCACTCCATCTGTTCCCCAGCCCAATAAAGTTCTCTCGAAATCTCCCTCCATCCGGCTAAGTCCACACGATCAGTGCCATCAATGTCTTCCTCCTTATGCAAACGAACCAGACATAATGCGTCCTCATCCTGATCTTCTTTCAAGTCAGCATGATGAGCCAGCAAGTAGTCCCGTACTTTTTCATCCGAACAAACAACATTATTTTCAAAAGCTACTATCATTAATTACCCTCCTTTAGCCATTAAATATCCAACTGAAACCAGACCTGATGTCTGCGACGATATCTGTTCCAGAATTTCTTTCTGTAATGCAGAATCAAACGCACACATTCTTCTTCATCCATCCCTCTCGAACGGGCATATTCTTTTCCCAACAAGATGAAGAAGGGTGTCTGCCCCCATAAACGGGCAAAATTCGCACAACCTTTCTTAATATCCACTTCGCCAAAATGCATTCTGTTAATATCCACCAGTGAGAAATGATATTCCTCTCCTATCTTGTCATACAGGATATTTCCCGGGGAATAGTCCAAATGCAGAATTCCGGCTTCATGCAAACGCGCTGTAAATTCCGCAAAAGCGGTCACTACATCTTCGCAGCTTTTTATATCCGCATTGCCAAACTGGCAAAAATTATATCGATAGGGAGATTGTATGCTCATAAAATATGAATGACCAATCAAACCCATTTTTGTCTCTTCTATATAGGCAATAGGACATGGGGTTTCAAACCCTTTCTCCAACAGTTTCTCCGGATAAACAAAAGCCCGTTTCCCTTTCGAAGGGCGAAAGAAAGCATAAGCGATCCGATTTATCAGTGGAGGTATCGTATACCGTTTCACGTTAATATCCAATCCATCCACCGTGATCATCTTTATCAAATTTCGCCCGGAATGAATTACCGTTCCTATTGTCTCAAAATCTTTCGGAATACGTTCTACATATTCTCTCAGATATTCGTATTTGGGGTTAATCATTATTTTCATCTTACGAAAAAACAAGAATGGTCATACTTCTCTTCATCTCTCAACTCTTTTGCCCGGTCATCTTAAAATATTTATCCAACACAAGCAGTGATATCAAATTTTCTCTTCTCTTATCTTTAAACTGGGACACATATTCATGGGCATGTCTGATGATCTCCAATGATTCGTCTACATGCTCTATATAGTAATTCAACCGTTCCTCCAGATCAGAGAAATCCGGTTTTATTTCAATATAATGATAATTGGGAATAAGCGTGCCTTCCATAAACCATGTCTCACAGGTAGGCCGGGGCATCACTGCTATTGAATTTGATGACATCACCCATTTCAGGTTGCTGGCCACATCGATTCCTTCAAGAGCCATTATGAATTTATAATCCAAATGCTCATTAATCGTTTTCTTCTCCGTACGCCACTCTGCCGGATCAGTCGTATTTTTGCTAACATCTCCCAGATCGCACATCGGATGATGAAAATACATTTCCATAAAAAGCTTTCTGGAAGGTTTTCCTTTTACCTTTCCACGAAAGATTACCATATTTTTCTTCTCAGTAAAAGCCTTCTTATCCTCCACAAATATAAAATGACGAACCTTATCCAGTTTCATCACAATCGAATTCGCATTATCATCTGTCAGCGGACGGCTTTTCACAATAGAGGGATAGTCGGGAACAAATGTCACATCACCGGGACAAAAGCCCCACTGAAACTGATCAGAAAACCAGCGGGTATATTGATAAGTATCAAAGAAATACACTTTTTGTTTGCTCATCTTGTGCTCTGAAAGATGCGGAGCAGAAGAAGGTAATTGCACCGTTCCGGAAAGTTTGTTATAATAGTCAACGCGACGTTCTATATAATCCTTGTCCTTCCGGCGGGATAGTGAAGACAACTTTCCTTGTAACCGTAGCCGGAAAATGCCTTTCGGAATGACCAGTCTGAGAGCATTTACCGAGTAGTAAATGAACTTAGGATTCTTCCCGCTACGCAACTTATATAAAAGTTTATTCTTCATTCTTGTTCCATATCTCAGGAGTACCTGGCTCCTAATTGATTATTCCTTCAATCTTCGCTATCACCTGTTCGGGTTTTATTTCTCTCAGGCAGGCATAATCGCCCCGCCAGCATGGTTTCTGTCCGTATACGGAGCAGGGACGGCATGACAGGTCAAGCTGTACCGTATTGACCGGCAACTGTTTCCATCCCATAAACCCGGCATAAGGATGAGTAGCTCCCCAAACAGAGATCACCGGAATGTTGACCAGCGAAGCCAGATGCATATTCGCCGAATCCATCGAGAGCATCACATCCAGATGACTCATTAGATTCAGTTCGGTACGCATATTCAACTTACCAATCATAGAAACGACGGAAGGATATTTCGCCACCCAGCCATCGAATACTTCCTGTTCACTCTTGCCACCACCGAAAAGGAAAACCTTCACCTTTGGATCGGCGGCAAAATGGGCTACTACCTGCTCCTGCAATTCAATAGGGTATATCTTACCCATGTGTTTGGCAAATGGAGCTATACCAATCCATTTCAAATTATCTTTTGCGCCTGTGACAGGTTCTATCTCTGCAAAGTTCCCTTTTTCATCTCCATAAATCGAAGAAAAGTTCAACAATACAGGGAAACCCAGTTTCTCCAGCACATCGGCATAACGACGGAAAGAACTTTTCTGGTTCTCCAATACTTTATGCCGGCGGCGGACTAATTTTTCTTTTCCCACTCTACCTTTATAGATAGATGCCACAGGTATATTAGCCAGCCGGAACCTCAGACACAGGTATTTCGTACGAAGCACATGATGAAAATCTGCCACATAGTCGAAACTCTTTGCTTTCAGTTCCGAATAAAGGGTGTTCAACCCCCATAATCCTTTATGTTTACCCGTCAGGTCAGCACCGATAAAACTCACATTTGCAGGAAGTCCCTGAAAAAGCGGTTGCCACACAGCACGGCTCAACACAGTAATTTCAAGTTGAGGATATTGTACTGCCAGCGAATGTACTACCGGTATCGTCATGGCTACATCGCCAAGAGCCGAGAAACGGATAATGAGAATACGCGCCATTCGTTATTTTTTTGCATAAAGCACCGGATTCAGCGCCGGGTCATTATACATCTTCATCTGTTTATATACTTTCATATACTTCTTCCCTGCTTCGATGTCAGCCAGCAGTTGATCGATAGCCGAAGAAAGGTCTTTCTGTTGTTCCAGCAGAATATCCAGTTTTACCTGGCATTGTGCACGATGTTCTTCCGTCGTATCCGTACGTTCCACTTCTTGCTGCATGTGGTAAATTTTCAAAGCAAGAATAGAGAGACGGTCTACTGCCCAGGCAGGACTTTCCGTATTGATGGTAGCATCTGCCAGCGGCTTTACATCCTTATATCGATCAAGAAAATAGCTATCGATCAACTCCACCAGATCCGTACGGTCCTGATTGGATTTATCGATTCTTCTCTTTAAAGCTACGGCTGCCACCGGATCAATATGCGGGTCACGGATGATATCTTCGAAATGCCATTGTACGGCATCAATCCAGTTTTTCAGATACAAATAATACTCTATCGACTTCAACTCGTAAGGATTGTTCATCGGCGCATCTACGCTGTCCGTCACATGGTAATCTGTCGTCGATTTCCAAAAAATATCATTGCAAAGGTTACTAAATGTCATAATCTTAACTAGCTAATAGATGTATAATAGGACAAAGCTATGTAATATTTTTCAGACAAGCAACCGTTTCTTACTTTTTTATTTCTTACCTTTGTCTGAGTAAAAAAGGAATTGTATATGAAAATTATTATAGATGATAAGATACCTTATATAAAAGAGGCAGCAGAGAAAATTGCCGAAGAGGTAATCTACGCACCGGGAAAGGATTTTACACGGAAACTGGTACAGGATGCGGACGCACTCATCATCCGGACCCGCACTCACTGCAACCGCGAATTGCTGGAAGGCAGCAAAGTAAAATTTATCGCCACAGCAACCATCGGATTTGACCATATCGACACCGAATACTGTAAGCAGGCGGGTATCGAGTGGGCAAATGCCCCGGGATGCAATTCCGCCTCGGTGGCTCAGTATATACAATCTTCTCTTCTGATCTGGAAATCTCTTCGGAATAAAAAGCCGGACGAACTGACGATCGGCATTATCGGTGTAGGTAATGTAGGAAGCAAAGTGGCCAAAGTCGCACAAGATTTCGGTATGCGTGTACTACTGAACGACTTGCCAAGAGAAGAGAAAGAAGGAAACATCGCCTTCACCTCACTAGAGAAAATAGCCGAAGAATGTGATATCATCACCTTTCACGTACCTTTATATAAGGAAGGGAAATATAAAACATACCATCTGGCAGACGGGAATTTCTTCCGGTCTCTCCAACGAAGGCCCGTTGTCATCAACACTTCAAGAGGAGAAGTGATCGAAACAAACGCCCTGCTGGAAGCCATCAACAACGGTACAATCTCGGACGCAGTAATCGACGTATGGGAACATGAACCGGAAATCAACCGTGAATTATTAGAAAAGGTACTGATAGGCACCCCGCATATCGCCGGATACTCCGCCGACGGAAAAGCAAATGCCACCCGAATGTCGCTGGACTCCATCTGCCGTTTCTTCCACCTAAGCGCAACTTATGAAATCACCCCTCCCGCCCCATCTTCGCCTATTATCGAAGCAAAAGACCGTGAAGAAGCTCTGCTGAAAATGTACAATCCCATCGAAGACAGCAACCGATTAAAATCCCATCCGGAACTATTCGAAACCTTACGGGGAGATTACCCGTTGAGGAGAGAAGCGAAGGCGTATATGCAGGTAATAAGTAATAGGTAATAAGTAATAGCCATGCGGATATCTAGCGAACGGGCACAGTACCAAAGTAACTACGATTATTACTTATTACCTATTACTTCTTCTACAACATGCGGGAAATGCTCATACTCCAGAGCGTGTACTTTTTTAGCCACCTCTTCGGGTGAGTCATCGGGAAGTACGGGGCAGGTGGCTTGGAAGATGATGCTTCCTTCGTCGTAGTGCTCATTAATATAATGTATAGTAATGCCAGTTTCTTTTTCGCCCGCAGCCACTACGGCTTGGTGAACTTTGTCGCCATACATACCTTTTCCGCCGAACTTGGGCAGGAGAGCAGGATGTATATTTATGATTTTATCGGGATAAGCATGCAAAAGCAAATCCGGCACGCGGACAAGGAAACCTGCCAGCACGATAAAGTCAATGCGATATTCCTGCAAAATAGCCAGAATTTCATCTCCGGCTGTCCAGTCCTCCTTCGGGAACACGTTACAGGGCACTTTCAAACGATACGCACGTTCCAAAACGTAGGCATCACTTTTATTAGAAAGCACTAACGACACCTCAACGGAGTCGCTCTTCTGGAAATACCGGATGAGATTCTCGGCATTTGAGCCGGAACCGGAAGCGAAAATGGCGATGTTTTTCTTCATTATACTCGAATTCAATGCACAAAACAGTGAAAAATGTGCAAAAGACTGCATTTATTTAGTCAAATATTTGCGCAAAACGATAAATATTCATTCCTTTGCACCGCAAATTTAAAGAAATAAAACTAATTATTAATTAAAAACTTAAAGTTATGTCTGAAATTGCATCAAGAGTGAAAGCGATTATCGTCGACAAATTAGGCGTTGAAGAATCAGAAGTTACTAACGAAGCTAGCTTCACTAACGATTTGGGAGCAGATTCTCTTGACACTGTAGAACTTATCATGGAATTCGAAAAAGAATTCGGTATCTCTATTCCTGATGACCAAGCAGAAAAGATTGGTACTGTAGGTGATGCTGTATCTTATATCGAAGAACACGCTAAGTAATTCGATTTCATCAATATGGAATTAAAAAGAGTGGTAGTAACAGGCCTTGGCGCCATTACTCCCGTTGGCAACAGCGTTCCCGAATTTTGGGAAAACCTTGTGAACGGGGTTAGTGGAGCAGGGCCTATTACTCATTTTGATGCGTCGTTATTCAAGACCCAATTCGCATGCGAAGTGAAAGACTTCGATGCAACGAAATACATAGACCGCAAAGAAGCAAGAAAGATGGACCTGTATACTCAATATGCCATCGCTGTTGCCAAAGAAGCGGTGAGTGATTCCGGTCTTGATGTCGAGAAAGAAGACTTGAACAAAATCGGTGTTATTTTCGGCGCCGGTATTGGTGGTATACATACATTTGAAGAAGAGGTAGGCAACTACTACACTCGTCAGGAAATGGGTCCGAAGTTTAATCCGTTCTTCATTCCAAAGATGATTTCGGATATTGCAGCCGGACAGATTTCTATCATGTATGGTTTCCATGGTCCTAACTACGCGACTTGTTCAGCATGTGCTACTTCAACCAACGCTATTGCAGATGCTTTCAACCTGATTCGTCTGGGTAAAGCAAACGTAATTGTATCCGGTGGTTCGGAAGCAGCTATCTTCCCGGCAGGTGTGGGCGGTTTCAACGCTATGCACGCACTGTCAACACGCAACGACGAAGCTTCTAAAGCTTCACGTCCGTTTAGCGCAAGCCGTGATGGTTTCGTTATGGGCGAAGGTGGCGGTTGCCTGATCCTGGAAGAACTGGAACACGCTAAAGCTCGCGGTGCAAAAATCTATGCAGAAGTTGCCGGTGTAGGTATGTCTGCAGATGCACATCACTTGACTGCTTCTCATCCGGAAGGTCTGGGAGCGAAACTGGTGATGATAAATGCACTGGAAGATGCGGAAATGGATCCGAAAGAAGTAGACTATATCAATGTACACGGTACATCTACTCCGGTTGGTGATATTTCAGAAGCAAAAGCAATCAAGGAAGTATTCGGTGATCATGCGTTCGAGTTGAACATCAGTTCAACAAAATCTATGACAGGTCACTTGCTGGGAGCTGCCGGTGCGGTAGAATCTATTGCAAGTATCCTTGCTATCAAGAACGGCATTGTTCCTCCGACTATCAACCACGAAGAAGGTGACAACGACGAGAATATTGACTATAACCTTAATTTCACGTTCAATAAAGCACAAAAACGCGAAGTTAATGTTGCCTTGTCCAATACATTCGGATTTGGCGGTCATAATGCGTGTGTTATCTTCAAGAAATACGCTGAGTAATATCGTGTTACGTAACAAAATAGATAAGATAAGGCTCCTATTCCGCAAGGATAGAGAGTCTTATCTTTGTTTTTACCGGATACTCGGATTCTATCCACGCAATATTCAGCTTTATGAGCAGGCTCTCCTGCATAAATCAACCTCCCTCCGTTCGGAAAAAGGGCGTCCGTTGAATAATGAACGACTGGAGTTTCTGGGGGATGCCATCCTTGACGCTATCGTAGGCGACATCGTCTACAAACATTTTGAAGGAAAGCGGGAAGGATTTCTTACAAACACGCGTTCCAAGATCGTACAACGGGAAACCTTGAACAAGTTAGCCGTAGAAATCGGACTGGATAAACTCATAAAGTATTCCACCCGTTCGTCTTCTCACAACAGTTATATGTACGGAAATGCTTTCGAAGCATTTATCGGGGCTATCTATCTGGATCAAGGATATGAACGCTGCAAGCAGTTTATGGAGGAACGAATCATCAACCGTTACATTGACCTGGACATTTTATCCCGTAAAGAAGTAAACTTCAAATCCAAATTGATTGAGTGGAGCCAAAAGAACAAGATGGAAGTCTCTTTTGAACTAATCGAACAATTCCTTGACCGGGACAGTAATCCTGTATTTCAGACTGAGGTACGGATCGAAGGATTTCCTGCCGGAACCGGAACCGGATATTCCAAAAAAGAGTCTCAACAAAACGCCGCCCAAATGGCAATCAAAAAGGTAAAAGATCCTGTATTCATGGCAACAGTCGATGAAGCTATCCAAAGCAAATCCCCATGCGACGACCTTGAATCACCAGATCATGATCTTCTGTAACTAATTTTAATTTTCCGGCTACTTCAGCGAGAGGAATAGACGATATACCATTTCCTTTCAAAGCTACCATACGTCCGAATTTTCCATTGGCAATCAATTCTGTTGCATGACCACCCATCCGCGTAGAGAGATTACGGTCGAAAGGAGTAGGTGAACCACCACGCTGAATATACCCCAGTACCGTTTCACGGGTTTCGATACCTGTCTCATACTCAATCTCTTGAGCGATATACTCTGCAGCACGCTTACGGCCGTCTGTCTGAATCCCTTCGGCCACCACCACGATAGAATAAGGTTTTCCTTTTTTCAGCCTCTCTAAAATCGTATTGCCGATATTCTTAATACTATAAGGAATTTCGGGAACAAGAATCACATCTCCTCCACCTGCCATACCGGAATATAAAGCAATCCAACCTGCTTTATGCCCCATTACTTCAATAACCATCACTCTTTTGTGGGAGCTGGCAGTAGAATGCAGGCGGTCGATAGCGTCGGTAGCAATGCTTACGGCCGAATCGAACCCGAAGGAAATATCCGTTCCCCAAATGTCATTGTCAATCGTTTTAGGAACAGAAACAATATTTACCCCCATCGCAGCAAATTTGGCAGCAGTCTTTTGCGTTCCGTTTCCTCCGATGCAGACAACACAATCCAGCCCCATTTCACGAATATTCCGGAGGATCAGGGCAGGCTTGTCCACATCGGATACAACACCCCCTTTTTTGAATGGCTTTTCGCGGGAAGTACCCAGCATGGTTCCTCCAAGATTCAGTAACCCGGAGAGAGATTTATCCGTAAAAGATTCCACATCTTTAGTCAACAACCCTTGAAAACCACTATGAATACCTATCACTTCCATCCCATAATAATTGATGGCAGTCTTACATACGCCACGAATGGTGGCATTAATACCGGGACAGTCCCCACCGGAGGTTAAGATTCCAATTCTCATTGTCTTATTTATTAGTCAAAAACTCGGAGATTTAGTGAAACTCGAAGATTTTAACGATTATTTCCGTCGTAAAGATAGAAAAAAAAGATAAATAAGGTTACTTTTGCACGAATAAACATTATCATGTTAAAGCAGAAATGAATATTACAAAAATTATCAGCAAGACTTTCGACTCCCGTTTAAAACAAATAGATTTATATGCCAGTGAAGCTAGCGAGATACAACACCGCGTATTAAACCGCCTAGTGCAACAGGCTTCCCAGACTGAATGGGGGAAAAAGTACGACTACTCCTCCATCCGCAGCTATGAAGATTTCAGAAAACGTCTCCCCATTCAGACATACGAAGAAATAAAACCATATGTGGAGCGTTTACGGGCGGGAGAGCAGAACCTGCTTTGGCCATCGGAGATACGCTGGTTTGCCAAATCATCCGGAACGACGAATGACAAAAGTAAATTTCTTCCTGTCAGCCAAGAAGCATTGGAGGATATTCATTACAGGGGAGGAAAAGACGCGGTAGCTCTTTATTTCCGTATCAATCCGGACAGTCACTTTTTCTCCGGAAAAGGACTGATACTGGGAGGCAGCCACAGCCCGAATCTGAACTCCAACCACAGTCTGGTCGGAGATTTGTCGGCCATCTTGATTCAAAATGTAAATCCACTTGTTAATTTCATTCGTGTTCCAAGCAAAAAGATTGCATTGATGAGCGAATGGGAAACAAAAATAGAAGCAATTGCCAACAGTACCATTCCGGCAAATGTAACCAGCCTTTCCGGTGTTCCATCGTGGATGCTAGTGCTTATCAAACGGATTCTCGAAAAGACCGGAAAACAGACTTTAGAAGAGGTATGGCCGAATTTGGAAGTATTTTTCCATGGCGGAGTGGCCTTCACACCTTACCGTGAGCAATACAAGCAGGTGATACATTCACCGAATATGCATTATGTAGAGACGTATAACGCTTCCGAAGGATACTTCGGCACGCAAAACGATCTTTCTGATCCTGCCATGCTGCTGATGATTGATTACGGAATCTTTTATGAGTTTGTTCCATTGGAGGAAGTGGGAAAAGAAAATCCGCAGGCGTATTGTCTTGAGGAAGTAGAATTAGGCAAGAATTATGCTATGGTGATTTCTACTTCTTGCGGTTTATGGAGATATATGATTGGCGACACGGTGAAATTCACCAGCAAAAATCCTTATAAATTCGTTATCACAGGAAGAACGAAGCATTTCATTAATGCATTCGGTGAAGAACTTATTGTCGATAATGCCGAGAAAGGACTGGCTAAGGCTTGTGCGGAAACCGGAGCACAGGTCAGCGAATATTCTGCCGCACCGGTATTTATGGACGAAAACGCCAAATGCCGTCACCAGTGGCTGATTGAGTTTGCCAAAATGCCTGATTCGGTTGAGAAATTCGCAGCAATATTAGATGCGACTCTGAAGGAGGTTAATTCCGATTATGAAGCAAAACGCTGGAAAGATATTGCATTGCAACCGTTGGAGGTGATCGTTGCCCGTCAGGGATTGTTCCATGACTGGTTAGCCCAAAAAGGAAAATTGGGAGGACAGCATAAAATTCCCAGATTAAGTAATACACGGGAATACATAGAGACAATGCTATTGCTAAACCAATAATAAATCACTCTAGCTTGATACCCAGGTGTCGGTATGTCCAACACCGGGTATCAGGTATATCGGCACCTGGGTATCAGCCGCATCCTCTTTCCTACGAAATTAGCGGGCATTCACTATTATCCCCCCTCCCAGCAGTAAACCATCTCTATAAAACGCAGCAGCTTGTCCTGCCGCAATTGCAGTTAAGGGCTCATGAAGTTGTATATGAAGTAAATTATCTGGTGTAACAGTGACCGTGCAATGGTTCTCTTGCTTACGATATCGTATTTTCACGATGACATCATTGTAGCCCAGAATCTTTTGGGGATTTACAAGATTCCAATCTTTCAGCTGCATTTCTGTTTTTTCCAAAGCAGAAAGAGAAGACAACACAACTTCGTTCTTTTCGGGATATATCTCTTTTACAAAAACAGGACGGTTCAGATGAATGCCTAAGCCACGCCTCTGACCGATGGTGTAAAAAGGGTATCCTTCATGCCAACCTATAAAATTTCCCTTTTCATCGACGAATCTCCCCCGTCTGACCATTTCGGACCAACAGCTGACATTTTCGGACCGCAACTGACCATTTCGGGCCAACCACTCTTTCAGGAAGCTCCGATAGTCCATCGGACAGAAACAGACTCCTATACTATCTTTTTTTGTCGCTACTTTTTGGAAACCGCGTTCGGCAGCCCAAACACGAGCCTCAACTTTTGTAATATTCCCCATCGGCAACAGTATCCGCCGAAGTATATCTTGCTTCAACCCCCATAGAAAAAAAGACTGGTCCTTATCCGGATCAGCGGCATGGGTTATATAATAGGTACCTTCCAACTCTACTTTCTGAACATAATGTCCGGTCGCTATATAAAAAATGCCCATTTCATCGGCAACTTTAGCGAGCAAAGGCCACTTCAGACAGTTATTGCAGAGTGTACAAGGGACCGGTGTACGACCTTCCATATATTCCTGTACAAAGTATTCTATGATTTGCTTACGAAAAACATCACGGGCATCATATGTGATATGGCGAATACCCAAACGCTCCGCCAAACTACGTGCATCTTCCAGATATTCTGTCGAGTCGTTCAACTCATAGAAACGGAAAGTAATTCCGGTTACTTCATAACCGCCCTCCAGTAGCCGCATGGCAGCAACGGAACTATCCGTACCACCGCTCATACCCAACAGTACTCGTCTATTTTCTTCTATCATACTGCAAAATTAAGGATTTTCCCGTATCTTTGTCAGTTAAAGCCTAAAGAGAATGAAAGAGAAAACATCTGACGGACAAATTATCATCGTATTGACAGAGCATCCCGTACTCGGTATATTGCTCATACCCTATATAGCTGAAAGATTAAGTGACAACACATTACAATTAGTAGAACAGGCATTTCACGCCTCTGCCGAAGCTATGAACCGGATGAGTGAAGCGGAAAGGCAGGCTATTGACATCGCGTCACACTATACGGAAAAGTATTTGATGGGAGTATACTCCCGAGAGAAAACAGTCTCCCGCTTCCTACATAAATTATCCGAAGACCCCGAACGGATAAAAAACAACGTCCGTCCATTTATTGAAAAGAAGTTGCAGGAAATGCTGGCTCTGATACGTGAAAAGAAGTTAGCGCTTTATCAGAAACAAGGGGGAAGTAAACTGCTGTATGCCCATCATGCCTACCACGTACATCCACATGACGCTGAGATTCGTTTCATATTTCAGATAGATGAAAATATTTTCCGCTACCAACTGCAATGTTATTATAAAGGCGAGCCATTCTCTCTCAGTGAGCAAAAACCCGTCAATGTGTTAACATCCATGCCGACCACCTTATCATTGGGAATGGAGCTGTATTTCTTTCCAAACATCGAAAGTAGCCGACTTTTGCCTTTTACCAAAAAAGAAGTTATCAGCGTAACAACTTCCGAGACCGAAAAGTATATTGACAACATTCTCATTCCCATAGCCCGTTATCATGACATCAAGACTGAGGGTCTGAACCTGATCGAGAAGAGGCGAAATTGCGAGGCTATGTTAATCATCGAAAATACGATTTACGATAAACAGTTGCTACAGCTTAGTTTTCGTTATGGCGACCAAACCTTCACTCCGGAAGACAACAATACCGGCATGAAGAGAATTATTTACCGAAACGAATCCGGAGAAATATACTGTTTTCGGCGAAATGCCAATGCAGAGAAAAGAGCGATACAGTTCTTGACAAATGCCGGATTGCAACGTATCAGCGATGTTCACTTTCAGTTATCACCCGATATTCCCGAAAGAACACTCTCCGAATGGATAAGCAGCCACCGGGAAATATTACAACAATCTTTTATATTATCCGGTAGGCAACTATACCTTGTTTACATTAATATTTAAAAAATTCACGTTTATGATTATAACATTTAAACTATTTGTTATATTTGCACCAAATATACAAATAAGATTGGACTTTTCCAATCATTGTAACGACATAAAATAGCTCAATCGCCTTCTGAATCACCACCTCGGAAATTAAACGAGCTATAAATGAACCAATACATATTGGGCGAGTTGAAACCTTATAGGCGTAGACTTCCCCATAATGTATTGTGGCTTGTGGTGAGCCAAGAAGGCGTATGGGTGATAGTCTGCGCTTTCTTGTATACTTGTAATGCGTGGTTATCGCTGAAATTGGCGACCCTTTATTTTTAGTATTAACCATAAAATTTCAAGTTTATGAAAAAGTTTCTAAGTATGACGCTGTTGTTTACAGCTATGTTTTTAACGTTCTCTGCGTGTTCAAACGATGATGATGAGAAGAAAGAAGAAGTCGTTGACACAACCTACACTTTCACTTTTACTGCTGATGATCCATCAGCAATGGGGATTACGACCGACATTACATTGTTTGAATACAATGATAAAGGCGAACGTATTGCTCAAAATCACGTAAAAAATTGTCGAAAAGGTCACAAGGAAAATTTTAAGGCAAATGAAAGAGCACAAAAGGTGAAAGTTTACATTACAAACACAAAAGGTTCACAGTCTATTTATCAATGGGTACAGCAAGTTTACTATCTTGAAAAAGGAAAAAATGTAGAAGTTGCTGTTACAGGACAAAGCAGAATAGGAACAACTGAACCTTAGTACTTATGTTATTCTACATCTGTTTAATAATATGGGCTGCCTGCTTTATATTTGGCGGTCTAACCAAGAAATAGTTGTAATGTAAGATGCTATTTTAGTAACCAATTATGTGACCGGAGCGCTAAACTCCGGTCATTCTATTTCAATGGGACTATCCATCTGATTGTGTAAATAGAAAACTACGGGATTTTTCTCGTAGTTTTTTTATTTATATATTAACTTTGTAAAAATCAGATTTT
>OJRX01002053.1_pt1 | contig 17976 bp, 16 predicted proteins | sample 1599301 | NCBI WGS metagenome assembly OJRX01 (sample SAMN04168656, study PRJEB22393) | human gut metagenome | biome: human gut microbiome; feature: stool | host: Homo sapiens | collected 2014-03-17 | reverse complement strand
CCGCCATGATGTCCACCGTGTCGCCGTTGACGCGGAACGTCGCAGGCTCCAGCTCCCGCTCGGTGCGGGTGTAGAGCGCTTCGACCAGCTTGTAGAGGAAGTGCTTGTAGCTGACGATCTGTCCGACCTTGATGTCGATCGCCGTGGCGTGGAAATCCGCGGGATTGCCCGCGCCGTAGAGACACGACACGCTCGACACGACGATCACGTCGCGGCGCCCCGACAACAGCGTGGCGACGGTGCGCAGACGCAGTTTCTCGATTTCGGCATTGATCGAAAGGTCTTTTTCGATATAGGTGTCCGTCGAAGGCAGGTAGGCCTCCGGCTGGTAGTAATCGTAGTAGGAGACGAAATACTCCACGGCGTTTTCGGGAAAGAAGTTCCTGAATTCGCCGTAAAGCTGCGCCGCGAGGGTCTTGTTGTGGCTCAGGACCAGCGTCGGCCGGTTCAGCTGCGCGACGACGTTGGCCACGGTGAAGGTCTTTCCCGAACCGGTGACGCCCAGCAGGGTGTTGTGTTTGGAGCCGTGGCGGATCGAGCCGACGAGCTGTTCGATCGCTTCCGGCTGGTCGCCCATCGGGGCGTAATCCGATACGAGTTTGAAATCCATAGGACAAAAATAACGATAAAATCCGAAATAAATTGCGGCCTGAGCGAATACTCGTTTAAAATACCCGTATTCGGGCCGGGTGCGGCGCCGTCGCCTTTTTACGGGAATTTTGCGCCGAGGGGCCCGCTCTTCCGCTCCTTTTCCCGAATTATTCCTATCTTTGCAGGTATGATTGACAGGGAAACAGTAGACCGCATTTACGCCGCCGCCAATATCGTGGATATTATCGGCGAATACGTCACGCTCAAACGCAAGGGCGTGAACTATCAGGCCTGCTGTCCGTTCCATAACGAGAAGACCCCTTCGTTCGTCGTCTCGCCCTCGAAGGGCGTCTACAAGTGCTTCGGCTGCGGCAAAGGCGGCAACGCCGTCACTTTCCTGATGGAGCACGAGAACATCACCTATCCCGAAGCCCTGAAGATGGTGGCCAAGCGCTACGGCATCGAGGTCAAGGAGAAGGAGATGACCGACGAGGAGGTGCGCCGCAACGACGACCGCGAAAGCATGTTTGCGCTCAACGGCTGGGCTGCCGACTACTTCGCCGATTACCTCCACCACGAGACCGAAGGCATGAGCGTGGGCATGACCTATTTCCGCCAGAAGCGCGGCATGGCCGACGCCACGATCAAGAAGTTCGGTCTCGGTTTCTGTCCGGCCAAAGGCGACCGGATGTCGAAAGACGCACTGGCGGCGGGGTATAAGAAGGAGTTTCTGGTTGCGACGGGACTTTCGCTCCAGCGCGAGAGCGACGGATCGCTCTACGACCGTTTCCGCGACCGCGTGATCTTTCCGGTCCACAATATTTCGGGCCGCATCGTCGCTTTCGGCGGCCGTACGCTGCGTACCGACAAGACGGTCGCCAAGTACCAGAATTCCCCCGAAAGCGAGATATACAGCAAAAAGCGGGAGCTTTACGGACTTTATTTCGCCAAAAAGGCAATCCAGCAGCTCGACTTCGCCATCATGGTCGAAGGATATACCGACGTGATTTCGATGCATCAGGCCGGTGTCGAAAACGTCGTCGCTTCGTCCGGCACTTCGCTTACGACCGAGCAGATACGCCTGCTGAACCGCTTTACGAAGAATATCACCGTCATTTACGACGGCGACTCGGCGGGTATCCACGCTTCGCTGCGCGGTATCGACATGATCCTCAAGGAGGGCATGAACGTGCGCGTGGTGCTGCTGCCCGAACCCGAAGACCCCGACTCCTTCGCCCGGACGCATACGGCCGCCGAGCTGCAGGAGTATATCCGCGCCAACGAGCAGGATTTCCTTGCTTTCAAGGCCAGACTGCTGTTGCAGGACGCCGAGGGCGACCCGATCAAGAAGGCGGCCCTTATCGGCGACATGGTGCAGTCGATCGCGCAGATTCCCGATCCGATCCAGCGGTCGGTCTATATCAAGGAGTGCGCCCGCATCATGGACATCGACGAGAACATCCTCATCTCGGAGGTGGCCCGCAAGCGCATGTCCACCACGGGGGACCGCGAGACGGACGAATTCGTCCGCCGTCAGACGGCCCAGCGGCGTGCCGAAGTGCGGGAGCCGGAGGTCGAGTTTGTGAAGCAGGTGCAGGCCGGCAGCAGCGTCGAGGCGCTCGAACGCGAACTGGTGAAATACCTGCTGAAGTACGGCCACTGCTCGTTCGACTTCAAGGAGGGGCGTACGATGGTGGCGTGCAACGTCGCCGAGGTGATCTTCATGGAACTTGACAGCGACGGACTGTCGTTCAGCAATCCGCTGTATGACAAGATTCTGGCGACCTACCGGGAGCAGTGGAAGCTGCTCGGCACCGGAGCGGAGGTGCCGGCGCACTTTTTTCTGAACCACCCCGATCCGGAGGTGTGCAACGTGTCGGTGGACATCCTTACGTCGGACGACAATTATGTTCCCAGCGAGTTGTGGCGGCGCAAGGAGATTCATATCGACACCGATGCCGAGATGCTGGCCGTGGGTGTGCCGAAGGCCGTGACGCTCTACAAGTCGAAGGTGATCGAGGGTTATATCAAGGAGTGGCAGGCCAAACTTGCCGACGAGAGCCTGACCGAGGAGCAGCAGAACGAGGTGATCCAGCGGCTGGCCGGCTTCAACAAGGTGAAGGTGACCATTGCAAGGAAATTGCAGCGGCTGATCTTGTAGCCGCCGGAATAATATATGTGGTGTTTTGAATTTTTAACGAAAAAAGGGGCGGGTATCGGGTCGTACACGTATCACTACGCATACCGTGTGCAAACAGAAAATAAACAGAAAGATGTGTAAAACATATCAAAGATAAAAGAATTAGTTACCTTGACCGATTCCCACCCCTGCGAATAAATGGGCAATTATTGTGCCGTTTCCGAGTATATGAGTGAACAGAAAAATATAAATATCCGCAACAAGCGCGCGACGTTCGACTATGAGATTCTGGAAGAGTACGTTGCGGGCGTCGTATTGGTCGGCACCGAGATCAAGTCGATCCGTGCGGGCCGGGCTTCGCTGACCGATTCGTTCTGCTATTTCGACCGCGGCGAGCTTTGGATCCGCGGCGTCAATATCGCCGAGTACGCGTGGGGGACCTGCAACAACCACACGCCGCGCCGCGACCGCAAGCTGCTGCTCAACCGCCGCGAGCTGGACAAACTCCAGCGCGCCGGACAGGACAAGGGCCTTACGATCGTGGGCCTGCGCATGTTTCTCAACGAGCGCGGGCTGGTGAAGATCGTCATAGGACTTGCCCGCGGCCGCAAAACCTACGACAAACGCGAATACCTGAAGGAAAACGACGCCAAGCGGGAGATCGACAAGGCGATGAAAAACTACAGACGATGATACGGGCGATTTTTCTGGATGTGGACGGGACGCTGATCAGTTTCAGTACGCATGAAATTCCCGCTTCGGCGCGCCGGGCATTGACGCAGGCGCATGAGCGCGGCGTACGGCTCTTTATCGCCACGGGGCGCGCCGCGAACGATCTCGGACCGCTCGAAGGAATTCCTTACGACGGCGTGGTGTCGCTCAACGGCGCCCGTTGTGTGGCCAACGACGGGCGTGTCGTCAGCCTGCATCCGATTCCGCGGGCCGATTTCGAACGCGCTTTGGCGCTCTCCGAGGAGCAGGACTTTGCAATGGGGCTGGAACTGGAGGAGGGCGTTTTCGTCAATCGCGTGACGCCCGACGTCGAGCGGGTCGCGCATATGGTGGCGCATCCGGTGCCCGAACAGACCGACCTGCGCGAGCTTTTCGGCCGGGTCGAATGCTGTCAGCTCTGTTTCTACTTCGACGCGGAGACCCAGCGGCGGGTTATGGCCGAGCTGCCGACGCTCGCAGCGAGCCGCTGGTGCCCGATTTTCGCCGATGTCAATGTCGCCGGCATCGACAAGGCGACCGGAATGGAGGAGTTTATGCGCAGTTACGGCTTCTCGGCGGCCGAGGTCGCGGCTTTCGGCGACGGCGGCAACGACGTGGCGATGCTGCGTGCCGCAGGGGTAGGCGTGGCGATGGGCAACGCCTGCGACGAGGCGCTGAACGCCGCCGACTACGTGACCGCTTCGGTCGATGACGACGGTATCGCAAAGGCGCTGGCGCATCTGGGGGTGATTTGACGGGGCGGCGCATGCGCCGGCGGGAACGGAAGTTGGTGAGGTAAATTACAAAATCATATGAGTCTTATTCTTTGTATCGAGACCGGCACGGACATCTGTTCGGTCGGTATTGCGAAAGACGGGGAGCTGCTTTCGCTGCGCGAGAGCGACGAGGGGCGCGACCATGCCCGCAAGGTCGGCGTGTTCGTCGATGAGCTTCTGCGCGAAACGGGCATTGCGCCCGACGAGCTGGACGCCGTGGCGGTCGGCAAAGGTCCCGGCTCCTATACGGGACTGCGCATCGGCGTGTCGTTCGCCAAGGGATTGTGTTACGGATTGCAGAAGCCGCTGATCGCCGTGGGATCGCTCGACGCGCTGACGGAGGTTGCCCGCGAAGATTACGAAGCGGGTATTCTTTCTGTTTCCGACTGGGACCGTGCGCTGCTCTGCCCGATGGTCGATGCCCGCCGCATGGAGGTTTATGCGCAGGTCTTCGATGCGGAGGGCCGTCCGCAGAACGAGGTTACGGCCGAGGTGATCGATGCCGGCAGCTTCCGGGAATTCCGGGAGCAGGGCCGTCCGTTCGTGATTTTCGGCAGCGGCGCCCGCAAATGCGCCGAGGTGCTTGTCGGCGCCGAGTTCGTCGAGGTGGCCCCTTCGGCCCGCGGTCTTGCGCGGCTGGCCCAGCAGGCGCTCGACGAAGGCCGTACGGAGGATATCGCTTACTTCGAACCTTTTTACCTGAAGGATTTCGTCGTCACGACCTCGAAGAAAAGTCTGTTTTAGTTCCGTTGCCGACATATGACCGAAGCGGAACTGGTAAAGAGTCTTTCGGAGCGGTTCTATTCGGACTTCGCAGATACGGTGGCCCGGCGGGTGCGCGATGCGGGGGCGGTGGAGCTGCTTTATCGGGTGGCGACCTCGCCGTATGCTAACCTGCCGAAGCCTGCGAGACACAAAGCGGCTTTCCGGAGCGCCTATGTGCTCGAAAAGATCTATTTCGCCGCTCCCGATGCGTTCATGCCCTTCGCCGGAGCGTTCTGCGACAGGGACTTCCCCGCTTGTACGGACCGGAGCGCGCAGCGCCATTTCGCAAAGATCATGGCCGACCTGCTGGGACGTTATACGCCCGATTCCTCTTCGCTGGAGCGGATCGCCGAGACGGCGGCGCAGTGGGCCGCCGATCCCGGCACGAAGGTCGCGGTGCGGATCTGGGCCGTCGAGGTGCTGAAACACTGCCGTGAGCGGGTCGGCTGGGTAGCGGAGGCGTGGGACGATCTTGTCGAGACGATGGCGCACGGCGCGACGCCGGGCATCGAATGTCGGATGCGCAAGAGCTGGAAGCCGGGCCGGAGCGACAAAGCCTGAAAAAATAATCCGGGATTAATTCGGACCCGGGATGAGTCCGGAGCATGTAATACCTCGGAAAACAAAAATCCCCGTGAACTTGCTTCGCGGGGATTTTTGTTGCGGTATGTCGTCCGGTTATTTCACGCTGCCGATCACGGCCTTCAAGCGCTGCTTGAAGTTGTCGCCGATAATGGTCATGGAATCGGTCTTTTCGAACAGTGCGGCCTTGTTCTTCGCATAGGCTCCGATGAATTCGGCGATGCGGAACGGCTCTTCGAGGATGAAGTTGGGGCACTGCGAAACGCGCAGGTACTCTTCGGGCAGCATCAGGTAGGGTTCGCTGTGGGCGCCCTGCTCGGTCTTGAATTCGACGGTCAGGTCGAGACAGCGTTTGAAGACGCCGCTCATGCCGTACAGGTCGGCCTGATGCGCCGTCGCATAGTCGTCGAACGCGAGTTCGATCTCCACCGGAGCGTCGCAGGCCGTCGTGCCCGTGTAGATCACCGGTGCGAGCGTGTAGCCGTCGTAGGTCCACTCCCCGGCCTTCGGAAAGCGCGAGTAGGCCAGTTCTTTGCCGTTGACCTTTACAGACTTGGGCGGGAAGACGGCCGGGAAGCGCAGCTCGTAGCTGCGGCTGTCGGACGCGCCCGCAAACGAACCCTCGCGGGGCGAAATGCGTACGCGCACCGTGTTGCCCTCCTGCTTTTTGCTGACTGTTGTCACCGCGTAGTTCGTCTTGTACTGCTGGCTCATGCCGTCGTCCTCGTAGTGGCGCAGCTGCCCGTCGCCGCCCGGAATGAAGGTCAGCACCAGCGTATCGCACGGCTGCTGGAGGTTCTTCACCGTAGCCGGGTTCATCGGAATGATCGAACCTGCTTTTGCGTAATGGGGATTCTCCGCCAGCGTGTAGTGCAACTCTTCGGTGCGGCCGCCTTCGTACATCGAGCCGGTCGCGCAGTCGAACCACGCCCCTTCGGGGAACCAGATCGTGCGGGGGGCCAGACCCGTTATGCTGTCCACCGGCTGGGTGATGGTCGTGGCGAGAATGTCGTTGCCGAACATGAACTGTTCGGACGTCTCGTACGCCTTGTCCGATTCGGGATAGTCGTAGTACATCGGGCGGCACATGCCGACGCCCGTGTCGTAATTCTCGCGGGCCGCATTATAAATATAGGGTGCCAGCGTGTAGCGCAGGCGGATGGCGTCGCGCATGAGGAACATATGGTCGGGGAAGCACCAGATGCAGCGTTCGATGCGCGGGTCTTTGGTCGAATGGGTTTTGAAGATCGGAGTGAACACGCCGTATTGCAGCCAGCGCGTGTAAAGTTCCGGGTCGGTCGCCTTCTGCGTCTTGTGGAACATGTGGCCGCCGATGTCGTGGCCCCACCAGCCGTAGTTGACGTTCGAAGCCGTAGCCGTGAAGTAGGGCAGGTAGGCGAGCATGGGCCATGTGGCGTAGGTGTCGCCCGAAAATGCCAGCGGATAGCGGTGGCTGCCCAGCCCGCCCCAGCGGTGGTAGATGAAGGGGCGCAGTCCGGGGTTCTGACGCTCCGCATGGTTGAAGAAGGTGTGGTTGAGCCAGAAGGTGTTCGACAGTCCGGGGGTGTATTTCGACTCTTTCCACTGCTGCCAGTCGAGCCACCAGAAGTCCACGCCGTCGCGTTCCATCGGTTCGAGTACGGTTTTGAAATAGGCCTCGGCCCATTTCCGTTCGTCGATTTTGAACGGTACGCTCTTGCCTTTCTCAGACCATCCGTATTCCTTGGTAAAGTCATCGTATACAGCTTCGTAAGGTTGGATACCTGAAGCGGGATGGAGGTTGAGCGCCACCTTCAGCTCTTCGTTCTCGGTCCACTTGAGGAAGTTCGCGGGCGAGGGGAACAGCTCCTTCTGCCACGTGTAGCCCGTCCAGCCGATGCGCTGTCCGTATTCGTCCTTCGGCGAATTGCTCTTGCGCAGGCCCCATGTCTCGTGCCAGTCCATATCGACGATCAGCACGTCGATCGGCACGTCCATCGACTTGAGTTTGTTCACCAGATCGACGAATTCGTTGTCCGAATACTGCCAGTAGCGGCTCCACCAGTAGCCCAGCGTATATTTCGGAGGCATCGGCGCGCGGCCGGCGACGAGCGCGTAGTCGGCCAGCGCCTGTTTGTAGTCGTGTCCGTAGGCGAAGAGGTAGAGGTCCTGACGGTCGCCTTCGGGACGCGCTTCGACCCACTCTTCCCATTCGGAACCGTCGGGCGTCAGCACATGACGCTGCGAATCGTCGATCAGGGACCAGCCCGCGCGGGAGAGGATGCCCTGCTCCATCGGCTCCTTGAGTTTCGAACCGTCGGCGCCGTCGAGCGTGCGGGTCGTGCCCAGCAGGTTCTGCGGATTTTCCATGCCGGGAGTCCAGACCACCTCCTTGCCGTTGAGCGTGAATACGGCTTTCAGGTTTTTGTCGCTGAACTTGCCGTTCTTAAGATACGTAAGCGTCAGCGCCGGGGTCGTGATCGTGAGTTTCGATTTGCTTTCGCGGACCTTGAATTCGGGAACCGGAGTCTCGCGATTGACGAACGTCAGCGTCGCACGGTCTTCGAATTGTCCGTCGGCACTCCACTCCATACGGATCAACTGCGGTGTGAGCACCGTAAACCGGGCGTTTCCCGAAGTTACGACGGCTTTGGCGTCGGCCTTCGGGTTGTCTGCGATTGCAGGCGACAGCGTGCAGGCGAGCGCTGTCAAGAGGACAAGAAATCGTTTCATCTTTATTTGATTAGCTTGGTTACCGGGTAAAGGTACGCAATTCGGAACGAATCCGCAAATATTTTTCTTTCGAAACGAAAATTATTGGTTTCGGAAAGCAAGTTTTGCCGGAGGGCTATTGCGCCGTCGTATCGGTCGCAGCGGCTTTCGCCGCGGATTTTGCAGCAGTTTCCGCCGCGGATTCCGTTGCGGAGAGGGCTGCCGGGTCTTCGTCGGCTCCGGCGATTTCGAGCGTGCGGGCCGAATGGCGTTTCTTGGTTTGCAGGCTCGCCGTTTTGCGCAGCCGTTCCCCGACGCGGACGATGTTGTCGTTGCCCGTGCAAAGCCGCTTGTGGGCGTCTTCGTATGCGTCGCGGGCCTTGTCGAGCGCGGTGCCGACCCCTTCGAGCGAAGAGGTGAAGGCTACCAGCTGTTCGTAGAGTTTCAGTCCGCAGGCGGCGATCTCCTTGGTGTTCTTGTCCTGATCGTTGTATTTCCAGAGGTCGGCCACCAGCTTGAGCAGGGCGAACAGGTTCGTCGGCGAGGAGACGATGACTTTCCGGTCGTAGGCGTCCGCCCAGATCGCCGGATCGTTCTGCAGGGCGGCGAGGAATGCCGGTTCGTTGGGTACGAACATGATGACGAAGTCGGGCGAGTTGAGCCGCCGCTGGTACTCCTTGCGGCCCAGCTCGGCGACGTGCTGGCGCACCGAGGCCACGTGCGCCGCGAGGTGACGGCGGCGCTCCTCCTCGCTTTCGGCCGAGGTGTAGCCGACGAACGCTGTGAGCGAAACCTTCGAGTCGATGACGATGTCCTTCTTTTCGGGCAGGTGCAGCACTACGTCGGGGCGCAGGTTGCGGCCCTCCTCGTCCTTGATGTTGTATTGGGTCTGGTAATGTATGCCTTTGATGAGTGCCGAGCTGTCGAGGATGGTTTCGAGCAGCATCTCGCCCCAGTCGCCCTGCACCTTCGAGTTGCCTTTCAGCGCGTTGGTGAGGTTGGTCGTCTCGGCCGTGATGCGGCGGTTCAGCTCCATGAGGTTTTTCAGCTCGGCTTTCAGCTCGCCCCGCTGCGAGGTCTGCGTGGTGTAGATCTCTTCGACCCGCTTGCGGAAGTCGGTGATGTTGTCGCGGAAGGGTTTCAGCAGACTGTCGATCTGCTCCTGACTGGTTTGGCGGAAGCGCACCGAGTGTTCGCCCAGAATTTCGGTCGCGAGGTTTTTGAACTGCGCCCGGAAGGTCTCCTCCAGCTTTTCGCGCTCGGCCTTCTCGGCCGCACGCTCCTCGGCATTTTTCGCCCGCAGCGACGCGAGTTCCGTCTCGGACGAGGCCCGGAGCGCCGCCAGCTCCGCTTCGGTGCGGGTCCGCTGTTCGGTCAGTGCTTGTGCCTGCGCTTCGTACCGCTGGCGAAGCTCCCTTTCGGCCGACACGGCCTGCTCGGCTGCGGCCAGCCGGGCTTCGGCGGCCGAAAGACGGGCAGCGGCGTCGCGTTCGCGCGCTTCGGCGTCGGCGTTCGACGCGCCGAGACGGCGGGATTCCCGGTGCCAGAGCAGCAGGACGATGGCGAGGATGGCTGTCAGGCAGCAGGTTGTCAGTATGAAAAGCGAGGTCGGGGTCATGGCTTGTGCGGTAATCTATTCCATGCAAAAATAGCAATTTATTCCCGGAAAACGAGCCGTTCGGGGCGCATGCGGAATATTTTGGCGCCGAATGCGAATTTATTTGCCTGAAACAGCGTGCGGTTTGCCGATTTTTTATAGTTTTGTTCCTTAATCGGATTCATTTTAAATTTGAAGCATATGAAGAATTTCTTACGACCTTTGAAGCTGGCCTGCCTTGCGGCGGCGTCCATGCTGATTGTTTCCTGCGGCGGCAGCGCGGATTACCGCAGCATCCTGCCCGCAGACTCGTTTATGACCGTGTCGGTCAATCCCGCATCGCTGATGCAGAAGTGCGAAGCCGGCGATTTGGACCAGCATCCGCTTTATGTCCGGATCAAGGCCGAACTGGATAAAGACCAGAACCTCTCCGCCGAGGAGAAGGAGTACCTGCTCGCCTTGCTGAAGAATCCGGGCGAATCGGGTATCGACGTGAAAAAGGATTTTTTCTTCTTTGCGGCGATGGAAGGCACTGTCGATGCTCCCGTTATGCGGGGCGGTCTGCTGCTGCCGATCGGCGACAAGGCCAAATTCGACGCTCTGCTTGCGCGGATCAACGAAAAGAGCGGTGTCGCGCCCGAAACCAAGGGCGGCGTTTCGGTCGTCGATCTGGGTAAAGAGGGCGATGCCGGCGTTTTGTGCGCCTACAACGACATCGCGTTCATGGTCTATTTCGTGCAGAACGGCGTTGACGATCTGGCCGGCGACGTGCGCAAGCTGTTCGCCCAGAAGAGCGGCGAGAGCCTGATGGGCGACAAGGCCGTTGCGGAGCAGCTCGCCCGGAAGAACGACGTCAACATGGTGCTTTCGTACGGCGCGATACTCCCCATGATGAACAATCCGATGCTCAGCTCGATGCCCATGATGGATGCGCTGAAGGGGATGACGATGGTCGGTTCGGTCAATTTCGAGAAGGGCCGGATCGTTACGGAGGCCGCCGTGTCGTACAAGGACAAGGAGAGCGAAGCCAAGATGATGGATTTCTACGCCTATGTCAAGCCCCAGACCGGAGCGCTGCTGCGCTATGTGCCGGCCGCTTCGATCGGCGCGATGTCGCTGGGACTCAACGGCGAAAAGCTCTATTCGATGCTTTCGGCGATGCCCGGTTACGGCATGCTGATGGCAAATCCGATGGTCAAGCAGGTGATGGAACCCTTCGACGGCGACTTCCTGCTTTCCTTCTCAGGAATGGGCATCGACGGCAAATATCCCGTGGCGTCGATGCTGGCGCAGGTGAAAGATCCTGCCGTGCTGCAGACGATCGTCACCAACTTGGCCGGCATGCCGGTTCAGCAGACCGCCGAGGGTGAATACACGTTGAACATGGGCGGCGTGACGATCCTGTTCGGCGTGAAGGGCGACGTGCTCTACTGCACGACCGACGCGGTCGTGAAGATGGCGCTCGACGGCGGCGAAATCGCGTCGATGGAGTCGATGGATAAGATTTTCAAAGGTCAGTCCTCGACCTTCTACCTCGATTTCGAGGGGCTGAACGCGATGATCGCCCAACTGCTCGGCGGCAATGTCACTCCGCAGGCGGAAGCGGCGCTCTCCGTGCTCGGCATGTTCGACGACATGGAAGCCTATGGTACGATGAAGGGCGGCACGATGATCGTAAACATGGTGGACAAGGAGCAGAACTCGTTCAAGACCATTTGCGGCAAGACCGGCGAGCTGATTCGTCAGTACGTGCCGGAAGCGAATTTGTAATATCCGTGGAAACAGAGAAAAGCGGCCGTCCTCGAAGAACGGCCGCTTTTCCTGAAACAGATGATGTATGGAGTCGATTACTTTGCAGCAGGTGCTGCCTGACGCCTTTGCGGGCAATCCGGAGCCGCCGAAATCGGACTTGTGGCTGCATGACGTGACATTCCGCAAGGGGGAGTATTATCTGGTCGAAGCCGCTTCGGGAACCGGAAAGTCTTCGTTGTGCAGTTTTCTGTACGGGGCCAGAACCGACTATGCGGGTCGCATCCTGTTCGACGCTGCGGACTGCCGGACGCTTTCCGTAGCGCAGTGGGGCGAACTGCGCCGCCGGTCGCTGAGCATGCTCTTTCAGGACCTGCGTCTGTTCGGGGAGCTGACCGTGGCGGAGAATCTCGCGCTGAAGAACGAACTTACCCACTTTTTGACACCGGACCGGATCGAGCGCCTGCTCGAAGCTGCGGGGATCGCCGACAAGCGGGATACTCCGGCCGGGAAGCTCTCGTTCGGGCAGCAGCAGCGCGTCGCATTCATCCGCTGTTTGTGCCAGCCCTTCGATTTCATCCTGCTCGACGAGCCGGTGAGCCATCTCGACGCCGCCAACGGGGAGGTGCTCTCGGCGTTGCTGCTGGAGGGCGCGCAGGCGCAGGGAGCGGGAGTGATCGTCACCTCGGTCGGCAGTCGGCTCCGGCTGCCGTACCATAAAATCTTTACGTTATGAGGTTGCTTTGGAAATTGCTGCGCTGTCATCTGAGCATGGCCCAGACCGTCGGATTCACTCTCGCCGGATTGGTCGGCATGGCGATCGTGCTGACGGCTTTGCAGGCATACCGCGACGTCCTGCCGGTTTTCGACCGGCCCGATTCGTTCATGCGGGGCGATTATCTGGTGCTGTCGAAGCAGGTCGGGGCGCTTCAGGCGATCGGACTGGGCAGCAGCGACTTTACGGCCGAAGAGCTGGCCGACCTGCGGGCGCAGCCCTTCGTGCGCGAAGCCGGGGCCTTCACGCCTGCCGATTACCGGATAAAGGGAACGGTCGGCATGGGCGGCGTGGAGCTTTCGACCTACCTGTTTTTCGAGTCGGTGCCCGACCGCTTTCTCGACGTCGGGGCCGAAAATTGGGATTACAAGGCCGGGGACAGGGACATCCCCATCATCATTCCGCGCAACTACCTGAACCTCTATAATTACGGATTCGCCCGGTCGCAGGGACTGCCGCAGATATCGGAAGGCATCTTCCGCCGGGTCTCACTCGGCATCGAGATTGCGGGTAACGGACATCGGGAGCAGTTCCGCGGGCGGATCGTCGGGTTGTCCAACCGTTTGAATACGATTCTGGTGCCCGATGCGTTCATCCGCTGGTCGAACGGGCGCTTCGGGAGCGGAGCCGCGAAACAGCCGGCGCGGATTATCGTCGAGACCGACCGTCCGGTCGATGCGGCCGTGACGGATTACCTCGCCCGCAAGGGCTATGAAGCCGAGGGGGACCGCCGGGACGACGGCAGGGCGGCCCGCTTCCTGCGGATCGCCGCGGGCGGCGTGGCCGGCGTGGGACTGGTGTTCAGTGCGATGTCGTTCTATATCCTGATGCTGAGTATCTTCCTGCTGTTGCAGAAGAACAGCGGCAAAATGGAGAACCTGCTCCTGCTGGGATATGCCCCCTCCCGTGTGGCGCGGCCCTATCAGCTGCTGACGCTCGGATTGAATCTGGGCGTGCTGTGCGTGGCTCTGCTGGCGGTGTGGCTGGTGCGTCTCTGCTATTTGCCCTCGCTGGCCGCCCTGCAGGAGGATTACCGGCCTGCGGGATTGGGGCTTACGGTTTTGTGCGGCGTTGCGCTTGCGCTTCTGCTTTCGTTGTTCAACGGGGCGGCGATCCGCCGGAAAATCAATAGCCTGAATCGGGTGAGGCGCTGAGGCGCGGCAGTCCGGGCGGTTTGTCCGGAAACGCATGGCCGCAGAGCCTGCCGAATTGTATATTCCGCGGCGCAATCCCGCTCCGGAGTGCGGGAATCTGCGAAAAATGACTATCTTTGTCTGTAGAACACGATATTAACCGAGCAATGAACAGAATAGTAGCACCTTCGATGCTGTCGGCCGATTTCGGCCATTTGGAGCGCGATACGCAGATGATCGACCGCAGTGCGGCCGAATGGGCCCATATAGACGTGATGGACGGTGTTTTCGTGCCGAATATCTCTTTCGGATTTCCCGTGCTGAAAGCCATTCGCAAGGCGACGGCGAAGTGTCTCGACGTGCATCTGATGATCGTCGAGCCGGAACGTTACGTAGCGCGCTTCGCCGAGGCGGGCGCCGACGTGGTGACGTTCCATTACGAAGCCACCTACAACCCCAAGGGATGTATCGAAATGATCCGCAACGCGGGTGCAAAGGTGGGGGTGTCGATCAAGCCGGCCACTTCGGTCGAGGTGTTGCGCGACATTCTGCCGCAGATCGATCTGGTGCTGATCATGAGCGTCGAACCCGGTTTCGGCGGGCAGGCGTTCATTCCCGCGTCGCTCGAAAAGATCGCGCAGCTGCGCGCATTGGCCGACGAGCTGGGGACGGAGACGATCATCGAGGTGGACGGCGGCATTTCGTCGCACAACGCGCACGAGGTTTTCGGAGCGGGCGCCGACGTGCTGGTGGCCGGCAACGCCGTGTTCGGGGCCGAGGACCCGCAGGCCGAGATCGTGAAGATGCTCAACGCCTGACGTGCCGTCCGGTCTCTTCGTCGAGTAGCAGCCGCAGATCGCTTAGCAGCGCTCCGTCGTCGAAGTATTCGCTTCCGTAGGTGAGGTTGAATGCGTAATCGAATCCGGCGGGATTGGCGCCCTGATTGTGCTGGATGATCGTTTCGGCCTTGTCGAGGGCCTTCACCCAGCGTGCCTCCGGCGTCTGGCAGGCTTCGTACTCTTCTCATATTTCCCGTATCGTGGCTCCCGCTTCCGGCGGGAGCAGTCGTGTCAGCCGCTCCATGGCCGCCAGCTCCGAGGCGGCTTTGACTCCGGGCGCGGTCTGCGCAATGGCCGGAACGTCGCCGTCGAAGGCTTCGCCCAGATCGTGAATCAGACACATCAGCACCACCCGTTGCATGTCCAGTTCGGGCCGCTCGCCGGTCAGCACGGCGGCCAGCAGCGCCAGCCGCCACGAGTGTTCGGCGGTGCTTTCGTGCCGTCCTTCCGAGGTGTAGGCGGTGCGCAGTACGTTTTTCAGCCGCTCGGCTTCGCGGATGAAGCGCAGGTATCGGATCAATTTTTCCATGACAGACTTCGTTTCGGATTTCAAAGATAGCGAAAACCGGGAGACAAGGCGGAATTTATTTCGGGCTTCTCCGGGGAGTATCCTATCTTAGGACTTGCAAAGATAGCGATATGTCGGATTAAATCATTAACTTTGCGGTGATTTTACAGATGCCATGATTTCGTTAGACAACCTTACTGTAAGCTACGGGGGCTGGACCCTCTTCGACAATATCTCATTTCTGATCAACCCGAAGGACCGCATCGGTCTGGTGGGCCGCAACGGTGCGGGAAAAACCACGCTGCTGCGCATCATCACGGGCGAACAGCAGCCCACGTCGGGCCATGTGACCCTGAACGGCGAATGTACGATCGGCTATCTGCCGCAGACGATGCGCGTGGCCGACACCACGACGCTGGCCGAAGAGACGGCCAAAGCCTTCGATGAGGTGCTGCGGCTGGAGGCGGAAATCGCCTCTCTGACGCGCGAGATCGCCGAACGCACCGATTACGAAAGCGCCGGATACGAACAGCTTCTGCATCGTCTGAACGACGCGCAGGACCACTACCATATCCTCGGAGGCGACACCCGCGAAGCCGACATCGAAAAGACGCTGCTGGGCCTCGGATTCAAGCGCACGGATTTCGGCCGCGCCACGAGCGAGTTTTCGGGCGGCTGGCGCATGCGTATCGAGCTGGCGAAACTGCTGCTGCGCCGTCCTTCGATCTTTCTGCTGGACGAGCCGACCAACCACCTTGACATCGAGTCGATCCAATGGCTGGAGGAGTACCTGAAAAACTACAACGGGGCGGTGCTGCTCATCTCGCACGACCGCGCTTTTCTGGACAACGTGACCAACCGCACGGTCGAGCTGTCGCTGGGCAAGGTGACCGATTACAAGGTCTCCTATTCGAAATACGTCGTGCTGCGCGCCGAACGCCGGGCGCAGCAGATGGCCGCTTACGAAAACCAGCAGCGGATGATCGAGAAGACCGAAGAGTTCATCGAGAAGTTCCGCTATAAACCCACCAAATCGAATCAGGTGCAGTCGCGCATCAAGCAGCTGGAGCGGCTGGAGCGGCTCGAAATCGAGGAGGAGGATCTTTCGACGCTCAACATCAAATTCCCGCCTGCGCCCCGTTCGGGACAGATCGTGGCCGAGATCAACGAGGCCGGCATGTCGTTCGGGACGAAGCATGTCTTCAGCGGTGCGAATTTCATCATCGAAAAGGGCGACAAGATCGCGCTGGTAGGGCGCAACGGCGAGGGCAAGACCACGCTGGCGCGCATGCTGATCGGCCAGCTGACGCCGACCGAGGGTTCGGTGCGGCTCGGCGCCAACGTCAATATCGGTTACTACGCCCAGAATCAGGACGACCTGATGGACGGCGAATTCACGGTGTACGATACGCTCGACCGGGTGGCGGTGGGGGATATCCGCACCCGCCTGCGCGATATTCTGGGTGCGTTCCTGTTCCGCGGCGAAGACATCGACAAGAAGGTCAAGGTTCTGTCGGGCGGCGAGCGGGCGCGTCTGGCGATGGCCCGCATGATGCTCGAACCGCGCAACCTGCTGATTCTCGACGAGCCGACGAACCATATGGACATGCGTTCGAAGGACATCCTGAAGAGTGCCATCATGAAGTACGACGGCACGGTCGTGGTCGTTTCGCACGACCGTGAATTTCTGGATGACATGGTGCAGAAGGTCTACGAGTTCCGCGACGGCGGGGTGAAGGAGTACCTCGGCGGTATCTATTACTTCCTTGAAAAGCGCAAGCTGGAATCCCTGCAGGAGATCGAACGCCGCGACGCTCCGGCAAAACCGGCGGCGAATCCCGCGGCGAATCCCGCGGCGAAATCCGCCGCGCAGCCCGCTGCGAACAGGGACGCCGCGGCGTCGGGGAAACTGACCTACGAGCAGCGCAAGGAGCAGGAGAAGCAGCTCCGCAAACTGCGCCGGGCGGTCGAGACGGTCGAAGCGGAGCTGGCCGAAATCGAGAAGCAGATCGCGGCGTATGATGCGAAATTCGCCGCCGCGACCGAATACAACGAAGCCGACTACAAGGCTTACAACGACCTGAAAGCCCGCTACGACCACCAGATGCACGAGTGGGAGAAGGCGTCGTACGAACTTGAAATAGTCGAAGAGCAGGGATAGCCTGCTCGGCCGCATCTCCGGTGTGCGGGATAGGCGATTGGAAAACAGTAAATCATACGGATATGGACAATATCATTTTCGGGATACGTCCCGTGGCCGAAGCGATCGAGGCCGGAAAACAGATCGAAAAGCTCTACATCCGCAAGGGCGCCGAGGGGCAGTTGATGTCGGAGTTGAGAGACCTCTGCTTCCGGCATAAGGTGCGTGTGCAGGAGGTGCCGGTCGAGAAACTCAACCGCCTGACGCGCGGCAACCATCAGGGCGTCGTGGCGCAGATCTCGGCCATCGAATATGTCGGGCTGGCCGATATTCTGGAGCGCGTGCCCGAAGACGAAACGCCGCTGGTGGTGATTTTCGACGGGGTGACCGACGTGCGCAACTTCGGGGCGATCGCCCGCAGCGCCGAATGCGCCGGAGCGCACGGGCTGATCATGCCGGTCAAGAACTCCGCGCCGGTCAACGCCGAGTCGATGAAAAGTTCGGCCGGAGCGCTGAGCGTCATTCCCGTCAGTCGGGTCGGCAGCGTCCGCAACACGCTGAGAATATTGCAAAGCGAAGGAATGCAGATCGTAGCGGCCACCGAAAAGAGCAACACGCTGTTGTTCGAGGCCGACCTGACCAAGCCGACCGCGCTGGTAATGGGCAGCGAGGACGTGGGCATTTCGAAAGAGGTGCTCAAGATGTGCGATCTCCAACTGGCGATCCCGATCGTCGGAAGCATCGAGTCGCTGAACGTTTCGGCCGCCGCCGCCGTCATGCTGTTCGAAACGGCGCGGCAACGGATAAACAATCGATAACGCTATGGAAACGGAACAATTATACGAAAATGCGGTCGCTCTGTTGCGACAGATGATCCAAACCCCTTCGTTCAGCAAAGAAGAAGCCGGAACCGCCGGGCTGCTGGCCGAATTCCTGCAAGAACGCGGCGTGGAAGTGCACCGGAAAAAGAATAACGTCT
>OJRX01002050.1_pt1 | contig 17996 bp, 9 predicted proteins | sample 1599301 | NCBI WGS metagenome assembly OJRX01 (sample SAMN04168656, study PRJEB22393) | human gut metagenome | biome: human gut microbiome; feature: stool | host: Homo sapiens | collected 2014-03-17 | reverse complement strand
ACAGCAGAATACATAGAACAGGAAGAAAACGAGCAGGAAGAGGCTGGATACTCCCCAGGAATCACCGAAGAGGAAGTAAATGCCGATCAGCAGGAGGGAGACAACCATCCCCGAAACTCCGTAATAGACCAGTTGCTTGCGGCCGACCCTGTCGATGATCACAAGAGCAAGAACGGTGGTCAGAGTGTTGACTAGTCCTACGAGAACTTGGTAAAAAACGCAAGTTTGTCGCTTTGACTGTTAAATATATGCAGAGAAAATCTTATCTTTGCCTTCGTTAAACTAACTAATACCCCCATTTATGAAAAGAAATCATTATTTATTTACCCTTATTCTCTTGTTAGGGTGCTCTATCTTTGTGAAAGCTTCAGACACCGTTTTTGTACATCAGACGCAAATTCCCATTTTAATTGAGCGGCAGGATAACGTATTGTTCTACTTTCGTTTAGATGCAAAAGAAAGCCGGATGATGGATGAGATCGTTTTGGATTTTGGAAGGAGTGTCAATCTGTCGGATGTACAGGCTGTCAAACTCTATTATGGCGGTACGGAAGCTTTACAAGATAGAGGAAAGAACAGATTTGCACCTGTTGATTATATCTCCAGTCACCGTCCGGGGAATACATTGGCAGCAATACCATCTTATTCGATAAAATGTGCGGAAGTCTTGCAGCCTTCTGCAAAAGTTGTTTTGAAGAGTCATTATAAGTTGTTCCCGGGGATTAATTTCTTTTGGATCAGCTTGCAGATGAAGCCGGAGACTTCTCTTTTCACTAAAATAAGTTCCGAACTTCAATCAGTGAAGATAGATGGTAAAGAAGCCATTTGTGAAGAACGGTCACCGAAAGACATTATTCATCGAATGGCAGTGGGGGTCCGCCACGCCGGTGATGACGGTTCGGCTTCTTTCCGTATTCCCGGATTGGTAACTTCAAATAAAGGAACGCTGCTTGGCGTATATGATGTCCGTTATAATAGCAGTGTCGATCTGCAGGAATATGTAGATGTCGGTTTGAGCCGAAGCACGGATGGCGGTAAAACATGGGAAAAGATGCGCCTTCCTCTTTCGTTCGGTGAATACGATGGTTTGCCTGCTGCACAGAATGGAGTAGGGGACCCTTCTATTTTGGTAGATACCCAAACGAATACAATTTGGGTTGTTGCCGCATGGACACACGGAATGGGTAATCAACGTGCCTGGTGGAGTTCTCATCCCGGAATGGATCTATATCAAACGGCACAACTGGTGATGGCAAAAAGTACGGATGACGGTAAAACCTGGTCGAAACCGATTAATATAACCGAACAAGTAAAAGACCCTTCTTGGTATTTCTTGCTTCAGGGACCGGGACGGGGAATAACAATGAGTGATGGAACTTTAGTATTCCCTACTCAGTTTATCGACTCTACCCGTGTACCTAATGCCGGTATCATGTATAGTAAAGACCGCGGAAAAACATGGCAGATGCACAACATGGCACGCACCAATACAACCGAAGCGCAAGTAGTAGAAATAGAGCCCGGAGTGCTGATGCTGAATATGCGGGATAACCGTGGAGGAAGCCGTGCTGTGGCAATTACAAAAGATCTGGGCAAGACATGGACAGAACATCCTTCCTCTCGGAAGGCCTTGCAGGAACCTGTATGTATGGCTAGTTTGATTCATGTGGAAGCTGAAGATAATGTACTTGATAAAGATATTCTTTTGTTCTCGAATCCGAATACGACCAGAGGACGCAATCATATAACTATTAAAGCTAGCCTGGACGATGGGCTGACCTGGCTTCCCGAACATCAGTTAATGCTGGATGAAGGAGAAGGCTGGGGATATAGCTGTCTGACAATGATTGATCGGGAAACGATTGGTATCTTGTATGAGAGTAGTGCAGCTCACATGACATTTCAAGCTGTAAAACTGAAAGATTTGATTCGATGAAAAGTCTTCGAATCTTTTTGGGGATTGCATTTTTATTCCATACCTTATATATATTGGGGGCAGATCATTTGCGTCTGCTTCCCCAACCTCAGCAATGTGTGCTTGCAAAAGGATATTTTGTCGTGGGGAAAATGCAGCTTTCCACTCCTGTGCTTTCGCAGGAATGGAAGCAGTTTGTGACGGAAATGGGAGGTACTCTGACTGATCAGTCGGCATCCTCTATCAATATAAAATTGGTTGATGCGATTGGCAATGTACCTGTCAATCAGGATGAGGCTTATCGTCTGACTATTACTCCAAAGGCAATTACTGTGGAGGCTGTAGCAGAGCGTGGAGTATATTGGGCGATGCAAACGCTATATCAACTAAAAGAAGAAAAGGGAAAGAAAATCCGACTGCAATGTGGTACTATCACTGATTGGCCGGCTTTCAGGATTCGGGGTTTCATGCAGGATGTAGGGCGTAGCTACTTGTCTTTGGAGGAGTTGAAACGTGAGATAGCCATATTATCCCGATTTAAAATCAATACCTTTCATTGGCACTTGACGGAAAATCAGGCATGGCGTCTGGAAAGTAAAATCTTTCCGATGTTGAATGATAGTGCGAATATGACTCGTATGGCGGGTAAATATTACACGTTGGAGGAAGCGAGAGAGTTGACCAAGTTCTGTAAAGCTCATCAGGTACTGTTGATTCCGGAGATTGATATGCCCGGACATAGTGCGGCATTTATCCGTACTTTCCGTCATGATATGCAAAGTCCGGAAGGAATGAAAATCCTGAAACTCCTGCTGGATGAGATTTGTGAAACGTTTGATGTTCCATATCTCCATATTGGAACAGATGAAGTGCATTTTACCAATCCGCAGTTTGTGCCCGAAATGGTGGCTTATATCCGTGATAAAGGGAAAAAAGTGATTTCCTGGAATCCCGGATGGAAGTATAAGACAGGTGAGATCGACATGATGCAGCTTTGGAGTTATCGTGGCAAAGCCCAACAAGGTATTCCCGCTATTGACTCCCGTTTCCATTATTTGAATCATTTTGATACGTTCGGCGATATAATTGCTCTATATAATAGTCGGATTTATAATGCAGATATGGGAAGTGATGATCTTGCCGGAGTCATTATGGGTATCTGGAATGATCGTTTAATCGACAAAGAGTGGAATATGGTTCTGGAAAATAACTTTTACCCGAATATGCTGGCTATCGCAGAGCGTTCATGGCGGGGAGGAGGAACTGAATATTTCGATAAGCAGGGAACAATTCTTCCTGTAGATGAAAACTCTGAGGTCTTTCGTAATTTTGAGGACTTCGAAAGTCGTATGTTATGGTATAAAGAGCATCTGTTTAAAGGGTATCCATTTGCCTATGTCAAACAGACTCATGTAAAATGGAACATTACAGATGCTTTTCCAAATGAGGGGGATCTGACTAAAGTTTTTCCACCGGAAGAAGAGCTGAAAGATTCATATACCTATGAAGGGAAGCAATATGGAGTGCGTCCTGCCATAGGAGCCGGTATCTATCTTCGGCACGTATGGGGTAAGATTGTGCCGGCTTTTTACAAAGATCCACAGGAGAATCATACTGCTTATGCTTACACGTATGTCTATTCTTCTAAAACACAGGAAGTAGGTTTATGGGCTGAATTTCAGAATTATGGACGTTCAGAGAATGACCTGCCGCCATTGCCGGGAAAGTGGGATTATAAAGAAAGCCGTATTTGGATTAATGATCAGGAAATACTGCCCCCGGTATGGTCTGCTACTCATCTCGTGAAAAGCTCGGAAACAGCCTTAGGTAATGAGAATTGTGTGGCACGTCCGCCACTACGGGTTCATTTGCATAAAGGCTGGAATAAGGTATTGCTGAAACTGCCTGTCGGCAAATTCTCAACGAATGAAGTACGATTGGTTAAATGGATGTTTACTGCAGTATTTGTGACTCCTGACGGCGATAAGGCCGTAGAAGGGCTGATCTATTCTTCGGAAAAGAAAATGTAATTGACTTTTATATGATGAAAAATGTATTATTAATTGTTGTTTCCATCTTGTTTATTATAACAGCGAGTGCACAGGAAAATCGTATTAAAGTTGCCTGCATCGGGAATAGTATCACCTATGGTTATGGATTGCCCGACCGGACTACACAATCGTATCCGGCGCAATTACAGAAGATGTTGGGAGAGTCTTATCAAGTCGAAAACTTCGGCAAATCGGGTGCTACCTTGTTGAATAAAGGGCACCGGCCTTATATGCAGCAAGATGAGTTTCGCAGAGCGATCGACTTCGCCGGAGATATTGTGGTTATTCATTTGGGCATCAATGATACAGATCCCCGTGATTGGCCCGATTATCGTGATTTCTTTGTGAAAGATTACATTGAATTGATCGATTCTTTTCGGGCGGCTAATTCTAAAGTCCGGATTATGATTGCCAGACTTACGCCTATTGCCGATCGGCATCCTCGTTTCCTGTCAGGGACACGTGACTGGCATGGAGAAATACAATTGGCTATTGAGAATGTGGCACGCTATACCGGAGTACAGTTGATCGACTTTCATGAGCCGTTGTATCCATACCCTTTCATATTGACGGACGCCGTACACCCTGATCCCGAAGGAGCGTTTATTATGGCTCAGACCGTATATTCCGCCATTACCGGAGATTATGGCGGACTGAAAATGTCGTTGCTTTATACAGACAATATGGTATTGCAACGGGATGTTCCGTTGACGGTTCAAGGAATTGCCAATGCCGGGGACCGGGTTACTGTAAGCATAGCCGACCGGCAAATGAAAACAAAAGCAGGTCTGAATGGAAAATGGTCGGTAACGCTGCCTCCTTTAAAGGCGGGTGGTCCTTATACCTTAAAGATCTCAACGGATGAGACGGGTTTTCAATATCAAAATGTGTTAGCGGGTGAAGTCTGGCTTTGTTCCGGTCAGTCAAATATGGAGTTTATGCTGAAACAGGCTTCGACTGCCCGAGCCGATATTCCACGTGCCGTAGATCAGCAACTTCGTTTGTATGATATGAAAGCACGTTGGCGCACAAATGCCGTCGAATGGGAGGCGAACGTACTTGATTCGTTGAATCATCTCCAATATTATAAGGATACGGAATGGAAAAATTGTACTCCGGCGACAGCTTCTGATTTCTCGGCAATTGCATACTATTTTGGTAAGATGCTAAGAGATAGTCTGAATGTTCCGGTTGGATTGATTTGCAATGCCGTTGGAGGATCACCTACAGAAGCCTGGGTAGATAGAGCTAGTTTGGAATATCAGTTTCCCGCCATTTTAAAAGACTGGACTAAAAATGATTTTATTCAGGAATGGGTGCGCGGACGGGCTGCTTTGAATATAAAAAAGTCAGCAAATAGCCAGCAGAGGCATCCGTATGAGCCTTGTTATTTATATGAGTCGGGGATTCGGCCTTTGGAACAGTATCCGATACGAGGAGTAATCTGGTATCAGGGAGAATCGAATGCACATAATTGGGAAGCTCATGAAAAATTATTTAAACTGCTCGTGAATAGTTGGCGGAAGAATTGGAATGATGCCTGCCTGCCTTTTTATTATGTACAATTATCCAGTTTGAATCGCCCTTCCTGGCCTTGGTTCCGTGATAGTCAGCGTAGAATGTTGAATGAAATTTCTCATATCGGAATGGCTGTATCCAGCGATCATGGTGATTCTCTGGATGTGCATCCTATCTGTAAGAAACCTGTGGGAGAGCGTTTGGCGCGAGGGGCTTTGAATAAAACGTATCAGAAAAATGTCATTCCTTCCGGTCCTTTATTTCGTGGTGCAAACGTTCGCGGTGGGAAAGTCTTTTTATCTTTTGATTATGGAAAAGGGATGCGGAGTTCAGACGGAAAGCCTTTACAATGCTTTGAAGTAGCGGAATATGATGGTATCTATTATCCGGCAACGGCTGAGGTTGTAGGAGACCAGGTGAAGGTGTATAGTAAAGAAGTGCCAAATCCCCGCTATGTACGTTATGGCTGGCAACCTTTTACGCGGGCTAATCTGATCAATCGGGAAGGACTGCCTGCTTCGACATTTCGTGCCGAATTTTCGATGAAATGAGATATTTTGTAGCTTCAATAGGAAATATTTAACAAAAAAGCAATATCTTTACTCCGTTAATATCTAATGCCCCCACTATGATCTTAAATTTGACAGGAAAGATAGCCCCGATAGCATGTGGATTGCTATGTTGCTGTAGTATGGTTTATGCTCAAGGTAATGACACTTCGGAAGTCATGCTACTGGATACCGGTTGGGAATTTTCTCAATCAGGGACTGAAAAGTGGATGCGAGCCACGGTTCCTGGTACGGTTCATCAGGACCTGATCAGTCATGAATTACTGCCGAATCCTTTTTATGGGATGAATGAAAAGAAAATTCAATGGGTGGAGAATGAGGACTGGGAATATAGAACCTCCTTTATAGTCTCCGAAAAGCAATTGAATCGTGACGGAATCCAACTTATTTTTGAAGGTCTTGATACCTATGCAGACGTATATCTCAACGGCTCATTACTGCTGAAGGCTGATAATATGTTTGTGGGGTATACACTTCCTGTAAAATCTGTGTTGCGGAAGGGCGAGAATCACTTATATATTTATTTCCATTCACCTATTCGGCAAACGTTGCCACAATATGCTTCCAATGGCTTCAATTATCCGGCGGATAACGATCATCACGAGAAACATCTTAGTGTGTTCAGCCGTAAGGCTCCGTATAGTTACGGTTGGGACTGGGGCATCCGAATGGTGACAAGTGGTGTCTGGCGCCCGGTTACTCTTCGTTTTTACGACATAGCTACCATATCTGACTACCATGTCAGACAATTATTGCTGACAGATGAAAACGCTCGTCTGTCTAATGAACTGATTGTAAACCAGATCGTTCCTCAGAAAATTCCGGCTGAAGTAAGGGTCAATGTATCGTTGAATGGAACTACCGTTACAGAAGTAAAACAGCAGGTGACCCTGCAACCCGGGATAAATCATATCACTCTTCCTGCTGAAGTGACGAACCCTGTACGATGGATGCCAAATGGTTGGGGAACTCCGACTCTGTATGATTTCTCGGCTCAGATAGCTTGTGGAGATCGGATTGTTGCGGAACAATCTCATCGGATTGGTTTACGAACGATTCGTGTGGTAAATGAAAAAGATAAGGACGGAGAATCTTTTTATTTTGAAGTCAATGGCATACCGATGTTTGCCAAAGGAGCTAATTATATTCCTCAGGATGCACTGCTGCCTAATGTTACTACGGAACGCTATCAGACTTTGTTCCGTGACATGAAGGAGGCCAATATGAATATGGTTCGTATATGGGGCGGTGGGACATATGAGAATAATCTTTTCTATGACCTTGCCGATGAGAACGGGATACTTGTCTGGCAGGATTTTATGTTTGCGTGTACTCCTTATCCATCCGATCCTACTTTCCTGAAACGGGTAGAGGCGGAGGCTGTTTACAATATTCGCCGTCTTCGGAATCATGCCTCTTTGGCGATGTGGTGTGGTAATAATGAAATACTGGAAGCTCTGAAATATTGGGGTTTTGAGAAGAAGTTTACTCCGGAGGTTTATCAAGGATTAATGCATGGTTATGATAAACTGTTCCGTGAGCTGTTGCCTTCAATGGTTAAAGAATTTGATTCGGATCGTTTTTATGTGCACAGTTCGCCTTATCTCGCTAACTGGGGGCGTCCGGAGTCATGGGGGACAGGAGACAGTCATAATTGGGGAGTCTGGTACGGAAAGAAGCCATTTGAGTCTTTAGATACCGATTTGCCGCGTTTTATGAGTGAATTTGGTTTCCAGTCATTTCCGGAAATGAAAACCATTGCTGCTTTTGCTGCTCCTGAAGATTATCAGATTGAGTCTGAAGTGATGAATGCGCATCAGAAGAGTAGTATTGGTAATTCGTTGATCCGTACTTATATGGAACGTGATTATATCATTCCCGAAAGTTTCGAGGATTTTGTGTATGTCGGATTAGTCTTGCAAGGACAGGGGATGCGGCATGGATTAGAAGCTCACAGACGCAATCGTCCTTATTGTATGGGGACATTGTATTGGCAGTTGAACGACAGTTGGCCGGTAGTATCCTGGTCAAGTATTGATTATTATGGTAATTGGAAGGCATTACATTATCAGGCAAAGCGTGCTTTTGCACCGGTCTTGATCAATCCTATACAGCAGAATGACAGTTTGAGTGTTTATCTGATCTCAGACCGGCTTGATACAATGGAGCAAATGACATTGGAAATGAAAGTCGTGGATTTTGATGGAAAAACGCTGGGTAAGAAGATACAAGTACATTCGTTGGAAGTTCCGGCAAATACTTCAAAATGTGTTTATCGTGCAAAACTGGATGGCTGGCTGACTCCCGAAGACTGCCGACGTAGCTTCTTGAAATTGATACTCAAAGATAAATCGGGACATCAGGTGGCTGAGAGCGTCCATTTTTTCAGAAAGACGAAAGATTTGCAACTTCCTCCGACATCAGTATCCTATCAAATGAAGCAGACGGATGGTAAATGTGAATTGACTCTCTTTTCATCAATGTTGGCAAAAGATATTTTTATTGAGACTCCATTGCAAGGAGCCCGTTACAGTGACAACTTCTTTGATCTCTTACCCGGAGAACGTAAGAAAGTAATTATCACTTCTCCCCGGATAAAGAAGGGAGAAGAATTACCTGTCAATATCAAGCATATTCGAGAAACCTATAAATAAAACTAATTTATTAACTACTAACACCTAATTTTTATTTTATGAAACAACTCCTAAAATTGACAGGATGTGTGGCACTGGCAGGACTGATGAGCTCTTGTGGCTCGGTACAAGAAGAAGCCAATTATCAGATTATCCCATTGCCACAAGAAATTGTAACATCGCAAGTAAACCCCTTTATTTTGAAAAGCGGTGTGAAAATCCTTTATCCGGAAGGAAATGAGAAGATGCAGCGTAATGCGCAATTTTTGGCTGATTATCTGAAGACTGCAACCGGAAAAGACTTTTCGATTGAAGCCGGAACTGAAGGTAAAAATGCTATAGTGCTGGCGTTAGGCTCAGAAGTAGAAAACCCTGAATCTTATCAGTTGAAAGTCACCGATCAAGGTGTCACGATAACTGCCCCTACAGAAGCTGGAGTTTTCTATGGTATTCAGACTTTGCGTAAATCATTGCCTATTGCTTTGGGTGCTGATGTAGCATTGCCTGCTGTTGAAATTAAGGATGCTCCTCGTTTCGGTTATCGTGGTGCACATTTCGATGTTAGTCGTCATTTCTTCACAATTGATGAAGTGAAGACTTATATTGATATGCTGGCTTTGCACAACATGAACCGTTTGCACTGGCATATCACTGACGATCAGGGATGGCGTCTGGAAATCAAGAAATATCCGAAGTTGACGGAAATAGGTTCTCAAAGATCGGGAACAGTCATCGGACGTAACTCCGGTGAATATGACAATACACCCTATGGTGGATTCTATACACAGGAACAGGCTAAGGAAATTGTAGATTATGCCGCAGAACGTTATATCACTGTTGTTCCTGAGATTGACCTTCCGGGACACATGCTGGCTGCCCTTGCCGCTTATCCGGAATTGGGTTGTACCGGTGGACCGTATGAAGTTTGGAGACAATGGGGAGTAGCCGATGATGTACTTTGTGCCGGCAACGATCAGGTTCTGAAATTCCTGGAAGATGTATATGGCGAATTGATTGAAATCTTCCCTTCAGAGTATATCCATGTAGGTGGTGACGAATGTCCGAAGGTAAGATGGGAGAAATGTCCGAAATGTCAGGCACGTATCAAAGCGTTGGGCTTGAAATCGGATAAGAATCATAGTAAGGAAGAACGTTTGCAGAGTTTCGTTATCAATCATATAGAGAAGTTCCTGAACGATCACGGACGTCAGATTATCGGTTGGGATGAGATTCTCGAAGGCGGACTTGCTCCTAATGCAACAGTTATGTCATGGCGTGGCGAAAGTGGAGGTATTGAAGCTGCCAAGCAGAAACATGATGTGATCATGACCCCGAACACTTATCTGTATTTTGATTATTATCAGGCTAAAGATACTGAGAATGAACCTTTCGGTATCGGAGGTTATTTGCCGATGGAAAGGGTGTACAGCTATGAGCCGATGCCGGCTTCCCTTACTCCGGAAGAACAGCAGTATATAAAAGGTGTACAGGCTAATCTCTGGACAGAATATATTGCTACTTTCTCTCATGCTCAATATATGGTCTTGCCTCGTTGGGCTGCTTTGTGTGAAGTCCAGTGGTCAACACCTGATAAGAAGAACTACGAAGATTTCTTATCTCGTCTTCCACGACTGATTAAGTGGTATGATGCAGAAGGATATAATTATGCAAAGCACGTATTTGACGTAAAAGCAGAATTTACTCCGAATCCGGCTGATGGTACTTTAGACATTACACTTACTACAATTGACAATGCGCCAATCCACTACACGCTAGATGGTACAGAGCCGACTAGTACTTCTCCCGTTTATGATGGCGCTTTGAAGATTAAGGAAAATGCAGACTTCTCGGCTATAGCTATTCGCCCTACTGGAAATAGTCGTGTCGTTTCTGAGAAAATCGATTTCAGTAAATCAAGCATGAAGCCGATTGTTGCTAATCAGCCGGTGAATAAACAATATGAGTTCAAAGGTGTCTCTACGTTGGTAGATGGCTTGAAAGGAAATGGTAACTATAAAACCGGACGCTGGATTGCATTTAGAGGAAATGATATGGATGTGACTATTGATCTCAAACAACCAACAGAGATTTCAAGCGTTGCCATTTCTACTTGCGTAGAGAAGGGAGATTGGGTTTTTGATACAAGAGGACTCTCTGTAGAAGTTTCAGAAGACGGCACAAACTTCACGAAAGTGGCATCTGAAGCTTATCCTGCAATGAAGGAAACTGATAAAAATGGTGTTTATGACCATAAACTAACATTTACACCTGTAACTGCACAATATGTGAAAGTTATAGCTTCACCCGAGAAAAGTATTCCGGAATGGCATGGTGGTAAGAGTTATCCAGGCTTTTTATTTGTAGACGAAATCACAATTAATTAATGAATATAAGAAAGAGATACACTAAAGTTTGTCTTTTCTTATGGGTAATCGGGATGTGTCTTTGTGCACATCCCATTAATGCACAGTCCGTAATTCCTGTTCCCTTAAAGATGGAACAGGGTACGGGCTCTTTTTTACTCTCTGAAAAAACAAAGCTTTATACAAACTTACAAGGAGAAGAAGCTATTCTTCTGGGCGACTATCTGAAAACTGCATTACCTGTACAATTTAAGGAAGGGAAAAAGAAAGATAAACAGAATGTCTTGTCTTTATTGATAACAGAAAAGAATCCTCAGTTGGTGTCACCGGAAAGTTATATATTATCCGTTACTCCTAAACATATTCTGATTCAGGCTTCTTCCGGTGCTGGGTTGTTTTATGGAATTCAGACACTGTTGCAATTATCTCAGCTTTCGGGCACGGGTTATTCTATAGTTTCTGTTGAAGTACAGGATACCCCTCGTTTTGCTTATCGTGGGATGATGCTGGATGTCTCCCGCCACTTCTTCTCTAAAGAATTTGTGAAGAAACAGATAGACGCATTGGCATTTTATAAACTAAACCGTTTGCATTTGCATTTGACGGATGCGGCAGGATGGAGACTTGAAATAAAGAAATATCCTTTATTGACGGAATTTGCCGCCTGGCGTACTGATGCCAACTGGAAGAAGTGGTGGAATGGCGGACGGAAATATCTCCGTTTTGATGAGCCCGGTGCTTCCGGTGGTTATTATACTCAGGATGACATGAAGGAGATTATTGCATATGCGCAGCAGCATTATATCACAATCATTCCTGAAATCGAGATGCCTGCTCATTCAGAAGAAGTATTGGCTGCTTATCCGCAACTCTCCTGTTCGGGTGAACCTTATAAAAACGCAGATTTTTGTGTTGGAAATGAAGAAACATTCACTTTCTTAGAAAATGTGCTTACTGAAGTAATGGAGCTTTTTCCATCGGAATATATTCATGTAGGAGGCGATGAGGCTGGTAAGGCGGCTTGGAAGACTTGTCCGAAATGTCAGAAAAGGATGCAGGATGAACATCTTTCTAATGTAGACGAGCTACAAAGCTATCTGATTCATCGTATTGAACTGTTTCTGAATGCACATGGACGTAAGTTGCTGGGTTGGGATGAAATTCTTCAAGGTGGTCTGGCTCCTAATGCTACTGTAATGTCATGGCGTGGCGAAGAGGGAGGTATTGCTGCTGTCCGTTCCGGTCATCAAGCAATTATGACTCCCGGTCAATATTGTTATTTGGATAGTTATCAGGATGCTCCGTATTCTCAGCCGGAAGCCATCGGAGGATATTTGCCATTGGAGAAGGTTTATTCATATAATCCGGTTTCAGATTCTTTAACTGTAGAACAGGCAAAACTTGTTTATGGTGTGCAGGCAAATCTATGGGCAGAATATATCCCCACTCCGGAGCATATGGAATATATGATATATCCTCGTATCCTTGCTTTGGCAGAAGTGGCTTGGTCGGCTCCCGAACGTAAATCATGGACAGACTTTCATAATCGTGCATTGAAAGCAGTTGATGATTTGCAAGCGAAAGGATATCATACTTTTGATCTTAAAAATGAGATAGGAAGTCGTCCGGAGTCTTTGAAGCCGATAAGTCATTTGGCTGTGGGGAAAAAGGTGATTTATAATGCTCCGTATAGTCCTCACTATCCTGCGCAGGGAAATACAGCTCTTACTGATGGTATTCGTGGCGACTGGACTTATGGAGATGGATCCTGGCAAGGTTTTATCGATAAAAAGCGATTGGATGTTACCATTGATATGGGTACGGAAACTGCTGTCCATTCTGTCTCTGCTGATTTTATGCAAGTGGTAGGGGCAGAGGTCTTTTTGCCTGAATCTGTCACTATTTCCATTTCTGATGATGGAGCAAACTTCACAGAATTGAAACAATATACTTTTGAAGTAAATAGAAAAGAAGCTATTAAATTTATTAGTATTTCATGGGAAGGCAGTGCTGAAGGACGGTATATACGTTATCAGGCTCGTGCCGGAGAAGAGTTTGGCGGATGGATATTTACAGATGAAATAGTAGTGAAATAATCAGATGTATAATTTATGACTATAAATATTAGATACTTATTAGGAATAGCCCTCCTTTTTTCTTTCTCTGTGATCAGTGCACAAGTACGAACCTCGTATACTTTTGAGAAAGGGTGGAAGTTTACACGTGAAGATAATGCTGATTTTATTCAGCCTGACTATAATGATATCAAGTGGCAATCTGTGGTAGTACCCCATGACTGGGCTATTTATGGACCTTTTGGTATAGATAATGACAGGCAATTGACAGCCATTGCGCAAGACGGACAAAAAGAAGCGATGGAACATGCCGGACGTACAGGTGGTCTTCCTTTCGTCGGAGTGGGTTGGTATCGGCTGAATTTTGATGCTCCCTCTTTTGTCAAAGGGAAAAAGGCTACATTGATTTTTGACGGAGCTATGAGCCATGCTCGTGTGTATATTAACGGTCAGGAGGCTGGTTATTGGCCTTATGGATACAATACCTTTTATCTGGATGTAACTCCCTATCTGAAAGAGGGGACAAAGAATACTTTAGCTGTTCGTCTGGAGAATGAGACAGAATCTTCCCGTTGGTATCCGGGAGCCGGACTTTACAGAAATGTACATCTGGTAGTAACGGAAGATGCTCATATTCCGACATGGGGTACACAGTTAACTACTCCGGTAGTGAAGGATGATTATGCGAAAGTGAATATAAAAACGACTTTGGTCGTACCTTCCGGAAAACAGTTTGATGCATACCGTATAGTGACTGAACTTAAAGATAAGGATGGAAAAGTAGTAACTACTGATGAAAAACAAGGTTCCCGTTTTGATGATAATATCTTCAGCCAGGAACTTGTTGTTAGTCGTCCGGCTTTATGGAGCCCGGAAACTCCTGTTCTTTATCAGGCTGTCTCTAAAGTCTATGAAGGCAATATACTGAAGGATGAATATACAACATCTTTCGGTATTCGTACTATTGAGGTCATTCCCAATAAGGGCTTTTTCTTAAATGGAAAGAGAACTTCATTCAAAGGCGTATGCAATCATCATGATCTCGGCCCCTTGGGAGGCGCTGTGAATGATGCTGCTATTCGTCGTCAGATTCGTATTTTGAAAGATATGGGTTGTAATGCGATTCGTACTTCTCATAATATGCCTGCTCCTGAGTTAATCAGAGCTTGTGATGAGATGGGAATGATGGTGATGGCGGAATCGTTTGATGAATGGAAGGCTATGAAGGTTAAGAACGGCTATCGTCATGTTTTTGACGAATGGGCAGTAAAGGATTTGACGAACTTGCTACGTCATTATCGTAATAATCCGAGTGTGGTGATGTGGTGCATCGGAAATGAGGTTCCCGAACAATGGGATGGAAATAAAGGACCTAAGATGTCTTATTTTCTACAGGAACTTTGTCATCGTGAAGATCCGACACGTCCTGTCACACAGGGGATGGATGCGCCGGATGCTGTAGTCAATAATAATATGGCGGCAGTAATGGATATTGCGGGATTTAATTATAGGCCACATAAATATCAGGAGAATTATAAAAAACTTCCTCAACAGATAGTCTTGGGTAGTGAGACTGCTTCTACGGTTAGTTCGCGTGGAGTATATAAATTCCCTGTTACCCGGCAATGGATGAAGAAATATGACGATCATCAGTCTTCCTCTTATGATGTGGAGTCTTGTTCATGGTCCAATCTGCCTGAGGATGATTTTATTCAGCATGAGGACTTACCTTATTGCATAGGAGAGTTTGTTTGGACAGGATTCGATTATCTGGGTGAACCGACTCCCTATTATACAGATTGGCCCAGTCATTCTTCACTATTTGGAATTATCGATTTAGCAGGGCTGCCCAAAGACCGTTATTATCTCTATCGTAGTCACTGGAATAAAGAACAGGAAACACTTCACATTCTTCCTCACTGGAATTGGGAAGGACGAGAGGGAGAGATAACTCCTGTCTTTGTATATACCAACTATCCTTCAGCCGAATTATTCATCAACGGAAAGAGCCAAGGGAAACGTACCAAAGACCTTTCCGTAACCATTGATAATAGTGCTGACTCTGTTTCCATCATGAACTTGAAACGTCAGAGCCGTTACCGCCTAATGTGGATGGATACAAAATATGAGCCAGGCACGGTGAAAGTCGTGGCTTATAATGCTGACGGGAAAGCTGTAGCTGAAAAAGAACTCCATACAGCCGGTAAACCGGATCATATTGAATTGGTAGCTGATCGTAATGTAATCAAGGCGGATGGAAAAGATCTATCTTTTGTGACAGTGCGAGTGGTAGATAGAGACGGTAATTTGTGTCCGGATGCCTCACATGAAATCAGTTTCAAAGTGAAGGGAGAGGGTAGTTACCGTGCAGGAGCTAATGGTAATGCAGCTTCCTTGGAATCTTTCCAGCGTCCGAAGATGAAAGTCTTCAGTGGTATGATGACTGCTATTGTATCTTCGACAGAGCAGCCAGGCAAAATAACCCTTGAAGCTACGGGTAAAGGCTTGAAAAAAGGAGTCTTAATCATTGAAAGCCGTCAGGAAGCTAAGAAGTAAGAAATATCGTTGTAATATGTGTAATTCCTCTAAGTGTTTCATTGCGATACACTTAGAGGAATTTTTGTTTAAGCAGGCAGGAGTTTAACATCTTTGCAGGCAAAATAAAAGCTGTAAAAGTATGTTCTTTTATTAAATTGTATTACTTTTGCATCGTTTTAGTACTGTATCCGTTTCTCTATGAACCTTGGTTCTTATATGGAGATAAGATAAAAAGGCTAAATCCTTAAGAGATGCGCTACTGCTTCATAAATGGATTTCATTTGTGAAAGTCAGGGCGCTTTTGTCTTTTAAGTAAGTGATGAAATAAAAAACAAGGGGTAATGGGTGATAATGAATGATTTGGACAAAGAACGACAAACAGAGGGAAGGAAGGCATGGTATGCTGTACAAACCTTCTATTGTAAAGAAGAACATTTGGGGAAATATTTGGAAAAAAAAGGGGTAAATTATTTTATTCCGATGCGATATATCGAGCATGAGACGCTTGATGGTAAAAAGCATCGGAAACTGACTCCAGCTGTACACAATCTGCTGTTTATCGAGAAAGAATTTACGGAAAAAGAACTATTAGAAAGGGTAAAAGATTGTACTATACCTTTTTTGCTTGTTCGTGACCGGAGTACACGGCGGTGTTATGAGATTCCAGACTGTGAGATGTTGGAATTCCGTGCCGTATGCGATCCTAATTATAAAGGAACTCTTTATGTCGATACAGTAACAGCAGAAGCCCGTCCCGGACAAGCAGTTCGGGTGATCCGTGGCCCGTTTGCCGGACTTGAAGGCAAACTCACGCAATACAAGAAGAGCTATTACGTAGTTGTTACGTTAGCTACTATCGGCGTCATGCTACATATTCCCAAGTGGTATTGCGAAAAAATCAACTAATCATAACATTACGATCATCTGCTCAACACCTTGTTGTCGGACACTTCATGTTTGACCTTTAGAACTGTTTTTTTAATCTCGGAAGGTAATCTATTTATTTAATAAAATATTCATTTTTTTGAGTGGAAGGATATATACCCTGCCACTTAAATCTTGAGTACTAATAACAAATCAATGAAAGGAATTGTTTTAGCCGGTGGTTCAGGTACTCGTTTGTATCCGATCACAAAAGGAGTGAGCAAACAACTGCTCCCTATCTTTGATAAGCCAATGATTTATTATCCTATTTCGGTATTGATGTTGGCTGGTATACGTGAGATTCTGATAATTTCTACTCCTTATGATCTTCCGGGCTTTAAACGTCTTTTAGGAGATGGCTCTGATTATGGTGTACGTTTTGAATATGCAGAGCAACCTTCTCCGGATGGATTGGCTCAAGCATTTATTATCGGAGAAGAATTTATCGGTAACGATTCCGTTTGTCTGGTACTAGGTGATAATATTTTCTATGGTCAGGGTTTCACCCATATGCTGAAAGAAGCTGTGCATACTGCAGAAGAAGAGAATAAAGCTACTGTTTTCGGATACTGGGTTGCCGATCCTGAACGTTATGGTGTTGCTGAATTTGATAAAATAGGGAATGTTCTGAGTATAGAAGAAAAACCTGTTCAGCCAAAATCTAATTATGCAGTAGTCGGTCTTTATTTCTATCCGAATAAAGTGGTGGAAGTAGCTAAAAATATCACGCCGTCATTGCGTGGTGAATTAGAGATTACGACAGTGAATCAGCAATTCCTGAATGATCAGGAACTTAAAGTGCAGCTGCTAGGTCGTGGATTCGCTTGGCTGGATACAGGAACTCATGATTCTTTATCTGAAGCCAGTACTTTTATTGAAGTTATTGAGAAACGTCAAGGGTTGAAGGTAGCATGCTTGGAAGGTATTGCCTTACGTCATGGATGGATTACTACTGATAAAATGCGCGAACTGGCCCAGCCTATGCTAAAGAATCAGTATGGACAATATTTGTTAAAGGTAATTGATGAGTTAACACAGAAATAAACTTAATACTTAATTTTCAAAATAATCACAGTGGAAGTTATTAAAACAGCTATAGAAGGTGTGTTCATTATTGAACCTCGTTTGTTTAAGGATGATCGTGGCTATTTCTTCGAATCTTTCTCGCAACGGGAATTTAACGAGAAAGTTCGTAAAGTGAATTTTGTACAAGATAATGAGAGTAAGTCTAGTTATGGGGTGCTACGAGGTTTACATTTTCAGAAGCCTCCTTATGCACAAAGTAAATTAGTTCGTGTTATTAAAGGTGCTGTTTTGGATGTTGCGGTAGATATTCGCAAAGGCTCACCAACGTTTGGAAAGTATGTGTCTGTAGAACTGACAGAAGATAATCATCGTCAATTTTTTATT
>OJRX01002047.1_pt1 | contig 18014 bp, 10 predicted proteins | sample 1599301 | NCBI WGS metagenome assembly OJRX01 (sample SAMN04168656, study PRJEB22393) | human gut metagenome | biome: human gut microbiome; feature: stool | host: Homo sapiens | collected 2014-03-17 | reverse complement strand
TATGACCTGTCCATGGTCGGCCGCTACAAGTACAACAAGAAGCTCTCCCTGTGGGCGCGCATCCGCGGGCAGAAGCTCGTCTATCCCGTCGCCGACCCGCGCACGGGCGAGATCATGTTTGACGCCGGCCACATCGTCACCGACGAGGAAGCGCGCGAGATGGATGCCATCGGCGTCAACGATGTGACCATCGAGGTCGATGGCCGTACGATGCGCGTGTTCTCCAACCACATGGTCGATCTTGACCGCTTTGTCGACTTTGACCCCGTGGCCGAGTGCGGCATCAAAGAGCGCGTGCGCGAGAGCGTGCTCAAGGAGCTGCTCGAGCAGTACAGCGGCGAGGAGCTCAAGGAAGCTATCCGCGACAACGCCGACCGCCTCGTCCCCAAGCACATTCTGGTCGACGATATCCTCGCCTCCATCAACTACATGAACGCGCTGGCGCACGGCATCGTCTATAAGGACGATATCGACCACCTCGGCAACCGCCGTCTGCGCTGCGTGGGTGAGCTGCTGCAGAATCAGTTCCGCATCGGTTTTTCCCGTATGGAGCGCGTCATTCGCGAGCGCATGACGATCCAGGATCTCGACATCGTCACCCCGCAGAGCCTCATCAACATCCGCCCCGTCACCGCGGCGATCAAGGAGTTCTTCGGATCGAGCCCTCTGTCCCAGTTCATGGACCAGACGAACCCGCTCGCCGAGCTGACGCACAAGCGCCGTCTGTCCGCTCTGGGCCCCGGCGGCCTTTCCCGCGAGCGCGCAAACATGGAAGTGCGAGACGTGCACTACAGCCACTATGGCCGTATGTGCCCGATCGAGACGCCGGAAGGTCCGAACATCGGCCTGATCTCCTACCTCGCGACCTACGCCCGCATCAATGAGTACGGCTTTATCGAAGCGCCGTTCCGCAAGGTCGACCACGAGACCTGCCGCGTGACCGACGAGATCGAATACATGACCGCAGACGTCGAGGACCAGTACATCGTCGGTCAGGCTGCCGAGCCTGTCGATGAAAACGGCTGTCTCGTCAACCAGCGTATCACCTGCCGCCACCGCGACGAGATCGTCGAGGTCGACCGTGACCGCGTCGACTATATCGATATCTCCCCGCGTATGATGGTCTCCATCGCGACGGCGATGATCCCGTTCCTGCCGAACGACGACGCGAACCGCGCCCTGATGGGCGCGAACATGCAGCGCCAGGCCGTTCCTCTGCTCCGCCCCGAGGCGCCAATCGTCGGCACCGGTATGGAGCATAAGATCTGCATGGACTCCGAGGTCGTCATCCTCGCCGAGGGCGACGGCATCGTCACCAAGATGGACGCGCGCGCCATCACTGTCGCCTACGACAACGGTGAGACGAAGGAATACAAGCTCACGAAGTTCCTGCGCTCCAACCACGGCACGTGCATCAACCAGCATCCGATCGTCGACGTCGGCGAGCGCGTGCATGGCCGCCGCCTGAACGAGAACGGCGTGTGGGAAGATCCCACCGTCCTTGCCGACGGCCCCGCGACCGATCAGGGCGAGATCGCTCTGGGCCGCAACATCCTCGTCGGCTTCATGACCTGGGAAGGCTACAACTACGAAGACGCCGTTCTTCTGAACGAGCGCCTTGTCCGCGAGGACTATTACACCTCCATCCACCTCGAAGAGTACGAGCTTGACGCACGCGACACCAAGCTCGGCCCCGAAGAGATCACCCGCGACATCCCCAACGTCGGCGAAGACGCGCTCAAAGATCTTGACGAGCGCGGCATCATCCGCATCGGCGCGGAGGTCCACGCCGGCGACATCCTCGTCGGTAAGGTCACGCCCAAGGGCGAGACCGACCTGACCGCGGAAGAGCGCCTGCTGCGCGCCATCTTCGGCGAAAAGGCGCGCGAAGTGCGCGACACCTCCCTTAAGGTGCCCCACGGCGAGAGTGGTATCGTCGTCGATGCCAAGGTCTTCTCCCGCGAGGCGGGCGACGAGCTCGGCCCCGGCGTGAACATGGTCGTGCGCGTTTACATCGCGCAGCGCCGCAAGATCCAGCCGGGCGACAAGATGGCCGGTCGTCACGGCAACAAGGGCGTTGTCTCCCGCATCCTGCCGCAGGAGGATATGCCCTTCATGCCCGACGGTACGCCGCTTGATATCGTGCTGAACCCGCTGGGCGTTCCGTCCCGTATGAACATCGGTCAGGTGCTCGAAGTCCATTTGGGCTACGCGGCCAAGACCCTTGGATACAAGGTCGCAACGCCGATCTTCGACGGCGCGAGCTATGAGGATATCCGCGAGGAGCTCATCAAGGCCGGTCTCGACCCCGAGGGCAAGAGCTGGCTGTACGACGGCCGCACCGGCGAGCGCTTCGACAACAAGGTCACCGTCGGTTACGTGTACTTCCTCAAGCTGCACCACCTGGTCGACGATAAGATCCACGCCCGTTCCACCGGCCCGTACTCCCTTGTCACGCAGCAGCCGCTCGGCGGTAAGGCGCAGTTCGGCGGCCAGCGCTTCGGCGAAATGGAAGTTTGGGCCCTCGAGGCTTATGGCGCGGCTTACACCCTGCAGGAGATCCTGACGGTCAAGTCCGACGACGTGACCGGCCGTGTGCGCACCTACGAGTCCATCGTCAAGGGCCACAACATCCCGCAGCCCGGCGTGCCCGAGTCGTTCAAGGTCCTTGTCAAGGAACTCCAGGCCCTGTGCCTTGATGTTCAGGTCCTCGACCGCGACGGCAACCAGATCGAGCTCAAGGAGGACGAGGACGCGATGGATACGTTCAACCTCGCCCGCATGGACGCCGAGGATGAGCGCCACCGCAGCAACCCCTTCGCCGATGAAGCCGAGCTCGAGGACGCAGGCTTTGAATATGTCGCTGATGATGAAGTCAACGCCGACTTTGCCGGCAACGATCAGGAAGACTGAGAAAAGGAGGAGCATATAGAAAATGAGTTACGCAACGTTTGACGCCATTAAAATCGGAATCGCTTCTCCGGAGATGATCCGTGAATGGTCTTACGGCGAGGTCAAAAAGCCCGAGACCATCAACTACCGCACCCTCAAGCCTGAGCGCGACGGCCTGTTCTGCGAGCGCATCTTTGGCCCCACGAAGGACTGGGAGTGCCACTGCGGCAAGTATAAGAAGATCCGCTACAAGGGCAAGATCTGCGACCGCTGCGGCGTGGAAGTCACGCGCGCCAAGGTCCGCCGCGAGCGCATGGGCCACATCGAGCTCGCCACGCCCGTTTCCCACATCTGGTATTTCAAGGGCATTCCGTCCCGCATGGGCCTGCTGCTCGACATCAGCCCCCGCATCCTGGAAAAGGTGCTGTATTTCGCCGCCTATATCGTCACCGATCCCGGCGAGACCCCGCTGATGCGCAACCAGATCCTCTCGGAGAAGGAATACCGCGATATGCGCGAGAAGTATGAGGACGATTTTGACGCCGGTATGGGCGCCGAGGCCGTCAAGAAGCTCCTCCAGCAGATCGACCTCGAATCCTTGTCCGAGCAGCTCCACGCTGAACTCAAGAGCGCGAGCGGCCAGAAGAAGGCCCGCATCGTCAAGCGCCTTGAGGTCGTGGATGCGTTCCGCATCTCCGGCAACAAGCCCGAGTGGATGATCATCGACGTGCTGCCCGTCATCCCGCCCGAAATTCGCCCGATGGTCCAGCTCGACGGCGGCCGCTTCGCGACCTCCGACTTAAACGACCTCTACCGCCGCGTCATCAACCGCAACAACCGCTTAAAGCGCCTCATTCAGCTCAACGCGCCCGACATCATCGTGCGCAACGAGAAGCGCATGCTGCAGGAAGCGGTCGACGCGCTGATCGACAACGGCCGCCGCGGCCGCGCCGTCACCGGTGCGAACAACCGCGCACTCAAGTCCCTTTCCGACATGCTCAAGGGTAAGCAGGGCCGCTTCCGTCAGAACCTTCTCGGCAAGCGTGTCGACTACTCCGGCCGTAGCGTTATCTGCGTCGGCCCTGAGCTGAAGATCTACCAGTGCGGTGTGCCGAAGGAAATGGCACTCGAGCTGTTCCGCCCCTTCATTATGAAGAAGCTCGTCGAGGACGGCGCCGCCAACAACATCAAGTCCGCCAAGAAGATGGTCGATAAGGGCCGCACCGAGGTCTGGGACGCGCTCGACGTCGTCATCAAGGATCACCCCGTCATGCTCAACCGCGCGCCGACGCTCCACCGTCTCGGTATTCAGGCGTTCGAGCCGGTGCTGGTCGAGGGCCGCGCCCTCAAGCTCCACCCGCTGAACTGCACGGCATTCAACGCGGACTTCGACGGCGACCAGATGGCTATTCACGTGCCCCTGTCTGCCGAGGCGCAGGCCGAGGCCCGTATCCTGATGCTCTCTGCCAACAACCTGCTGCGTCCTCAGGACGGCGGCCCTGTCACGGTGCCGACGCAGGATATGGTTTTGGGTTCCTACTACCTCACGTTCGAGCGCTTTGAAAACGGCGTTTCCCAGATGGATAACGACGAGTTCTGGCCGCAGGACATTGACTTTGCCCTTGCCGGCAAGCGCTACGACGAGCTGACCGACGAAGAGAAGGCCAGCGTGAATCTGCACGTTTACCGCGACGAGGACGAGGCCATGCTCGCCTACAACGACCACCTCATCGGTATCCACCAGCCCATCCTTGTCCGCACGGTCAAGCAGATGCCGGACGGCACCATGGGCAGCAAGGTCGTGCGCGTTACCATCGGCCGCATCATCTTCAACCGCAACATCCCGCAGGACCTTGGCTTTGTGAGGCGCGTGGATGAAAACGGCGAGCCGACCGAAAACTACTTCGACTACGAGATCACCGAGGTCTGCGGCAAGAAGCTGCTCGGCAAGATCGTCGACCGCACGATCAAGCTGCACAACTTCACCATCGCGGCCGAAGTGCTCGATAACATCAAGGCCACGGGCTACAAGTTCTCCACCCGTGCGGCCATCAGTATCTCCGTTGCGGATATGACCATTCCGCCGGCAAAGTACACCCTCATTGCCGAGACCGAGCAGCGCGTCGTCGACATCGAAGACCAGTTCAAGATGGGCTTCATGACCGAGGATGAGCGCTACCGCGCCGTCGTCAAGGAGTGGGAAAAGACCACCGCGGACGTCACCGACGCCCTGCAGAAGAACATGGACCGCTACAACCCCATCTTCATGATGGCGGACTCCGGCGCCCGTGGTTCGATGAAGCAGATCCGTCAGCTGACCGGTATGCGCGGCCTGATGGCCAACACCGCCGGTAAGACGATCGAGATCCCGGTCAAGGCAAACTTCCGCGAAGGTCTGTCCGTCCTTGAATACTTCACCTCCTCCCGAGGCGCCCGTAAGGGCCTTGCCGATACGGCTCTTCGTACGGCAGACTCCGGTTACCTGACCCGCCGAATGGTCGACGTCTGCCAGGATGTCATCATCCGCTCCGACGACTGCGGCGCGACCCGCGGCATCACGATCAGCGAGATCAGCGAGAACGGCCAGGTCATCGAAAAGTTCTCCGAGCGCGTCAACGGCCGCTATCCGGTCCACGACGTGATGAAGCCCGGCACGGACGAGGTCCTCGTTTCCAAGGATCACATGATGACCCCCGAGGATGCCGACCTCATGGAGAAGTTCGATATCCACTCCGTCGAGATCCGCACGGTGCTTACGTGCAAGGCCCACAGCGGCGTTTGCGCGAAGTGCTACGGTATGAACCTTGCCACGAGCAAGCCCGTCGGCCCCGGCGAGGCGGTCGGTATCATCGCGGCCCAGTCCATCGGCGAGCCCGGTACCCAGCTGACCATGCGTACCTTCCACACCGGCGGCGTGGCCGGCGGCGACATCACCCAGGGTCTTCCCCGAGTGGAGGAGCTGTTTGAGGCCCGCAAGCCCAAGAAGATGGCCACCCTGTCGGAGATCGCCGGTAAGGTCCGCTTCGAGGATGCCACCAAGGGCAGCCTGCTGAACATCATCGTCACCGCCGACGACGGCGATACCCGGACCTACTCCATGCCCCACACCGGTCTGCAGGTGCGGGACGGCGAGGTCATCGAGAAGGGCCGCCAGCTGCAGGACGGCGCACTGAATCCCCACGATGTGCTGCGGATCCGTGGCGCTTCGGCGGTGCATAACTACCTCATTCAGGAGGTCCTGAAGGTGTACCGTCAGCAGGGCGTGGACATCAACGATAAGCACATCGAGGTCATTGTCCGCCAGATGATGCGCAAGGTCCGTGTGGAGGACGCCAATGACGCCACCGGCCTGCTGTCCGGCGCCATGGCCGACGTGCTGGAGGTGGAGGACGAGAACGCCAAGGTGCGGGCCCGCATCGCCGCCGGTGAGGTCAACGCCGAGACCGGTGAGCCGCTGCAGGAGGCCACCTATACCCAGCTGCTGATGGGTATCACCAAGGCATCTCTGGCCACCGATTCCTTCCTGTCCGCTGCCTCCTTCCAGGAGACTACCAAGGTCTTGACCGAGGCCGCCATCAAGGGCAAGGTGGACCATCTGGTGGGCCTGAAGGAGAACGTCATCATCGGTAAGCTGATCCCTGCCGGTGCCGGCCTGAACGCCTACCGCCATTTCGCTGAGGAGCTGGTGCCTGAGGAGGGCGCTGCCGACAGCGTATCCACGGAGGAGAACGTGTCTGCGGAAGAACCTGCCGACGAGACGGAGGAGTAAGCGATCCCTATCATAACGTACGGAAAAGAGCGCCCTGCGGGGCGCTCTTTTTTCTGCCCGGAAACGGAGGCTTTTCCCGATGGGCTGCGTTGGCCCATTTCCGGGGAATTGGTCATTTCGACGGCATAGCGGAATCTGAGGCCGGAAAAACGCAGAAAAATTCCGCCATACGGAATGAACGCTTGACGCAGACCGGCGGAGACGGTATGATAGAGAAAAATATCCGCCGGAGAAGGGAGAGCGCCATGATCTACTATACCGCCGATCTGCACGTTCACTATGCACAGCTGCTTCCCTCCCGGCCCTTTGCCACCGTAGAGGAGATGGACGAGGCACTGGTGAAGAACTGGAACGACACCGTGGGTCCGGAGGACACCGTCTATCTGGTGGGAGACATCGGCTGGAACGGCGGGCGGGTGCCGGGAGAGCTGCTGGAGCGGCTGTCGGGCCATAAGCACCTGATCCGTGGCAACCACGACACCGGCTATGAGGACGCCGGGCGGCTGTACCGCTGGTTCGAGACGGTGACGGACTTCAACGAGATCGACGACGGGGAGACGCACATCCTCCTGTGCCACTATCCCATGCTGTACCACAAGCGGGGCTACATGATCCACGGACACCTCCACCACGGACGGGGCCGGGACTATGAGCTGCTGCGGCAGCTGCCCCGTGTGCTGAATGCCGGAGTGGATGTGAACCGCTATCGTCCGGTGACGCTGGCGGAGCTGGTGGAGAACAACCGGGCCTTCTATGCCGGGGAGCGGGACGACGAGGTGCCAACACCGCCGCCTATGGAGCGAGGGCTGCCCGGCAGCTTGCCGGGAAAGCCGGACTTTCGACCCATCCCCCGGCGGAAGGAGGACGTATGATGCCGCAGGAAAAGGGAAGCGTGCGGTCGCTGGGCAAGGCGCTGGAGCTGCTGGAGCTGCTGAACCGGAGCCGGGTCCCCATGACCCTTCAGGCGCTGAGTCAGGCCTCCGGCTACCCCAAGAGCACCATCCACTCGCTGCTGGCCACCCTGCGGAGCTACGGCTGCATCCGGCAGGAGTCGGATGGCCGGTACTATCTGGGGACAAAGCTGTTCGAGTGGGGCTGCGGCGTGTCCGCTGCGTGGGAGATCACCCGCTGCGCCCGTCCCCATTTGGAGCGGCTGGCCCAACAGACCCAGTATACGGCCCTGCTCTCCTGCGTGGAGGGCAGCGACATCGTGGTCATCGACCAGCGGGTCAGCGGCACGGGGATCCAGGTGGCCTCGGAGATCGGCGGCCGTACGCCCCTTCACGCCACGTCGCAGGGGAAACTGCTGCTGTCCCAGCTACCGGATGCCACGGTGCGCTATCTGATGAACGGTCAGGGCATGGATCCCTTTACCCCCCATACCATCGTGACCCTGCCGGATCTGCTGGAGGAGCTGGAACACATCCGCCGGAAGGGCTGCGCCATCGAAAACGGCGAGTACAAGATCGGCTTGCGGTCCGTGTCGGCTCCGGTGTTCGACAGGGAGGGGCAGATGCGCTACACCCTGACAGTGGTGGGCCTGTTTCGCCATGTTGCCTCCGGGGAGTTCGAGGAGGCGGTGGACATGGTCTGCGCCGCCGCCGGGAGTCTCAGCCGGGAGCTGGGCTATCATGCGTAGAGCGTTCCGCCATACGGAATTGTGTTCTGCTTTGCGAAAAGGATATTTTCTTTTGCCGGGGCAGATGATAAAATAGACTTACGATAGAAAAGACTGCCGCCATGGTGCGGCGCTCTTTTCGGCGAGCGTGATATGCAAATGAGGATAACGGAGGAAAAACGATGAAGAGAACGAGTGGAAAGCGGTGGATATCGCTGGTACTGGCGCTGTGCCTGTGCCTGCTGGTTGGCTGCGGCGGCAAGCAGACGGGCTACGACCCCCTGAAAGGGGTGGAGACCCGGATGATCACCGACTCCGCCGGACGGCAGGTGGAGATCCCTGCCGAGATCACCCGCATCGCACCCAGCGGCTCCACAGCCCAGATGATCCTGATGCCGGTGGCCTATGACCTGCTTGTGGGGCTCAGCAGCAGCCCCAGCACGGCACAGATGTCCTATTTTCCGGAGGAGATGCGGGATCTGCCCACCTTCGGCCAATTCTACGGCAGCAAGGCCAACCTGAATATGGAGTCCCTCATCGCCGCCCAGCCCCAGCTCATTATCGACTTGGGCGACGCCAAGGACAGCATCGCCAAGGACATGGACACCATTCAGAAGCAGACGGGCATCCCCACCATCTTCATCGAAGCGGATCTGGATGATATGGCGGCGGCCTACCGGACGCTGGGGGACATTCTGGGGCGGCAGGAGCAGGCGGAGGAACTGGCGCAGTTCATTGACCGCACTGTCACCATGGCCCAGACCAACGCCGCAAAGATCCCGGAGTCTCAGCGACTCAAGGTGCTCTTCGGCACCGGATCCACGGGCCTTGCCTGCAACGCAGCCGGGTCCGTACAGGCGGACGTCATCGACCTTGTGGGGGCGGTGAACGCCATCATCCCGGAAGAAGTTACCAACCGGGGCGGCGGTACCACCGTCAGTCTGGAGGAGGTATACGCCGTGGAGCCGGATGTTATTCTGCTGTCCTCCGGCGGCCCCTACGATACCCTGACGGAAGGGGACTGGGCGGGCCTCACCGCCGTGCAGCAGGGGCGGTACTACGAGATACCGGGCCTGCCCTACGACTGGATGAGTTCCCCGCCGTCGGTGAACCGGGTGCTGGGCATCTGGTGGCTGGGGAATCTGCTGTACCCCCAGCTGTATGACTACGATATGACGGCTGTGGCACAGGAGTACTACCGGCTGTTCTGGCACTATGACCTGTCGGCGGAGGAGGCGGCCGGGATGCTGAGCCGATCCACCCTGCGGACGTGACCCCATACGGGGAGGAGAACCTGCGAGGAAGAAGTGCCATATCCGCCTGCGGCGGCTGACCCTGTGGATGCTGGCCTGCCTGACGGCGGCATGCCTGCTGCCGGAAAGGGCGGAGGAGCCGGCGCAGCCGGATCAGCCGGAGAATCCCACAGAGCCTGAAAAGCCCGGCGCCGGCGGCAAGCCCTCCGCCGGAGGGACAGATCCCTCTGCCCCGGCGGCAGTCAATCCGATGGACAGACCGGCCGCATCACCGGCGAACCCGGCGACGGCGCCGGTGTGCTGTATCTCAAAAAAGAGAGGGACGAATAAATGAGTACCTTGCTTCACAATATCCTGCGGGCAGCAGCCAGCGCCATGGAGATCCCGGTGGTGATCTGCCTGCTGCTGTTGGCGTTTTCCGCGTTTTCACTGGGTTGGTGGCTGGCGGAGCTACTGGGAGAGCGGCGGCATATGAACGCCAGTCTGCCCCGGCTGCTGGAGACCATGCGAAGCGGCTCCGGCAGCAGGAGGGCCTCTCCGGCGGCGAGGATATGGAAAAGCGGGGTGAGGTGTACTATGATGCCAAGACCGGCACCTATTACATCGTCCCCAATGCGGCGGGGAACTGACCCATGGAGAAGTTGATGGCCGGGCGGACCTACCGGCGGCGCTTTCTCCTGCTGGGCGGGGTGTGCCTGCTGCTTCTGCTGGGTTCCATGCTGGTGGGGCGCTACGGTCTGTCTGCGGGTAAGCTCCTGCATATGCTGTGGACAAGGCTCACCGGCGGCGCTGCGGACTGGTCCGTCAGCGACGAGAAGGTGGTGTTTGCCATCCGTCTGCCCCGCATTGCGGCGGCAGCGCTGGTGGGCGCGGCGCTGGCCGTCTCCGGCACGGCCTATCAGGGAATGTTCCGCAACCCTATGGTGTCGCCGGATATTCTGGGGGCCTCCACCGGCGCAGGCTTCGGCGCAGCGCTGGCTATCCTGCTGGGGGCCGGGTATTTCGGCATCTCCCTGGCCGCCTTCTGCTTCGGTCTGCTGGCCGTGGCGGCGGCGTGGCTGGTGAGCCGTCTGTCCCGCTCAGACCCCACGGTGGCGCTGATCTTAGCGGGTATGATGATCTCCTCTCTGTTTTCCGCCGGGACGTCCTTTATCAAGCTGGTGGCGGATACCCAGCAGCAGCTGCCCGCCATCACCTATTGGCTCATGGGCAGCCTCAGCTCCATCAAGGTCGAGGACGTGCGCTTTCTGGTGCTGCCGGTGGCGGTGGGATTGCTGCCGCTGTTTCTCCTGCGCTGGCGGATGAACCTGCTGACGGTGGGGGAGGAGGAGGCCCAGTCCATGGGCGTGCGGACGGGGGTACTGCGTCTGGTGGTGATCCTGTGCGCCACGCTGCTGACCACCGCCAGTGTGGCGGTGTCCGGCATGATCGGCTGGGTGGGTCTGGTGATCCCCCACTTCTGTCGTATGCTGTTCGGCTACGACTACCGGCGGCTGATCCCGGCGGCGGCCCTGTTTGGAGCGGCTTTCCTGCTGGCGGTGGATGACATCGCTCGGCTGGTGACCACCGGTGAGCTGCCTCTGGGTATCCTGACGGCCTTCGTGGGAGCGCCGCTGTTTCTGTATCTCATCATCACGGGAGGGCGACGGCATGAGCATTGACGTGGAGAGACTCTCCTTTTCCTACGGCGCTCACCCGGTGCTGCGGGATGTCAGCTTCCGGGCCGAGCCCGGACAGCTGGTGGCAGTGCTGGGGCCCAACGGGGCGGGGAAGAGCACCCTGTTCCGCTGTATGCTGGGCTTTCTGTCCCACTATCAGGGGAGCATCTCCCTGTGCGGGCGGGACGTGCGGCATCTGTCCCGGCGGGAGCTGGCCCGCCTGGCAGCGTATATCCCCCAGTCCAGCCAGCCGTTGTTCGACTACACCGTCCGGGACACGGTGCTCATGGGCGCCGCCGGAGGGCTGGAGCCTCTGCGGCAGCCGGGACGGCAGCAGCTGGAGACGGCGCAGCGCATGATGGAGCTGGTGGGCATCGCCCCGCTGGCAGACCGGGGCATCCGCCGCATTTCCGGCGGCGAGCGGCAGCTGACCCTCATTGCACGGGCCTTGGCCCAGCAGGCGAGGATCTTGCTGATGGACGAGCCTGCCGCCAATCTGGATTACGGCAACCAGTTTAGGCTCCTGCAGCAGGTGCGCCGCCTGACGGAGCAGGGCTACACGGTGCTGCTGTCCACCCATGATCCGGAGCACGCCCTTCGCTTCGCCACCCATGTGCTGGCCCTCCACGGCGGCACGGTGGCGGCCTGCGGCCCGGTGGAGGAGATGCTGACGGAGGAGTTGCTGCACACCCTGTACCGTATCCCTCTGACGGTGGCGCAGGTGCCGGTCACCGGTGGCACGGTCCGCAGCTGCGTCTATGACCCGGCCAAGCCGTGAAGCTGTATATCATGCCCTATGGGGCTGCATATAAAAATTTTCAGAGAGGAAGGGACCTGCACAGAAAGCGACACAGGAAGCGTGTATCGGCGCTGCTGCTGACTTTGTGCATGGTGCTGAGTTTGGTGTTGCCGGTCTCGGCTCTGGACGGACAGGTGCAGGCAGAGCGGCGGGAAGGCTATGACGTTGCCGCCATCCACCATACGGACGGCGAAGGCAATGAGCGGCCTTTGCCGAGACGGCTTCCGGCTACGCCTATACCCTGCCGGAGGGCGTAACGGAAGAGCAGGTCACGGTGGAATACTTCTCCACCACCCGCTGGGACGGGGCAGTGGATCTCTCGTGGTATAACGGGACGGATACCGAGTTCAGCCTGACCACTCCGGCACAGCTGGCGGGTGTGGCAGAGCTGGTGAACAGCAATACCACCGACTTCGCCGGCAAGACCATCCGCCTGGGGGCGGACATCTCCCTGCTGCGGTATGAGGAGCCCGGCAAGCCGGGTGAGCCTTCCCGGCCCACCCAGCCGGAGAAACCCACTACGCCCGATACCCCCGCCACCGGCGACAGCAGCAACGTGACCGCCCTGTGGGTCGTGTTGGCGGTGGCTGGCGTGGGCATCATCGTGCTGGTGGTGCTGCTTGTCACTAAGCGCAAGAATAAGAAGGACTAAGCTTCATCGGGAGAAAGCCCTGCGGCCCACACGGGCCGCAGGGCTTTCCTGCCCCCGTCTGTGCCGAAGGGGAGGAGATTTTGCGCCGCCGGAGCCTTTTTCCTATTGTGCATCTGCCGCCGACATGGTATGATAATATCCGTAATGAGCAAGGGTAAACACGCCTGACAGCTTGTCCTTCCGGCGATTTTACGCTTCGTCTCGGTGGGCATCGGCCTGCCGGGGCGCCTCTATCCGGTAAAACTGGCGGCTCTGCCGCCTCTAAAGCATAAGGAGAGCGAAAAACTATGAAATTAGGTATCGTCGAAAGCGAGCCTGTTTCTGAAACTCTCCGCAAACGCACAAATGCCGATAAAGCTTGATAGGGCAGGCATTTTCGGATGAAGTCAAAACATAAAAGTTCCTATTTCCCTACGCATCCCCACGCAGAAATGGCGGAAAAACGGCGTAGAGGAACCGGCGGTACGCAGTTGCGAAAATCGCCTGCTGCAACATTACTAAGAATATTCAAGCTGCCCTGCGCACCGGCGCAGAGAGATACAAGGCGTTTCACTCCTTTGATCCTCCAAACAAAAAATGAGCCTTCTCCGTTTGGGATAGAAACGGAAAAAGCTCATTTGCATGGTACGCACCTGTCAAGCGGCGCAGAACTTTGGCAGCGCTATGCCTCATCCTCCGCCAGCATACGGTATCCGACGCCAAGCTCGTTGATGATGTAGCGTTTTTCGCCGGGCGTCACGCCCATTTTCTTGCGGATGTTCTTCATGTTGACTTGCAGCTTCTTGACGCTGCCATAGTCCGAATACCCCCAGACCGCCCGAATGATGGCGGCATACGTCAGCACCTTTCCGGCGTGAACGGAGAGAAACGCCATGATGTTGTATTCCGTCTGGGTCAGGTCGACCTCCTCTTTCCCTACAAAAACCTGTCGTGTATCGTAATCGATCAGCAAATCCTGCAGGCGGAATTTCCCACCATGGGAACTTTCCTTCTCTTCGCTGTGCCGATGGCTGCGGAGAACGGCACGGATACGAGCCAGCAATTCCTCCGTGCCAAAGGGCTTGGTGATATAATCATTCGCCCCCAGATCCAGGGCTTCCACCTTATCCCGCTCGTTGGAACGGGCGGAGAGCACAATGATGGGCACGGTGTCCGATTCCCGGACTTTCTGAATCAAGTCCAAACCATCCCGATCCGGCAGGCCGAGATCCAGAACGATGAGATCCGGACGATGGGAGGTGTACATCATTATGCCGAGCGCACAGGTCTCCGCGCAGAGAACCTGATAGTCGCTGGTTTCCAGATTGGCTTTGATAAAGCTTCGGATGTTGGCCTCGTCCTCTACGATCAGGATCTTGTACTTGTTATTGCCCATCGTCCTCACACCCTCTTTCCAGCGCAAAGCGGAATGCCGCGCCGCCGCTCTTTCTGTTTTCTGCGGTAATGTCACTGCCGTGCGCTTTGACGATGGCAGCGCATACAGATAGTCCGATCCCCATATTGCGGCGGGTCCCGTCCACCGGCGCGGCAGACTTTTCATAGCTTCCGGTGAAAATCTTTTGAAGCGCATCCTCCGGGAGGCCGCAGCCGTTGTCAGAAACCTCAAATACCGCCTTGTCTCCCACGAGAGAAACGGAAAGCGTCAGCTCCGTCATACCTTTTGCGTGGAACACGGCGTTTTCCAGAAGATTCAGCAGCACCTGCTCAATAAGGAGCGAGTCCATGGGAATGTCCACAAATTCCTCCGGTATCTGTGTGATGACCTTCTGATTCGGATACTTTTTGGAAAACTTCATGAGAACCGAGTCGATCAGCTCATCCAGAACCGTGGGTGTCTTCACGACTTCCACTTTCGCACCGTCGATTCTTGTAACCGACAGAAGATTTTCAACCATGCGGATGAGCCACTCGCTGTCCTCCTGAATTTCTCCCAACAGCTTGAGCTGCTGCTCCTTTGGCAGCGCATCATACTTGGAGATCAGCGTGGAGGATGACCCGTATATGGAGGTGAGGGGCGTGCGCAGGTCATGGGAGATCGCCCGCAGCAGATTGCCGCGCATTCTCTCCTTTTCATTCTCTGAGCGCAGCTTTTCCTGATCGCGGATGCGAATGTTCAGTGTGCTGGTGGAAACGGCGACGACCAGCATGATGACGGCGGACAGGATACTTTCCTCCACAAAAAAGTCAAAGACATAATAGGGATAGGTGAAGGCGAAATTCACCGCAAACACGCTGACGATGGCCGAAGTGATGCCATAGCAATACCCGTGGGTTTTCAGCGAGATCAAAAACACGCCGAACACAAAGATCATGGGTACCAGCGTCTGCATGGTAAAGAGCTTCTGAATCAGCAAATTGACGGCAAAGGCACTGCAAAAAATAAGGATCGAAAATAGAGTATCCTTTTGTCGCTGCCGATTCTTCATCATGCTTCTCCTGAAATTTATTGCGGCATCATACGCCATGCTTTTCGGCTTCGGGCGAAGCCCGGGAGAAAAACGGCTTAGATCCAGTGGTATAAATAACTGCCAGCAGTTATTATATCGCATAAGCGGAAGCGCTTCAAGATTTCTCACAGGAGGAGATTGCGCCGCACTCGTTTCTTTACCGAATCTACACCGGAAAAATGCTATAATATAAGCACACAATAAGCACACAGCAAAAAGGAGAAAGAGATCCGTGGAAAATGACAGTAGCGACGATAACGGTAACTGCTCTTATATGGCCTGTTCGTATGTGGCATATCTACGCCCTTTGCTGCGGTATCGGGTATAGGTGTGTCTTTTTTGCATGAAATGATCGTATGAACAGAACATAAAGGAGTTTGAAGTGAATTATTTTGGAAGCATTTTCGCAATGGTGGCCTGCATCGTTATGTCCGCCTATTTCAGCGCCACAGAAACGGCGTTCTCGTCTCTGAATAAGACCCGCCTCAAGGTGTTGGCGGACAACGGAAACAAGCGGGCAGCGCTGGCGCTCAAGCTGTCCCAAGATTATGACAAGCTGATCTCCACCATCCTGATCGGCAACAATATCGTCAATATCATGGTGGCGTCCATCGGCACACTTCTGTTCGTCGGACTTTACGGCGACATCGGTGCGACGGTTTCTACGGTCGTCGTAACGGTCGTTGTTTTGATTTTTGGTGAGATCACCCCCAAGAGTGTTGCAAAGGACGCCCCTGAACGCTTTGCTTTGTTCAGCGCACCCTTTATCCGCCTTTGGATTTGGGTGCTGACACCGTTGAATTTTCTCTTTTCTCAGTGGAAAAAGCTGGTTTCCCGCTTCTTCAAGACAGATGACGATGCAAAAATGTCCCACGAGGAGTTGCTTCGTTTTATGCAGGACGTGGAGCAGGACGGCGGCATTGACGAAAACGAGGGCGAGCTGCTGCGCAACGCCCTTGAGTTCCGAGACCTGACGGCGGCAGAAATTCTGACCCATCGAATCGACTTGGAGGCCGTGGACATCGGCGAAAGCCATGAGGAAATTGCCAGAGCCTTTACACAGTCCCGTTTTTCCCGCCTACTGGTCTACCGGGATACCATCGATCAGATCGTCGGCGTTCTTCATCAGAAGGACTTCTATATCAACGGCAAGATGACGGATCAGCCTATTGCGGAGATCATGACGGAGCCGCTGTTTGTCTATCAGCACACGAAGATCCGGGATATTTTGAAAATGCTCCAGCATCAGAAGTCCCATGTCGCCGTAGTCGTAGACGATTTTGGCGGCACGCTTGGTATTGTTACGATGGAGGATATTCTGGAAGAACTGGTCGGTGAAATTTGGGACGAACACGACGAGGTGGAAGAAGATTTTGAAAAGCTGGACGAAAATACCTACCGCGTGGACTGCTCCGTCAGCTTGGAGGATTTTATGGAATTCTTTGACGTCAAGCTGGAATCGGACAGTGTTTCCGTCGGCGGCTGGGTCATGGAGCAGCTGAATAGAGTCCCCAGTAAGGGCGATTCCTTTACCGCTCAGAATTTGGAGATCACGGTCTCCGATCTGAGTGCGTACAGGGTATCCTTCATCACAGTCAGGCAATGTGGCGTCTGTTTGACCTGCGAACAATAAAGCAATCGTGCGATTCATAAGGGGTGAGGATGATGTCGGAAGAAGTGGTTTGCAGAAAGCACCGCCTTTCGTCTTTTCAAATTATCATATTGGGCTTTGCCGGGGTCATTCTGTTGGGTGCGTTGCTGCTGATGCTGCCGCTTTCCACAACAGCCGGGTGCGTAACGCCATTTCATGAAGCGCTTTTCACTGCGACCTCCGCTGTTTGCGTGACGGGTCTTGTGGTGCAGGATACCGGCAGCTATTGGTCGGTCTTTGGCCAGACGGTGATCCTGACGCTGATTCAGATAGGCGGGCTCGGTGTTGTCACTGTGGCGGCATCGTTTGCGCTGCTGTCCGGGCGAAGGATCTCTCTGATGCAGCGCAGCACCATGCAGGACGCCATCTCAGCGCCGAAGGTCGGAGGGATCGTCCGGCTGACACGGTTCATCCTACGAGGGACATTTCTGATCGAACTGATCGGTGTGCTCGCCATGCTGCCGGTGTTTTGCCGCGACTACGGATGGCACGGGATCTGGATGGCGGTATTTCACTCCATCTCCGCCTTTTGCAACGCAGGGTTTGACATTTTGGGAACGAACAACAACTTGTATCCGTCCCTTACCGGTTATGTCCAAAATCCGGTGATCAATATCACGGTCATGCTGCTGATCATAACCGGCGGCATCGGATTCTTAACGTGGGATGACATTTGCGAAAACAAGCTGCACTTTCACCGCTATCGAATGCAGAGCAAGGTGATTCTTGTCACGACACTTGCACTAATCGTCCTTCCGGCGCTGTTTTTCTTCTTCGTAGACTTTGGTGGTCTTCCCCTTGGAGAGCGGATTCAGGCAGCCCTGTTCCAATCGGTCACGCCGAGAACGGCGGGCTTCAACACCGTTGATCTATCCGCCATGTCCGGTGCGTCGCTGGGTATGATGATCCTTCTGATGCTCATCGGCGGTTCTCCCGGCTCCACGGCAGGCGGCATGAAAACCACAACGCTGGCTGTTCTGCTTGCCAATGCTGCCGCGAGCTTCCGGCAGCGGGACAGCGCTCAATTCTTTGGGCGCAGAGTCGATTGCAGTGCCGTCAAAACCGCCGCGACCATTCTGACGATGTACCTTGCGCTGTTCTTTGGGGGAGCCGTCTTTATCAGCGTATATGAGAATCTTCCGCTGTCCCCCTGCCTATATGAAACCGCGTCGGCGGTGGGCACCGTGGGACTGACTCTGGGTATTACGCCGCAGCTGCACATTCCCTCGCAAATGGTATTGATCGCGCTGATGTATCTGGGCAGAGTCGGCGGGC
>OJRX01002029.1_pt1 | contig 18180 bp, 17 predicted proteins | sample 1599301 | NCBI WGS metagenome assembly OJRX01 (sample SAMN04168656, study PRJEB22393) | human gut metagenome | biome: human gut microbiome; feature: stool | host: Homo sapiens | collected 2014-03-17 | reverse complement strand
CTACCATGTCTCAAGAAGCCCCGCCCGTTCGCAAGAACGCGCGTGGGAGTATCACAAATGAAGCTTTGACTGTCGGTTGAAAAATTCAATAAAAAGATCAAGAAGCGGCAAACTCCAGAAGGATCCTTCATGTTCAGCATGATCGACGCAGATAAAACTAACATCCGCACCACATTCTTCAAGACGTTTCACCATTTGTTCGCTCTGAGAGAAAGGCACTAAAGGGTCTGCATTTCCATGCGCAATTAGAAATGGAACATAATTTTTTCCTTTTTCAACATAAAAAATAGGACTTACTAATTGTAAAATTTTAGGATTATAGGTACCACCACAGAAGGCATTGATCATATTAGATGTTTCTGGATCAAGGAGAGCTGGGTCTTGCGGCATCATTGCGGTTAGATCAGTCGGCCCAAAGCAATCGATGACAGCGCAAACAGAATCAGAGTATTCTGCATATTCGCTTGTTTTAAAACGGCTGTCATCGCCAGTGAGTCCAAGAAGCAAAGAAGTATTACCACCAGAGGAAGTGCCGAATGAATAGATTTGCTTGTCATCAATTTGAAATTGGTCAGCGTGTGCTCTTAAAAAACGGATTGCTGTTTTTACATCCTGCAAGAAGGCGGGTGCTGGATAGCCGTCATCAATATTGCGGTGTCGTACAGTAGCAACTGTGTATCCAGCGGCAGAAAAACGAGCTAATTGAGGAATTTCGTAGGTCGTATCAGGAAAATGCCATGCACTTCCCTGAATAAATACAATAACTGGATTGCGAGAAGGGTCAGTATCGGCTCGTTGGGGAATCAGCATATCCATTGTCAATTCAACACCGGATGCAGTAGAATAAATAACATTAGGGCGGAATACAGAAAGGCCTTTTCGAGTTGGATTATTTGAGATTGTTAACATAAAGATCCTCCTTTTGAATTTTATTTCACGGCTTGAATCATAAAAATCTTGCCTTTTAAATTAACAGATGGGCGTTGACACGCCCATTTAAAGTTGCGGTTTTGCGCGTCTAACATATGGTGAAAACCGTTTCTATAAAAGTAAATAATACCTGCTATAAGATGTATTGCCCAACCAATATCACTTAATAGCCCCAATATTAGAAATGGAATATCTGGTATCATAGCAGTATATCGGATACCTTGTTTTCCTTCCTGTTGAAGCTGTTTGATATGTTTTTCTGTTGCTTCTCTTTTTTTATGTAGAATTTCTTTTATCGTATTCATAGAAAATCTTTAACTCCCAATTCATTTTTTTCGTTATAACACAATTCCTATCAAATTTCAATATCGGGAAGGAACTTTTGTTTTTTAATATCAGGAGGAAACTTTTGTTGCTGGATATGAATGTTGTTTGATAGGAATACTTCTTGATATGCAAACAGTAACTTAGTTGGAGAATTTACATCAGAAAAAACAATTAGTTGAAAAATATGAGGAAGCATGTTACTATATATCCAGAAGTAAAAATGGTTCGGACACTCAAACAAAACGCATATAGAAGGAAAGGAGATCAAAAATATGGAATTTACAGAGATAATTAAAAATCGTTATAAAACAATATATTTCATTTACGGAAGAATTACCAAACACCAGATAGGAGGATGTATATGATGGCGTGGGAAATAAAACATATATTTGACGGAGATTATGGTTGCGAGGAATTGCAGCCTGGAGAAAAAGCCAAGGTATCTGTTACATTAGTAAATGAAAAGGGAGAAACAAAAGTTTTATCTGTTGAGGATCAGTGGTTGCTTGATAAGAATTTGTCTGAGGGTTCTATATGGCCAGAACAGACAGCTTTTATCAAGTATCATTTATCTCCACAAAAGTGCTCTCCAGGGGGTGCGGACGCTTTCTTGGACCTGAATTAAGCAATTCCAAGACTGCGTCTATACTCCATCGGACTCAAACCCCCTAACGACAGTTTGATCCTTTTATCTCTATACCATTGCATATATTGGTTTATAATGCTGATAAATTCTTCTACTGAAATTTTATCCCATTTTTCACCATAAAACATTTACATTTTTCATTGGCTGTCTCACTTAGCCGTTTCACCCCTTTCATTTTATAAAATTCATTCACCAAACTACGATATCCGCATTGTTTCATTTTCTCGTACTTAAAATGGTAATTTTTCTTGTTGTATTGTCCAGTTACCACATAGCGAATACATTCCTGCAAATAATGATCTATTATTCTCAGACTCTTCTCTGTATTGATAACAGGAAAATACCAGCGACTCCACGTCAATTCATTTTCTCCATTATCCTCATAAAACTTTTTATTTACACGCCGTATATATCCCCTCACTGCCTGTTCGTCTGTTGTCTTCTTTTTACATTTCCAACGATATAATGCCCTCGCTTTCCTTTTAAGCTTTTTCTTTATTTTATCTAAAGCCTCATCTGACACATCTATACAGTTTCCACTGCATTGAAATCCAAGAAAAGTCCATGCCTCTTTTGGATTCTTTTTCATTGTTTTTTTCTCATTTAACACAAGTCCTGCCTCGTGTATCATTTCTGTAAGCCTTTCACTGTATTGTTCTATCTTCTTTTCTTCCTGCGCAAAGATAATAATATCATCGGAATATCTTGCATACAGAATATCATTTTCTTGAAACCAGACGTCAATTTTCGTAAGATAAAGATTTGCCAAAAAGGCTGACAGTGGCATGCCTGCCATAATTCCTTTTTCTTCTTGAATTACTTGTTTATTGTATTCCACATAGGGATTCTTAAGTATTGCACATATGACGTTATAAAGAATCGGTTCTTCCACTAATACTTCCTTGACCATTGGAAGTATCTTATCTACACTAACCGAATTAAAATAATTGTGAATATCTAATTTGTATGTGTACCAATCTCCCTCTTTTTGTTTTTCTCTCAGATATCGAACCGCAGTCTGCGCGTTTACAAATTTTCTAAACGAAAACAGATTATTAGCAAAGCAATTATCATATTTATGAAGTTTCCAAGCTATTACCTTTAAAACCACCTGTACATCATAAGGATATACATAAACAACTCTCTTACGCTCTGTTCCCTTCTTGCTCAGCAGCACTTTTCTAGGAATAAATATAAATTCTTCACCACTTTTCCCTACTTGTTTCATATTATTTACAATCGGCACATATTTCTTTTGAGCAATGTATTCCTGTAACTTCTTCCACTCCACTGGATTTTCGTGTAAAACATTTTCTAGGTACTGCTGCCAAACATTCTCCTGCTCCAATTCCTGCAATATCTCCATATCTTTCTTCTTCCCTTCACAAACCTTTGTATAAAAAAGGTCAGGTGAACTTTTCACTATTCACCTGACTTTTATATAAATCAGAAAAGAAAATGCATTTAACATGCGTGTTACGCATACCAGACCGTACACCAACTCATCACCTGCACGATTTTTATCTAAGCTGGTGCTTTGCCCATCACAGGTACCTTTCGGTGTTTCCTTTCTGCTTTATATCGTATCTTATTCTTCTAATTCTTCTGCTACGCGTTCTCGCACATAGTTTCGTTCGTTTCTCATTTCAATAAAAAATCTCATATACGACACATCATTTGCATCGCAGACTGCTTCCGTTCCTCTGAATGGCATTGATCTGTATTGATTCTGTGTAGTTAATACTACTGCTAGCACAGTTACACCATTTTGAGAAAACAAGAAATCGATTGGATGACATTTTTCATGACATGAAGCATCCAAACGTCTTGCTGAAACAGTTCTCTCAATCTGATATTGAGGAAAATTTTCTCTAAAAATGCCATAAAAATATTCTGGACTAATCCCTCCTGCCTGAAGCCGCTTTTCATTTTCTTCTGCATAATTTATATCTTCCTCTATCAACTCTTCCTGCTTCGGTAGTGGATCTAGCTCTTTCTGCTTCTCTTGCTTTCCTTTTCCAAATAATCTACTAAAGAAACTCATCTCAATCTCCCTTCAACTTAAAATTTAATATTCTGTAATGCCATTTCGAGCTGGAACTCCATTTCTACCGATATTGATTTTAATGGAACTGATTACGGCGATATTCACGTATCAATGCCCTTTCGGGCTGGAACTCCATTTCTACGGTACCCCTTCGAAAGCCTAGGTTTTATGCGGTTTCTGGAGCCTGTTTTTGCAGGTATTTATCAGAATATTCTGACAATGGCCATTTTTCGTGTATGTTAACAATTTAGACATATTTAATTGTCACTAGCACTACTTGAGTCTTTCTTAGTATAACATTCATCCTGCTGTTTGTCATCTGTTATTTTTACATTTCTCCCATAAGTAACAGTTTGATTCCGAATACCAAAGTTTTTTCTATAATAAATACAATAAGACTATTAACCTGCCAGTCAGTAGTCTTATTGTATTCTAGGATATTTTCAATTTTCAACATCCATATTTTTTATTATACAAGAAGCGCCTCATATATTAAGTTTGTAAGCAAGCTATTTTACTTGTAAACTTATTTCAATTAATGGTATAATCTAAAGTCGCTTCTTTTTCTGTGATTAAGTAGCATCTCTGCTACTTAACTCAAACCATCCATCTTTGGTAATCCAACAACGAATCTCACCAAAGCCACAAGTTGAAAATACCAAACACAGCTTCTCGCCTTCATAGAAGCTTACCACCTCGCATCGAAGCAATGCAATCTCTTGCAAAAACTTTGTATCAAGTTTGTTCATCTGGCAGATAACCAGATCTGCAATCTTTCCTTTTTGCGCCTCAGGTAGTTCTGCGTAATGCAGATGGAAATTATGAAATTTTCTTGGCAAATCCTCTGCATGAAAGTAACTTCCTACCATCATGTAAACGACATAGCCAACAGCCTGCTGCTTGTTATACTGTTTCTTAGATAAACTAAAAAATCTCATCGTGATACCTCCTAAGCAGAATATAATTGTTTGCGTAAAAAGTCACAATACGCCCGTATATTCGCAAGCGCCAACTTCTTACCAAACATTCATTCATCCATTCTGCTCATCAGATAACGATGAGAACAATTTGACTATAACATTCTTTTTCAAATCTGTCAATACTTTTTTATTCTCAAATAATAAAATGCAAGCAGCAGAATGATCGCGGCTACTATAGGATAATGCTTTCTCAATTGTTTCATTTTCTTAATTTTCCCTCCAGCAAAGTTACTTAATCTTTCTCGACCATTACTCTGCATTCTTTTATTCTGCAGGCAATTCCAACTGATGATTCACCAATAAGTACCTGATATTCTACCCAATCATATTAGCTTTGACAAGACTCTTTTTTGACAGAAAAAACAGGCCATGCTTTCGTATGACCCGCCTTTATAATGTCTGACACCGAATTTTATAATTTCAACATAATCATTTTTAAATCCATCTATTGCTAATCCTTATTGCTTCTATTTCCATGCCTCTTTAACTATTAGATTGAATCCATTCTCTCACCGTATCAACAGGAACTTCCAGCAGTGATGCAATTTCTTCCATAGGTCTTTTCTGAATATACATTTTCAAAGCTATTTCCTTAGCTTTCTTTAATTCGCCTACTGTCACTCCCTTTGCTAAGCCTTTGGTTTCTCCAAATTCAGCGCCTGCGGCATAAATCTGATCCATCTCACGACACATAGTCTCAACTCCCTTCTGAGTTTCTTTTAGTTCAAAAACTCGCTGTGCCAACACACTACTTTGAATATCTTTGGAGTCTTTGCAATGCAAATCTCTCATCAACCGCCCTAATTCTGTATTATCCCGTCTACTTGAATTGACATAAATAATGTGGGACTCATCCTTGAAATCCTCTTCAACCTCACGAATAATGCGATCTATGTGATAAATAGGTTTATCATATCCCAAAGTGTCGTCTCGCGTAATAAAGATTACATAGCTCTCTGGAAGACTGGTAAAATCGTCTCCCGGATCAATCGTATTCATATCCATAAGACCACTATAATATCTAGCACGCTTAGGATCTGCATTTTCTCCAGCTTGCTGAATCCCTATTTTATCAAGCAATCTGTGATGGAATTTCCACTAATTTTTCAACTTCATCTCGCATAACACTAGTGGTTTGATCGAAATATCTCCTGCCAAATGTTTTCCTGATCGTAGTTTTTGTTCTGATGCTCATATGCAATCGCATCCTGATAATAGCCTGCCTTAAAGCAACCATTTGCAAAAAATATGATCTGCATGATTTTACCCGTTATCTCGTCCGAATCATCATAAGAAATCTTTAAAAAAACGGGTCATGCTTTCGCATGACCCGCCTTCATTTTTTAATCAGTTGAATTCTGAATTTTAAATTCGAAACTTGAATTACTCAGCCTTCGGACCTGCAGCTACTAAAGCCTTACCTGCCTCGTTGCCCTCATATTTCTTGAAGTTCTTTACGAAACGGCTAGCAAGATCCTTTGCCTTTGTCTCCCACTCAGAAGCATCAGCGTAGGTATCGCGAGGATCAAGGATCTTCGGATCTACACCTGGAAGCTCAGTCGGAACCTCGAAGTCGAACATCGGGATCTTCTTGGTAGGTGCAGTTGTGATGGAACCATCCAGGATTGCATCGATGATACCACGAGTATCCTTAATGGAGATACGCTTTCCGGTACCATTCCATCCGGTATTTACCAGATATGCCTTTGCACCGCTCTTCTCCATCTTCTTAACCAGCTCTTCTGCGTACTTGGTCGGATGCAGCTCAAGGAATGCCTGTCCGAAGCAAGCGGAGAAGGTTGGAGTCGGCTCAGTGATACCACGCTCGGTACCTGCTAACTTAGCTGTGAAACCAGACAGGAAGTAGTACTTAGTCTGCTCTGGAGTCAGAATAGATACTGGCGGCAGTACGCCGAAAGCATCTGCAGACAGGAAGATTACGTTCTTTGCAGCCGGAGCAGCAGAGATCGGACGAACGATCTTCTCGATGTGCTCGATAGGATAAGATACACGAGTATTCTCGGTTACGCTCTTATCTGTGAAATCGATCTTGCCATTCTCATCAACAGTAACGTTCTCAAGAAGAGCGTTTCTCTTGATTGCATTGTAGATATCCGGCTCAGAATCCTTATCAAGGTTGATAACCTTTGCATAGCATCCACCCTCGAAGTTGAATACGCCGTTGTCATCCCAGCCGTGCTCGTCATCACCAATCAGAAGACGCTTCGGGTCAGTAGACAGAGTGGTCTTACCTGTTCCAGACAGACCAAAGAAGATAGCGGTGTTCTCACCGTTCATATCGGTGTTAGCGGAGCAGTGCATGGAAGCCATACCCTTTAATGGAAGGAAGTAGTTCATCATAGAGAACATACCCTTCTTCATCTCGCCGCCGTACCAAGTATTGATGATAACCTGCTCATGGCTGGTGATGTTGAATACTACTGCAGTCTCAGAGTTAAGACCTAATTCCTTGTAGTTCTCAACCTTAGCCTTAGATGCGTTGTAAACAACGAAATCTGGCTTGAAGTTCTCCAGCTCCTCAGCTGTTGGGCGGATAAACATGTTCGTTACAAAATGAGCCTGCCAAGCAACCTCTACGATGAAACGAACTGCCATTCTGGTGTCCTTGTTTGCACCACAGAATGCATCTACAACATACAGCTTCTTGTTAGAAAGTTCTTCCTGAGCGATCTTCTTTACTGCTGCCCATGCTTCTTCGCTTGCCGGATGATTATCGTTCTTATACTCGTCAGAGGTCCACCATACTGTGTCCTTAGAGTTCTCATCCATAACGATGAACTTATCCTTAGGAGAACGTCCGGTGTAGATACCAGTCATGACATTAACAGCACCCAGCTCGGTAACCTGTCCCTTCTCATAGCCTTCCAGTTCCGGCTTTGTCTCCTCTGCAAACAGATCTTCATAAGAAGGATTGTATACAACTTCTGTAGTTCCAGTAATACCATACTGGCTTAAATCCACTTTTGCCATTTTACATTAACCTCTCTTTTCTTAAATATCTGTATATAATTGGTGGCTTTGAGGCAAACCAAAAAGCATCCCAATCTATCTATATTATTCCAGAATTTTCACTAAAAGTCAATTGCTTTTTTTACCAATTGGGCACATCTTTTTGCCAGTTTTTAGGCTTTTTTGTTAAAAAATTAACATTGTGTTTAAACGCCATATACAAGCTGTCCAAGCCAGATGATAAATGGGATTGTTGCAGCAAATAAAATCGTAGATAGAAGCGTTGCCCTCGCACAAAGAGCTGGTTCCATATCATGCTGAATCGCATATACGCTTGTCAGATTTGCTACCGGACACGCCACATAAATCAACACTGCCATTCTTAAATTCGGATCTAACGGAAGAAGTGCCATCACTACTAACATTATAAGCGGGCAAATCAAATTTCTGATTAATGAGATCACATACGCTCTTTTTTCTGTCACAATCTGAATAAGATTTCCATCCGCAAGCATAACGCCGACGATGATCAGCGCCATAGGTGTTGTGATTCCTCCGATATTGGAGCAAACTGTCTGAAGCGGTCTTGGAAAATGCACATGAAAAATCAACATCAAAATGAGTGCAAGTGTACTTATATTAAGCGGTGTTAAGAAAATCTTTGGATGAAATTTCTGTCTTGTAAAAAGAGAAATCTGAAGTGTGAAAAATAACAAATTAAATGCAATAATTCCTGCTGCACCGTAAAGTGTTCCCCACTCTCCCATTAACGCAATACATAGAGGCATTCCAATAAAAGTGCAATTAGGATATGTGCAAAGTCCCGTGTAGGCTGCACGCTTTTTTTCCGGCACCTGTTTTATTTTTGCATATAGCATACACCCAGCTGATGTAAGTGCCATACAGGAAAAAAGAAGCGCCACGGCAATGGCAACATTTACTATATCTTGTCCACTTGCCTCCATGCTACTTGCTGACAGCACTGTAAATGGAAGAATGAGTGATGAAACAAGTTTTGAAAGATAGCGCTGCTGCTCTTTTGTGATCAGATTCTTCTTTCCAGCCACGTAGCCGACGATTACATAGCCAAAGATTATAAGAATCTGCTCAAACACAATTTGCATTGACATAAAATAGTCCCCCTTGTTTTTTTGCAAATCCATTATACCGAAAGGATTCCCACAGCGCAATAAAAAACTCCCACCATTCCTTTCGGATGATGAGAGTCTTTTTCTCTATCAATTTTAAAAAATCTTTTGCAGGCAATTATGCTGCATGTGTTCCGTTTGACGTGCCTGATGTCTTTGCGCACTCTGCTTCAAATTCACGCAGCTTTCTTGCTGCCTGTGGTGTAAGTGTCGTTGGTACCTGGATCTCGACAACCGCATACTGATCGCCGAAGACTTTGGAATCCTTCATTGATACAATACCTTTGCCTCTTAAACGGATCTTGTTGCCTGACTGAGTACCTGGTTTTATCTTGCAGATAACATCACCATGAATAGTCTGAATGCGAGCCTCGCCGCCAAATACAGCTGTTGTAAATGGAATCTGCACTGTCGTGTATACATCCATTCCTTCACGACGAAATCCTAGCTTATCCTGCACAGTTACTTTAAGTAACAGATCGCCTGTACGGCCGTTTCTTCCGACATTGCCTTTTCCTTTAAGACGAATTGTCTTTCCTGTATCTATACCTGCTGGAATCTTGATTTCAAGTGTCTGAACCTTTCCATCAGAACCCTGCAGACGAACTCTCTTGTTTGCACCAAAGGCTGCTTCATCAAAGCTAACCGTAACTTCTGCTTTGACATCAAGGGAATTTGCTTCATCTGCACCAGTTCCAAAGCCAGAACCATAATCAGATCCAAAGTCTGAATAACTACTGTAGCCATCTGCGCCCTGACCAAAACCAGAACCAAAGCCACTAGACGAATAGCTTCTTCTGCCTGAACTTCCAGTACCGCCAAAACCACCCTTAAAATGACCGCCGCCGAACAAATTTTTTAATATATCATCCATGTCGGCTTCATTTCCATTAAAATGATACTCCTGATAACCGCCGTTTTGGCCGGCATTCTTAAATCCACCAAAACCACCAAAGCCGCCTGCTCCACCGGAATAGCTACCTGAGTAACCATTTGCACCCTGACCAAAGCCTTCCTCAAATGCGGCATGGCCATACTGGTCATAAAGCTTACGCTTCTTCTCGTCACCGAGTACATCGTAAGCCTCATTTACCTCTTTAAAATGCTCTGCCGCTGATGCATCTCCTACATTACTGTCTGGATGATACTTCTTGGCTAATTTTCTATATGCTTTCTTTATTGCAGATGCGTCTGCACTGCGGCTGACGCCTAATACTTCATAGTAATCTCTTTTCATCACAGTTCTCACTCCTTTTTTATGAAACGCTCCAAATAAAGAGCTTCGTGCTTAACTGTTTCCAAATGGCAGAACGATATTGTTGTTCTGCTCTACATGTACTATAACACTTATTATTCTATCTGTCAATAAAATTCATAATTTATTTTGTGAAAGTTTTGCGATACCTACAGTTCACGCGTCATGCTACGAAAGCCCTTCACCTTCGGGCTTTGCCTCAATATTGGCTTCTATTTGAACTGTAGCGTCAATATCAATCACTTCTTCCCCGCGATAATTCCATACATCTCTGGTCTTCTGTCGCGGAATAGTCCCCACTCGAGGCGCTTTTGTGCCAGCTCTGCCAAATCAAATTCGCTATAAAGAATTTCTTCCTGATCGCGTGATGCTTCGCTTATAAGCTCTCCTGTTTCGTCTGCAATGAATGATGAACCATAAAAATTTAATGCAGATGTCTGGCCACCATTTCCTTCGCATGGATCTACTGTTTCTGTTCCAATTCGGTTTGCTGCTATGACTGGCATCAGATTTGCTGCCGCATGACCCTGCATGACGCGTCTCCAGTGCGGCATGCTGTCGCACTCTAGGATTGGTTCGGAGCCGATGGCTGTCGGGTAGAGCAAAATTTCTGCACCTAAAAGTGCCATGCTGCGTGCTGTCTCTGGGAACCACTGATCCCAGCAGATGCCAATTCCGATTGTTCCATAGCGTGTTTTAAATGCCTTGAAGCCTGTATCGCCCGGTGTGAAATAAAATTTTTCCTGATAATAATGATCATCCGGGATGTGCGTTTTTCGATATACGCCAAGCAGTGTTCCGTCTGCGTCTATACATGCTACGGAATTATACAGATTGTTGACATCCTTCTCATAAAAACTGATTGGAAGAACAACCTGAAGCTCTTTTGCAAGGCGCTTGCCCATCTGAACGGCCTTATTTTCTTCTACTGTCTTAGCATACTGATAGAAATCGTAGCGGCGCTGCTGACAGAAATATTCGCGCTCAAACAACTCTGGCAAAAGAATGACATTGGCGCCGTTTGCTGCGGCTTCTCTAACCATTTCTTCTGCATGCGAAAGACTCTCTTTGGAATTTGTGCTGCATTTCATCTGAATTGCTGCTACTTTTATTTTACTCATGAATTTTCCTCTCTTCTCCACAAATATCGCGTACAGCGTCCGATTTCGCTATAAGGATATCATGCGCTGCTATTTCGTTTCAATCATCTTGGAATCTGCTGTGTTATGCAGTGAATATTTCCGCCTCCTGTCAAAATATCTCTCGCAAAAACAGGTATTACCTTTCGGTCTGGATTCCACTGCTGCATAAGCTGTACAGCTCGCTCATCGCTTTCCTTATTTTCACCGCCAAACACTGGCAAAATGATCGCATCATTTGAAAAATAAAAATTGACATAGGATGCTGCAAGACGCTCTCCAACCTCTCGCATATCCTCGCCTTCCTCAAATGTATAGCCGTCAAGATCCTCTTTTGTGATGCATATCGGATGATCTGGAATTGGAAGCTTATGAATAACAAGCTTGCGGCCTTTTGCATCTCGCACGTTTTCAAGATACGATAAGCTTTGATGTGACAGCTCATACTGAGGATCATCTTTATTATCTGTCCACGCAAGCACTACCTCACCTGGGCGAAGAAAGGCACACACATTGTCTACATGCTCATTTGTCTCATCCTGATAAATTCCTCGCGGAAGCCATAATACCTTCTTGATTCCAAGAAAACGTGACAGCTGTTCTTCAATCTGTTCTCTCGAAAGATTTGGATTTCGTCCGGCACTTAACAGACAGCTTTCTGTCGTTAAAAGTGTACCCTCTCCATCGCTGTGAATGGAACCACCTTCTAATACAAATGGCGCAGCATCGTACCAGTCAAAGCCAAACTGATCTGCAAATGCACTGGCAAATGCATTGTCTTTTCCCCAGGAAGCATACAAACCATCGACATTTCCGCCCCACGCATTAAATTCCCAATTTACGGCTCGAATAACAGAATCACTAGCAGAACTTGAACTTTGATCTGAACCTTCTTTATTTGAATTTGCAGTATTGTGTTCATTTAATTTAACAAAAGTAGGTGCCACATCTCTTGCCCATGCATCATCGGTATCTGCAAAGAAAAGCTCAATATTGTCCTGCTGCATTATGTCCGCGTTTTTATTTTCTCCAAACAGCTTTTCTTGTGCAATTGGAAGTGTTTTTTTCGTGACTGCAACGTAGACCTTTTCGCTCTGTGCTATTGCTTTGATCACTGCTGCAAATGCATTACCTGCCGCTTTTGCCTCATATCCCCATGAACCTGGGCGCTTTGGCCATATTAAAATGCAGCCCTGATGCGGCTCAAACTCGCCAGGCATATAAAAGCCGTCCTCGCGCGGAATTTGCTTTATCAATTTCATATAAATTTCTGATTCCTTCCTCTTTCTTAAATGAATTCTATACGCGTCAATGTTTGACGAAACCATTACACCGATGTCGTTTCATAACACCACTAAGAAAGTCTATTTTTGAAATCTTCATATCCAAAGCGCTTTACTGTCTCGATGGCTCCATCTTCATGAAGCAAGCAAATATCTGGCAGACCAATTCCATTAAATGTATTGTTTTTTACCATTGAATAAATTGCCATATCTTCAAATACAAGACGGTCTCCCACATGAATTTCATGGTCAAAGCTATAATCACCAATCACATCTCCAGCCAGACATGTCATGGATGAGAGGCGATATGTATAAGGCTTCTTACCAGCTTCATCGCCGCCTTTAAGCGGTGGGCGGTACGGCATCTCTAATACATCCGGCATATGACATGCTGCAGATGCATCCAATATCAGAATAGAAAGGTCATTGTCCACAATATCCTGAACCTCTGTTATCAAATAACCCGCGTTTAATGCAATTGCTTCACCAGGCTCCAGATATACTTCCAGATGATAGGTATCCTTTATTCGCTTTATAAGGCGAATCAGACGTTCAATATCATAGCCTGGTCTTGTGATATGATGACCGCCTCCGAGATTAAGCCATTTGATCTTCTTTAAATATGGTTCAAAAGACTTTTCAAAAGCGTTGAAGGTTGCCTCCAAATCATCAGAATCCTGCTCGCAGAGCGTATGCACATGGAGTCCTTCTATTTCTTTTGGAAGTGTTTCTGGAAATTTTGCGCGCACTACACCAAGACGTGAACCTGGTGCACACGGATCATATATTGCATGACCCTCCTGTGTGGAAAACTCTGGATTGACACGCATTCCGATACTTACACGATTCCCGTTTTCTCTCTGACTGTTATTATATTCAGAAATGATTTCTTTGTGCTTTTCAAACTGCGCAAATGAATTGAAAATGATATGATCACAGATCGTTACAAGCTCCTTCATATCCTCTGTCTTGTAAGCTGGTGCAAAGACATGGTTTTCTTTTTTCATCTCTTCATATCCAAGCCTTGCCTCATAAAGACCGCTGGCGGTCGTACCACTTAAGTACGACCCGATCAGCGGATATACGCGAAACATTGAAAAAGCTTTCTGTGCCAAAAGGATATGACAGCCCGTCTCTTCTTCGACACGATGCAGACATTCCAGATTTTCTCTTAGCTTTTTTTCATCAACCACATAGGCTGGTGTTTTGATTGTTTCCCACATAGCTTCATTACTCCACGATCTGCGGATTTTCATCTACTACCCACGGCAGACCATATCGGTTTAACATATCCATGTATGGATCTGGATCAAACTCTTCCACATTGAATACACCTGGCTTTTTCCATACCTTATCCATGACAAGTGCTGTTCCAATCATTGCCGGAACACCTGTTGTATAAGAGATTGCCTGGGAACCTACCTCGCGGTAGCACTCCTGATGATCACATACATTGTAGATATAGATAGTCTTCTTCTTTCCATCCTTAGTTCCTGTATAAATACAGCCAATATTTGTCTTTCCTACTGTTCTTGGTCCTAAGGAAGCCGGATCTGGCAGCAATGCCTTTAAGAACTGAATCGGAACGATCTCTTTTCCTTCAAAGTTAATAGGTGATGTGGAAAGCATACCAACATTTTCAAGGCACTTCATATGAGTCAAATAACTCTGACCAAATGTCATAAAGAAGCGAATGCGCTTTACGCCTGGAATATTCTTTGCAAGAGATTCGATTTCCTCATGATGAAGCAGATACATATCCTTCTCACCAACCTGTGGGAAATCATATACACGCTTGATCTCCATCGGCTTTGTCTCTACCCAGTGACCATTCTCCCAGTAGGAGCCATTTGCAGAAACCTCTCTTAAGTTGATTTCCGGATTGAAGTTTGTTGCAAATGGATAGCCATGATCGCCACCGTTGCAGTCTAAGATATCAATTGTCTCAATCTCATCAAAATAGTGCTTTAATGCATATGCACTGAAAACACTTGTTACGCCTGGGTCAAAGCCAGTTCCAAGAAGTGCAGTCAGACCTGCCTTTTCAAAACGCTCCTTATATGCCCACTGCCATGAATAATCAAAGTAAGCAGTGAAACCTTCATCCTTGCAGCGCTTTTCATAAATAGCTCTCCACTCTGGATCATCTGTATCCTCTGGCTCATAGTTTGCAGTATCAATATAGTCAACACCACATGCAAGACATGCATCCATAATGGTCAAATCCTGATAAGGAAGTGCAACATTCAAAACAGCCTGTGGCTTATAGGAATTGATTAATGCCTTTAACTCTTCTACGTTGTCTGCATCTACCTGTGCTGTTGTGATTACAGTCTTTGTGGTACCCTCAAGCTTTTCCTTTAATGCATCACACTTTGATTTTGTACGGCTTGCAATGCAGATCTCTGTAAAGGTGTCGCTGTTCTGGCAGCACTTATGAATTGCTACACTTGCTACTCCACCACATCCAATAATTAAAAGTCTTCCCATCGTTTTGTCCTCCTGTTTTGTATTAGTTTTCCTCTTCTTCCAGCATATCCTCAACATATCGAGGAAGCATAAATGCACCCTTGTGCAGATTCGTGGTGTAATACCACGTTTTTATATTGCGCTCCTTCCAGCGTTCCACATTTAAATCTGTCAACGGATGATATTTTTTTGACGTAAATCCAAACAGCCAATAACCTGATGCACATGTTGGAATATGTGCCTGATATACTCTGCTTATTGGAAAGCTGTGGCTTGCTTTTCGGTGCATTGCGCGGCATGTATCCTCATCTTCATCATAGAATGGACTTCCATGCTGATAAACCATGATGCCATCCTCTTTTAAAGCGCGATAGCAATTTCCATAAAATTCCTTCGTAAACAATCCTGCCGTATGACCTAACGGATCGATTGCATCATTTATAATCAGATCATATTGATCATTCTTTGAACGAAGAAAACGAAGACCATCTGCGTAAAAGACGCGCACACGCGGATCATCCAGACCTCTTGCATTGTCTGGGAAAAACTTCTTGCAGACCTCTACAAATACCTCATCTGGCTCAACAACATCAATCTCTTCAATCTCTTTATAATAAGAAAGCTCTCTTGCTACGCCTCCATCTCCGCCTCCAATTACAAGCACATGGCGCACATTTGGATGAACTGCCATAGGCACATGAACGATCATCTCGTCATATACAAACTCATCCTTCTCGGAAAATACAATGCTTCCATCGGAGCTGATAAATCGTCCAAATTCCTTTGAATCAAACACGTCTATTCGCTGGAAATCGGTCTGCTCGCCGAACAGCTGCTTTTCCACTTTCACTGACATTTTTACCTTGTCAGTATGATAATCTGAAAACCAAAGCTCCATTTTTTATCCTTTCAGCTGCCACATTTTATTCTGCAGCCTTATAATACATTTAAATACTCTACTGCTGGGTCTTCCGTTCCCTGCATAGAACAGCCCTTTTCCTTTGCATAAAGTACATATTCAATAATTTCGTCTGTAATAAGCTCGCCTGGTGCCAAAATCGGGATTCCCGGCGGATAACACATGACAAATTCGGCACAAATGCGGCCAGATGTCTCTCTAATTGGAAGGCGTGTCTTTTCTGAATAAAATGCTGTCTGCGGTGATACAAGTACCTTCGGATTAATGTACTCTGTATTTAACATACTAGCCGGGTCCTTTGAATATAAACGCTTTATATCGGCAAGTGCACCAACAAGACGCTCTATATCCTGAATGCGGTCTCCGATAGAAATATAAGCTAAAATATTTGCTATATCACCAAGCTCAATCTGAATATCATACTCATCACGAAGCAAATCATAGACTTCGATTCCCGCAAGACCAATATCTCTTGTGTAAACAGAAAGCTTTGTGACATCAAAATCATAAACGCTTCCTCCATTGATTAAATCCTTGCCGTAGGCATAATAGCCGCCAATCGCATTGATTTCATCACGGGCATACTCTGCCATTTTTGCGACCTTTGCGAAGGATTCTTTTCCGCGAAGTGCCAGATTTCTTCTGGAAATGTCAAGGCTTGACATCAACAGATATGATGCACTTGTTGTCTGTGTCAGGTTAATGATCTGACTGACATACTCCCAATTTACGTTCTTTCCTGTTAAAAGGATGGAGCTTTGCGTCAGGCTTCCGCCTGATTTGTGCATGGAGACTGAGGCCATATCTGCTCCTGCATCCATCGCACAAACTGGAAGATTTTCTCCAAAATAAAGATGCGTTCCATGTGCCTCATCTACAAGCACCTTCATGCCATGTGCATGTGCCACCTTTACAATGGAACGAAGATCCGAACAAATTCCATAGTATGTCGGATTATTGACAAGGACAGCTACTGCCTTTGGATGTTCAAGAATCGCCTTTTCTACCTCGCTTACCTGCATACCAAGCGAGATTCCCAGACGATTATCCATCTCCGGATTTACATATACTGGAATTGCACCGCAAAGCACAAGTGCATTTATTACACTCTTATGAACATTTCTCGGTAAAATGATTTCATCTCCTGCCTTGCAGACAGAAAGCACCATACCCTGAACAGAGGACGTTGTTCCTCCAACCATAAAAAATGCATGATCGGCACGAAATGCCTCTGCCGCTAACTCTTCTGCCTCCTTAATTACTGAAACCGGATGACACAGATTATCAAGCGGCTTCATGGAATTGACATCAAGACTGACGCATTTTTCACCAAGAAGCTCGACTAATTCCGGGTTTCCACGTCCTCTCTTATGTCCTGGCACATCAAACGGAACCACTCTTCGTTTCTTTAGCTTTTCAAGCGCCTCATAAACTGGCGCACGCATTTGTCCTTTTTCCATTTGCCTACAGTCCTCTCAATTTGATGACCTGTTTCTTTTATAAAAAAAGGAACAGGCTGCATCACCTGTTCCGTAAAGTCCTATGTATCGTTTTTTCGCACGCATGCTTTTGCCCAGATGTGCATCCGATTATTATTGACCGTTTCACAAGTGATGTTTCGACCGGATGAGCACACTACTGTGCCATGTCCCGTCAACTTATAAAATTTGAGCTTCTAACTCAATCAATAACGCAGTTTAAAAACCACAATCGGCAGCTGCCCCGCCTGTCCGTATGGGCTTAATCCTCATCATTAGATGCGGATAGGCATGCGCAATAAAACGCGCTATTTGTAATATAACACGTTTGTTTCAAAAATGCAATTGTTTTTTTTACATTTTCAGTTTTTGTGAATAGATGTTTCTTTATTCTTGTTCCTCCTTCCACAAATCAATAAACTCCAGAAGTGCTTTCGCCTGTTTTTCTTTTGTTTTTTTAGACGTTTTTTTCAGAATACAGTCAATTTGATCTATTCCTTTTTGATCCATTCGCGCTAACCATTGCCCGTCTCCATCAATGTCATTAAGATAAGAAATTCTGCTTTCCGAGCCTTGTCCCCTTTTTGAT
>OJRX01002028.1_pt1 | contig 18183 bp, 16 predicted proteins | sample 1599301 | NCBI WGS metagenome assembly OJRX01 (sample SAMN04168656, study PRJEB22393) | human gut metagenome | biome: human gut microbiome; feature: stool | host: Homo sapiens | collected 2014-03-17 | reverse complement strand
CAGATCGCATGGGCAATCTTCAAAGAGATCCATAACAATAAGAAATGACCGCCCCTGTCTCCAAACGGTAAGCGGTCATTCTTATTGATCCAACCGGAAGGAGCTGACCATTGCGGACAGCACCTTTTCTATTTGTAGTATAGTTATTTTTTGCCGTTTTGTCAAGAGAAGGTGCCCGCCTTCTCTTTTTCTTTCCCCATTTTCCTGTGCATTTTCACCCCGGAAGCTGTGGCTTTTTGCGCAAAAACTATTTGTTGACACGTTGTTTTTTCAGAGTTATACTTATGGCAACAACATTTGGTTTTGCTTCCAGTTATAAACCACAGCGAAAGGAGAAATGTATTTTGGGAGTATCCATTCAGGACCGCACAGACTTTCTGAACATGCTGGACGCCTGCAGGACCGAGCAGCAGCTGTTCAGCCGCCTGACCTTTGCGGTAATGTTCCACCAGACCGACCCGGATGCACGGGAAGACCTGCTGGACGACGTGCGCGGCGCAGCCTGCAACATGCAGCTGCCCGCCGTCAATTACAAGATCGATCAATGGCTCAACACCTGCAAGCAGGCGTGGCAGGCCGACCCCGCAGCCTTTATGGCAGCCGTGAACGCGGACGCAAAGCAGCGCAAGCTTGCGCTGGAGGGCAGCACGGCGCAGCCCGGCCTGCTGGCCGATGTGCCCATGCAGAGCGTGGCGTGGCTGGTGCCGCAGCTGCTGCCGCTGGGCGAAGTGTCGCTGCTGGGTGCCGACGGCGGCACCGGCAAGGGCATCTGGCAGGCACAGCTCATTGCCTATGTGACGGCGGGCAAGACCTCCGGCTTTTTTCCGCTGCCGCCGCAGCAGACCGGCAAGGTGCTGCTGCTTGCGGGCGAGGACGACCCCGGCAAGGTGCTCAAGGCCCGTCTTCTGGCGGCCGGGGCCGACATGAACCGGGTGCTGGTGCTGACCGCCGACGACTACTTTGGCAAGACCGGCCAGCCCCTTACCCTCAAGGATCAGGCACTGGCGGATTTTGCTGCCAAGGCCGGGCCGCTGCTGCTCATCGTGGACCCGCTGCAGAGCTTTCTGCCCGCCGATGTGGAGATGGCAAGCCGCAACCAGATGCGCAGTGCCCTGTTGCCGCTGCGCGCCATTGCCGCAAAGCAGGGCTGCGCGGTGCTCATCGTGATGCACTCCAACAAAAAGCAGGGCGTTTCCGGCCGCGCACGTCTGGCCGACAGCTCGGATATCTGGGACATGGCCCGCAGCGTGCTGATGATGGGCCGCGCCAAGAACGACGGCAAAATTTATCTCAGCCACGAGAAAAACAGCTACGCCCGCCCCCAGCAGACGGTGCTGTTGCACATCGACGATGTGGAGGTGGAGGGCGTAAAGACCGCACGGGCCGTGTTTGACGGCTACACCGACAAGAAGGATGCCGACTTCATTGAGGAGCGGCGGGTGCGCACGGCGGAGACCCGGCAGGACACCCGCAGCGCCATCCTGAACGTTCTGTCCGAGAGCCGCCTTGGGTCGATGCCCAGCAACGAGCTGCGCGCCGCCGTCCTGCGGGAGATCGGGTGCAGCGACAGTACATACAACCGTGTGTACAGTGAGCTTGTAAAATCCGGTGAGATCGCAAAGCACCAGATCAATCAGGGCGGCAACGTACGCAGTTGGTTCACTGCCATGCCCTACCGTGGAGAAACAAGTGACAAAGTGGCGAAATTATAACGCATCTATGTTTATAATTGTCTGTTTGTCAATTTGACAAAGTGACCCTTGCTGACAAAGTGACTCTGTTTGCCACGCTGTTGTCAGTTTATCAGCTTGACAAAGTGTCTTTTTTCACGCTCATTCGTCAAAAATCAGTCACTTACTCAGATAACGCTCCCACAGTAGCACCTGATAAAGTTCCCTGAGACCAAGGGCTGTGGGCTGGGAGCTTTCTCCGCGAACAGCCCGGAACCCACGGTTCCGCCCCTGTGCTTACGCACGGGGCCCCACTTCCCGGACATTCGCTGGAGAAACTCCCAGCCCACAGCCCAGCACGCAGGCCGCGCCTTAACGTGCCAGCTCCTCCACCGTGATGCAGCACACGGCAAAGGCCAGCAGGGCGCAGTCCAGCGGCACGCGGCGCAGCACCACCACCCGTTCGGTCAGGGTGGTAAAGGTCTGCACGGCCTGCACCGGCACGGTGCTGCCCAGCCAGAACAGCGCCACCGAAAGCGGCAGATGCACCGCCCGCGCTGCCAGCAAAGGCCGCAGCGAGATCTCGGCCGGGCAGATGGTGCGCACCTGCAAAAGCACCGACACCCCCTGCACACTAAGCGCCGCACAGCACAGCGTGCTGGCCCACAGCCCGGTGCGGGCGGCCTGATCACAGCCGGAACATACTTCCAGCAGCATGGCGGGCAGCGCCGCCCACGGCTGTGGCAGCAATGCCCCGCACCCTGCCGCCAGCAGCCGGAAGTACAGCACAAAGCCGCAGAGCTTCAGGTAGGTCACTGCCGCCTGCGCGATCACCGCGTCCAGTGCGGGCAGCTGAATGGTTTCCCCCTGCGCGGGTGGAGCCTGCCCGGCCCCGCCCTGCATCCGGCACAGCAGCGCCGCCGTGAGGTAGCCCGCCAGCAGCTGGGCCGCAAACAGCCGCACCCCCACCGCGCGGCTGCCCAGCATCTGCTGCCCTACCGTGAGGATGACAAAGGACGGCCCGCTGCACACACAGGCGGGCAGCAGCGCCGAGGCCTGCCGGGAGGTGAGCTGACCGGTGCGCACGGCTTCGGACGCAGCCACCGCCGCCGGTGCAAAGCCCCCCAAGGCCCCAATGAGCAGCACGCCGCCCGCACCCTTTGCCCGGATGCCCATGAGCCGCGCCGCAGGCCGGAACACAAAGCCCAGCCACTGCCCGGCCCCGCAGCCTGCCGCCAGCGCCGATACGATGAGGAACGGAAACAGCGATACCAGCAGCGGCCCGCCGCACAGCCGCAGCCCCGCCTGCAGGGCATCGGCACAGCGCTGCGGCGCGGCAAACACCAGAAACGCCGTGTACCCTGCCAGCGCCAGCAGCACGCCCCGCCGGAAATTCCAGCTTCGATTCATAACTCAGCCCTCCGCATCCATATATATGTAGCAGCGCGCCGCGGGCAGAACTGCGGGATGGGAGGGAATGGGATGTGTGCCAAGCGCAAAAAGCGGCTTTTGCTGCAAAGCTGGCTGGCCCTGCTGTTCCGTCAGCCGCCGCAGGGCTTTTACCACGCCCCTGCCGTCTACCTGAGCGGGGGCCGCATGGAGGTGGAGCACTTTTGCCGCATCCTGACCTACAGCCCTGACCGGCTGTGCCTGCAGATGCCCCATGGCCGGTTGACCATCTACGGCGACGGGCTGAAGATCGTCACCCTTACCGCCAGCCGCCTGACCCTGCGGGGGCGGTTCGTGCGCACGGACTTTGCGGATGACTAGGAGGTGCCCATGGAACCGGTAAGCCTTTGGGCCGCGGTGGAGTTCACCGCATGCAATGGCAGCACCGAAGCCCTGCTTACCGCTGCCGCCCGGGCCGGGCTGCATCCCTACGGGGTCACAGCCCTGCCGGGAGGGTTTGGCGGGCGGTGCGCCGCGTGGCAGTACCCGCGCCTTGCCGCGCTGGCCCGCAAGCACCGGGTGCGGCTGCGCATCCGCCGGAAGCTGGGGCTGTATTTCTGCCTGCGCCCCTTGCTGCGCCGGGCCGGGCTTTGGGCGGGGCTGACGGTGTTTGTGCCGCTGCTGCTCTTTGCACAGCAGTTCGTCTGGTATGCGGACACCTCTTCCCTCACCACCGGACAGGCTGCGCGGGCCTGCGCCGTTCTGCGGGAAGCGGGCCTGCAGCCCGGTGCGGCTGTGACCGAGGCAAAGCTCACCGCCGGGGAGTACGCCCTTTTGCACAGCGGCGAGTTCTCCTGGGCCAGCCTGAATTTTGCCAAAGGGCGGCTGGTGGTGGAAGCCGCCGCGGCCAGGCCCAAGCCGGACATTGCCGCCGGAACGCTGCACGGCATCCGGGCAAAATGCAGCGGCACTGTTCTGCGCACGAACCTTACCAGCGGCACCATGCTGGTGCAGCCGGGCCAGCAGGTGGAAGCCGGGCAGGGCCTCATTGGCACAGCCCGCGCCGAGCGGGACGGCACCCTGATCTTTGCGCCCGCCGCCGGAACGGTGGTTGCGCAGTTTGAGTGGAGCGACACCCGCACCGTACCCTTGGAAGAGACGGTACAGCAGTACACCGGCGCGTGCACCCGCGCATACCGGGTGACAGCGTTCGGGCACACCTTTCCCCTGCCCGCCGCGCCTGCGCCGGAACATGCGGCGGTGATCCTCCGGCACTTCCAGCCGGAGGTGCCGCTTCTGGGCCTTGCCCTGCCCTGCTCTGTGGAGGAGACCTGCCGCTATGTGCAGCAGCCGGAAACGCTGCACCGCACCGAAGCGCAGGCCGCCGCGCTGGCCCGGCTGCAGAGCCTGCAGGCGCTGTACGCCGCATGGCCGGACGCGGAGCACATCGCCCGCAAAGAGGACTGCACCGTGAACGGCAATGTACTGGACTATACCGTCACCTACACCGTGGCAGCGGACATCTGCGGGTGAAAGGATTTCCATTGTAATTCGTCAAAAAGTATGCTAAACTAAAAATGCCACCCCAAAAGGGTGGCGTTAAGGTGCTATCTGCAAGCGCAGGTGGTCATGCTTCCCTCCGGCAAGCGTCCGGGGGACGTAAAAGCTTATTGTTTGTTCCCCCGTTCGCAAACGCGGAAGGGGGGATGCATCATGGTGTTGAACGATGTTCTGCAGCTGTTCGTCATTGTTGGCGGCACAGTTGGGATTACATTTCAGATCGCATGGGCAATCTTCAAAGAGATCCATAACAATAAGAAATGACCGCCCCAGACTCTCAAACCGTGGCGGTCATTCTTATTGATCTAACCGGAAGGAGCTGACCATTGCGGACAGCGCCTTTTCTATTTGTAGTATAGTTGTTTTTTAGCGGTTTGTCAAGTCCCCTGCTCTGCAGCGGCACGTTCCGCCGCCTGCGCGTCGTACTCGGCAAGCAGGTCGTTGAGGTCGTACTGGTACTTGCTGTGGCAGAAGTGGCACACCACCTCGCAGGCGGGGTCCTCGTCGCGCATCCTCACCAGCTCCTTGCGGCCAAGGCTGAACAGCATCTCCTTGGTGCGCTCGGCGCTGCAGTCGCACTGGTAGTGCACATCGCGCTCATCCAGCACGTTGGGGGCAAAGCCCGCCAGCGCCAGCTGCATCATGTCCTCGGGGGTCTTGCCCTCGTGCAGCAGGGTGGTGACGGACGGCATGGCCGCGATATTCTTTTCCAGCTGATCGATCTCCGCATCGGTGGCACCGGGCAGCAGCTGCACCATAAAGCCGCCTGCGCACAGGATGGACAGGTCTTTGTCCACCAGCACGCCCAGCGCCATGACGGTGGGCACCTGCTCGCTGTAGGCGTAGTAGGCGGTCAGGTCCTCGGCGATCTCGCCGGAGACCAGCGGCACTTGCCCCACGGTAGGCTCCTTCTGCAGGCGGTTATCCCGGATGACGGTGAGCACACCGTCTTTGCCCACAGCGCCGCCCACATCCAGGTGGCCGTTCGGCTTTGCGGGCAGCTCCACCAAGGGGTGATCGATGCAGCCCTTCACGTTGCCGGTGCCGTCGGTGCAGGCAATGACCACGCCCGCCGGGCCGCCGCCGGACACACGCAGGGTGATCTGGTCACGGTCGTCCTTGAGCATGGAGCCCATCAGGGCCGCGCCGGTGAGCAGACGGCCCAATGCCGCGCTGCAGGTGGCGCTGGTGGTGTGCAGCTTTTCGGCCTTGCGGACGATCTGGGTGGAATCCACACCGCAGAACACGACCCCGCCGTTCTCCGACAGGCCGCGGATCAGATTTGCCATAAAGTTATCCCTCCAATTGTGTATACTGCTTGACTGCGCAGAAGAAATAGCGCTGGCTGTCCTCGGTCAGCGGGCCGAAGGTCTCGCCGTCGCAGACGCTTTCCAGCGCAAAGCCGTGCTTTTCCAGCGCGGTGCGGATGGTGTCAAGGTCGTAGGTGTACTCGTAGAACTGCTCGTGGAAGTGCTCGCCGGTCTCGTGGTAGTCGATGTCCACGGTGATCTCCACGCGGCGGTTGGCGGCATCGTAGTGGTTGCGCCACACACAGGCGGCATCCTCTTCCTCAAAGGTGAACGCGTTGTCGCCCAGCACGTTCCGGTGCTTGTAGGGCGTGTTCATATCGAACAGGAACACCCCGCCCTTCTCCATGAAAAAGCCCGCGTTGGCAATGGCGGTGTCGAGGTCCGGGATGTGGTTGAAGGTGTCAAAGGTGGACACCGCGCCCCGGATGGTGCCGTACAGATCGAGCTTGAGCAGATCCTGCCGGAGCAGCAGCAGCCTGCCGGAAAGGCCCAGCTGTTCGGCCTTATCGCGCACAACGCAGAGCATCTCCTCGGACTGGTCAATGCCGATCATATCATAGCCCGCCTGCGTGAGCATCAACGTCAGCTCACCGGTGCCGCAGCCAAGGTCGGCAAGGATGCCGTCGTGGATGCCGTGCTCCTTGAGCTTTGCATGGATGTGGGCATACAGGGCATCGTAATCGGCCTCGCCGTTGAATTCATCGTAGAAATAGGCAAATTCGTTGTAGGCCATGGTTTACTCCGCTTCCTGTTCCCCGGCCACAGCGGCATTGAGCACCGCCTGCAGCTCCGGGATGCCGTAGCCGTTCTCGCCGCTGGTCAGCACCACCTTCTGGCAGCCATAGGGGCGGCAGAAGTTCTCAAAGTCTTCCAGCGTCTTGGCCAGCTGGCTCTTTTTGAGCTTGTCGGCCTTGGTCAGGGCCACCACGTAGGGGATCTGGTGATAATGCAGGTAGCGCAGCATCTGCTCATCGTCGGCGCTGGGGGCGTGGCGGCAGTCCAGCAGCTGCACCAGCAGGGTGTGGTGGCGGGGTGCTTCAAAGTAGCTGTTGATGAGGTCGTCCCAGCGCTCACGGTCGGCGTTGCTCACCTTGGCGTAGCCGTAGCCGGGCAGGTCCACAAAGTAGCAGTCGTCCACCGAATAGAAATTGATGGTGGCCGTTTTGCCCGGCGTACTGGACACGCGGGCAAGGTTTTTGCGGCTGCACAGCTTATTGATGAGGCTGGATTTGCCCACGTTGGACCGCCCCGAAAAGCTCAGCTCCGGGCGGTCGCTCTCGGGCAGCTGGCTGGAAATGCCGTAGCTGGCAATGAAATCAGCTTTGTTGTAATTCATGGAGCTTTCCTTTCTTGTGGTACGTCAAACCCTCTCAGTCTCGTCACTTCGTTCCTCGCCAGCTCCCCCGAAGGGGGAGCTCTTTCATCTGGTGGAAAACATCCCTTAAGCTCCCCCCTTCGGGGGAGCTGGCACGGCGCAAGCCGTGACTGAGAGGGTTTCTATTGTTCTCAGCACACCGCGCCGGGCTGGGGCTTTTCTGCGGTGGGCGGCACGATGGCGGCGTCTGCCGCCTTTTTCTTTGCATGGGTGCGGCTGGGAGCCTTGGCCTTCTTTGCGTTCTGGGGCTTGAGCAGGGCTGCGTTCAGCACCTGCGTCAGGCTCTGCATGGGCAGGAAGGTGAGGTTCTTCTTCACCTCGTCGTCCACCTCGTACAGGTCGGGTTCGTTGTCCTTGGGGATGAGCACGGTCTTCATGCCCTCGCGGTAGGCCGCCATGCTCTTTTCCCGCAGGCCGCCGATGGGCAGCACATTGCCGTGCAGGGTGATCTCGCCGGTCATGGCCACATCACCGCGCACCGGGATGCCGGACAGGCAGGACACCAGCGCCGTGGTCAGGGTGACACCGGCAGAAGGGCCGTCCTTGGGCACTGCGCCCTCCGGGGCGTGGATGTGCAGGTCGCACTTCTTGAGCTTTTCCGGGTCGATGCCGTACTCGGCGGCGTGCACGCGCACCCACGTAACGGCCAGCTGAGCGCTCTCCTTCATCACGTCGCCCAGCGAACCGGTGACGGTGATCTTGCCGCTGCCGTTGTCCATCACCTGCACCTCGATGGGCAGGGTCTCGCCGCCCACGCTGGTCCATGCCAGACCGTTGGCGATGCCCACCGCGTTGGTGCGGTTGAGGAAGTCGGGCTTGACGAAGCGGGGGCCAAGCAGCTGTTCCAGCATGGTGCCGGTAACGGAGACGCTTTCCACCTCGCCTGCCGCGATCTTGCGGGCGCACTTGCGCAGCACGCTGGTGATGGTGCGTTCCAGATTGCGCACACCGGCCTCGCGGGTGTAGCCGTCGATGATGCCGTACAGCGCGCTCTGGCTCAGCGTGACCTTGCCGGTCAGGCCGCAGGCCTTGAGCTGCTTGGGCAGCAGGTGCTTGCGGGCAATGTTGTATTTTTCCACGCGGGTGTAGCTGGGCAGCTCGATCACGTCCATGCGGTCACGCAGGGGGCCGGGGATGCTGCCAAGGTCGTTGGCGGTGGTGATAAAGAGCACATGGCTCAGATCGAACGGGATATCGATGAAATGATCGTTGAAGGTGCTGTTCTGCTCCGGGTCCAGCGCTTCCAGCAGGGCTGCGGCCGGGTCGCCCCGGAAGTCGCCTGCCAGCTTGTCGATCTCGTCCAGCAGCATGAGGGGGTTCGCGCTCTTGGCAGAGATCATGGCAGTGATGATCTTGCCGGGCATCGCGCCGATGTAGGTGCGGCGGTGGCCGCGGATCTCGGCTTCATCCCGCACGCCGCCAAGGCTGATGCGCACATACTTGCGGCCCAGACTTTCGGCGATGGAGCGTGCAATACTGGTCTTGCCCACGCCCGGAGGGCCTACAAGGCAGATGATCTGTGCCTTCACGTCCGGTGCCAGCTTGCGCACGGCCAGCGTTTCCAGAATGCGGTCCTTCACCTTTTTCAGGCCGTAGTGGTCGCGGTCCAAAATCTGCTGTGCGCGGCTGATATCAAGGTCGTCCACCGTGAAAGTGTTCCACGGCAGGTCAAGGCAGGTGTCCAGATAGGTGCGGATGACCGTTGCCTCCTGATTGGAGCCCTGCATCTTGGCAAGGCGGTCCACTTCCTTGAGCAGCTTCTTCTCGCTGTCCTCGGCAAGGTGCAGCCCGGTGATCCTGCGGCGGTACTCGTCGGCCTCGGCGTGGGTGTCGTCGCCCTCGCCCAGCTCGTCGCTGATGATGTGCAGCTGTTCGTGCAGGTAGTAATCGCGCTGGTTCTTGTCCATGGACTCGTTGACCTTTTCCGCGATCTCCTTTTCAATTTTCATCACCTGACACTCACGGCGCAGCATCTCGATGAGCTTTTTCAGCCGTCCGTTCAGGGTGCCCTCGTCCATCACAGCCTGCTTGTCCTCGTAGCGGAACAGCAGGTTTGCAGGCATGTACTCGCTGAGGAAGGCGGGGTCGTCGCTGGAAACGATGGCAAACACCACGTCCTTGCCAAGGCGCGGGTTCATGCCAAGGTACTCGTCAAACCCGGCCTTGAGGGCGCGCAGCAGCGCTTCGGTCTCCACGGCATCGTCGGCCTTGCCTGCGCGCACCGGGGCCGGGCGCACCTCCGAAAGCAGAAAATCGCCGCTGGCATCCAGTGCACTGAGCTTTGCGCGGTACTTGCCCTCCACCAGGACCTTTACAAGGTCCCCGGAGACGCGCAGCACCTGCTTGACCTCGGCCACCACGCCGTAGCTGAACAGGTCTGCCTGCTGCGGCTCGGTGGTGTCCATGGACTTCTGTGCCACCAGAAACACGTTGGAATTATTTGCCATTGCCCACTCCACGGCGGCAATGCTCTTTTCGCGGCCCACCTCAAAGTGGACGAGATTGTTGGGGAACACCACCAGCCCGCGCAGGGCGATGGTGGGCAGATGCAGCTTTTTGCGCTCCACCTTGATGGTAACTTTTTCACTCATAGTGCAAACACCTCCCGGCTGCCGCGCACTTTCCCTCGGCGGCAGCGCTGTATGCAAGAGATTTTATCTTTAAAATAGCAGGTTGTTTCCTTATTATACTGATTTCCGGCCAAAATGCAACTGTGATGCATGGACGGTTGGTTATTCCCCCCGCTTTTCCTGCGTGGAGAAGCCCATTTTGCCAAGAGCCGGCAGCAGGGCCTTGAGGGTGATGGAGGTCAGTGCGCCCATCACAAGGCCCAGCACCAGCATGACCGGCGCATAGTAGAACGAGAGCGAGGACGAGATGATCACGCCTGCACCCAGCAGCTGGCCGATGTTGTGGGCCAGTGCGCCGCATACGGACAGGATGAACCAGGTGGGCCGCACCGGCAGCAGATAGTAGAGCACCCACATCACCAGCAGGGACAAAAGGCTGCCGCACAGCGAGAGGAAGCCCGCCGTGAAGCCGGACACCAGAAACACGAACAGTGCCTTGAGCACGTCCAGCACCAGCGCCTGCCTCGGCCCCATGAAAAACAGCGCGTACATCACCACGATGTTGGCAAGGCCCAGCTTCATGCCCGGCAAAAGGCCCGGGATGGTGAGCGTGCCCTCAATGAACGAAAGTGCCATGGCCAGCGCAAACAGCAGGCCGGAAAGGGCGATGCGGCGCGTTTTTTCGTAACTGCGTCTGTTTTGGGGCATGCTGCACCCTCCTTTACTCTTCGGTCTGCTGGCTCTGCTCGTAGCTTTCCTGCTCTTCCATGGCAGCTTCCCACGCGGCAAACAGCTCTTCCTGATGGAAGCGCAGGTCGCTCAGCTCGTCGCTCTTCTGGCGCAGCAGATCGGGGTCGTTGTACACCTCCGGGGAGTTGATCTCGTTGTCCAGCTCCACTTCGCGTGCACCGCAGGCTTCCATCTCGTCCTCGCAGGCCTTGATCTTGGCCCGCAGCTCGGCGCGGCGGCGGCGCTGCTCCCTGCCGTAGCCGGTCTTGGCCGGTTCGGCGGCCTTCTGCACGGCAGGTGCCGGGGCGTTGCGGCCCATCAGAGCATCGTAGCTGGGGTAGAGGGTGGCCTTGCCGTCCTCAAGGTAGAGGATGGGGCAGGCCAGACTGTTCATCAGGTGGCGGTCATGGGTGACCAGCAGCAGCGTGCCGGTGTAGGCCATGAGGGCCTCGGTAAGATTTTCGCGGGTGTAGATGTCCAGATGGTTGGTGGGCTCGTCCAGAAACAGCAGGTTGGGCCGTTCCAGCACGATCTCCGCAAAGCGCAGGCGGGCCAGCTCGCCGCCGGAAAGCGCCTCGCAGGGCTTGAACACCGTCTCGCCCCGGAAGCCCAGCTTTGCCAGATGGCTGCGCACCTCCAGCTCGGTCATGCGGGGGTACTTGTTCCAGATCACATCGATGACCCGGCCCTGCCCCAGACGGTTCTGCTGCTGGGCAAAGATGCTGGGCCGTGCGCCGGTGCCCAGCCGCACCATGCCGCCGGAGGGGCGGCGCTTGCCGTCCAGCACCTGCATCAGGGTGGACTTGCCCGCGCCGTTGGGGCCTGCGATCACCAGCCGCTGGCCGCGGCACACCGTGTAGGTAAAGGGTTCCAGCAGGGTGCGCTCCCCTATTTTGATGGTCAGGTTCTTGAGCAGCACCAGCTCGTTCCACGGTTCTACGTCGTATTCAAACCGGAACTTGAGCTGGTTGGTCTCGTCCTTGGGCGCTTCGGTGATCTCCAGCTTTTCCAGCTGCTTGCGGCGGCTCTGGGCCATTTTGGTGGTGGAAGCGCGCACAAGGTTGCGGTCCACATAGTCCTGCAGCTTTTCGGCCAGTGCCACATCTGCATCGTGCTGCTTCTGGCGCAGGGCATCGGCAGCTTCCTTCTGGGGCAGGTAGGCCGAGAAGTTGCCCTTGTAGGTGGTCATGGTCTGGAAGGAGACCTCCCAGATCTTCGTACACACGTTATCGAGGAAGTAGCGGTCGTGGCTGACCACCAGCACCGCACCGGAATAGCTTTTGAGGTAGTTTTCCAGCCATTCCATGGTGGCAAAGTCCAGGTGGTTGGTGGGCTCGTCCAGAATGAGCACGTCCGGCTTTTCCAGCAGCAGCTTTGCCAGCCGCAGCCGCGTCAGCTCGCCGCCGGAGAGCACCGCAATGTTCTTCTGCCATGTATCCTGCGCAAAGCCCATGCCGGACAGCACCTTTTTGATGTTCACATCCATGTTGTAGCCGTCGGCGGCATCCACGATGTTCTGCAGCTGGTCGTGCCGGGCCAGCAGCTCCGTGTCGTCCGGCTGCGCGGCCATTTTGCGTTCCAGCACCTGCATCTGGGCCATGGCATCCAGCACAGGGGCAAAGGTGGAGCGCATCTCGCCGTAGAGATCCAGCGTGGCATCCAGCTTTGCGTTCTGTTCCAGATAGCCCAGCGTCACGCCGTGGGTCACGCTGAACTCACCTTCGTAGTCCTGGTACTCGCCGGTCAAAATCTTGAGCAGGGTGGTCTTGCCCGCGCCGTTCTGGCCCACGATGCCGATGCGGTCCTCCCGCTCGACACTGGCGGTCACATCGTGCAGCACGATCTTCTCGCCAAAGCTCTTGCCTAGTTTTTCCAAATGTATCAGCATAGTTTTATGATCCCGTTCTCCATCCGCTTATTGGCTCAGCACTGGTGGCGGCGGTTCTTCAGGCCCACATTGGCCAGCTCTTCCTGCTCCATCACCAGCGGGTACAGCTCTTTCAGGTCTGCGATCTCGTAGGTGGGCACCACCTTGCCGGGGTTCTCGGCGTGGCTGGGGTTATACCAGCAGGTGTCAAGGCCCGCATTCACGCCGCCCTGAATGTCGCTGCTCAGGCCGTCGCCCACCACCAGCACATGCTCGCGGTTCTCCACGCCAAGGGCGCGCAGGGCCGCATCAAAAATTCTGCGGTTGGGCTTTTCGCTGTCCATCTTCTCGGAGACGAACACGTCCTCCATAAAGTTCAGCACACCGCTCTCGGCCAGACGGCGGATCTGCACCTTCTGGAAGCCGTTGGTCACAACGGCCAGCGTTGCCACCTCGGAAAGCTCCCGCAGCACATCCAGCACTTCCGGCCCCATCAGGTCCGGGTGGGTGGAGAGCTGTTCCAGATAGAAGCGGTTCATCTCGGCTCCGTCACCGGCGGCATCAATGGCCTTGAGGAAGCGGGTGAACCGCTCTGCCATGAGCTTTTCCCGCTTGATCTGGCCTTTTTCCAGCTGCCGCCACAGCTCCGAGTTGATGGTGCGGTAGGTCTGCACCGTTTCTGCATCCGGCTCAATGCCGTAGTTCACCAGCGTTTCGGCCAGTGCCTTGCTTTCGGCTGCGTCAAAGTTCAGCAGGGTGTTGTCTGCATCGAACAGCACGCAATAATATTTTGCCATAAACCTTCCCTCTTTTCCTTCTGCCATGGTCTCAGCTGCCATGCGCTCAACAACAGGCAGAAGCCAGCCCTGCCGTAAACAGAGCTGGCTTCACATCATTCTGTTACAATTTCGTACGATGGTACGTCCGTCTGCTCCGGGTCGTTGTCCGGGCAAGTGGTTTTGACATCACAGGGGGTGGCAGCACACTTTGCCATTTCCTCTTCCAGCGCGCCGTTGTCCACGTTCTCCCAGTCGGTGCCGTAATCGTCCACGCTGCCGTCGGTCACGTTCTCTTCCCCGGGCAGCGCCGGGATGCGGGGTTCCTCGTAGTACATGCAAACGCCTCCCTTCCTGCCAGCCTATGCGGCACAGCAGGCCGGGGTGACAGCCTCAGGACGCGGAGTCCGTGGATGCGGACTGCTCGTTGGCGGCTTCCTTGCTGGCATTGGATTCCGAAGCCGCATGGGAGCTGCCAGAGCTTGCAGAGCTGCTCTCGCTGCTGGAGCTGCTATGGGAAGCCGAGCTGCTCTCACCAGAGCCCGCGTGGGACGAGCTGGTGCTGTGGGAAGAGCTGGCTGTTCCGTTGGAAGCAGAAGCCGAGCCTGCCGGGGAAGCCGTGCTCTCACTGCTGGAAGAGCTGTGAGACGAGCTGTCGGAAGAGCTGTGAGACGAGCTGCCGGAGGTGGATGTAGCCCCGGAGGATGCCCCGGAGGTGGTGCCGGACGATGCACCGGAAGAACTGGTGCTGCCGGAAGAACTGCTGCCCGACGTGCTGCCGGAGCTGTGAGACGAGCTGCCGGAGCTTACGCCGCTGACCGTCACATTCAGGACGTTGCTGGTAACGGTGCAGCCGTTGTAGCTTGCCACTGCGTACACCTTAAAGGTCGCATTGAGCATGGAGGGGTCGATCTCCACCTTGACGCTGGTCTTGCCCGCCGCCTGCGGCACTTCCGCACCGTTGGCGTACCAGCGGATGCTGTCGGCAGTGAGGTGCTTGCCGCCCAGCTTTGCGGTAAAGGTGTAGGAATCGCCCAGCACGGCCTTGCCGGTGCTGCTGATATGCACGGAAGCCGCTGCAAACACGGCGGTCACGTCCACGTTCTGCTTGAAGTTCGTATCGGTGCGGGTCTTCTGGGTCACGCCGTCGCTCCACTTGACGAACACATAGCCGTCCTGCGGCACAGCCGTCACGCTGATGGACTGGGCGGCGCTGGTCACTTCATAGGAGAGGGATGTCTTGCCGCTGTCGCTGCCGCTGGAAAGGGTGCCGCCGGTCTTGTCCACCCGGTAGCTGGCCTGATACAGCACACCCTGCTCTTCGGAAGAGCCTGCAACCTCCGAGCTGCTGGGTGCTGTCACCGCAGAGCTGGGGTTCGGGGTATACTCGGCGCGGGTGGGGATGTTGGCGGTGTCGGGCCGACGGTCGTCGGTCTGGTAAGCGTGGGTGCGCAGATAGCTCAGCATGGCCTTCAGGCCCACGGGCTTCAGGTGGATATCGCCGGTCTGGTAGTAATCCTCGCGGCCATAGCCGTTGGCATCCTTCAGCGCTTCGGCGCTGTTGAGGAACTTCAGGCCCATCTGCTCACACATGGACAGCAGGGCCATGTTGAAGTCGTCGATCTTGGTCTGGTCCATGTGGGGGTAGTTTGCGTGGTTTGCAGGCACCGGCGGCACCGTGTTCACGATGATGTCGGTGTAGGGGTAGCTTTCCTGAATGGCCTGCACCAGCGCGGTGTAGTTCTTGATGAACTCGTCCACGCTCATGCCGGTATCGTTGGTGCCCAGCATGATGACCACGCGGCGGGGCTTCATTTTGGCCACGGCCTGCGCGATGGTGTAGGTGCTGCTGTCCTTTTTAAAGGTAACGATGCCCTCGTTCAGGGCGGCATGGGTGCCAATGCCCTCCTTGGCGCAGAACTGCTGCAGGCTGATCAGGCCGTTGGCGTACAGGCGCACCGTGTTGGAATCGCCGAGGAACAGCGTTTCCTTCTGGTAGCTCTCGCCCGCGTCGGCGGTCTCCGGCAGCAGGGCGGCAGAGGTCTCGCTGATCTGGTAGTGATCCGAGATATCCTCTTCGCCCGGCACCAGCACCTCGCTGGAGGGCTGTTCCCCCGGGGCTGCAGGGGTCTTGCCGCGCTTGAGCAGCGTCATGGTAATGGCAATGGTCAGAATGGCTGCCAGCGCGCACACACTGCACACCAGCACAGCCTGCTTCTGCATAGGAGTAAGCGATTGCTTTTCCGGTCGTGTATTTCTCATATCTCTCACCATTCACTTAGTTTCCGGCACAGGGCCTTCCGGTCATGCCTGTCCGTTCAGGATCTGGTCTGCAAGGCTGGCGCAGCTTTCGGCCAGCAGCACCGGGTGGAAGGGTTCCAGCTCTTCCCTGCTGCCGTAGCCGTACAGCGCACCGGCGGCATCCAGCCCGCAGTCCGCAGCGCCGCGCATGTCGTCGTTGCGGTCGCCCACCATCAGCACCCGCCTGCCCTGCATCATGGGCTGGGCCAGCACATGGCGCACCACGTCGGTCTTGGTGTCGCGGCTCTCGTCCATGGACGCGCCGCCGATAAAATCAAAATAGCCTGCAAGGCCCTTTTCTTCCAGAATGGGCGTGACGACCTGCGTGGGCTTGGAGGTAGCGGTGCACAGCACAAGGCCAGCGTCCTTCAGGTGCTGCAGCATCTCTGCTGCACCGGGGTAGGCGGCGCACTCGTGGCTGCCCTTGACGGCGTAGCTGTCGCGGTACAGGTCGGTGGCCTTTTCAATGAGGGCCGGGTCGGTAAAGTGCTCACCAAAGCTCTTGCGCAGCGGCGGGCCAAGGTAGCGGCGCAGGTTCACATTTGTGGTGTCCACGCCCATCTTGGCAAAGACTTCTTTTAATGTATTTATGATACCGGGAGCGGAATCGATCAGGGTCCCGTCCACATCAAACAGGATCGCATCGTAGTTCAGCAATTTGTAAATTTCCTCACTTTCATGGTGATACATTGTATAGTATAGCACAGAATCCCGTTATCAGCAATTCCAACAAATGGTTTTTACAAAAATTATGCATTCAAGCAGAGAAAAGGCCCGCCCGGCATCCGGACAGGCCTTTCCGCATCTTCTTACTTCGCTGCGGCATCCGCAGGCGGATAGTACAAGTTGTTGGAGACGAACTCCAGCTTATCCTTGAGCACCAGCTCCAGGTTTGCCACGGCGTGCACCATGTTGGTGGCCGAATCGTTTACTTCCAGCAGCTTGCACAGGTCCAGACCGTCCAGTTTCATGGCGGCGTCCATCTTCCGGCTTTCGGCGCACAGGATGTGGCTCAGGGCATTTTCCTGCAGAGCGATGCTCTCCACAAGGTCAATGACCGCCTGCTCCAGCGTCACCTTGGGCAGGCAGGGGCAGGGGCAGCGGGTGGTATCGATACAGTTCTCAGCAGACATGATAAAACCTTCCTTTCGTTCGTCCGGTCAGGGGCGGTGTACGCCCCATTCTATGTCTGCCGGGTACGCCGGTGTTACTTCTGCTTTTTAGGGTTCTGGGTGCCGCGCACCTTTTCAATGGTCTCGCGGTAGCCGCCGGAGCCGTACTGGATGCAGCGGTTGATGCGGCTGATGGTGGCCGTGCTGATCTCCACCGCCTTCACGATCTGATCGTAGGTTCTGCCGTCCAGCAGCATCTTTGCCGCTTCCAGCCGCTGCGCCATATCCGAGATCTCCTTTACAGTGCACAGGTCTTCAAAGAAGTTGTAGCACTCCTCCCGCGTTTCCAGACTGAGGATGGCATCAAACAGTGCATCGGTGGTCTGGTTTCTTCTGGAATTTTTATCTGACATGAATGTTCTCCTTGCCGCCGCAGCGGACTGTCCGGTTTTGGGAGCGTTCCCTCTTTTAAATGTTCCGGAAATGTTCAGGTTCTTTCTTGCATCACCACTTTAGCACATCAAAGTGTGAAAGTCAAGTCCTTGGCGTGAACTCTTTTCATTCGTTGACGTGTATAGTTTTCTTCGTTTCACGCATGAACAAAAATCACCTAAAAATTATTGCAGAACGCTTTTCTGAATTAGTGTATCCTCCGAACTTGTTCCAAAGATATTGACAATTTGTGAATTCCGCACTAAAATACGGACAATCATTCGGCAAATGCGATGAACAGGACATGATTCTTTGCAGCACCCTCTCCCAGAGAGCCGCCCATCTGATGCAAGGGCAGCAGTCAGGAGCAAAGCGTTCTCCCCTGCGAGCAGCCTGTGTGAACAAAGGCGCTGACCCCGCCTTCCAGTAATGCATGGCCGTTTTGCCCACGTTACGGGGCTGCGTATGTATGTACGCTGGGAGTGGCTGCCCTGTGCAGCAAACGAAGTGGTATCGCGGAGTATTCCATACACGATGTGCAGTGTATGTGAAGGCCTTCGTCTTCGATGGTTCGTCCCAAATGGAACGAACGCAGGAAGACGGGGCCTTTTTTACACCCTGCCGCCCCCATGCCGCTGACATTTGCCGGATGCCAAAAAAGGAAAGAGGTAAAAACAATGAATACGCTGGTCATCGTATTGATCGCAGCCGTGTGTCTGTTTGGCGCTTATATGCTTTACGGCCGCTGGCTGGCAAACAAGTGGGGCATCGACCCCTCTGCCAAGACCCCGGCAGTTGTCCATGAGGACGGCCGGGACTACGTTCCCACCGACGGCTGGACCGTGTTTGCACACCAGTTCAGCTCCATTGCCGGTGCAGGCCCTGTTACCGGTGCGATCCAGGCCGCTGCTTTCGGCTGGCTGCCGGTGCTGCTGTGGGTGCTGCTGGGCGGCATCTTCTTCGGTGCTGTCACCGACTTCGGCGCTCTGTATGCTTCCGTTAAGAACGACGGCAAGAGCATGGGCATGCTGATCGAAAAGTACATCGGCAAGACCGGCCGCAAGCTGTTCCTGCTGTTCTGCTGGCTGTTCT